>Ga0154020_10001214_pt1 | contig 31912 bp, 29 predicted proteins | sample Klosneuvirus_201_FD_109709 | JGI IMG/M metagenome (GOLD analysis project Ga0154020, IMG submission 109709) | Active sludge microbial communities from wastewater, Klosterneuburg, Austria - Klosneuvirus_20160825_MG | ecosystem: Engineered > WWTP > Aerobic digester > Activated sludge | place...
ATTAATACTGGCGGTCTCTGACCGCATTCCACAATGGCACAATTTAAAATCACAGCTATTCAATCTTTAATAATTCTCTGGCGCGAGTCTTCCGTAGGACGACTAGTATTTTTCTTCCTATTGAAAGACAAAAAGTGTATAAATTCCATAAAAGTTTATAAATTACTTTTTAAAGTTTGTTATTCGTATGCGGTCAGAGACCGCCAGTATTAATCGACACAGGTCATCCTGCGGAAGACCTGCGTTAGAAATGAGCTAGAAATGAAAAAGACTGCCCTTTTGAGACAGTCTCTTTTTTTGCAGAGAGAGAGGGATTTGTACCTATCTCGTATATTGCTATTTATCAATGATTTAAAGTACTGTTTTATATTAGGTAACCGAATAAGTAACTATACTTATTTTGATACACAAATATACTAATTAGTTTCTTAAAAGCTGCTTAACTGTTGTAGAATCTAATCCAAAATAAGAACAAAATTCATCAATAGTTACCAATTGATGTTCTTCTTTTTTGAATTTAGATTTTATCTTCCTGATGATCTCTCTTCCCCATCTTTCGCTTTTACCAGTAACAATTTGTACATCTTTTGGGTAAATACATAGTCTGTCCATAACGCAATTACATTTAATGTTTTTAATATTTAGCTATCACTATATTACAAATATACAAAAGAATAGACTGGAAATAAATAGTTCTAATGGAATAAACGGCAGTATTAGTTTGCATCGGAAGTACTGATTAGTTAGCTGCTTAGAATGAATATATATTTGGTTCATGATGCAATATTTTAAGATATTATTTTTGATTTCAATACTGCCTTTCTCTTTAAAAATAACTGCAAACGACAGCGTAAGGGTTATCCGTTTAAAAGATGGTGATACTTATGTTTTAAGGAAAGGTAATACAGATTTTACTGTCCGTCTTAAAAACGTTGACTCCCCTGAATTAAAACAACCTTATGGATATTTATCATTCGTTTACACAAGCAAATTATTATCTGGCAGGATGGTTTCTTATGACAGTACCGGGAAAGATTTGTATGGTAGAGTTCTTGCTGATATTTGGATTGATAATAAACGATTAGACAGCATGCTAATCCGTAACGGATTGGCTTGGCATTATCAAACTTATAGTAATGATACTTTATTAAAATCATTGATGGTATTAGCTATTAACGAACATAAAGGACTTTGGAAATGCGGAATGACTGGCGTTTGTCCGCCATCATTCTGGAGATCATATAATTCAAAAGACAGAAGTAAATTCTGTTCAGGTTGTAAATAATTTTTAAACAATAAATAAATAATCATGGCAAGACAAAAAGGTCACATTAAATACACCGGTACATTAGGTGATGTGAGACATTTCAAAATCAAAGGACAGAATGGGTTCTTTGCAGGATTGGTTGGCGGACCAACAGACGCACAAGTTAAAACAGCGCCTGAATTTAAGCGTACTCGTGAAAATATGAACGAGTTTGGTGGTTGTGCTAAAGCAGGTAAATCAGTACGTGTAGCATTATCTGAAGTACTTAGTGGCATGACTGACCCACAAACAACAGGTCGCTTAACTTCTATTATGAAAAAAATAAATCTGGAAGACGGTACTGAAGCTCGTGGTATTCGAAAAGTGGAAATCAGTACACAACGTACTTACTTGTATAATTTTGGATTTGATAAAAACACTTCCTTTGCAAGCATTGTGTATGTTCCTTATTCTGCTACACATTCTATAGATAGATTAACCGCAACACTAACAACTGTTGCATCAAACCCAGCTAATGCGCTGAATGCTCCTGCAGGTGCAACGCATTTTCGTTTTATAAATGCAATCGGTGTCATTTCTGATTTCGTGTATAATGATACTACGAAAACCTATGAACCAAGTAATGCTGCATTGAATGAAATGAGTAATACTACTTATGGTGCATATATGCCTTTAAATGCTCTATACGCTGGAGAAAATTTAGATGTTGCATTACCTGTAGGTACAGCTATGACTGCTGATGTATCAGTATTACATTGCTTAGGCATTGAGTTTTTTCAAGAAGTAAATGGCAACTATTATAAGTTTTCTTCAGGTAATTGTTTGGTGATTGATAACGTTTATTAAAATGAAAGTATCAACTGCCATATTTAGACGCGCCAAGAGAGATGGGCGCAGTCCTTCAACTGGAGCAAGGTCTAAATCAAAAGAAGAAAGAAAAAAGGTAGCTGAAGAAAAGCGAAAAAAGATGCAAAGTGAAAGTCCTGGTGATTAATAATGTCTCAATATTTAGACGGGCTAAGCGAAAAGGTCGTAATCCGTCAACAGGTGCAAAAATGCGCAGAGCCAAAAGAGATGGTCGAAATCCTGCAACCGGCGCATAGTTGAGTTTTGAATACAGTATTGAATCCTGCATAAAATGCAGGATTTTTTATTTTCTATCATTTTAATATACACACACGGTATTAGGTGCAATTATGTATGGCTTATGTATGATATATGTATGCCTTATATAGTCTTCAATTTTTTTATTAAAATATCAAAAGCATTATTTATATTCTCTGAATTAGTGTAAATGACAATTGAATAAAAAGCTGAGACTTTATAATAATTGTGGTATTCAATCGTATGATGGAAAACATATGCCTGTTGAGCCAATAAAAAATCTTTTATGTACTTAATATGTTTGGCTTTGCAGCATCCATGTGTGATTAAGGTTTTATTCAATTTCATGAATGAGGTTTGTAAATGATGTTTTTGTTAAATGACTTGATTTGCTAGAATTTGCATTTTGTAAATTATAAATTGCTGCGCTTCGCGCACCACCCAAACCCAAAAGAAAACAAGAAAAAAAAGGACAAAAAAAAGAAAAAAGAAAGCCACTACTTCAAGTGGTGAAGCCTTGGGATGTCAAGGTTTTTGGAAAAAATACTACCTATTACAAAAGTTTCAATTTATTGAATAAAGGTAATATAGGTGGAGATTTTTTTCAAAATACATTTTAACCTTGCAGCCCAATGGCGAGCCACTTACCTTTGCTTTCTTTTTTATTTTTTGGGGTTAGTAGTGTGATAAACTTTCCTTTAAATAAAATCACTTTTGTTGAACTTGGATAATGTTGAGATTGTGCAGTACAGGGCAAGGGTGCGAATGCATGGAATTGCATTGTGGTTTTATTTAAAACTAAGGATTAATGGAATGCAGGCGCACGCTTGCTTTTCCTGCTGAGATGGCTGATGGAATAAAGCTGCCAATGGAGTGAAAGGATCGTGAGGAACGAACGCCTGAACGGAATGCAGCGAAATGGAAGAAGCTACCGCAAGCAGATATGGTTTCCCCTACAGGATGTTTGAGGTTAGTAGTATGGGGCAAGGGTGTGACTGAATGGAATAAACAAAATAGCCTTTGATGCTTGAAGTGGATTGAGCAGATGCATTGTAGAGTTGGCTATTTTTTGTAAATCTTCAAACACAAAAAATAAGCGCAGGTATGCATCTGCCAATACATGGAAAGCAAAGGGTTGGCTTTTGTGAAATGGAATGAGGGAATACGCTTGCTTTAGGTGCTGAGGTGGCTTGTGGAATGAAGCTTTAGTGGAATGGAGCAAGCTACCGCAAGGCACGCAAGAATGTAGGCTTTCAGCATTTATAAAAACACCTTAAAAGACTATATAATTTTTATAAATGATGACTGTGGTGTTGGCTATTTAACATAGTGTGCTTATGTGACAGCCATTGTCCGGCATGATAATAAGCGTAGGCATGGCTGTGCGAAGCGTACACATAAGAGCACATTATGTTTAAGTAGCTTCAGACCATTTTTATTGGCGTGATTTTTTGTTTGTGGTTTGGCATGGCGCTTTGCTTTTAGGTACTTGAAAAGATTAGTAGTATTGTTATTGATATTGTAGCTACAAAGCAATGTGCCATAATGGACAGGCACAAAAAGCATGACAATAAAAATGGACTGCGACACCACAGATGCAGTATAGGGTTGACTTTAGAAAGGCATACTGCATAAGCCTACATTAATGCTTGAAATAATATAATGGGATAATACAAAAGTACCTTGTGTTAAAAAAAATAGCGGTTATATGCCATAAAGAGGAGACATAACCGCTACTTAATTAAAAGATATTTAGTTTACACTATTAAACAAGCACGTAATTATTTACTAAGATTTAGAGGAATAACTTAAACTACGCTAATTGCAATCTATTTTCAAGGATTGAATTGATTTTACATAGATGACTTTCATTGAGACCAACTAATGGACTTGTTAATATTAAATTATCCTTCAAAAAGCCAGGAAGGTCATTTAAAGACTTATCATCATCAATAATTACAAAATCCTCATTAATATTATTTATGTTAACCCAATTAAGGATTTCATCTTTTCTGCTTAAATTTTTAATATTTTCATCCAAAGTTTTTAACTCACTTACTACTATCCCCCTTTTCTCAAATATACTTTTCCACTTATCAATGGAATATCTTGATTTATGAGAAGTTGTGAGCAAAATGGTAGTATTATCAGAAATTAAAGCTTGAATAACAGAAATAGCTTTAGAACTAAAGGATGAAAAACCATCGTTAAGCAATACTGGAGTTTCCCAACTTTTAGCAGGAACCATTACACCATCTATGTCTAAGAATATTAACATTTAACTTCAAAGTTACTATTTATTCGGGTAATTCGCCAATATTTTCATTAATTTTAGTATTATATGTAACATCAGGTTTATCTAATATGTGTATTTCAGCTCTTGCCTCCCAATCATTATCATCAAAATCAACTGAATACCAATCTGTTATAGTTTTTGCAGAAGATAAAATAGATGGGGCTCTATCTAAATTAACTTTCGCAAATAAAGAAGCTAAATATCTATGATGACCATCAATTATTAAACCATCTACAACTTTAATACAACTAAACTTTTCCCCATTTAACATTTTGATATAAAGTCTATTTATTATAGGGATACATAATTTCTTATGTGTTGATTTCAATTCAATCTCGTTACCGTTTAAAAATTCTAGTAATACATCTTTAGTAATTTGTTCCAAGCTTGTAATTAATTTAAGCGCAAAGTAATAATAAAACATATAATTAATAAAAAATAATTTTTGATTTGCAAGAAATTAGAAACTATAATTGTAAAATAAAAAACTTTTTTACAATTTATTGGTGGTATACTTTTACAGAAAGGATAGAACCCAATTATATATCTGTTGTTATTATTGATAATTAAGAGAATGAACATTAATTTTATTAGGAAATGGCAAGATATAAGGAACGAAGAAAGGTTATTCATCAGTCTGATACAAAGGAATATTTTATGTGTCTTTCATCAATGCCAAGATGGAGCAAGGTATTGGCAGAAAATACAGATAAGCCCTATAATTTATTTTTACAGTTCTTATTAGAAAAGAATTATTACAATGACCGAGAAGAGCGGTTAATGATAAAACAGATAGCTGCAGACTTCGGAAGCGATACGTCAAAAATTAGTAAATGGCTGAAACAGATTTATGAAGATATAATAGAATTAAATTTTGATAAGCCGGAATTATTTAAATCAGAGGGCATAAAACACTCTATTCATTGCAGAAATTATGACAACTATTTCAATTTTACTGTTTGGCTATTAGTTACCCCCAGACTTTATGAAAACTTTGAATTTAGATTTGCAGAATCTACCACCGGAACTTATAATTTCTACGTTGAAAGAGTTGAACATTCAATTGATAATAATGAGCATAGTTTATCAATTTCACTGCACGGAGGATTTGTAAATAAGTATAGAGAATTATTGCTTGACAGGGCTGAATTTTATGGTGTCATTAACTCGCTTGATACTTTCCATAAACTTGACTTTCAAATAGATGATGAACTTAAAAAGTTTTATAAACATTAGATTACTAATCTTGTTTCTTTACTTTTAATAATTAAAATGGGCTGCTAATCATAGAAGTAGTATTGTGGTGGCTTTAGTTTGGCATGCTATATAAGCAAAGGATTAAAATTATATATATGCAATATCAAAACTTACTTATATTTACATATTGACAGTAGCAAGGAGATTTTAGAGCAAGCAATTACTTTACTTAAACAGAAAACAAAATCATAATTATATGACAAACAGAGAACTATTAGACAAGGCTAACAATCTAAGAATAAGCAAGCAAACAGATTCAGCTGACAAACTCTATGATCAACTAATCTCTTTAGAACCTGACAATGACGAGTTCATCTTTTACAAGGCAATGAATGTTACTGACAGCAACCCTGAATTAGCTATTTATCTATTTAAGAAAGCAGTAGAAATAAATCCAAGAAAGACCACTATTAGCAATATTACAGCAATAGCATATAAATCCGGCAATTATGATTTAGCTATTTTAGTTTTCAATGACCTATTAAAAAAATATCCTGACAATTTAGAAATATTTTATAATAGAGCTGCTGTTTTAGGTAATGAAGGTGAATACCTTAAATGTATACTTGATTTTTACTTTATTGTTGACAATACACAATTTAGTAATGATGCAGAAGCATTTTTAAGACATCAAATTGCAATAGATATTGCATTGTGCAAAACTAATCTTAGAAATGAATCGTTATCAAAACCTTTACCAACTATTTCTAACCAGGAAAAGTTAAGTTTGGTTAGAATGAAAGAATATCACTATACTCTACCTGCAAGTCTATACATGAACGAAATTTATCTTATTGACTTTGGAAAAAATGATGGGTTGACAATAAAAGAGATTATTGAAAAACAACCTGAATATATTTCTTGGTGTATAATTAATCTTGATAATTTCTGTGTAAGTGAAGATGTTATTGAGCTTGTAAAGCAAAATGGGGTAAATATGAATGAGAGCGAGAAAGTTAATCTATTCAAACTGAAAATTTACGAAACCCAGCGAACTGACCAACTTACAATAGATAAAGATGGCAACATTATAATTTAGTATGAATAAATTAAATTTTAATAGACAAATTAAATTGAGCATTAAAGAATGTAATATGTAAAGTAAATTGAAGAAGAATACATATAAAACTACGATTATCAAAATTTATGTAATACTAATTTAAATACTGCAATTGCACTCAAAATAATTGAGACACTACCAATTATCCATACTGATAACTTAATTACTTTCTGATTGTCTAATATTATTTGTGTCTGTTTATTTGTTTCAGCTTCTATTACCTGACGCAATTCCCTTGTATTCTTAGCAAACTCTATTTCAAATATCTCCTTTATCTGGCTTCTTTCATTTTCAATTATTTGCTTTATCTGAGATTTATTCTCTTCTAATTTAATTTTTATAGTGCTTTCAAGGTCTTTATAAAATTCCTTATTTTCTTTTCTTATCTGGTCTGTCTTTTCTTCTACAAGTTTAGAAATTTCACTCTTATGAAGTTTATTTGCATTCTCAATATCACTAAGACTTTTAGAAAGTTTCTCTTGCTGAGCTTTTTGCAGTTCGCTTATCTTAGCCAGTGTATTGCTATTTGATTCAAATTGTTTGACAATCGAATCATATGTTGCTGTAAGACTATCCAATTTATGATATGCAGCTGATACTTCTTTCAGCTTACCAACCTCTTTATCAAAATCTTCTAAGGTTGAATTAAATTTCTGCAAGTTGCTCATATAATTTTATGTTTATTTTCTTTAATCTAATTAATCTTTCAGCGTATATATCGTTTAGCAGATATGCCAAATCATAGTATTCTGCAAGTTCTTCTAATCTCTCGGGATAATATTTCGATATTGACTGACACAATAACAACTTATGTTCTTCCTTTAAGTTTTTTCCAATTATCATTAATCTTTTTAAAAAGCCTTCCTGGTCAGCTTGTGAAAAGGATTCTTTTATAGTATGTAATGCACTTTCAAACCGTTCCTTTCCATCGCTATCCTGATATTCATTGAGTGCCAAACGAACGAAACCACTTATGAAATTAAGTCCTAAATTATTACGATAACTCTCTAAAAAACGACTAATGCTATCCCTCAGTTTCTTAAACTCTACTTCATTCGGAAATTGGTTATTAGTCAATAGAACTTCAAACCATTTCTGATATTCTAAAGGATTTTCTGCAATATGTTGAATTATAAAAGTTGTTTCAGAAAAAATAAAGTAGCTATCAATACGCCTTTTAAAGCTATCACTATCTTCAAACTGGCTACACCAATCTGACAAAGTTTTTAATGATTGTTTTCGATTGTATGCAATATTTTCAAATGTCCAATTTAACAAATACCATATTGCCTTTTCTAAAATATTTGATTTCTGTACTTTTGCAATCTCTTTCTCAACATCAGTATTAGGTTCATATTTTACGATATAATCAGAAACACTTTTTATAATATTTGCATCATTCTTGTTTTGAAAATGCACATCGAAATGATCTACAAAGTTTGTTGTCCAATCAGACACAATGCCTAATAAACTTAATCTGTAAATTGCCTTTTGTAAAGTTGCATCGTTAATTCTAAGTTTTGAATAAGCATCATTCCAAAATATTTTAACTCTTGTATCTGCACTGAAATAATGATTAACAACACCTATAATTATTCTAAAATCTTCCTCAATATCATTTTGACCTTGCGTAAACAGAAATACTTGTTTGAAAATATCCTTACCATTCCATTTAACTTCTTCACTAATTTCTTTCATTTCAGAGAAGGTGGTGTCTTTATGGAATAATCGTCCTACTCTGTCGCTATCATAAGTTTCAGGAGAGTAAATCACAAAGCATTTACCTATTTTATTCTCATTTTCCGGCAGGTTCTTATCCCAACGACCTGCCCTGCCCGCTTCCTGATATAATGCTTCTACTGAACTTGGCAAACCATAATGGAATGTATAAAAGATATTTTGTTTATCTATACCCATACCAAATGCCTTTGTCGCCACTAATAATGGATAAATATTCTTTTTAAAATCCTTCTGAACGTTAGTTCGATGTGCTTTAAATGCATCAATAGACATAGCCGGAACTTTACTGCCTGTTTTATGACCATTGTCATCGTATTCATCTACTTTGGGAATTTCGCCTGCAAACCAGTTAACTTTCTCAGGATATTGCGCATAAAAAGATTTAGATAAATTATAGCAACCAAATTCACCGTTTACGTTTGGTGTGAAAACTATTCCTGCTTTTTCTGTTGTTTCTGTAAAGTCTTCTCTATTTACTAACTCTCTTACAAGCGCTTCAAGTTTACTTTTCTTATTTCCTTTATCTTCTATTACTTCAAACTGTAATTCTTTACGGCTATAATCCAGTAGTGATTTTATGTTTTCATCTTCCAATCTTTGTTTTCTTCTTGAAAACTCAATTTTTATATCCTTTAATACGTTTACGGATGCTGTTGCAGTAAGTCCAATAAACTTAATTTTACCTTCTCCATTTTCGTCTTTAGGGCTTAGCTTATCAATCGTTTTGGCTAAATTTAAATAGGAAGTTCTAAAATCGTGACCCCATTCTGATAAACAATGAACTTCATCCACCACGGCATAGGCAATAGAATAATTTGCTATAATTGAACTGATTTTTTCTCTAAAGGAAGGAATCTGAAATTTCTCAGGTGAAATCCATACAAATAAATAACGACCTTGTTCAAAACCAAATTCAATTTGCCTCCTTTCGTCTACATCTAAATCACTGGTTATAAAACTTACATTTGTAATAAGCATGTTTACCAAATTCTCGTTTTGGTCATACATTAATGATTTAATCGGGCAAACAACAAAATTTATACTTGGCTGCAATAAACAAGGTAGCTGATAACAAAGCGATTTACCGCCACCCGTTGGCAATAAACCAATTGTATCTTTTCGATTTAATGCATTTGAAATTATCGGAAATTGACCTTCTCTGAATTTTGGTTTATCGAATATATTCTGGAGGAAAAACTCCAATTGCTGCTTGTCCTCATCAGTAATATTATAATTTATTGGATCTGTTGTACTAACCCTAAAATAGTTTTTATCTTTTACTGCATCAAAGTAATCCGTCCTGATATAAATTACATCAGGATTGAGTTTATTTTCGTCTGTATATCTTTTGAATAATGAGAAATCTAAATTGATAGTTTTTGTTGTTGGTACAAATTCAGTTCTCTTATTAGTAATTGTAATTTTAAAATTTGGTTTGTTAATGCCTTTTTTATATTTCAGCTTCCATAGATTGTCCAACCAAATTAATAAATCATTGATTGCTAATTGAGGATATTCACTTAAGTCTTCATTTGACAATATGTTGAAATTCCAATCTTCATCAAATGTCAGATAATTATGAGTAAGAAGTTCTATAAGTAATATCTGAAAACGAATAATTGCTGTGGGCAGTAGTTTAGTTTTTAATTCAATCTCAGTAATCTGATTAGCTTCTAACTTTTCACATGCATCTTTGTAATAAGCCAGCACTCTATCATATCTTGAGATATGTTCTAAGACATGGTTGACTTTAGGCATATAATTACCATTTCTTAGTTCTGACGTATCAATTCTTATTGTGGTTATCCCCAGACCGGCAAGGTAATTATCCCTTGTTGTATCTGATACTCTTGTTACCTCATCCGTTTTGTGTTGTTGACCATCAATTTCAATAACAAGTTTTGCCTGTGGCAAATAGAAATCGACCTGCTGATTGATAAAATTTCTGTTTTCTATGCCTGCTATTTCATTTATCTCAATTTCAGGAATAATAAGGGACTGCACAAAGGAATATTCACCAAATTCATTGGGTATTATATTTTCAAAAAAATCTTTAGCTGGGAAATAGTTATTGTCTATATCACCTTTAATTGTATTTAACCATACAGCCTTTTGATTTGAAGCAAACAGAAATCTATCATTAAAGTTTTTCAATTCATGAACCTTTCCTAATTCATTTTGCAAATATTTAGACATTGTTGTAGGAAAACCACGTTGCAAAATATTCTTTAATACATATAAGAGAGGAAGCAAATTTGTATCAATAGGATTTTCAACCAAATTTTGAATTACAAAGTTTGGATTAGTATAGGTATAATTTGCCGTGTACTTCTTCATTCAATTACACTTTCGTAAAATTAACTACATACTACAAGATAGGATTGCTCATACAAGTTTTACCGTCGGATTTTTTTCCTGTTTTGTGGCAGTATTTTTCCTGATAAAATGGATTTCCATATCTTGACCAGCTTTTATAAGCATCTTCACTATATGGCTTCTTTGGATTAAATGGTATCACCTTACCTGTTCTAATACAATAACCGGAATTAAATTTTGAATCACTACTCTTTTTCATCACCTCGTCTCGTGTTGGTCTAACTGATGATACTGCTCCTAATTCTATTTCATCTGGAAAATCAGAAATAACTGTGGTTTTACTCGGTAAACGATAAATAAATTCTCCTGAATAAAATCTATCTGTTGTATCATGAAGAATATCAGATTTTATATAATTTTTACCCAAAAGAGAACTGAGTAATTTCTTTTCAAATACAGGTCTTTTTATAAAAACTACTTCGTTATTATGGGCTAAATCCATGCAGGTTTGCCATGCAGTTTTATCCACAGAATTTGTAAAGCTATCCAGCAGATTGTATTCTGAATACACACCAAATTCAATATTATTTTTAAAGGAGTAATCATAGAGATTAATAGATGTTGTAACGCCTTTGGTTTCATTTCCATAGTATTTTGCATGTAGCGTGGGGACATAAACTACACTTATATTCAAGAATTTTTTGAAATAATCAAAATCTTCTTTACTCATGCTTCTCTTAACATCATTCTGATTTTTACCAAAAACTATTATTAAATTAAGTTTTGGATTGTTTGCATGTTTATCAAACAATTTCTTGAAGTAATCATCCAGTTTTATATAAGGTGATACAATCAATAAAGTATCTTTTGCATCCCATATAATATTATATACCGCATCTCCTAATTCGCTGCCTGTTATAAATTTTGTCATAGTTGATATATAAATAAAAGGTAATTGAAAATTATTTTTTCACTACATTGACTTTTCAAATCATATAATATTTGTATCACAAAAATGGATTAATCAATTTCTTTAATACTAATAGAAAAGGAATGGTTTTTTTAATAAAATTTGTATAGATTGACTTAATAGTATCTATCTGCAACTCGCCCTGAATTGAATCTTGAACATTCTTTATTATCTCCATATGATTTCTTTTATTTTCATCAGAAATTTGTTTTAAAGTATATTCTGTTATTTCCATAATTTTTTTATTTCCATAAAAGACTCTTCTTTTTTTGTTTCGTTTAATGGCACTAAAAATGGATTTAATATTTTGTCCTCAATTACTTGAAAAAATAAAATAGATGGGTATAAAACTTCTACGTTTAAATTAAAATATTTTTCTAATATTTGATTTGACGCATTATTAGGCTTCATAACCGAAGAAACAGAAACCATATTATAAATTGGAGATTCTTCAAATATTGTCTTAATGCTAAATACTGTAATATATTTACCGGAAATTTCATCTAGTGCATTCCAATAATTACTATTGCATAATATTTCAGGTATCTGGGGGTCTCTTTGGCAATATAAAATAAATGCAAAACATAACGCTCTATCTTGATCTTTATGTGATTTACATATTTCAATAAATTTTTCTTGAAATTCCTTAAAAGTTACTACACCCTCATTCTTTGATGTTAAATGAATATCATACATAATTTATAGTTTTATTTTAAGTCTTTTATTTTCAACTGTGATGCCTACTATGGTAATTTCTACTTTTTTGCCGATGTGGTTAAGATTTGTAAATTTCTTATAATCAGAAACAGAAAAAGCTTTTAGATCTAAATAACACAAATTTTTGGATGGAAATGATGTAGATTCTATATACATTCCATAATCTTCAACTTGCCTAATAATTCCTTCTTGTGGAAATGATTTAAGGTAATAAAATATTTCTTTAGCATTCAAAAAATACAAATCTACTACATCATCAATTATTTGCTCTAAATAAACATTTGTTATATTATTTCTTAAATAACTAAAGATTTTATCAAAAAATTCATAGAGGGTATAGTGATATGAAATACTTCTTAATTCAATTATACCAGTAAATACACTTTGGTACAACTGCTCTAAGTTACTATTATAATCTTCATTATATGAAAAAGAATCTATAAATGCATATTCTTTAGTTTTGATTATGTCATCATCATTTTCTAAACTAAAAAGAATATCATTTAGCTTGTTATTTAGAAATAAATTATTCGACAACAATACATCAAGACCTTTTTCAATTAAGACTTTAATCTTTTTACGTTTTGTGCTTTTAGAAATACTTTCAAGTATGTATTTAAGAATTGAATTAGATAGTATTTCATTATTGTAAATATTATTATTCAAAGCTAATTCCAGAGCAAAGAACATTGCATTTTTATTGGAAGTATATTTTGAAAAGGATTCAATAAATAATTCAACAGAGTATTTATCACTTCTATTCGTATTTTGCACTATATAAAAGGCAAGACGTGTCGCTCTAAAGTTCTTTGTTAACAAATTTTCAATTAAATTATCTAAATTTTCGCTCATGATTATCTCAGCACTATCCCATAAATTATAGGTATCGAAATATGTTTTCAGAAATCCAGAATAATTTTCCTCAATTAATTTATCTACAAATTCTTTAAGTATTTTTATATTACTTGTGTTAATTGAAACAGTACCTTTATAACTAACGAAATTATTAAAAAAGTGCCCTATATTATTGGATTTAACAAAAATAGACATCAATTTTATATAAGTAACTTCATCTGCTTGAAAGAAAACCTGATTAAGCACAGAAATAATAATCTTATTTGGTCTATCAATCGTATTAATTAGTGAAAGAATCGTATCATATAATTCAAATTCAGCTAATGCCAGTAAACTAAGTGTAGATTGATTTGTATCTGAAAAACTCTGAACATGTGATAAAGCTATTTTCTTAATTTTACTTTCTATTTCTTCATTTTTTTTATCAGTCATCAAGCACTGTGATGCTAGTAATATATTCTTTTCTGCTACTTGGGTAATAAATTGCGATTTCTTATCATCAGTTAATTTATGATAAAAATACTTTATCGTTTGATAATATTTTTCATTATTAGACTTTTCAATCAATTTTTTCATACACCAAGTATTATTCTTTCATACTCAGAATTAAAATAATCCTGATAACTTTCATGAGAAAAAACAAAATTATTATCATTTCTTTCTATAATATTTAATTGACACGATATATCAAGAACATACAAAATATCTATATCTAATGCGTATTCCTTTTTGGTCTTTAAAAATACATTTAAAATTTCATTCTCAGTCATAGCTGAATTTGCACCCTTTGTTTCAATTGAATATGCTGCTAAATGTGAAAGAAGATTGTGGATATATTTTTCATTAAATTTTGCATCTTTCTTCTCAACAATCTCTCTTTTATATAATGACTTTATAAACCTATCTATAATTAAACCCTCATTTGGAGGAATATCGCCTTCGCTTTTAACTATTTCCATCAGTCGTGACAACATTAAAGGTGTTTTAATTATTTTCTTCAACCTATTGTCTTCTTTAATTGCATTAATAATTTTGTCTTCAATTAACTTATTTCCTTCCGAGTATTTCACAACAAAGTCTTCTATTTGTTTATCTGTCATTTTTTGAATAAAAAAAACAGGAACATCTGTAAATTGATTTATATGTTGTGGTCTATTTGTTATTATAATAAATGTCTTTTTATAACACTTAATAATATTGTCAATTTCTCGTTGCCGTAATGTAATCAATTGATTATTACTATCACGTGGCACTTCATTTAAACCATCTAAGAATAAATTTAATTTTCCAGTCTCAAGTAATTTTTTACCTATTGAATTATCTACACCAATTTTACTATAAATATAATTTTCCAGTGAAATGTTGCTATCTGTTAATAAACCTAATTGGACATAAACTGGAAGATTTTGAGATTTATCAGATTTCTTATTTAGTGCATCTTTGTATGCTAAATATTCCAATGTTGTACTTTTACCCATACCTGCTTCTCCCCAAATAATCATTCGCTTTTCTGGAATTAAACTTTCTCTTAGACACTCAACAGTACCTTCTCTATTAACTTCTTCTTCTTCCGAATCAAAATTTTCATTCAGTTTATGCTCCATTACATAAGAACCAGATAATTTAATATTTTCCTTGGAGGACAAATGAATAAAACGACCCATTTTTCCTTTAAACGAATCAATTATTGAATCACAATAACTATTAAAGGAAGGCATTTTGTATGTGAAAGAATTTGAAACATGAACTTTTAATATTTCTTTGTACTTGTGGGTAACATGTAAATAGATAACAAGAAAACTAATTATTAATTTACCGAAGACATCAGGAGGTAATTCAGGAATTATTTCATGACTATCAATATTTCTGAAGCGATATATTCTTGAGAGATAGTCAACATAATTATCATCACCCTCTATACTTTCAATATCAACTATATCTAATTTTATATTATTTGGATTTAATTCTAATTCTTTAATCAGCGCAACTAAACCTTGTTTCTTTTCTTTTATTTCATCATATCTTTTTGAATCTTTAAGATGTGAAATTTTCCTAAGAAACTGTTCAGTTTTGGCAAAAGCTGAAAAATAAGTTTTTCTATCAACCAAGCCAACACCTTCAATCTGTATCTTATGATAAGAATTTAATATCTGAGAATCTATATCATCTAAATTTAAATTCTTATCATCAACTGGAACTTTTAAAACTTCTAAGAATAAATTTATAATTTCTGAAAGATCAAAATCATTTTTATCCTTAAAAACATTTTTAGTAGCTACTTCTATTTGTTTCTTAATTATATCTATTGAATATTCCATATAAAGCTTTTATATAGTTAACACTTTAGTACACTCTTCACCAAACTGACTTATAATCCTCACCGCTATTTTTTGTCCTTTCTTGTTGATTTCGATTGGATGTGAGATGTGTCCGTATAAGCGGTCGAAGGCATCGTCGTCGATTTCGACTTTGAGTGTTTTTTCTACTTTCTTCTTGGTGCTGTCTTTAGCTAAGTTGTCTAAGCCTTTTTTCCATTTGGCAAATTCTTCTTTATCACCGCCACAAAAGAATACTTGTTTCACTACAAAATTACTGCCGTCGTAATCGCCATCTACCATCCAGTAGGCAATGTCGTGGACGTTACGTGGTTTTACTTCGTCTTTGATTGGGTCGTAAATATCAAGACCTTTTATTTCTACTTGTACTTTACCCTTGTCTCCGTCTACTGGATTTATATCAATATCCGGCTCGCCGATAGTAACAAATGATGCTGCTGATTTTGCCGGTTTCTTTTTAAGACCTTCCTGTAACAAGTCATCATGAATGCGACATTTGGTGACCTCAAATTTACCCATGCTCATGGTTTGGGTACTTCCTTCTATATCGCTTTCAAAACTGAAACCTAGTATAATTAACCAACCTGCATCGCCACGTTGACGACATTCCTTTACTGCTTCGTTTACGGCAGTTTTACTGACTGTACCAAATTTTGGACCTATATGAAAATAGGCTTTCTTTTCTCCTACACCATTCATGTAAAAACCTTCTGCGTGGAGATAGGTATGACTTAATAATTCCACACTGCGGAAAATAACCATTTCTTCTTTTCTGCCATTTTTGATACCGGCACTCACTAAGTGTTGTTTAATGACTTCTTCAAACGCACCTTCTTCTTCATTTACTCTTACTTCATCATCTAATTCTGATGAACTGATTGGTTCAAAATTTTGTAAGGTTTCTACAGTAAAAGGACCACTTACACGCAACAGATTTTTGTCCTGTTCTGGTTGGTCATACAATGTTTCTGTTGCAGCCGGTTCATCATTCGCTAAACTCTTTAAGGTAACATGAGGGACAGTTTTGTATTTAAAACCTTGACGAATATCAGAACCTTGTTCGTCATACAAATTATAATATGGGAAAACAGCAGTCATTAATCTTTGCTTTGCAATATTCAATGCTATTCTACTGGTATCTATGGTAATCCATCTTCTACCCCATTGTTCTGAAACGAAAGCTGTTGTACCACTACCGCAAGTTGGGTCTAATACTAAATCGCCTGGATCAGTTGTCATTAACAGACAACGTTGAACTACAATACTATTGGTTTGAACAACATAATCTTTGTTCTCGAATGAATTTACAGTATCAAACCAAAAATTACTTTGTTCTGAATACAGTTGGTCTGCTAAATATCTTTTATATAAAATTGTTTTACCATTAGAATAAATTCTATTTAATTTGATAAGTTTTTTAATACCTTCTTCTGTTGTTCTCCAATGCCTATTTGATGCTGGATAGTATTTCTTACCATCAAATTCAACAGCGAAACCACCAGTTTTTGTTGCTTCTTGAGAAGTCATATCATCAAGTGCTATAATTTTTGAAGGGTTGAAATTTTTGAAATCATCTTCATTCAGCTTTCTTAGATTATTTATTTCACTCTCAAACCAACTAAACTTTCTATCCCTATCTTGAATATCTTTCTCTCTAAGTAATTTTCTGAATTTAACTTTTGATTTATCTTTTGCGTACCAAATAATAAAATCATTCACTACAGGAAGTAAGGATGCAGTTGCGCCTACGGTTTTACGAAATGGAATTTCAGTAATAAAATTTTCACTACCAAAAACCTCATCCATTACATTTCTGACAAGGTGAACATTTTCATCACTAATTTGCAAGAAACAAGAACCACTTTCATTTAATAATTCCTTTGCAATAATTAATCTATCACGCAAATAAGACAAATAAGAATGTATCCCTAATTCCCAAGTATCACGGAATGCTTTTATTTGTTCAGGTTCTCCTGTTAATGCTTCATCACTTCCATCTGTTACATCTTTACTATTCAATTTTATTTGCCAATTACCACCATATTTAATTCCATAAGGTGGGTCAAAATAAATGGTTTGCACTTGACCTGCCATTCCTTCTCGTTCCAATAAACTTGCCATTACCAAGTGGCTATCGCCTTGTATCAGTCGGTTTGTCCAACCATCCTGATGGTGGTAATATTCACTTACTTTTTCTACTTCATCTTTATCTAAAGCATTACCAAATAATTCGTTTACATTAAACAAATCCATCTGGTCACTTTTAGTTTCTGATATTTTATATAGATTCTTAATCAGCGTTTCAGGTGCTATATGTTCGTGGCGGTATAAGCTGCGTATATCTACCCGCAATAAATCATCTCTGTCGTCATTACCGTATTTATTCAGCCAAAACAGTTCCGGGTCTTGTCCACGGTGTACCACAGGATTTTTAGGCAATTCCAATACCTTTTTCCCATCCTGTACTCTGGCATTGGCATCTTCGTAGCCTGCTTCTTCCTTGCTCGGAATATGGGCACGTGTATCGGTTTTGTGTTTTATGGATTCTACTTTCTTTGCCATAATTATGCTTCTTTATATATACTGATTGAATCGACACATAGCGGTTGTATGTCGAAAAAATAATTAAAAATCGACAGGTCGTACTGTCGATTGAATCGACATTGGTTAAAAGTATGTCGAAAATTTTGAATAAAATCGACACAGATTGTCTTATTGTCGATTGCGTCGACATATTGTTTTAAACACAAAACATTGAATATCATTAACTTAATCATTTTGATAAGATATTCATGAGCTGGTGATTGATATAGTACGTTTCATTTCCAATTTTCAATGACCTAAGCAAACCGGTAGCTTCTATCTTCCTGAGGTATTCGCCGGCAGTCTGCCGTTTTGCTATATTATTTTCCTCCAGCACCTTAATCTTAATGTAGGGGTAACTAAAAAGCAAATCGCATAACTCACGAGAATAAGAAGATTTCAATGCCTGTTTAATCAATCCTTCAGAATCCGTTTTTAATTTCAGGATAGCATTAATCTTCTGGAGCGTAAGCAATGCGGTATCCCCAACACCCTTTACAATAAATGCCACCCACTCCGTCCAGTTTCCTTTTTCCGTAACCTCTCTCAGCAAACGGTAATAGTCGGGTTTATTTTGAATAATGTAATAGCTTAAATACAAGACTGGCAACCCTATAAGATTTTTATTAATAAGGTATAAGACATTTAAAATCCTACCTGTTCTGCCATTGCCATCGGTAAAAGGGTGTATCGCTTCAAACTGGTAATGTATGAGTGCCATTTTTATAAGATAATCTAAATCAGCATATTCATCATTATTTACAAATTTCTCCAAAGCTGCCAGTTTTTGACGGATGGTTTCTTCGCCTTCAGGTGGAGTGTACACAATATCTTTAGTTATGGGATTGGCTAACTTAGTCCCGGGATTTTTACGAATATTTTCATCTGTGCCACGCAGCCGCTGCATAACCCCTACCAAGAGGTTGGTGGTTATCGCTTCTTTCTTCTGCATCTCCTCCAAACCCCAATACATTGCCTGACGATACTGAATGACTTCTTTCGCAGCTGCATTCTTTATAGAGCTTGTTATGTCTAATGTGGCTTTATATAATTCATCCTGAGTGGTAACAATATTTTCAATAGCACTGGATTCCTTACTTTCCTGTAAGACAATGGTATTTAACAACAGATTAGGATTCGGTAAGGTTTGACAGTACCCTTTTAATTCAGCCAGTAACTTATTTGATTTATTGACCAATTTGAGTAATTCTACAGTTTCCAAATCCGCCTTGGGTGGTAAATCAGGTAAACTATTATACGGAGTATCCTTGTTGTAATTTTTCATCTGAATAATAAATTAAGTATTAAACATGTGATTATTCTGTGCTTTTATTTCGTCTTCAATTTGCTTTGCTTCTTCTCTTGTGCCGGTAGGTAATGTTCTGTATTCCAACACCTGCCAGTTACTGAAAACATAATCTCTTTTATAGCTGTTGTTTCTTTTGCCAGAACCATAAGGTTCGGGAAAAAGTGATTTCATTCTCTTGCGGCATTCTACACCTATACCAAACTGAATGAACTGTTTGGTCATTCTATGCCTAATCTGATATACACCAGGACCATCAGGTCCTTCTATCTGCCTGCATGTTTGCGGTGATGGCATAGGTTTCCAATTTGACCAATTACTCATATCGAATTAATTTTATCGATTAACTGATTCTTTATATTTCTGATGTCATTTGCAATTTCAATAAAGTGCCATTCAGGATATTCGTATTTATCCTTCAATGCATTTACTGCAGGAATCCAACGATTTTCTACAAACCATTTTTTCTCTGCCTTATCCTTACTCATTCCGCTTATTTCTATCATCAGGTTTTTAATACTACCATCCTTGCTTTTTACCTGTGCTATAAAATCTGTAAAATATAACCTGTCCTTTCCATCTTTTACATAAGGAATAGCAAAGCCAAGGAACTGGTTTTTAACGTAACTCACCACTGTATCTATTTCTTCCATCGTTTTGGCACAGATTGCTTCCCAATCACTATCCATCACCACATAGTTGACATGGCTCTTTTGTGTCGGATATACATCTTTTACCGTATTTCCATTAACATACTTGGTGCTGCTGAATTTATTGTAGTAGTTAAATACCGGGCGAATGTGTTCGGTGGTATTTCTATCTGGATTTATTCCTCGTATAATATGGTCAACGATTTTCTTAGGTTCGTCAAAAAACAACAGTTTCTTGTATTTCGGGTCTCGAATATTCAGTAATAAAACTTTCTCGTTGTACCAAACCTCCACAATCTGTTTCAGCTTATTGAATTTTTGGAAACTTGGATTCCCTTCATCGTCGCTAAAATGGTATTTAATCAATTCTTTGGTAAGCAAGAAAATCAATTCCATATCTCTTCTTTCCAAAACCGATTTCACTTCCAATTTATCTTCGTTTGGAGAAATAGGACTTGTAATAATGGTTTCTAATGGAATCTTAGAACCATCAATTTCATAGTTTTCGATATTACTGAAATCGTATTTTATCTCCCCATCATAGTTTTCTATTCTATACCCAACCACATTTGGGAAACTGATTTCCAACGCCTCTTGTCTTTCCGGCATAGCAGCAACATGAGTCATGTCCACTGGTGTTGGCGGTGTGGTGGTAGTACCTCCTTTAAACAATTTGAAAGGAACACCTATAATATGAGCATATTCAGGTGGAAATTTCTCAATGACTATTTTACGTTTATCATCTGTCGGATTTCCGTCTTTGTCATAACCTTGCAGAAAGTAATTCATCCTGCGCAATGCCCTACCAGCCACCTGCTCACACAGTAATTGTGAACCAAAGGCTCGTAAACCCATAATATGCGTAACTGTATTGGCATCCCATCCTTCCGTAAGCATAGACACAGAAACTACACAACGAATATGAGAACCTAATTTTCCTTGCTTGCCTACTGTATTAACCACTTCACGCAAGATTTCAGCATCAGTGATTTTCTCGACACTGCCTTGCCCTTTCATGCGAGCGTAGTCTTTTTTAAATTCTTCGATCTCCGCTTCAAATATCTTCTTAAAATCATCATTAATCTGGTCGCCATTTTCTAAGGCTTCACTGTCGATTAATAAGGTTGGTGGTCTTTTCTTGGCTACCTTTGTTACAGGGTCATAATTAGAGAATAATTCCTTTACGCCATCAATTACTATCTTTTCTGCATTTTCATCTACATATTCATAGCCTGCAATGTATTTATACAGTTCTTTTGAAACTGAGGTATTGTTACATACAATTATAAAAACCGGCGGTGCGGAAAATAGAGAAGCTCTTTCTTCCTTCTGTTTTCTTATCCCGTTATCATATTCCACATAATGATTATAGAACTGGTCTAAGGCTACTTTGACTTTGGATGGTAACTGTGGAGGCAATTCTTTAAGCGTTGTGCCTTCTTCATGTGCATCCTTACGTTGTTTCCTTTGCCCTTTTCTTGGAAATGCATTTGGGTCTTCTTCTACAATTTTTCTGTATAAATCCCTCAAAACAGGCATTTGCAAATCGTGTGTATTATCACTTTCAGGTAAAAATGGGATTTTAACCAATCCTGATTCGATAGCTTCTATTAAACCAAAGTCGGAAACGACCCAAGGAAATAAACTATATGGTGTATAGCCTGAACCTGTCAGGTAGTACGGTGTTGCTGAAAGGTCGTACACATTTTGCAACTTAAAACGATTGGCTATTTCTCTCAATCCACTGAACCAAACTGCCGCTCTGGCATTTTCATCTGAATCTTCGTTTTCAGATGTCTTTCCTTTTGATTTCGGCAAATAACAATGGTGCGCCTCATCATTAATTATCAAAACACGGCTGCCGGATTTAAACTTGCCTAATGTCCGTTTTACTACCTGTGCAAAATCTTCCTTGTTTCCTGTATCTATTTTCTCTCCTTTCAGATTTACTTTTCCATCAAACGGGCTTCGTTTGTTGCCTTGTAATATTTTAGGCTCAAATGTGTGGTAATTGGTAATGACTAACCTTGCATTCAAGTTTTCCAACCGATGTTCCATATTCTGTGGTACTAAACCACGAACACGATAATAATCCTCAATATCTTTTGGATTCTTGTTTTTTGTGTCAACGAACAGAACTCCTAAACGGTCTTTTATAGTAATGCCCGGTGCTACAATCAGGAAGTAGTCCGCAAACCGAGTATCGCTCCTGTATTCCTGTCTGTTGAAGTAATGGTAGCATATTAAACATGCCATTACTACTGTTTTACCTGAGCCAGTTGCCATTTTAAAGGCTATGCGCTGTAATTGGTCGGTTGGTATTTCGCTGACGGATTGCTGCCCTGTGCGCAACAAATTCAAAATATGCTGCCCCGGATTTGATTTCTCTGCTACTTCATTTAACCAAATTGCTGTTTCAACTGCTTCCTGTTGAGCGAAAAATAGCTTTTGGGTAACTAACCTTTCAGGATTGAGAAACCAAAAGTTTAGAAGCTCCCTGGTCACTCTTGTAGTATTTGGGTATTTTTCAGCTCTCCATTTGCCAATTTCACTCCTGCATAGATTTATTAAATGTGTACCATACTCTTCTGCATCTTCATTCCATTCAAATACTTCTTTCTGTCCTGTCTGCCTTGTTGGGATAACTGCCGAATCTGGTTTGAATACCCTACGACCATTACAAATTATATTATAGTCTAAACTACCTTCGCTATCTGTGTCGTAGTGTAATTTAGGTTCATCGTAAGGACTATTTAAAATCGGGTTATCCGAACTCATATTATGGTTTTAGAAAATATCTGAATTAACTCTTGCTTAAAAATAGAAAAAATACTTAATTAACAGAAATTAATCCATATTAAAATTCCAAAGGTCAGAATCATCAGAATCAAAAGTTTGCAAACCCCAAAAAGTGCAAAAAACCGACCCATAGTTTACTGGTAAAAAGAAAAAAAGAGAAAGAGCATCTAAATTATAACAGACAATATTCAATACCAGACTAAGGAAAAAGAGAGAAAAAAAGAGAAAAAAATAAATTTTGACTTTCATTTTTTCAAAAAAACGTCAAAAAATAAAATTTAAGCGGCGGTTTTACTGCTCTGAAAATTTTTGACGGCTTTCAATTTACCTATTGCAGAAAATTTCTGCACCTTTTTAAAGCTGATAGTCGGAATGACTTCATCGTGCAGCAGCAATACCACATCAATGACGGTTTTCGTTTTCTTGTTCTCAGACTCTTCTGCTTCTGATTTCGTTTTAATCTTTCGCTTTCTGAAAGACAAACGACCTACCAAATCAGGGAATCCCATGTAAAATTTCTTGCGATAGGTAAAGTCACGGTTTTGAAGGGTATCGATTACCCGCTCGTGATGTTTTACCTTAATAAAGCCTGCCTTAAGCATAGCTTGCTTCAGGTCGCATGCCGTGGTCTTACTACGACCAATTTTATCAGCCATTGTTACCAGTGACATACCATAGTAATCAGGAATTTTCACGTCCACACTTTTTGACTTCCTGGATGCCTTATCATTAATTTGGCGTCTCGGTACCCAATTTTGAGAAGCGGAAGAAAAGGAAGATTCGACTTGTAATGCAGTTACCAGTGTTTTGCCTGCGGTTTCTGTCTTCCTCTTCTGTCCTACTTCAAAATAAAATTTTTGACCTTTTATATTTGCACTCACAATTACAGCACATAAAAACTCTCTGAATTTGTTTATGTCTTTATAACTGAAAGTAGCTGATTGGCGTTTGGTGAAATCATGCTGAACACGAATCGTATCTATACTACGAATGAAATAATTTTTAGTCGTTGGATTATAACCTACCCAGTTCAATTCTACTAATTTTTCAAAGTGTTTTTTAAATGTGCGGTTTGTATTTATTTTCAATGCCGGTTTCGCATTGATAAATACTTCCGATTTTTTATTCACTAAGCCATTGCTGCAGCATTTGAAATACATGTAAATCTGTAATGGCTTCACTAAGTCATTTTTTATGACATAATCAGCTAACTGAGTTGGTATTTGTTGATATTTACGTATAGGTTTTACCATTACACTAAAGTGTATTAATTTTTTCTTCTAAATTTTTAAATAGCTTATCTCTTATTGCCATTCAATACCTTGAGTACATCATTGTGGTCATAGAATACTGTACCGCCAATTTTGGTGTACGGTAAGACTCCATTGACCCTAAGGTTTTGAAGAGTGCCCGGTGAGATGTTTAACATCTTACGGACATCGGTAGATTTAAGCCATTTGTTGGTTTGGGGCTTGTCAGTTAGCAGGTTGTTTAGTTCTGTGATAATTTCCCGTTTGAAATCTAACAAGTCGCTTTTTGTAATAAACTCTAACAGCATCGTACTTACATATTTAACTGATACAAATTTAATCAATTTGCATGATAGGTAAAAGTTATTTTAGTGTATTTTAACAAGAAGTTATCGACAATTTGAAACATTTTTTCACAACTCTGTTAATATGATAATCAACTGTTTACAACTTCATATTCTGTATTTAAAAATGTATAACAAAAGTAAAATCAAACTACCATTTCCTGTTGAATTTGAACAACATTATTATTGTATTTTGCTTTCAAAAGCAGCATATCATCACTCACTTTTCTATCTACAATTTTTGCATAGTGTTGTGTTGTTTTGATTGATTTATGTCCAAGCATCTTACTTACTGATTCTAAAGAAACTCCATTTGTTAAAGTAACTGTGGTAGCAAATGTATGACGTGCCAGGTGAGTAGAGAAATTCTTACCAATTTCACATAATGTAGAAATTTCCTTTAAATAGGCGTTCATCTTCTGATTGCTTAATACCGGCAGTAGTTTATTAGCGTGGTTGGCTTCGGGATGGTCTTTGTATTTCTCTAATATTGCCAACGGAGTAGTCAGCAATGGAATATTACTTCTTACATCCGTTTTGGTTCTGTTGGTTTTAATCCATTTTGTGCCATCAATACCAATGACCAAATCATCGTTGGATAGTTTCTTCACATCTGCATAGGCTAAACCCGTAAAACAGCAGAAAATGAAAATATCACGTACCTGATCCAATCTCTGGAAGTGGAGGTCTTTAGATAGCACTTGCTGAATTTCTTCTTCTGTCAGAAATTCCCTTTCTACATCTTTGATGGTGGCTTTGAAATTAACGAAGGGGTCTTTGTCTATCCATCCATTAGACAGGGCAATGCGTACTATCTTTTTAAAGTTTTTGATGTACTTGATGGCTGTATTATGGCAGTTGCTTCTCTCGGTTTTCAGATAGAACTCAAAGTCTGTAATTTGTGATTTATCTGCGTGATAGGCATATCCTTGACCTTGTACTGAAATTCCAAAAATAGCTGCAGGAGCTTCAATACGGTTTCATATCTTTCCAACGTACTGGCAGCAAATTCTTTGCCTACCAATGCTTTTACCTGCTTATTGTGGTAATGAAAGATGGCTACTATTGTGCGCTGCTTCTCCTCTATTCCTAACATTGAGTTCTTGATGGCTTCTGAAGTAATGGTCTTGTTATTATCCATGAGTTTCTTTTGGTGCTCATAGATTTTCATCTTAACGGAATCAATGTAGCTATTGATACTCCTGGCTTCTTCATTTGTGCCTTTTACTTTTCCGGCACTTGGTATCCAGCGATCTAACTCGATGCTGCGTTTGATACTTAGTTCACTTCTGATGCCATCTACTGTAATGCGTACATAGATGAGTGCTTTGCCGTTGTCGTCGATTTTCGCTCTCTTAACGTAAAATAGGATGCCTAATGTTTTGTTCATGGTGACCTGGTTTTGAGTTATTAAATTACAAAATAAAACTTATATTTTAAAATAATTTTATCAACACATGTAATTAATTGTCAATTACTTGTGGATTATAAGGTGACCTAAAATGGCATTAAAATAGGTCACCGAATAGGTCACCTGCATAATAGAATTTAATGGATATTTTGTGATTTTGGGTTAACTAAAAAGTCCTGTAATTCTAATGATTACAGGACTTTAGTTGAATTTGAGTGAAAAAGTGCAGAGAGAGAGGGATTCGAACCCCCGGACCTGTAACAGTCAACGGTTTTCAAGACCGCCGCATTCGACCGCTCTGCCATCTCTCTGTGTTTCCGAATTATTGTATTTCATTTTTTCGTAACGGACTGCAAATATACAATAGAATTTTGAATAATGAATAAACAGATTGTATTTTTTGAAAAAAAATAGCCGTTATTGTTAACGACTATCTTCTATTTTTAGATTATTGCATTTATTTCAGATTAAACGCTTTTTTTACCTTATCAACGTAGTCTAATTTTTCCCAAGTAAATAATTCTACTTGAATTTTTTTCTCGTTTTCTTTTCCTTTATTAAATATTTTAGTCACTATTTCATTTTTTCTTCCCATGTGGCCGTAAGCTGCTGTTTCACTATAAATAGGATTTCTTAATTTAAAACGTTGCTCAATAGCATACGGGCGCATGTCAAATATTTTTTCAGCAATTTTAGCTATTTCGCCATCTGTTAAGTTTACTTTTGAAGTGCCATACGTTTCAATAAATAAACCACAAGGTTTTGCTACGCCAATGGCATAAGAAACTTGCACTAACACTTCATCTGCAACTCCGGCTGCCACTAAATTTTTAGCAATATGTCGAGTAGCATAAGCAGCGCTTCTATCTACTTTGCTTGGATCTTTTCCTGAAAATGCACCGCCTCCATGAGCTCCTTTACCACCATACGTATCCACAATAATTTTTCGACCTGTTAAACCGGTATCGCCATGTGGGCCACCAATTACAAACTTTCCTGTTGGATTGATATGATAGGTAATTTTATCATCAAACAACTTTTGAATGGATTTCTTCAATTGCTTCTTTACTCTTGGAATGATAACTTCAATTACATCACTTTTAATTTTTGCTAACATTTTAGCATCTGAATCAAAATCATCATGCTGAGTAGATACAACTATTGTATCAATTCTAATTGGATTGTTATTGTCATCGTATTCAATGGTTACTTGGCTTTTCGCATCTGGTCTCAAATATTTCAACTCCTTTCCTACCCTACGTGTTTTAGACAGTTCTTGTAAAATTTTATGGGCAATATCTAATGCCAACGGCATATAGTTATCGGTTTCTTTGGTGGCATAACCGAACATCATTCCTTGGTCGCCGGCACCTTGAGCGTTGGCTTTTGTTTCAAAATCACTCTTCGTCGATTTTCTATCTACACCTTGATTAATGTCTGAAGATTGTTCATGAATTGCTGAAAAAATTCCACAAGAATTTGCTTCAAACATGTATTCAGATTTTGTGTATCCTATCTTACGGATAACTTCTCTTGCTATATCTTGCACATCTAAATACGATTTTGATTTCACCTCTCCAGCTAACACTACTTGTCCTGTAGTTACTAAAGTTTCGCATGCCACTTTAGATTGTGGATCATAGGCTAAAAAATTATCAATTAATGCATCAGAGATTTGGTCAGCTACTTTATCAGGATGTCCTTCTGAAACGGATTCAGATGTAAATAAGTATGGCATTCTTTTAAAAAATTTAATTTAATTAAGTAATAAAATTATAACGTTCAAAATTAACGAAAGTTCTACTTATTTCAAAATCAAAGTATTGATATTGCGTTTACAAGAATAGAATTTATCAATGTATAAATAAATTATTTTATTTCACATCGCACTAATGTTGTATCGCCTACAAATCCTTCTAACAAATCACCGATGCCTACCGCACCAACACCTTGCGGTGTTCCTGTATAAATTAAATCACCTTGTTGCAATGTAAAATACTGTGATATATAAGCAATAATCTCATCAAAAGAGAAAATTAACATGGTAGTATCTCCTTGTTGAACGATTTCATTGTTTTTTTTAATGGTAAATGATATCATTTTATTATGTTCCAAAGGAATAAAATCGCCTATAAAAGCAGAGCCGTCAAATCCTTTTGCTATTTCCCAAGGCCAACCTTTTTTCTTTAAATCTGCCTGTAAATCACGTGCAGTAAAATCAAATCCTAGGGTAAAAGCATCGTAATACTTATGGGCAAATTTACGGTCAATTTTTTTTCCATTTTTGCAAACACGCAATACTATTTCACCTTCGTAATGTACTTCTTTTGAAATATCTGGATAATAAAATGGTTGTCCGTTTTTAAGTAATGCTGTTGGTGGTTTCATGAAAATTACCGGACTTTCAGGAAATGAAAAATGCTTCATTTCTTTTATGTGTTCGTTGTAATTTAATCCGACGCAAAATATTTTCATTTTTTATAGTGATTAGTAAATGGTTGGTAATTATTGGTTTGTATTCATTGGAAATTGAACTTTGACATTTCACCTCTTTTCTCAAATCTCATTTATTATTGTATAAGTTCATTGTATTATTTAATCCTGCAGTACAGAAAGATTTAATAATCTCAACGGCTGTGTTTATTTTTTCTTGTAAGATAAATTCTTGGTCTGATTTCCATTTTCCCAATACATAATCTACTTGTTTTCCTTTTGGAAAATCATTTCCGATACCAAATCTTAATCTTGGATATTGATTGGTTTGCAATTCATCTTGTATGGATTTGAGTCCATTGTGTCCAGCATCACTCCCTTTACCACGAACCCGTAAGGTACCGAATGGCAATGCTAATTCATCGACAACCACCAAACAGTTTTCAATAGGAATTTTGAGTTCATTCATCCAATATTTGATGGCTTTGCCACTCAGGTTCATGTAGGTGGTAGGTTTTATAAAGTGGATATGTTTACCTTTAAACGTTGTCTTTGTGTAAGTTGCCAACCTGTTTAATTCGAAAGTAAGTTCTAATTCATTTGCGAAAGCATCCACTACATCAAATCCAATATTATGTCGAGTATGTTCATATTCTTTACCTATATTTCCTAAACCAATTATTAAAAACTTTGACATAAAAATGGGACTAAATTCAATTTTTGGATGGTCAAAAATACAAAAATTAAAAGTGAAAAGAATTAGATGTTACTATACTTTTTTCAATTTTTAAATAAAAAAAGGTCAGCCAAAGAGGCTGACCTAAGATATATAAGCATTTACTTATTTTTTCTTTGCCGAAGTAGCTGCTTTCGCTGCTTCTGTAGCAGCAGATTTTAATGCTCTAGTAACCTCTACAGATACCAAAGGAATTGCCGGTGAATTTAAAATTTCTAACCCATCCGTTTTAATATCTCTCACTTTAAAGGATTGACCTAATTTTAATTCGCTAATATCAATATCGATAGCATCTTTTAAGTCTTCAGGTGCTGCTTTTACTTTCACTTTACGAACTTTCACTAATAATTTACCACCTTCTTTTACTCCTGGAGATTGTCCAATAATTCTAATTGGAATTTCAACAATCACTTTTGCGCCAGGTGTTAATTTGTGAAAATCGATGTGAAGAATTTCTTCTGTGATTGGATGCGATTGAACGTCTTTCAACAAAGCTTCATGAGTTGTACCCTCAATATTGATGATTGCTTTGTAAAATTTAGGCGTGTACAAGATTCCTCTCAACTCTGAAATAGTTGAAGTGAAGTGTACCACCTCGTTTCCCGCATACATCACGCAAGGAATGTTGCCTGCAGCTCTGTCGGCTTTAGTTGCTACTTTTCCTACGTTTTGTCTAGCTTTTCCGCTAATGGTAATGGTTTGCATAATAATTACTTTTTTTGAATGAATAATGAATTAATTGATTTATACTCGTGTGCATTTCGAATGGCTCTTGCAAACAATGAGGCCACAGAAAGCACTTTTATTTTTGAACTTTGTTGTTTTAAAGGAATGGTATCACACACTACCAATTCAGTCAATCCAGATTCTTCAATACGTTCATACGCTTTTCCAGATAAAACAGGATGTGTGATGAGTGCTCTTACACTTTTAGCACCTTTTTCAATCATTAAATTGGCGGCTGCACATAATGTGCCACCGGTATCAATTAAGTCATCTACCAACACTACGTTTTTATCGGCTACATCTCCAATCAAACTCATTGATTCTATTTCATTCGCTTTAGAACGAAACTTGTCGCAAATTACTAAATCAGCACCGAACTGACGTGCATAATTACGTGCACGTTTAATGCCACCGACATCCGGTGATGCGAATACCAAATTATCTAAATTCAATTCATTTAAATAAGGAATGAAAATAGCATTGGCTTCTAAGTGGTCAACTGGAATATCAAAAAAACCTTGAATTTGCGGTGAATGTAAATCCATGGTCATGATTCGCTGTGTACCTGCAGCTACCAACATATTGGCTACTAATTTTGCTCCAATAGCAACTCGTGGTTTATCCTTTCTATCTTGACGTGCTAAACCGAAGTAAGGCATAACGGCTACAACATATCCTGCGGATGCGCGTTTGGCTGCATCTATCAAGAGCAATAATTCCATTAAATTATCAGCAGGTGCAAAAGTACTTTGCATACAAAAAACATAAGAGCCACGAATACTTTCAGTAATCACTGGTTCAAACTCACCATCACTGAATTGCATCACTTCTACCGGTGTTAATTCTTGACCATAGCTTTCTGCAATTCTACTAGAAAGATACCGTGTATTTCTACCGGAAATGAGTCGTATGTCTGGAATTACCACTTTAAGTTTATTTTGAGGTGCAAAGATACTATTTTAATAGGATTATTTACAAAAAAGGATACACATATTAATATTTTGGTAAAAAAATAAATAAAATAAACAGCCGTATTAAATATTTTTAAAAGATGTACTGAAATAAAAGATGTATTTTTGGCTTCTAAAATAAAAAAGAACGATTTTGAATTTTGATGAATTTGGCTTAGATACTCAACTGTTAGATGGAATAGATGCGATGAATTACAAACAGGCTACGCCTGTTCAAGTTCAAGTAATACCTCATATTTTAAATGGTAAAGATTTGATTGCCAGCGCACAAACTGGCACTGGAAAAACAGCAGCATTTTTATTACCCACGATTCATAATTTGATTACCAAAGAAAAGCAAGACGATGAAGTAAATGCTTTAATCATAGTGCCAACTCGAGAATTGGCAGTACAGATTGCTCAAAACTTAGAAGCATTTTCCTATTTTACTCCAATCAGTTCGATTGCTATTTATGGCGGTGGCGATGGTTCCTCGTTTGAAAGTGAAAAAAGAGCCTTATCGAATGGTGTGGATATTGCCATTTGTACGCCAGGTAGAATGATTAGTCATTTGGCTTCCGGATATGTACGAATAAAAGGATTGAAATATTTAATTCTGGATGAAGCCGACAGAATGCTGAACATGGGTTTTTATGAAGACATATTGAAAATCATTAAATACTTACCCGAAGAAAGACAAACATTGATGTTTTCGGCAACTATGCCTGTAAAAATTAGAAAGCTGGCATTAGAAATTTTAAAAGAACCTGAACAAGTAAATATCTCCATTTCAAAACCACCTGAAA
>Ga0154020_10001215_pt1 | contig 31904 bp, 20 predicted proteins | sample Klosneuvirus_201_FD_109709 | JGI IMG/M metagenome (GOLD analysis project Ga0154020, IMG submission 109709) | Active sludge microbial communities from wastewater, Klosterneuburg, Austria - Klosneuvirus_20160825_MG | ecosystem: Engineered > WWTP > Aerobic digester > Activated sludge | place...
TGGGGGCACAGTTGCCTGGTGGCTGGCCGGAGATCATGGCACGCAATCGCGCATTGACCCTCGCGGCCAGAAAAGCTCTGTGCGCCGCACTTTCGATTACCGAGCCTTGCCCGGCAGAATTGATCGGCTCGCTGGCCAGTGTGCCGCTGCCGGATGCTGCGGACGATGCGTTTCCGATCTTGCCGTGCAACGAGTATCGACTTCAAACAGAGTTGCGGTTGAAGCATTCCATCGAAGTTCCCATCATGGCGTGGCCGGCTCCACCCAAGCGCCTCTTGCGCATCTCCGCGCAGCTATACAACTCGCTGCCGCAATACGAACGGCTGGCCAGAAAGCTGGCCGAATAGGAGCCGTCAGGGTTGCATCATGACGTGGGGCTGGAGTGGCATTGCCTCGGTTTCATAGACAGGTGGCATGGTTGAGCCGACAGCATTCGAAGTGGTGGGTGTTCAGCCGGACCAGTCCGGATACGAGCGGGTGGAGAACCGCGTTCCCGCCGACGTCGCCAGTGTTCAGCCGGCCCTTTTCGTCCTCATGGGGGCCCGGGCTCCGCTGTTTTGAAGGGGGGAGTGAAGCCGCCCGTCGTGTCAGGGCGCATGTCGGTTTGAGACCATTTCATGCGACTGGCGCACCCTGCATTCCCCTCTACACTTTTTGCCGGATTCGCAATCATCAGTGGGATATGATTTCGCTGTGCGTGTCAGGTGATGACAAGCGGCAAAGCCGGATTCCAAACCAGGAAACTTATGATGAAACGCTGCCAAGTTGTGTTGAGCGCCATGCTGCTTACCCTGACCATCGGTCTGCCTGCTGCCGATGCCGCGAAACCCAACCTCGTCATCTTTCTTTCGGATGACCACACGTCGCTCGATTCGTCGGTCTATGGTTCAAAGGATCTGGCCACGCCGTCCATGGCACGGCTGGCAGCGGAGGGGCTTACGTTTGACCGCGCGTTCGTGGCGTCGCCATCCTGCGCCCCGAGCCGGGCGGCGATGTTGACGGGCCTGATGCCGGCGCGCAACGGTGCCGAACCGAATCATTCCCGCCCGCGCGCCGACCTCAAGAAACTGCCCGCCTACCTGCAAGAACTGGGCTACGAGGTGGTCGCCTTCGGCAAAGTGTCGCACTACAAACACACCGGCGAGTATGGCTTCGATCACTTCGCGCACGATGCATACCACGAGGACATTGCTGTTCCGCGGGCGCTGGAATGGTTGCGGGCGCGGCGGAGCAGCAAGCCGCTCTGCCTGTTTATCGGTTCCAACTGGCCGCATGTGCCGTGGCCCAAGCAATCTGGAAAGCACGACACGAATTCAATCACGGTGCCGCCAAACCATGTGGACACACCGGCAGCTCGGCTGGCCAGGACGCGTTACTACGCGGCGGTGGACACAATGGACACGGAACTGGGGCAGGTTTATGAACTCGCGCGGCAGACGCTGGGGGAAAACACGCTGTTCCTGCATACCAGTGACCACGGGGCGCAATGGCCCTTCGGGAAATGGAATCTCTACGACGACGGCATTCGCACCCCGATGATCGCCGTATGGCCGGGCCGCATCAAGGCGGGCAGCCGCACCGGGGCGATGGTTAGTTGGGTGGATATTCTGCCCACGTTGGTGGAACTCGCGGGCGGGCAACCGCCGACGAATTTGGACGGCCGCTCTTTCGCGGCGGTATTGCGCGGCGAAACCAACCAGCATCGCGACCAGATTTTCACCACGCACAGCGGCGACGGTAATTTCAATGTATATCCCTCCCGCTCGGTGCGGGACGGGCGGTGGAAATACATCCTGAACCTTCATCCCGAGTTCAAGTTCCTCTCCCACGTCACCAAGGCGACCAATGAAGATGCCTACTGGAAAAGCTGGGTGGAGAAGGCGGAGCAAGATGCCGACGCCGCAACGAAAGTCCGCCGCTATCATGAACGTCCTCGCGAAGAGCTTTACGACCTGGTGGATGATCCATTGGAACAGCGCAATCTGGCGGACACTCCAGAACAGGCCGGGCGGCTCGCGCGCATGCGGGCGGATGTCGAGGCGTGGATGAAGGCACAAGGCGACAAGGGCACCATCTTTGGCCAGCCCACGTTGCTGGCTAGAGCGGACAATTCGCCGGACCAGTTCATCAATCCCATCGCTGAGGGCGCCGATCCCTGGGTGGTGCGCGACGCGCCGAATGAGCGCTATCTGTGGTGCATGTCCGAGGGCAATCGCGCCATTTCAATCTGGGCTTCCAAAACTCTCACCTCACTTGGACGCCGGCACATCGTATGGCGGGCCCCGCAAACCGGTCCCCACTCGAAGGAAGTTTGGGCGCCGGAACTGCACTTTCTGGATGGGCGCTGGCACATCTACTTTGCCGCCTCCGATGGCAACAATCACAACCACCTCGCCTACGTTCTTCAATCCAAAGGCGACAAGCCGCTGGGCGAATACACGCTGTATGGCCCGCTGGCCACGGGTGAGGGCGCGGATGGCCGCTCGCCGAATCTGTGGGCCATTGACATGACCGTGCTCGAGCATGCGGGGAAACGCTATGCCGTGTGGTCCGGCTGGGACGGTCCCCGCACCGACCGCCAGTTCCTTTACATCGCGCCCATGAAATCGCCGACCGAACTGGCCGGACCGCGCGTGCGGATTTGCGCCAACGACGATCATCTGTGGGAACGCACGGAGGAGAATGCGAAGTCGCGCGGGTTGAACGAAGGACCGCAAGTGCTCCAGCAGGCGGGACGCACCTTCTTGACGTATTCGTGCAGCGCCTCGTGGCTGCCCTCCTACAAGCTCGGCGTCTTGGAATTGGTCGGCGCCGATCCGCTCAATCCCGCCGCCTGGCGGAAACATCCGAAGCCGGTGTTTCAATCCGGCGCGACCACTTTCGGAGTGGGGCATTCCAGCTTTGTTCCCTCGATGGATGGTAAAGAGTGGTGGCATGTATTTCATGCCAAGCGGGACACCCAACCAGGCTGGCGGCGGCACGTATTTGTGCAGCCCTTTGAGTTCGATGCAAACGGGTTTCCTGATTTCGGGGCGCCGATTGCCGCTGGCGTGCCCCTCAATTTCCCCTCGGGGGAGGGGCCTGCGCCTTCGCTGAAGCTGCCTTATCAAAATCCTCTGACCGGCGCGACGGCACTGCGGGATCTTGCTGTCTATGCGCACCACCAGTATTTCGGTGCGCGCCCGGAAGGTTTGCATCTCGGGCTGGTGCCCGAGAATCCGATCAACGAATTCCGGTGCGGCGAGAAAGCACTGCTGGCCGGCGGTCACTGGGAGGACATGACCGCCGCCGTCAGCATCCGTTTTCAAGACGGCACGCGTGACGCGGGATTGCTGTTCCGGACCACATTGCCATCGATGGGCTTTGATGCACAGCGGGGCTATTTCGCCGGGCTCCTGGCTGGCGAGCAGCGTGCCATCCTGGGCAAGACGGATGGCGCCACCTGGACTGAGCTGGCCAAAGTGCCCGTCACCTTCGATCCGAAATCGAGCAATCGTCTCAGCGTGACGGCGGTGGGCGACTCAATCCGGGTTGCTTTGAATGGAAGTGAGATCATCGCCGCGAAGGACAACACATACAAGGCCGGCACGGTTGGATTTCGCGTTGTTGATACCCACGCCAGCTTCCGCGACCTCGACATTACATCGCCCTCAGTTTCTGTCCGGTGAACTGCCAAATGGGCAGAAAGCAATGTTGTTGCGGATTACGCAACCACGTTGTGCTTTCGGAATTCACGAGGTGAAAATCCGGTCCGGTGCCGAAAGATGGTGGTAAAATACTGATTGCTCTGGAAGCCGCATTCGAAGCCGATGTCCGTGATGCTCCGTGCCGGCTGTTCACGCAGCAGAGCGCGCGCCGCTTCGATGCGGCAATCCGTCAGATGATCCATCGGCGCCACATTCGTGAGCTGACGGCAGTAGTCGGCAAAGCGCGTCCGTCCAAGTCCGCATTGTTCCGCCATTTCCGCCAGCGTCCACGGATGTGCCAGATGATCGGGCAGTTGTGCGAGAAACAGTTCTACGGTGCGCCGGCTGGTCGATAGATTCGTGTCGAGTGGGGGTTGTCGCGATCTCAGCAGTTCAAGGAGGGAAAGGAACAGTTCGTTCAGCAAGAGTTGGAGGCGTGTTTGCACCGTTGCGGGATCGGACACGGTGACCAGCGGCACCAGGCGTTCAAAGCAGTGGTGAATCTGCGCGTCTGCCTTCCAAACGGGGTTTTCATTGTGCCGTAGATGCCGTGTCAGCTCACGCAGATCTTCTGGCTTGAGGATCAGCCAAGCGGGCCAGCGCCACTCTTGATTTGGACGGCGCACGCCCACGTCAAGGATAAGCCAAATGAGGCGGCTGGCACGAACATGCGGCGCACCCACGCGATGTTGCTGCCAGGGGCGCGTGATCGTGAAATGCCCCGCACCCAGCGGATGTTCGCGGCCGTCTACCGCAAAATCCAGCCGTCCCCTCGAGAGATAGGTCAATTCGATGCCTTCGTTGCGGTGCCAATCCAGCCCCCATGACTGCGCCCGCGTGGCGTGCCAGAAACCGACGGTGGAGATCTCGCGCAACATGGTCGGAGGCACTTCTGCCCCCGGATAACCGTGTCGCGCAAATGCGTGCAGTTCAACTTCACCGCGCCCGACTGCTTCAACGAGCGCCTCGCACCGGTCAGCGCGATAGGTTCTCCCTGCGCTTAGGAATACGGCTGAGTCCCGGGCCGGTTTTGATTTCGAGCGTGTTTTCACAACTTGCAAAATTTACCAGTGGCACATCGTGAAAGACAAGCCGGCGGTCTTCGGCGTAGTCTGATGTCCAATGAAGCCCAACAGTGCCTCCCCCACTTTCACGCGCCGGGAGTTTCTCGGCACCACCGCAACGGCGCTTGCTGCGGCGGCGACCTTTCCGACAATCATCCCGTCCTCCGCGCTCGGCAAGGATGGCGCGGTCGCTCCGAGCAACCGCATCGCCGTGGGCGTTATTGGCTGCGGCCCGCAAGGCCGTGGCGACATGGGCAATTTCCTGAACCAGACTGATTGCCAGGTCGTGGCTGTGTGCGATGTGAAGGATGACCAGTTGGCACTGGCAAAGAAGGCGGTGAACGATCGCTACCAAAATCAAGCCTGTCGCACCCATCACGACTTCCGGGATCTGACCGCGCGCAAAGATATTGATGCGTGTCTCATCGCTACTCCTGACCACTGGCATGTGTTGACCGCGCTGGCGGCGGTGAATTCAGGCAAGGACGTTTACCTCGAGAAGCCCCTCGGCCTGACGCTTGAAGATGGTCAGGTGCTCCGCGCAGCGGTTCACCGGAAGAAGCGCGTTTTTCAATTCGGCACACAGCAACGCTCCACACGAACTTTTCGTCTGGCAGCAGAATTGGTTCGCAACGGGCGGGTTGGAAAATTGCAGCACATCAATGTCTGGGCCCCGGGCAGCACCCCGGGCGGTTCACTCGTGCAGGTGCCGCCGCCTGCCAGCTTGGACTACGACTTCTGGCTCGGTCCCGCCCGGTTCTCTCCACATACGGAGAATCGGTGCAGCGATAATGGCTACCTGAAAACGTGGTGGTTCAATTCAGATTTCGCCCTCGGCTTCATCGCCGGTTGGGGCATCCACCCGCTTGATATCGCGCTCTGGGGTGGAGATAAACTGCTTGGCGGAACCGTGGCTGTCGAAGGACGTGGAAACTTTCGCACAGCCGAGGGGGCGTGTAACACGGCGACGATCTGGGAGGTCGATTATGCCTTCGCCTCCGGCTTGACGATGAAATTTGTCGGCGTGCCCAATGGGGAGAACAACGATAAACCGACGGGCGAGCCGTTTCTGCACGGGGAAGAGTGGAGGCAGCGCTATCGCCGGATTGAAACTCACGGAACCGCCTTTGAAGGATCGGACGGCTGGGCTCACGTTGACCGCAGCGGCATCAATCTCCAGCCGGAAAGCCTCATCGAATCCGACGCAGAGAGCTTTGGCACCAAACTCATCCGCAGTTCCAACCACGCCCGCAACTTCCTCGACTGCGTAAAGAGCCGCGCAGAGACCGTCTGCTCGATCGACACCGCGGTTACTGCGGAGGCGCTTTGCCATATCGCAGATATCGCCGTGCGCCTCGGACGCAAGCTGACGTTTGATTTCAGCAAGGAAAGGTTTGTGAACGACGACGACGCCAACGAACGCTTGAAATCACGCCCGATGCGAAAGCCGTGGAGTCTTTGAACCCGTAACCGCGCCTGCATGAAATGGCTTAAATGTTTTCCGAGCGCACTTGCGATCGTGCTGGTTATTGGCGCCGCACCAATAATTTGCTCTGCCGACGATTCGTCGGCGCGAACGTTTGCCTGGAAGCGCGACGCGGGTTCGTTAGCGTTGGTTCAGGACGCGCAGGTTGTCTGGCAGTTCAACTTCGGCACCAACGCGACGAAGCCATTCTTCCATCCCATCGCGCTGCCGGGCGGACCGGTCATAACGTGGGACAGGCCGGCGGACCACCGCTGGCATCGAGCGTTGTGGTTCTCGTGGAAATTCATCAACGGCGTCAATTACTGGGAAGAAGATCCGAGAACCGGTGCGGCTGATGGGCGCACCGAATGGCAGTCACCCCAGGTTGAAACGTGGCCTGACTGCTCGGCGCGCATCACACTGAACTTGACCTACCGGCCGGCCACCAACGCGCAACCAGTGCTGACGGAGCATCGCGAGATCGAGATCTCCCCGCCAGACCAGCATGGCATCTATCATCTGGACTGGACGATGAAGTTCACCGCCGGCTCGCAAGAGGTGTTGCTTGACCGCACACCATTACCGGGCGAGCCGGGCGGTAAACCTTGGGGCGGCTATGGCGGCCTGTCAGTGCGGCTCGCGTCGAACATTGTGGAGCGCGCCGCCGCTACCACCGAAGAGGCGATCACGTTCGCGGATGGAAGCTATCGCGGCAAGGCAGCGGCGGTGGACTACTCAGGCAAGTTCAGCGGGCAGGAGGCGGGCATCGCGATGTTTGACTCGCCATCGAATACAAACACCCCGTCGCCTTGGTATGTGATCAAAAACAATACCATGAGTTTCTTCACCCCGGCGGTCCTCTGTTATCGCCCCCTCTCCATCAAGGCTGGCGATAGTCTGCGCCTGCGTTACCGGGTGGTCGTGCATCCTGGTCGTTGGGATGCGGGCCAACTACGGCGCGAGGCGGAGCGGTTTTCACCGGCGCGATCGTCCAAAGTGAACTGATAAAATTCAAATCCCATGGGCAAAATACATCTCGGCATCAACATGGAATTCGTCCGCCACGCGGACAAGAACTTTGAATGGGGCGTGAAGAAGGCCGCCGAACTCGGCTACGAATACGTCGAGCCCATGCTTCACTGGGGCCGCGAGCTTTTGAGCGAAGCCGGCTACTTCCACAGCGTCTCGATGCTTGACGATCCGCTGCGTGTCCGCCGCGCCTGTGCCGATGCGGGCATCAAGCTTTCAGGATTTTCCGCGCACACGCCGTTGTGCAAACCGGAGATCAGCGTCGAATATCTCAAGCAGGCGATTCGCTTCGCCGCCGAATGCAAGGCGCCGGTCGTCAACACGGACGAAGGACCCAAGCCCGCGTGGACCGCAGCGAAGGAGGACTACACTTTGATGCTCTACACATTGACAGAGGCGGTGAAGGTTGCCGAGCCGCGGGGTATTTGCATCGGCCTCGAACCGCACCAGCAATACAGCAAACATCCCGACGGCCTCGACAGTATTGTGAAGCTCGTGCAGAGCCCCGCCATCGGCATCAACTTCGACACCGGCAACAGCTACCTCTGCGGCCACGACCCCTACGCATGGCTCGAACGCGTCGTCGGCAAGCTTGTGCATCTGCATGCCAAGGACATCGCCGTCGAGCAGTCTAAGGCCGAGCGTGGGAAAGTCACTGGCACACCCGTTGGTTGCGCGTGTGGCGATGGTGTTATTGACTGGGCGCGGGTCATCAAGATCTGCAAAAGGGCCAAACGCGACATCGTGCTTTCGGTCGAGTGCGGCACCATTGATCAGGCAAAGCGGTCCATCGCCCATCTGCAAAAGCTTCGGTAGGTTGCATCCACGGAAAATCAGCAACTCCTCACTCGTCCCGCCTCGATATAAGCTGCCAGATGGTTTGAGTGGTGTGGCTTGGTTGCGTTGTGATCGTCGATGCGGAGGCTGAACACTTATCCCCCTCTCTTGAGGGATCGTCGATAGCGAAGGGGCGATTCGCCTGTTTCAGCCTTGAAAACGTAGGCCAGATACTCGGGGGAACCAAAGCCCGCCGCTTGCGCAACATCTGGAATCGGCATCTGGGTTTCCAAGAGCAACCGCTTGGCCCGGTCCAGATGGCACCGTCGAATTTCCGTGGCGGGTGAGCGTTTGAGATGCTGCATGAACCGTAGCTCCAAAATCCGGCGTGAAACGCCCGCGTGCCGGGCAACTTCAGCAACATGGATGGGGTGGGCGGCATTATTTCGGATGAAACTTAAAGCCTTAACCAGCGCGGGGTCACGAACGGCCAGGGTATCCGTGGATTGGCGCGTGACGATTTCTTGTGGTGGAACCACGATTTGTGGCGGGGAGAGTCTTCGCTTTGTGTGCATCATGTGATCCAGCAGTTCGGCGGCTTGGTGCCCCACTTTTTCTGCCGCGGCCATGATGCCTGAGATGGCGGGGTGCACACATTCACACAGCACGTCATCATCTGTGCCGCTGAGCACGGCGACTTCCTCCGGAACCAGCAAATCCGCCATCTGACAGGCGTAGACAATTTCGCGACTGCTGCTGGCGTTCCATGTCAGGACGCCCACCGGTTTTGGAAGGCTCTCAAGCCATGCGCCCAGTTCCGCCAGGTCGAGGTTCCAATCGGGCTCGGCGCCTTTACGGGGTTTGACGCTATAGACGCTGCATTCGTGTCCGGCCGCCGTAAGTGCTTTGACAAAGGCTTCCCGCTGCGCGGAAACGTAAGAAAGGCCAATCAAACTGAAATAGGCGAAGTTGCGGAAGCCCCGATCTTGAAAATGTGCGAGGGCCATTTGGGCTGAGACGGTCAAATCATTCGAGACGCGGGGGAAATTATTTTTCGGAAGAACGATGCTGGACACGTTGATGATGGGGATACGCAAGGCCGCAATCTTCTCGGCCATGCGGGCGTTGCCGACACGCGCGATGATTCCGTCCCCCTTCCACCCGGGCGGCAAGCCGGTGACATCTTCAATCCCACGTGGCTCCAGAAAAAGCTGCCACGGGCCGTGCGTCAAAGTGTAGTTGTCGATGCCGCGAATGATGCGCCTTCCCCAGCTGGAGGAGGTGTCCACCAGAACAGCGACTCGTGGCGTGGCACCGTTCCGCAACCGGTGGCTTGTGGGTTTTTCCTTCATCAAATTATTCGCAATTTCTAAGAACTTATTCGCACAAGCCGGTAGTTTGTGTCCAACGCAATCGCTACCATCACCGGGCGTTCGGAAATCACATGTCACTGCCAACACTATGAATGAGATGCAGCCGGATTGTCAGTCGCTATGAAATATTCAGCCCTCAGGTGGTGGATTGTGGCACTCCTTTTTCTGGCGGCGATACTGAACTATGTGGATAAGAACGCCCTCGCACTACTCGCGCCCACCATTCAGAAAGATCTGGGTATTTCCGACCAAGGCTACGCACATATCCAAAATGCGTTTCAAATCGCCTATACAATCGCCTTACTGGCGTCTGGACCTTTGGTGGACCGCTTCGGTCCGCGCATCTGCCTGACCTTCTTTGTTAGCTGGTGGTCGCTGGCCAATGCCTTCACCGCGTTCGCCCGTTCAGCATTTTCACTCGGGTCATTTCGCTTTTTGCTCGGCTTGGGAGAGGCGGGCAACTGGGCAGCCTCGCTTAAATCGGTGACGGAGTGGTTTCCGCCCAAGGAGCGCGGCTTCGCCATCGGCATCTATACGGCAGGCACGCCGATTGGGATGACCGTCGGTCCCTTGCTTATCATTCTTCTGGCTGACGTGTTCGGCTGGAGGTCAGCTTTCATCGTGACTGGCTTGATTGGATTGGTCTGGCTGGTTCCATGGCTCTTGCTCTATCGCCAGAACAGCGCAAGCGCGATTACTGAAGACGGTCAACAATCGCTCTCAGCATCCGCAGGCGAAACAGTAGCCGTCGAGAGTAGTTGGACGTGGTTCCGTGCATTGGCTTCGGTTGAGGTCTGGTGTTTGATGATCGGACGAATGCTCTCGGATCCAGTGTGGTTCTTCTACCAAAACTGGTATCCCAAGTATCTGGCCAGTGACCGCGGGCTGGCCCAAGCGGATATAAAGATTGTTTCGGTGATCTTTTTGGCCGCTGGCATCGGAAGCTTGGCGGGCGGCTGGATCGCGGGGCGGCTCATCAATGCGCGGCGCTCTCCAAAACAAGCGCGCGTGCTTGTCATGGTGGTGTGCGCTTTGTTCATGCCATTGTCTCCTTTGGTTGCGTCAGCCTCGTCGACGACCTTGTCGTTGACCTTCGCTTCGTTGATCGTGTTCATGCACCTCGCCTGGCTGACAAACATCACGGCCCTTCTTGTGGATACGGTGCCCATGGCGGCGCAGGGAAAGGTGTTCAGCATCGTTGCGACTGGCAGTTCGCTCGGGGCAATCGCCATGAATTACGGCGTGGCCCGGATGCTGGTGTCTGGCTCCTACGCGCAGTGGTTCTGGATTGCCGCCTGGCTGCACGTCGCGGTGATCCCATTCATCTGGCTCGTCTTCTACCGCAAAGGGAAATTGCGCCCCGCAACCAACTCCTCAACATGACGAGCAACTTCCAGAATGCAGCCGCAAGAATTCAAAAGGCTTAACGAATGAAACTTAGGACTGATGCGACCGGCAAACCTCGTTCATTGAAGCGCGTGAAGCATGCTTGTGAACTTGCCGTCGTCGGTGGCGGGCTGGCGGGAGTGTGTTGTGCCATCACGGCGGCACGCGCCGGATTGAAAGTTGTCCTCGTCCAAGACCGCCCCGTCCTCGGTGGGAATGCTTCCAGCGAAGTGCGGCTGTGGATCCTCGGCGCGACGTCGCACATGGGAAACAACAATCGCTGGGCGCGCGAAGGCGGCGTGGTGGATGAAATCCTCGTCGAGAACATGTTTCGCAATCCGGAGGGAAATCCGTTGATTCTCGACACGATCCTGCTCGAAAAGGTCGTTGCGGAGCCGAACATCACGTTGCTGCTGAACACGGCTGTGCGCGATATCAAGAAGCGCGGGCCGCACATCATCAAATCAGTGAGCGCCTTTTGTTCGCAGAATTCCACCGAGCATGAGATCACCGCGCGTTTCTTCTGTGATGCGTCGGGGGATGGCATCGTCGGATTCCTGGCCGGCGCGGCATTTCGCATGGGCGTTGAATCACGGGCCGAGTTTGGCGAAAAACTCGCTCCCAAATCCGAAACTCACGAACTGCTGGGCCACTCGATGTATTTCTATTCCAAAAATGCGGGTCGCCCGGTGAAATTCGTCCCCCCGAGTTTCGCGCTGGCTGACATCCGGAAGCTGCCCCGCTGGCGCGACCTGAGCGTTGGCGATCACGGCTGCAAACTTTGGTGGATAGAGTGGGGCGGGCTGCTCGACACCGTGCATGATGCCGAAACGATCAAGTGGGAGTTGTGGAAGGTCGTTTACGGCGTCTGGGGCCATATCAAAAACTCCGGCCTGTTCACGGGTGTTGAAACATTGACGCTCGAATGGGTCAGCACCATTCCCGGCAAACGCGAGAGCCGGCGGTTTGAGGGCGATTACATTCTCACGCAGCAAGACATCGTGGAACAGCACGCCCATCCGGACGCGGTTTCCTTTGGGGGCTGGGCCATCGACCTGCATCCGCCTGATGGAGTGTTCAGCGAAAAGCCCCCCTGCACGCAATGGCACAGCAAGGGCGTTTATCAAATCCCTTACCGCTGCCTTTACAGCCGGAACATTACCAACTTGTTTTTGGCCGGAAGAATCATCAGCGCCTCGCATGTGGCCTTCGGTTCCACGCGCGTCATGGGAACTTGTGCGCACACCGCGCAAGCCGTGGGCATGGCCGCGTCATTCTGTTGCCGACACAATCTTGCCCCTCGCGAATTGCTTGCCTCCAGCCATTTTGAAAAGATGCGGATGGAGCTGCTTCGCGGCGGGCAGTTTATTCCGGGTGTTGCGTTGCAACATTCCGATGACCTTGTCAGAGATGCGGACATCGAAGCTTCCAGCGAATTCAGCTTGCGCACGCTCCGTCCTGACGGAACCAAGCAGCAACTCGCCCGCTCCTGGGCCATGCTGATTCCGCTTCCGCCCGGACCGGTTCCGAAAATGGAATTGATTCTGGACGTGGCAAATCCGACCGAGTTGTGCGCCGAACTCCGGGTCAGCAGTCGGCCGGATAATCATACTCCGGACATCACGCTTATGACGCTGGACCTGCCACTGGCCGCCGGAAGCGGGCAACGAGTGAGACTGGATTTCGACACGACGATTGAGACGCCTCGTTATGCGTTTGTTTGTCTCATGAAGAACGAGGCGGTTGCGGTGGCGTTAAGCGAGCAGCGCATAACCGGTGTTCTCGCTGTTTGCAACAACGGCAACAAAGCCGTCGCCAAGTCCTCCAAGCAGATGCCGCATCCCGACAGTGGCATTGAGACGTTTGAGTTCTGGACCCCGCTCCGTCGTCCGAATGGAAAGAACTTTGCGCTTAAACTAGACCCGCCGGTGAAACTCTTCGGTGTAGCGAACTTGAAGAATGGTTTCGACCGGCACACCTGCCAGCCGAACGCGTGGGTGCCCGCGATTCAAGACACGACGCCCACGTTGGAAATCACTTGGCCATCGTCGCAACGCATCAACCGGATTGAACTGGCATTTGACACCGATTTTGACCACCCCATGGAGTCCGTCCTGATGGAGCACCCGGAACGAGTCATGCCCTTTTGCATTCAGCAGCTTGAAATCCTGGACGGAAAAGGCCAGTCCTTGTTCAGGTGCGAAGACAACCATCAAACTCGCCTGGTCGTAACCCTCGCCACGCCTGCCATCACCAAGCAACTCACAATCATTTTTGCCAACGCCACACCACATGTGCCCACGGCTCTGTTTGCCGTGCGGTGCTATGAGTGAACTGCGCGCCGTTAATTCCCAAAGTCATGAGCTACCATTCCACCAACGTCTTTGTCCCGTTGCGGGCAATGCTTTTGGCCTTCATTGCTGCCGCTTCCGTAGCGTCAAGCCAAGAGCTGAGTAACGAAGCCTATCGCATCCGTCTGCAAAAAAGTGGAGCCGTGGAAGTATCCGCGCAGGGGGTTCCTGGCGCGCGCGTATTTGCCCCCGCGTTCACTGTGTTGTCCCGGCAAGACGACCCGAAGTATGATTTGAGCATCGAGAAATCCATTGCCTACCGGATTCCGCGCTGGAGCACAGTGGGCGGCAAATCCTCAACGCACGAGTTGTTTAAGGCAGGACAAGTCACGACGCTCGTCGCGAGCGAATCGGAATTCAGTTCGCAGACGATCCGCTGGCACTTCACTGCAACGACCGCTTATACGCTCGAGGCCGAGCTGGACCTGCCGACGGGAAACGCCGAACCCCGGATCCGTTTTCACTTCACCCCCAAACGCGATGGCTGGTTTTCCGTTGGCTACACCGGCGCGCCGGAAATCGCGCCGCAACAGCTTCAATCACTCTGGCAACCTCTCGTCTGGCAGGAGCGGCGCTTCCCGGGCCTTTCGTATTTCTCGGTGGAAAGCATGTGCTCGGTTCCCGCGACCCTCGCGCAACACGATGGCGCGACAGTTGGCGTGGTCGCTGATCCGGAAGAAATCCCCTTCCGCCAGCCGACGCATCGCAATTCCCTCTTCGGGGTGTTGCTGCGCAATCCTTCCGGCAACGCGCAACCAATGATCTTTGCGCCCGTCTTTGGCCTGCCAAATTCAAAGATGAAAGCAGGCCAGCGATATTCTTTCAGCCTCCGCCTGTTCCTCAGCCCGGGTGACTGCATTACCGCCTACCGCAATATCGCGCGCGGCTTGTTCGGATTCCGCGATTATCGCCAGAACGCGACGTGCTCGCTCAACGAGACGCTGGAAAGTATGATTGATCTGGCGATGAACGACCAGTTCTCCGGCTGGGTTCCCGAGCAGAAGGCCTCGGACTATTTGACCGATGTTCCCGGCGCCGTGAAGAACGTCTCCGCGCTGCACCCGCTTTCCATCGCACTCATCACGGACAGCGAAACAATCTACCGCCGCCGTGCTTTGCCAATGACGGAATACATGCTGTCGCGGGAGAAGTATCTCTTTTCGCCGCGCGAAGGCGTGAAGGGCCAGAACGCCTCGCATCTCATGAGAGGTCCCGCTGCGGAAGTTTCCGAACTGGTTTCGCTGCATCAGATGTTTCAAGGCCGGAGCGAAGTGTTCAAGCATTACGCGCTGGAGCTTCACGACAAACCGCGCGCCTTGAATCTTGAAATGGTGAGTGAAGGCGGCAGCTGGCAGAACGCCCTGGCTCTCTACCGGCTAACGAATGATCGAAAGCATTTGGAGAAAGCGGCGGCTGGCGCAAACGATTACATCGCCCGCCGCATTGACCGCCCCCAAGCAGACTTCGCTGACGTTCGCGTGGAATCGGGCGGACAATTCTGGTCCGATTTCGCGCCCAAGTGGGTGGATCTGTTCGAACTCTACGAAGAGACAAAAGACCCGCGCCACTTGAAAGCCGCGGTTGCCGGCGCCAACGAATACTCCACCTACGTTTGGATGCAACCACGCGTCCCGGCAGGAAATATTCTCATCAACAAAGGCGGGAAGGTCGGAATCCACTACGACAATCCAAACCAACGCCCCCAACTGCCCCTCCGCGCGCCCGAGCAACGGGTTCCTGCGTGGCGAGTCGCGCAAATCGGCCTGACCCCGGAGGCGGCGAATACTCACGCACACAATCCGTCGATCTTCCTCACCCATTTCGCGGCGTATATGCTGCGACTCGGGAATCTCACAGATGATTCCTTTTTTCACGACGTCGCGCGTTCGGCGGTCGTCGGACGCTATTCGAGCTTCCCCGGCTACGACTCCAACGGCGAATACACGACGATCTATTCACGCCCGGACTATGCGATGCGACCGTGGCGCGAGATGACTTACAACAATGTTTTCTACAATCACATCTGGCCACATATCGCGCTGTTGATGGATTTCCTGGTCTCCGATGCCTATGTCAAATCCGACGGGGCAATCCACTTCCCCTCGCGTTACGCCCAGGGCTACGCCTATTTGCACAGCAAGGTTTATGGCGATCGTCCCGGCGCCTTCTTTGGCGACGAAAACGTCCGCCTGTGGCTGCCTCGCAAACAACTGCGCCTGGACACCGTTCAAGCGAACTACGTTACCGGCTACGGCAACGGAAATTTCTATCTCGCCCTCCTCAACCAGTCTCCCGATGAACAGAAAATGAAAGTAACGCTGAACCCCGATGTTGTTCCGGTAAACTCAGGCGAAGATTACAGCGTCCGGATGTGGACCAATAACCAGCCTGCGGGAACGCTCACACTGAGCGGCGGCGAAATGACTGTTCCACTGTCAGCTCGCGGAATCACCGCTTTGAAGATCGAAAAGCTGAAGGTTGTTCCGCAGTTCCACGATCACATTTTTGCGGTGCCCACGTCAGCTTCGTCCCGAGAAAGCTTTGCCATCCAGGAGACGCCGCATGGGAAGGTCAACTCGATGCTGCTCTCAATGAGCCCATCGGTCAGCAGTCTGTTCGTCTGGCTGGAAGCGACGCCGCGCGAGATCAAGGAAGCGACGCTGCACTTCAAGCAGGGCAAAGTTGAGCGGGCGATTCAAGACAAGGAGTATCCTTTCGAGTTCTCGCTCCCGTTGGGCACCGACGACACCCAGGTGGAATCGTGGGTCGAAGTCGCGGCTACCAACAGCGCGCGCTTTCAGACCCAGCCCGTCAAGTTACGACGATAGCTCCCAGTGGCCGCACTTTGCATTCATGCGCTGACCTGCGCCATGCGCTCGCAAAATCGAAGAAATCATACGCATTTGCGCATAGTTGTTCTCCACACCCGCGTGATAGCCTTTTCGTGTAATCACAACTCGTCGCCGCGTATCTCGTCACGCCGACATGTTCGTGTAAGAGAAAAACATCATGAAAAAAACATTGTCGCTGCTCGGAGCTCTCATCTTCACCTCGAACATTGCTCACGCTTCCTTGGTGATCCAGAGCTTCAATGACATCGGTGACGCCGCGCTCACCAACAGCATCGCGTTGAATGCCTTGGATGTGCCCGGCGGCGTGAGCTTCACCACAAGTTATCAGCAGAATACCGGGGTGGTGGTGGCGCGCACCAATGATCTGGTCGTGGGGTTGACCAACTACATCAGCGGCCAATCTGGCGATTCCCAGCATTGGTCGGCGGCAGCGACGGACACATCGTCCGGCTCGGCCCGGCGGTCTCAGACCCGCGGGGTTCCGACGATGTCGGGGACGATTTGGTTCTCGTTCCTGGCAAGTCTCAATACGCCCAACGGCGATGTGGCGCTCACTTTCAACGGCAATTTTGACGGTTCAGGCCGGTCGAGTGCGGGCGGTGGCGGGATGCGCGTAGGATTGGGAAACAATTCTGTGGCCGGGCTCCGAGGAGCGCTGGGAGTGGGCCCGCATTTTATTTCGGGCAACGCAGAACTGGCGGGGCTGCAACTCATCACCAATAATGTGAACGGGGCCATCACCGCCGGGGGCTTTGTTCCTACCAATGGGACGGCGGGTCTGGTGCTGGGCCGGATTGACTTCGACACCAGCGGCTATCCGCGCGTGGTTCTCTGGTATAACCCCGACGTGCCGGATGCAGCCAGTCTTCCCGCGCCAACTCTTTCATTCGTTGACACCAATTTCCTCTTCGTGCCGACCAGCTTGACCCGCATTGGGTATCAAGTTGTCCGCAGTGCGACCCTGGGCGTTCAACATGAAGTGATCGACAACGTAAAAGTCTCGGATGAGGCGAACGCTTTCGACATCGTTTACAAGAATGCAGCGCTGTCCCTGCCGACTGTTGCGGTGACAGGCACTGTGCTGACGGGCAACGAAACGGGACCGACGAACATCATTTTCACGATCACAACAGCAACTCCCGTCGCGTCCCCGCTTTCAATCAACTACACCCTGTCCGGTGTGGCAACGAACGGATTTGACGGGGTGGCCTCATTCGTCGGGGCCGACTACGCCGACACCAACTTCAACACCAACACGCAGATCAGTTCGGTCACGATTCCAACGGGCGGCTCCAATGCTGTGGTGACCGTCAGTGTCATTGATGACGCCGTGCCGGAAGGCGACGAGTCGGTGACCCTTACGATTCAACCCAATGTCGCCTACATTATCGGTGGCGGTGGCTCGGCGGCCGGACAGATCGTTGATAACAACGACGCGGGGGTCATGCTGCAATACATGTTCACCGGAACGCTTGCGCCGCAAGTGTGGGATACCAATCTTGTCGCTTCCGCCTTTAACGCAACGGGCGTGGGTGGTGCGTTCAGTTCCACCGCCGGATATTTCATATCACCGAGCGCCTCCATTCGCGCCAGCGGAGATTCCACAGCCGCTACGGCGAATGACGCGCTGGCGAATGGTGATTTCATGGCATTCTCAGTCGAGCCTTTGCCGGGACAGGGGCTGAGTCTGACCAATATCGAGTTCCAGGCCGTTTATGGGAACTATCTATTCTTGGAACCCGGCGCAGCCGCGGCGGTGGTCTTTCTCCGCTCCAGTTTGGATAACTACGCTTCTGATCTTGGCTCGTGGACGCTGCAACCCGACAACATCCTTTTTCCCAACATCTGGTATGGCATAAATCAGGCGCTCCCCGCCGCGTTCACAAACGTAATTGGATTAGTCACCTTCCGGCTTTACGTTTACGACGACACCGCCACTCAAGCCCAGGTCGGCGTCCGCATTGACAATCTCTATCTACGTGGCGGCTCGTTTCCGTCGATCGACGCTCAACAAGTCAGCCTGAGCGTCGCGGATGTCAGCGCTGCTGAACCGTCCGATTCCGGGCAATTCACGATTTCACGAATCGGCTCGACGAACAATTCCCTGACCGTGAATTACACGGTGGCAGGAACGGCGGTGGGCGGCGTGGACTACACATCGCTCTCCGGAACGGCGATTATTCCAGCGGGTGAAACCAATGTCGCCGTGTCTGTCCTGCCGATTGACGATGAACTTGTCGAGCCAACGGAAACCGTCGAACTTACCCTGGGCAACGGAGTGGACTACGGGATCATCGGCACCAGTTCGGGCACGGTGAACATTGCTGACAACGGTGATATCGGCGGATTGGTTGCCTACATGTTCAACGAAGCGAACAACGGTGCGGGATCGCTTTCCAATGTGGCAGCCGCCACTACTTTTCAGCCGGACAAGGTGAGCGCATCGAAGGCTGTTGCCGGAGCGGGGCTGGGGAACTTCGGCGCAAACAATGTCGCCGGCGTTGGTCACGGTTACGCCACATCGGCTCCTCACAGCGGAGCAAGCGGCATGTTCATGCGCGGCGATTATCTGAGCACCACCGCGTCTGACGCCGTCAGCAGCAACGATTACGTCAACCTCACGCTAGCACCGCAACCGGGCGGCACACTCACGCTGACTAACTTTATCGCTTACCTGAAATTCTCCGTGGCAGCCGGACAAACGAATTGGGCCTTCCTGCGCTCCAGCGCCGACAGCTTCACCTCCGACCTCGGCTCCGTGGCCGTTTCCGGAACGCCAACTTCTGATCCCTCCTATTCGTTCTGGTCAGTTCCTTTGAGCGTCACCGCTGCAACCACCGCGACCGAATTCCGAATCTACTTCTACAGCACCCGTAGCGACGGAACAGATATCACTCGGCTTGACGATGTCGCGTTCCAGGGATTCGGGACCGCCGCGCCGGTTGTTCAACCAATCATCACCCATATTGCGGTCACCAACAGCAACGTCATTCTGGATTTCACCGGATCGACCAACGACGCGTCCTCTGCATTCAAGCTCCAGAGTTCGACCAACGTGGTGGCTGGATACGCGGACGACAACTCCGCGCTGGTCACGGGTTCAGCCGGGGTATTCCAAGCAACCACCGCCGTGAACGGCGAGGCACGCTACTTCCGGATTCGCCGTTAACAATATCACCTTCGAATCAACGCTATGAGCCTGACCAAAACCTCCAATCAGAATCGAACGGCATTCACGTTGATCGAGTTGCTGGTTGTGATTGCCATCATCGCAATCCTCGCCGCGATGCTGCTGCCGGCCTTGAGCAAGGCAAAGGAACGCGCCAAACGCATCTCCTGCCTGAACAACATCAAGCAGCTTGTCACGGCCACAATCATGATCACGGACGAAAACGAAGGCACGTTCCCGGATGACGGGGAACAAAGCCCTTATCGCATCGGTCCAGCTTTCCGGAACACGTTTGTCAACGACTACAGAATCCAGCGCAATCAATTCTACTGCCCCTCGAACCCTGATTGGAACCGGGATGCTTTTTGGTATTATCCCAGTGGAACCCTGACCAACGAACCGTCGGTCGTGAGTTATTCTTACTTTCCGGGACGCGCTGATTTCAACAACGCGCCGACCTTCTATCCAAATGCGGCGGACTTTTGGGACCAGCGTCCGGTTTTTTCGATCAAATCCCAGGACCGTCCATACTATCCATTGATGTGGACTGATCTTAATCGCAAGTATCTGGACCAATGGGGCCGCCCGGGTGATCCGGACCCAAATACACGCGGAGTAAACCATTATGCGCGAAGCGGCGATTCCCCGGATGGCTCAAACGAGGGTCACATTGATGGACACGTCGAGTGGGTGAACGGGCAGCGTTTCTCGAAGAAGCAGAAAATGGATTATTCCAGTCTTAAAATCTATTTCTACGCCAACCGCCCTTGATGGTCCGGCCCTGCGACATGGTGAAGCTCTTGCCGTTCAAGCAGCATGCTCTGGTTGATAAAAGACTCCAGAGGAGTGTGTTACGTAATTAGATTTTGCAGAATGCGGGTCTTTTTGAAGATTTTCATAAACGGCTTCAAACTTCCGACCAGCTCCATTTGCATTTATCTGGGGGAGCAGCTGGTGTAGCAAGGGCGCGTGTGTCTGCTGCGTTAACAGCGCCTGCGCCCGCAACAAGGCCACGGTATCGGCCAGCAAGCAAAAGATCCAAGTGAGACGCAGACTGTTCAGAAACACCTGGCTGGTTCTTCTCGAGGACTGCGTGGCTTCAATCTAGGAGCGGGCTTGTCGCAGGAGTTGCTGCCCCACACGGGAATTGACGGGGATGTCCGGCGCGAGCGGGTGCAGGCCAAGCTCAGCCAGAAGGTGTTGGCGGAACGGGCAGACCTCAACGTCAGAACTATTCAAAAAATCGAGGCGGGGGACATCAATATCCTCGTAACAATACTGGCAAAGCTGCAGGTGGCCATTGGGTGTTCGTGGGGGGCTTTACTAGGGCAGGAAGCGAAACGTCGTGGAGCCTGAAGACCGTGGCAGTGGCGTGGTGGAGCGCTGGCGTAGTTGGGCAGCCGCTATAATCAAAGTAACAGCGATGAAGCTCATACTATTGCTGTGGACGACAATAACAATGTGTTCGTGACCGGCGGGGCTTCTAACGACTTCGTCATCTACCGCGTATTACGGCACGACGGGGGCAACAGCTACAACGGGCCCGCAAACAGCCAGGACGGTGCCATTGCCATCGCGGTGGACCGCAGCGACAATGGTCCTGCGTTCTCTTCCCGTGAGAATGAACTCGCGACCCGTGAACCTTCGCTCCGAGAATGCAAGGCGGGACGTCTCAGATTTTCCAATCGCCCCTAATTGGTCTCGGTTGGAGTGACTGATTGGCCTCCGCGTCGCCGACTACATTTTCCGCGACCGGATCCCATTTCAATTTTCGGCCGACTTGGATGGCGGCCAGGGCCAGATGAGAGAGTGAGGCTGTTCGATGCCCGCCCTCGGCACTGTATTGGGGTTGCTGGCGGGATTTGACGGCATCGAGAAATTCCCGCTTCTCGCTGCTCATGCTGCGGAGGCGGACATCATTTGGTCCGGGCTCCCAAGACAGGAGATCCTCGTTGGACAGTTCGATGTGCATCGGGTGATCCACCTGAAGCCAGCCCTCGGTTCCTTCGAAGCGAATGAAGGGGTGGTCGCTTTTGCAGGTGAGAGTGACGCCGTTGGCGTAACGAAAATGGGCTTCGAATTCCTGGACGACGTTCCAGAGGTTTCCGGCGGGAGCAAATGTGCCCGTCGCTTCGACTTCAACGGGGCCGGTGTGCTCTGTGTTGCTGGCCCACATGGCGATGTCATTCCAGTGCGCACCCCAGTTGGCGAGCATGCCGTCGGCGTAGTCACGAATCGTTATCCAGCCGGGACGGCCCTTGTCGTTGTGGCGGGGATGCACTCTTTGTTCCGTGTAAGGGGCGGCGGGCGCCGGGCCGAGCCACATCTCGTAATCGAGTTCCGGTGGCACGGGCATGTTAGGCTGTGCGGCAAGGGTCGTATCCTTCGGGGTTCCGGTGATGATGCGCTGAAGTTTGCCGAGCTTTCCGTTGCGAACCAATTGCGCCGACTTCCGCAGGATGTTGTAGGTCCGGAATTCGCTGTCGGTGCAGAAGACGCGGTTCTGTTCCTTGACCACCTGAACCAGCCGGCGGCCTTCCGCGATGTTGCGCGTGAGCGGTTTTTCACAGCTCACATCCTTGCCGGCCTTCAGCGCAGCGATGGCTTGAATCATGTGCCAGTGGTCGGGCGTGGCGATCATGACCGCATCGATATCCTTGCGCGCCAGCAATTCCTGCCAGTCGCGGAAGGTGGTGCAGCCCTTGAACACACCGGAGGTTTTCTGCCCGGCGTAGTGCGCTTCGACCTGCTTGCGAGCGCCTTCAAGCCGCCATGAATCGACGTCGCAAACGGCCACAATCTGTGCGTCCGGTTGGACCAGAAAGCCCGGGATGTTGGCATGGGCCGACTGACGACCGCAGCCGATGATGCCGAGCGTGATGCGATTGCTCGGAGCCACGGTATTGTCCCGACCCAGGGCTGAAGCGGGGATCAGATTTGGGAAGGAGGCGACCGCCAATGCAGCAGTCGTCTTGGTCAGAAATTGCCGGCGGTTCATACGCGATGATGACTGGTTACTTGGCGAGATCTTTTAAGTAGGCGATGGATTCGGGTATCTGCGTGGCTGTGTGCGAGCTTTCGTCCTCAAGGTAGTAGTGCTGCACCTTGGCGCGCTGCGCCGCTTTGAGAATCGCGGGCAAATCAAGCTGGCCGGTGCCAAGAGCGACGCTGTTGTCGGCATCGGTCCTACCCTCCTGATTGTGCGCCACGCCGCGTTTAAGGTCTTTCAGATGAAGCAGCTTGAAGCGCGAACCATGCTGCGCCAGCAACTGGGCGGGATCGGCGCCGGGCAAATACGCCCATACGACGTCCAATTCGAAACTGACATCCTGAGGATTGGTTTCGGTCACGAGCAAGTCGAAGAGCGTGCCGTCGCCATGCTGCGCGAACTCGTAGCCGTGGTTATGGTAGCAAAATGTCAGGGCGTGCTTTTCGCGGAATGTTTTACCGATACGGTTGAACTCGGCGGCGGTTTTCCGTGCCAGCTCGAGCGTGAAGGGCTGCCGGTTGGGCAGCGATGCGATGCGGACGAATTTCGCGCCCAGAGTTTTGGCGTTCTTTGCCACTTCGTCCGGCTTGTTCAACGCATCGTCGTAGCTGACGCCGAAGGACGAGCACGTCATGCCGCGGGCGTCGAGCATCGCCCGCAATTCCGAAGCTGACTTGCCGAACAAGTTCGAGAATTCCATGTCGGTGATGCCGAGCGATTTGATTTTGTCAAGGGTGGTTGGGACATTCGTTTTGAACTCTTCGCGGTAGGTATAAGAAACCACGCCCGGCGCGTGCGGGAATAGAGGTTCCGCCGAGGCTGTGAAGCCGGCGAGCAGAAGTGACAGGGTTGGGATGATCTTTGTTTTCATGATTTATGGCCAGGAGTTTCCGGTAAGCGTGGCCGGGTAGTCCCCTCCCGCGATATTGGTGAACTGGGTGACTCCCGGCTTCAGATTGCGAACGATGTTGGAAATAAAGCTGCCAGCGCCGTTGACCTCGGCGTTGACCCGTATGCCTTCTGTTCCGGGAGCGTCGATGACATTGCGATCGAAAGTAATCACTTGATTGGAAGAGCCGGTGAGGTGAACGGCGGGAAAGAGCGCGCCGAGAATGAAGTTTTCCTGGAATAGAACATTGCTGATGGTCGTGCTGCCGGAGCTAACCCAGAAAGCACCCCGCTTCTGTCCAACAAAGTTGCTGCCGCCGCGCAGTATGGTGTTGCGGCGAATGATTCCGCCCGTGAGCGGATATTTTTGATAAGCGGAGGGAAGGTTGATGGCCAAGCATCCGGAGTGCGAGTTGTCGGCCAGGTAGTTGTTCTCGATGAGATGACCGTAACCGCCGGCGAGACTGCAATTGTGTCCCCACCAGTTGGCGATGACGGTGTTGTAGCGCAGGATGTTGTTGGTGGAGGGGAAAGGCCCGCTCAGATCGGCAAGAATGGCGAGGCCGTCATCACCCGCGCCACGGACGTGGTTATGTTCAACCAGACAGCCGCTGGCGCCTTTGTTGAGATTGATGGCATCAGCATACGTGAGACGGACGCGACAGCCGCGCACCGTGCCGCCCACTCCGTCAGTCATCCAGATGCCGACGGAGGTATGGGTGATCCAAACATTTTCAACGACCCAGTTGGTGCAGGGTGTGACGAGCGTGAACGCATAGCCGCCACTGATGCGATAGGTGGTGGCGCTGTTGGCGATGAACAGGTCCGAGACTTTGGGCGCATTGCCTTTGATGATCAGGTTTTTGGTTCCGTCTTGAGTCTGAATCAGGCTGGTGTGCCACATGCCTGCGCCTTGCACGGTGACACTGTCCACGGTGATGGAGGCGTTCTGATAGTAAGTGCCGGGTGGCAGCCACGCGATTTTGCCCAGCGCCTTGGCGGCCGTGAGGCAGTTTTTGATCGCGGTGGTGTCGTCGAGATTGTCGGAGCCGTTGGCGCCGTAACTGGTGATGCTCAGGTAGGTGCCTGCCGGAGGCGGAGAAAGCGGGGGAGGAGCAACTTCCAAATCAATCGAGTCGAGTCGGTAGAAGACTGCGGTGTCCGTGGCGTCCTTCTGCAACTTCAGCACGTCGCCTTGCTGGACGCCGTTGGTGATGAAATACCGTGACTCATCCCAGAAGACGTGGGCCGGCCCACCGGCAGGATTGTTATCCTGACCGTTCTCAGAGGCGGTGATGCCATTGGTTTGATAGAGCCAGTTGTTGGTGGAAGTCAGCGTCAAAGTCTGGTGCTTCGCACCGTTGACGTAGAGGCTCAAGGTGGCTGCGAGCCCGCCACCGGTGGGCGCGTCGGGGATGCAGTGGCGCAGGACAATGGTGTTCGCTGCGACAACGTTGGAGAATTCTAGAAAGTCGCTGGTGTTCGTGAGCTGGACAAACGCGCGACCGGAGGCTTCTAGTTCGGGTGTCCAAGTGGTGGAGGTGGGGGAATTGGTGAGCGCGATGATCTGGCCGGTGATGCGGTTGGCGGCTTCGGTTTCCAATGTGACGAAGGGCACCACGGCACCTCTTTTTTCCAGAAGATAAAACTGGCTGGAGTTGGCTTGGGGCAGAGCCACGGCGTTTGAATAGCCCGTCGCCACTACTGGCGCCGTGACGACCGACCAGTTGGGTGAGGTCACGGTGGCGGCAGTCAGCGGCATCCACGAGTGCGGGGCGGAGGTCCAATTGAGGGAGCCGCTCGGCTCCAGTTGCAGTTCAGGATTGGTCTGGCTGTAGGCGGGGTAAATGAGCCCGACAAACAGGCAGAACGAGCAGGGGCTCACCAGAGCGTGCGAAACGCGCTTGGAAGAGATTTTAAGGCTTTGAATCATCGAATTGGTGGAAGAGCCGGTCGCATTCAATGCCTCATAACATTTCCCGCCAGGGTGACAGCATCTTTAGCCACTTCGTCTCCTGTCCTGAGCACTTCCTCGGCAGCGGTGAGATTGTTACCCAGCAAAACAATCTGGCTGGATTGTCTTCCCTCAACGGCGAGAAACGTTTTTGTATCGGGTGGCGCAGCGCAACCGCGCAGGAATGCCTCCTGGGTTTGCCGCAGTTTGATCATGGGCTGGCTTCCGCTGAGCGAAGAGCTGCGGAGCCCATCCAAGGTGAAGCCTTTCACGTCGTCACAAATCAGCGCAGGCCGCGCTTCGCTTGGTGAAGAGGTGAACTCAATGCCCGTCATGCGCAGCCCCTTCACATGGCGGCAATAGAATCCGTGGCTCGGAAGCCGCCCGAACATTCTCGCCTCCGGATAATTCTTCTGAACCTCGGGAATTTCCCGGTTCACCCAATCCTCTTTGCCGTCTTCTTCACTGTCGATCCGGATGTTTGAAAGAGACACATCTTCGACATCGAAGCCGGGGATTCCCGCAATTGAACTGGTAACTGCGGCACCGGTGGCATGCACGTTGTTGATCATGATGCCACGCAGCGTGCCCGCTTTTTCTCCGGTGCGATTGCCGCGACGAATAAAAATCGGCGTGCGCACGCGCTGCATCCGGATGTTTGAAATGGTCACGCCCTCAAGCCAGCCGCCGTCCACCATTTCAAGGGCGATGCCAGCAATGGCACGCGCCTTCAAATCAGACTCCGGATTGACTATGAGAGAATTGCTGAACGTGATGTTCTCGAAGCCGCCGTGCGTGCCGGTGCCGATTTTGAATGCGTTGCAGCAGGTGGTGAGCATGCAATTCGTGACGGTGACATTCTTTAGCAGAGGAACGCCGGTGCCGTATGCCGGCTCACTTTTGAGGCAGATGGCGTCATCACCGGTGTCGATCAGGCAATCGGAGATGAAAACATTCTGCGAGCAGGTGATGTCGATCCCATCGGTGTTCGGGCCGATATTGGGATTCTTGATGACGATTCCCCGGATGAAGACGTATTCGCACTGGATGGGGCGAAGCGTCCAGCCCGGGGCGTTCACAATGGTCACGTCTTTGATGCGGAGATTCTTGCATTTGTAGAATTCCAACAGCGGTGTAGGTCGATCGCTCAATCCTTTCCAATAGTGTGTGGCTCCGTCCCGCCAGGCTTGATTAGGGGGCACGGTGCGTTCGGTGGGGAACCAAAATGCCGGTCCTTGGCCGTCAATATGGCCCGGTCCTGCGATGCCAACGTTTTCTGCGTCGCGAGCAAAGATGAGATGTTTGTGTCTTGCATCAACTGGTAAATGCGACCCCTTGTAGTCTGCCAGCTCTTTGCTCCCGAGGAGTGTGGCGCCCCCTTCGATGTAGAGGGTGACATTGCTCTTCAGCACTACAGTTCCGGACAAGTAAACACCCGGTGGGAGATAAACAACGCCGCCGCCAGATGCGTGACATATTTCTATAGCCCTGTTGATCGCACGGCCATCCAATGTCTTGCCATCACCAACCGCGCCGTGCGTCTTCACATCCACAATTCGTGGTCCGGCGGGGAAGCTTGTTTCGGCCGCAGGTGCGGGCAATCCGAAAGCTCCTCCGACCGCCGCCAATCCTGTCATCTTAAGTAGTTCTCTTCGGTTCATGGAAATTGTCAGCGGCAGCCTCGCTTGTAGTTCATCGTTCCAGCGGGGCGATTCGTTCAACCAGATCTCAGGGCCAGGAGTTGCCGCTGAAGGTGCCTTGGTAATCGCCGCCTGCGAGGTTGGTGTATTGGGTGAAACCAGGTTTCAGATTGCGGACGATGTTGGAGATGAAAGTGCCCGAACCGTTGACCTCGGAGTTCACCCGGATGCCCTCGGTGCCTGAAGCGTCCAGAACGTTGCGCTCGAAGGTGATCATTTGATTGTGGGAGCCAACGAGATGAATGGCGGGGAAGAGCGAGTCCAGGACAAAGTTCTCCTGAAATAGCACGTTGCTGACGGTTGTGCTGCCCGCACTAAGCCAGAGTGCGCCGCGCTTCTGTCCAACAAAATTGCTGCCACCGCGCAAAATGGTATTGCGGCGGACAACTCCACCGGTGAGCGGATACATCGGATAGGCCGAGGGCAGATTAATGGTGAAGCAGCCGGCATGTGAGTTGTCGGCCAGATAGTTGTTCTCGATGATATGACCACTGCCGCCAGCGAGATCGCAGTTGTGCCCCCACCAGTTGGCCATGACGGTGTTGTTGCGAAGAATATTATTGGTGGAAGGAAAGGCTCCGCTCAGGTCGGCTAGAATGGCGAGGCCATCATCGCCCACGCCGCGGACATGGTTCTGTTCCACCAGACAGCGGCTGGCGCCCTTGTTGAGATTGATGGCGTCAGCGTAGGTCAGGCGGACGCGGCAGCCCCTGACGACGCCATCAGAGCCACCGGTTATCCAGATGGCAGCGGAGACGTGTGTGATCCAGACATTCTCAATGACCCAGTTGGTGCAGGGGCTTGTAAGGGTAAAACCGTAAACACCACTGGCGCGGTAGGTGGTGACGCTGTTGCCAACGAAGAGGTCATAAACTTTTGGAGCATTACCCTTGATGGCGATATTTCGGGTGCCCTCCGCGGTTTGAATCAGGCTCGTATGCCACATGCCCGCGCCTTGCACAGTGACGCTGTCCACGGTGATGGAAGTGTTTTGATAGTAAGTGCCCGGCGGCATCCAGACAATTTTGCCCTGCGCTTTGGCGGCGATGAGACAGTTTTTAATCGCTGTGCTGTCGTCGAGATTGTCGGCTCCGTTGGCGCCGTAGCTGGTGACGTTCAGGTAAGTGCCCGCTGGCGGTGGGGAGAGGGGAGGTGGAGCCTGCTCCAAGTCGATGGAGTCGATGCGATAAAAGGCAGCCGTGTCGGCGGCGTCCTTTTGCAGTCTGAGTGTGTCGCCCTGCTGAACACCGTTGGTGATGAAATAGCGTTCTTCATTCCAGAAAACATGCGCGGGCCCGCCCGCGGGGTCGTTGTCCTGACCGTTCTCAGAGGAATTCACGCCGTTGGTTTGGTAGAGCCAGTTGTTGGTGGAGGTGAGCGTCAAAGTCTGGCGCTTAATGCCGTTCACATAAAGGCTCAAGCTGGCAGCGAGACCGCCTCCGGTTGGAGCATCGGGAATGCAATGACGAAGGACGATGGTGTTGGCGGCGACCACGTTGGAGAATTCGAGGAAATGGCCGGTGTTGGTCAGTTGAACGAAGGCCCGGCCGGAGGCTTCGAGTTCCGGGGACCAGGTGGTTGAGGTGGGAGAATTGGTGAGCGCAACGATCTGTCCCGAGACGCGATGGGCTTCGGCTTCCAGAGTAATGAAGGGGACCGTGGCGCCTCGCCTTTCGAGCAGATAGAACTGGCTGTTGTTCGTAGGTGGCAGGACCAAACTGTTGGAGTCGCCGACCGTTGCGACTGGCGTGGTGACGACAGGCCAGTTCGCGAGGGGCGATGACACCGAGCTGGAGGCAATGGGCATCCACGAGTGTGGGGTGGCGGTCCAAGTAAGGGCGCCGGTTTGGTCTAGCTGCAAGACTGGATTTGTCTGGCCAAAGACAGAAAAGGCGATTCCCGCGAGCAAGCGCGGCAGCCAACGGTTCAACGACGGGATGTTCAACAGAAACCATGATAAAGCTCCCGACTCTGCTTCGCACTGAACCTTTGCAGATTTCTTCAGAACTTTTGCGCCAAATCTCATGGGACGGATTTGAAACTCGACAGCCAATCTTTTGGCCGCACATTCTGAAACGATTGTTCCACCACCGTCCAAAAGTCTGGCTTTTTGTTTTGGAAGGGCTGACGTCGCTCGCCACCGCCTTCTACGGCAACTACGTTTTCTTTCTGCTGCACGATCATTATGCCCTCGGGAATGTCGGCAACCTGGGCGTGGCCGCGCTGCAAGGTCTGCTGGCTTCGGTTGCGGCATGGAAGGGCGGTCAATTCGCCCAACGGCAGGGCTATTTCAAATCGTTGCTAGTTGGGTTCGGCGGAATGGCGGTCTGCCTCTTCATCGGCTGCGTGGTTCAGAATCTGATCGCACAACTGCTGGTGCTTGGCGGCTTCACTATTTTCGCATGTTTTGTCTGGCCGGCGCTGCAAGCGCTGGCGAGCGAAGGCGAATTCTCGAAGGCCGACTTGTCCCGGACGATTGGCATCTACAACGTCGTGTGGAGCGCGACGGCTGCCGTGGCGTATTTTTTCGGCGGCGCGCTGTTCGACCAGTTGGGGCCACGCAGCATCTTTTGGCTCCCTGCCACGGTCTTCGCCCTGGAGATTTTCATGGCCATCCGGCTTGCGCGGAATTTCAAAGTCACGCACCAGCCACTCCGCGCTTCCGCAGTTGAACCGGACAGGACCTCCCATCCGGCCAACCTCGCATATCCACGTTTGTTCATGAAACTCGCGTGGCTGGCCAACCCATTTGCCGGAATCGGAATCAACACCGTGGTGGCGCTCATACCCGGCCTCGCGCGTGAATTGCATCTCAGCGCGACACAAAGCGGCGTGCTTTGTTCGGTTTGGTTTTTTGCGCGACTTGTTGCCTTTGTCGTGCTCTGGCATTGGCATGGATGGCATTTTCGTTTTCGCTGGTTGCTCGGCGCCTTCCTGGCGTTGATGGGCAGCTTCGCCGTAATTTTGACGGTTCGTGATTTCTGGTATTTGGGCATGGCGCAAGTTGTCTTCGGCCTGGCGGTCGGATTCATGTATTCTTCGTCGCTCTTCTACTCGATGAACGTCGGGGAAACCAAAGGCGAGCACGGTGGACTGCATGAAGCTGCCATGGGCGCGGGCAATTGTGTCGGTCCAGCGGTGGGGGCGATTGCGTTGATCTTGGCGCCACAAGCGACCCACGCGGCAGGCTATGCCGTGACCGGGCTCATGACCTGCGGCTTGGTTGGACTCATTGGGCTGCGGTTTTCCTTCACCGGGCGGCGCCCGCAAGAACAGACATGATTTTTCGCAGCCCTTCTAGTCGTCCAATTGGGAGCCATTGCAAAAGGGATAATCGTTGTCCTAGAGTTTCAGCGTTCGCGTGAACAAACCATCCGCCAAATTTCGTCGTCGCCGTGTGGCGCTCTTGATTGAAACCTCGCGCGTTTACGGGCGAGGTTTGCTTACGGGGGTGGGGCAATATCATCGGCTTCACGGTCCGTGGTCCATCGAGTTTGATGAAGGTGATTTGCTGGAAACCGTGCCCGACTGGTTCAAGAGCTGGCGGGGCGATGGCGTCATTGCGCGGGTCAAGACCTACGAGATGGCCAAAGCCATTGCCAAGTTGAAGGTGCCGGCGGTGGATCTCTACGGCTGCCTGCCCGATATAAAGATGCCGCAATTGCGTTCCGACGCGGAGGCGGTTGGGCGGCTGGCTGCGCAGCACTTGTTGGAACGAGGCTTCCGTCACTTTGCCTTTTGCGGCCAGGATGGGGTTGATTGGTCGGATCTCCGGCGCAGCGGTTTTGAGCGGTGTGTGGCGGAAGCCGGTTTCAAATGTGACGTGTTTGAAAGTTCACCCCGAACGCAAACGAACCGAATTCCCCGACCTGACGCCCACAATTCAGATTATGAACTTCGGTTGGGGCAATGGCTGCGAACACTGCCCAAACCTGTCGGCGTGATGGGCTACAATGACGTTCGCGGGCGGCAACTGCTCAGTTTTTGCCGGAATCTTGGAATGGCTGTGCCGTATGAGGTGGCCGTCATCGGTGTGGATAACGACGCGGTGCTTTGTGAACTTTCCGATCTCCCGCTCTCCAGCGTCATGCTCGACGCACATACCATTGGCTATGAAGCCGCGGCTTTGCTCGATCGAATGATGGCGGGCGAGAAGCCCGCCCAAGGTCGTCTCCTGCTTGCGCCGAAAGGGATCGCGACACGGCACTCGACGGATGTTCTGGCGATCGAGGATCGAAAACTGACCACGGCGTTGAGATTCATCCGTGAGCGCGCGTGTGAAGGGATTGGGGTCTCCGATGTTCTCAAAGCGGTGCCGCTGGCACGGTGCTCGCTCGAACGCCAGTTTTCCAGGATCGTGGGGCACTCCCCGCATGCGGAAATATTGCGCGTCAAATTGGGACGGGCGAAGCAGTTGTTGATTGACTCAGATTTATCATTGCCGGATGTCGCTGCAAAAGCGGGCTTTCATTACGCCGAATACATGAGCCGCATCTTCAAGATCAAAACCGGCCTGACGCCGGGGCAGTTTCGAAACCAGGCACGACCGCAGCCAGCATTGACCGGCAAGAATGCTTCTGTCCGGCGCGTTGTTTCGGGAGATACGGCAGCGCGCTGGAAAGCATCACCCGTGAAGACCCGGTGATATGGTGATGACGTTTTTCATCAACCTTTGTGGGTGGAGATTGTGATGCAGCCACGTCGTAGCGTTGCCTTGTTGATCGAAACGTCTCGCGGATACGGACGGGGACTGCTCATGGGCGTGGCTCAATACATTCGCGTTCATGGGCCGTGGACGATCGAATTCGAAGAGGGTGATTTGGGGGATGGCATTCCAGAGTGGTTCAAACATTGGCGGGGTGATGGTGTCATCGCGCGTGTGAAGACGCATGAAATGGCTGAGGCCATCGCCAAGCTTGGCGTCCCCGTCGTTGACCTTTATGGCTGCCTGTCCAATGTAAATTTGCCAGTGCTGAGATCGGACGAGGAAGCTGTTGGGCGGCTGGCTGCACAGCACTTGCTTGAGCGCGGTTTTCGGCAGTTCGCGTTTTGTGGTCATAATGGAGTGGATTGGTCGGATCTCCGGCGGCGTGGCTTTGAGCGTCGCGTGACGGAAGCGGGATTCAAATGCCAGTCATTCGGAGACGCGACGGACACACGCACAACGCGCGCTATCGAAAACGAAGAACATGATCTGGAATCGGAGCGCCGTCTGGGGAAA
>Ga0154020_10001216_pt1 | contig 31899 bp, 27 predicted proteins | sample Klosneuvirus_201_FD_109709 | JGI IMG/M metagenome (GOLD analysis project Ga0154020, IMG submission 109709) | Active sludge microbial communities from wastewater, Klosterneuburg, Austria - Klosneuvirus_20160825_MG | ecosystem: Engineered > WWTP > Aerobic digester > Activated sludge | place...
CGCGCGAAGGGCCTCGACGAGCCCCTCGCGATCCCGCGGCCCACGGGAGGCCAGCGCGATCTCTAGGCTGGCCGATCCCCGAGAAATTCGGGCAAACGCGTCGATGACCGGCCCGCGAAGGGCCTCGAGGGTCCGTGCCCTCCGCGCGGCGATGGCGGCGCCGTGCACCGAGAGGATCTCCTCGAGGGCACCGAGGACGCGAACGTCGTCGCCGCGCACGAGGGCTCTACGGCGCCTGGCGAGCGCCTGGCGATAGCGCGTGAGGTCCTCTACCGCCGTGGCGGCCCCGCCTTCGACGACCGCGAGGTGGAACCCTACCCGGTCGAGCAGCCGGCGCCGCTCCCCCGAGGGCCCCTGGGTGAGCGCCAGGCTCCTCGGCTCGAAGACGACGACCGGAGACAGGGCCGCGTACGCCGAGAGGCTCCGGACCCGCTTGCCGTCGACCATCGTGGTGCGGCCCCCCTCACCGAACGACAGGACCTGGACCCGTTTGGGCTCGTCCTCCACGTCGAACGTCGCGGTCACGCGCGCGGTGCTCTCGCCGTGTCGCACGACCTCGTCGAGCGAAGGCACGCGAAAACTCTTCGAGGTGCACGCGAGGTAGACCGCCTCGAGCAGGTTGGTCTTCCCCTGCGCGTTGTTGCCCGCGAAGACGTTGAACCGGGGCCCCAGCCGGATCTGCGCCGGGACGAGGTTGCGCAGCCCGTGGACCTCGAGCGAAGCGAGTCGCAGCGAGCGAGGCTCCACGGCGGCAGCGAATCAGATGCGCATGGGCATGACGATGCCCAGGAAGCGCGCGTCGGAGGCCGGCGAGACGACCACCGGATCGAGCTCACCCGAGAGCCCCAGCTTGACGTCTTCGGCGTCGATGACCGTGAGGACATCGAGCAGATAGCGGACGTTGAAGCCGATGGTCATGTCGGGGCCGGCGTATTCGACCGCGAGTTCGTCGAGCGCGTCGCCGCTGTCGGGGTTCTCGCTCGAGACCCGCATGGTGCCGCCGGCGAGCGAGATCTTCACGCTGCCGGTGCGCTCGCTCGCGGCGATGGACATGGCGCGGAGGGCGTCGATGAAGGAGGCGCGAGAGACCCGCGCCGAGTGATCCGATCGCTGCGGGATCACCTGCTGGTAGGGCGGGAACTGCGCGTCGACGAGCTTGATCGCGAGGAGCGATTCTTCGCCCGGTCGCGCGTACGAGAAGAAGACGTTGGGGCCACCGCGCAGGAGCTTGATGGGCGCGTCGGTGCTCTTGTCGGAGCGGAGCTCGTCGCAGAGGCGGCGGAGCTCACCGATGCCCTTGAGCGGGATGAGAAGCGAGAACTTGGCCTCGACGCCGGGGACGTCGATCTCGTACTTGCTCAGGCGGTGTCCATCGGTCGTGACCATGCGCGCGACCGCGCCGTCCCACTCGAGGAGCGCGCTGTTGAGGTGCGGGCGGGTCTCGTCGGGCGAGATCGAGAACGAGGTCTTGGCGATGAGATCGGCGAGGATGGCCGGCGAGATGGCGAGCTCGGTCGAGGACTCGTCCGGCTGCGGCAGGGTCGGAAAATCTTCGCCCGGCATGCCGCGCAACCGGAACTCGCGCTTGGCCCCGACGGCCTTGAGCAGGACGGTCGAGCCCTCCGAGACGGAGAACTGCACGAGACCCTCGGGCATGGCCTTGAGGCGCTCGACGAGCTCCTTGGCCGGCAACGCGATGAGTCCCTCGCGCTGGATGGTGGCCGGCTGCGACGAGGTCACCGCCATGAACAGATCGGTCGCCGAGGCACGGATCGACCCGCCGCGCGCCATCACGAGGGCGTTCGACAGGATGGGCATCGTGCTCTTCTTGTCGGCCACCCCTTGGGTGCGTCCGAACAGGCGAATGAGATCCTTCTTCGGCAGCGTGACGTCCATACCAGGCTCCTCGGTGACCGAGTGTCTACGCCAAGCTTCACGAGAGCGGAAGCCCCTCTCGCACGGTTCGGTCCGGTCCGTGCTCTCTGATCCTCTGTATAAATTAATCTAAGTAGAGACGAGTAGGGCCTGTGGGTTCTGGGGATATCTCGGTAAGCGTCCGTAATCGCAGGGCAGAGGACCGCTCGGCGCTGGGGAGGAGGACGGGGACAAGCTCCGGCCGGGGTGAGGGTGGAACCGCGAGGGGCCGCTGTGCTCGGGTTGCGCGGAGGCTGTACACGGCCCTTGTGGGCAGGCTTTCCACAGCCCGGATCAGGAGCCGTAGCGCGCCACGATCGCGCGGGCGTGTTCGGTCGCCGAGGCCTGATGGTGACGCTCGAACTCGCGCCAGGTCGACAGCGTGCTCGGACGGACGACGCGATCGACGAAGAGCTTGCCGTCGAGGTGATCGACCTCGTGCTGGTAGACGCCCGCGGATAGCCCGCGCGCGACGAAGTCCAGCGCGGCGCCGTGGCGATCGAGGGCCTCGACGCGGAGGACGGCGTGGCGTGGCGCGACGCCGCGCAAGTCGGGCACGCTGAGGCAACCCTCGTAGTTGTCGAAGCGCTCGTCGCCGATCGGGGTGAGCCTCGGGTTGACCAGCACGGTCAGCGGGATGTTCGGTCGTTCGGGATAGCGAGGATTGTTCCTCACCTCGATGACGCAGATCCTCACGGGCTCGTGGATCTGCGGAGCGGCCAGACCAGCCCCGTTCGCGTCCCGCATGGTCTCGATGAGATCGTCGATGAAACGCTGCATCTCGTCCGAACGGAGCTGCTCGACCGAGACTTCTCTCGAGATCTCTCGGAGGACGGGGTGCCCGATCTGCGCGATGCGCCGGATGGCCATCGAGGTCTCCGTCAGACTTCCAGGGTGCTGCCGATGTCGTCCACCAGACGCGATCGCTCGCGGGCGTGGGCCTTGGGGCCGATGCGCCCCTCGGCGAGGGCCTGGTCGAGCTCGCGTACCTCCTGGAGGAGGCGCAGGCGGATGCGCGCGCGGAGCGACGTGGAGGCCTCGAGCTCCTTGCGAGCGTGGGCGCGCGTGCCGAGCCACAGGCCGACCAGCAAGAGCCCTAGCGCCCCGAGGAACGCGGCGTTGCGCGCCGGACCCGCGGTGGGGATGCCAGCGATGTGGATCTTGAGCCGGGCGATGGGCTCCTGCGGCGAACCCTGCTTGAGGGTGGAGGCGACCTTCACGCCGATCTCGGTCATCTCGGGGCGAGTGGCGGGGAACCCCTCGACGCTGACGGTCATTCCCTTGCGCGTGGGGACGCGGAGGCGGGCCACCATCACGCGCGGCGGCAAGGGGATCTCGAGGTCGATCTCGCCCGATCCGTCGAAGGGGATCTTGTAGTCGTAGCCGAGTCGTGAGCGGCCGGGCCGGAACGCGCCGATCCACTTGACGCCCTTGCCCTCGACGCCGACCGCGCCGTGGGTCTCGACGGTTTCGCCCGTGCGCAGACCCTTGGAGCCGGGGGGCAACCCGAGCTCGAGGCCGTTCGGGCCGAGCCCCCACGTGGTGGTGCCTACGTTGATGATGTCGAAGATCTGCTGGACCTCGAGCTGGTCGTCGCGGATCTCGATGATGGTGTCGGCGCCCTCGACGGCCACGAGGAGCTTGTCGATCGAAGAGGCCACCGGGAAGCGATGGAGCTGGATGCGGAAGCCGCGATCGAGCGGGAGGTTGAAGGCACTGGAGCTGTAGACCGCGGTGAACGCCGGAGCCTCGGGCGCCGAGTTGGCCACCGAGACCGCGTAGGTCACGTCGGTGCCGCGCTGGAGGTCCTTCCAGACGACGAGGCCCTTGGCGTCGGTCATCTTGGTCGTCTTGCTCGACGACTCGCCCTCGGAGATCTTGGTCCGCGTGATGGTGAGGACCACCTCCACGTTGCCGACGGCCTTGCCAGCCTCGTCGACGATGCTCGTGTAGATCGAGCCCGCAGGGATGGAGGGATCGTCCATCACGATGTCGCGCGGGATGCGCGGCTCGTCGTCCTCCATGCCCGGACCGGGCGCACCCGGCGCGGGATGCCCAGGGGGAAGGGCGTTCGGCGGCGCGGAGGGCACGCCAGCGCTTCCTGAGGGCGCAGCACTCGCGGACACAGATGCACTCGCCGACGGCGGAGCCGCCACCGAGGCAGAAGGCGCGGGCTTGGGCGTGGAGGCGCTGGGCGCGGCGCTCGGCTGCTGGGCGGACGCGGTCGCGGCGAAGACGCTGCCCAGCACCAGCGCGCCCCCGACTCGGAGGAAGGTTCGCTTCACGATTCACCTCGCGGCATCGCGGTCGCGCACTCCTTGCAGAACTTCGCGTCGGGCTCGTTGTTGGTGTCGCACTTCGGACACCGGTGCTGATCGCCGAAGACCGAATCCTCGGTGCCCTTCTTCGGTGTCTTGCTCATGACCTTGTCCGAAGCGGTCGGCGTGCTCGACCGGTCGTTCCGCTTGGACACGGGGGCCTCCGCGGGCGTCGGGGTCGGGTCTTCGCCGCGCTCCTCGTCCTCGTCGGAGGGCGAAGTCTGCTCGGCGGTGAGGTGCTCGGCGATCCACGCCGACGCCGCCTCGCGCCGGATCTGGCGTTCGTCGTCCACCGCGCGCAGAGCGAGCTTGGCCTCTTCGCGGTAGGCGTCGAGGAGCTTCTTGTAGTCCTCGTCGGCCACGTTCCCCAGCGCGCGCTCGTACTCGAGATCCTTGATCGCCTTGAGCGCGGTCTTCTTCCAGGCCTCGGCCGGGGTGGTCTTGGCCGCGAGCGACACCAGGTCTTCGGCGGGCTCGAAGGCGGCCTGCACCGAGCGAAAAGCGAACAGGATCACCAGCAGCAACGCCGCGCCAGCGAGCATGATCAGCGCGGTGCCGGTGCCCGCCCGCATGCCGACGAAGGCCACCGTGAGGATGACGAGGACGACCGCCGCGACGCGGACCCAGGTTCCTTGCAGGAAGGGAGTGATCTGCTCCACCTCACCGCCGGTGCCTGCGTTCTTCGTCGCCCTCGGCGCGGCGCGCGCTACCTGCTCCGCATCGTTCATTTGTCGTTCCGAAGCTCCTCGTCGAGCTTGGAGTCGTAGTCGTCTTTCTCGTCCGCTGCAGCGTCATTCGTGGCCTTGGGCGCAGGAGCCCGCTTCTTCCACGAACGAATCAGGAACACCGCGCCGGTGCCCCCCGCGAGCACGAAGAGGGTCGGGACGACCCACAGGGTGCGGAGGAAGCCGCGCGACGGCGGAACGTTGAGAGCCGACGTTCCGTATTCTTTCGAGTACCAGGCCGTGATGCTGTCCTCCGACTCGCCGATGGCCATGCGGGCCCCGAGCCGCGCGCGCATGTCGTCGGCCCAGCCGCAGGCGCAGTTGGTGAGCGGCAAGCGCTCGCACGTGCCGCACATGCAGAGGAGGTTGCTGAAGAGCCGCTTCTCTTGCGGAGTCTTGAGCTGGACGTCTCCCGCGTGGATCGAGGATCCACCCCCGTTCTGTTGCGCCGCCCGTGCGTAGGTCGGGGTCATCGCGAGCAAGAGAGACAGGAACAGCGACATGGCCACCGCGCCGGCGGTCCGCAGGTAGGCCGTGACGGGTTGGTCCTCGAGATCCGGGTCGGGCCACGTGGCGATCGCCGCGCCGATGAGGACGATCATCGCGCCGAGCCAGATCCACGAGGTGAACGGGTTCACGTACACGTGCAGGGTCGCGAGCTTGGTCTCGGGGTTGACCGAGCCGGGCGCGAGGTAGATGTCCTCGCGCACGCCGACCTTGATGGCGACCTCGCTGGTCGGCATCTGCTGGCGCCGGTAGACGAACTTGGCCGGCGAGAGCACGCCGAGATCCTTGTTGCCCTTGCGCATGTGGATGTCGGTGTAGATCTCCATCTTGGCCGGGTCGGTGTCGACGCGGCGCGACTTCACGTAGGTGAACTGGTAGCCCTGGAACTCGAACGACTCGCCGGGGCGCAGCGCCACCTCGCGGTCGGTCTTGTAACCAGAGCCCGCGAAGCCGAGGAACATCACCACGATGCCGAGGTGGACGACGTAGCCGCCGTAGCGGCGGCGCGCCTTGCCCACGAGCTTGGTCAGCGCCGTGAAGACCCCCTCGTCGTGGGCCTTGGTGCGCGAGGCGATGCCGCGCCAGAACTCCTGCGCGATGACGGCGACGTTGAACGCGCCGACCGACGTGGCGAGCACCGGCGTGACCATCGCGATGTACTTGAGGATCTGGCCGAACGCGTTGGGCCAGATCGGGTCGACGTCGATGATGGCCGGGAGGCCGAAGCGCCTGCCGATCGCGAAGTGCAGCGCGCCGACCACGAGGCCCGTGGTGACCGGGATGCGGAACGCCTTCTTGAGCGCGCTCTCGCTCGTCTTGCGCCAGCCGAGCAGCGGCGCGACGCCCATGAGCGCGTACATCGCGAGCCCGAGCGGGAGCATGACCGCGGTGAACACCTTGGGACCGACCGTGACCTTCTCTTTGATCACGGCCTCGCTGATGAGCGGGAACACCGTGAGCAAGCCTATGACCGCCTGCATGGAGACGAGGATCCAGTTGTTGGCGACGAACGCCGCCTCGCGCGAGGCGACGGCGTCGATCTCGGTCGCGACGGCCGCGTCCTTCGCGGAGTCCGCGGTGGCCTTGGCCTGCGCGATCACCCGGGAGGCGATCCAGTAGGTGATGAAGCCGCCGGCGGTGAACACGCCCGGCGCGACGAGCGCGACGGCGAGGGCGAACACCCAGATCGAGGTGGAGAAATCTCCCCACGGGTAGCCGACGAAGCTGCGACGCATGCGCGCCATGCCGTAGCCGCCGAGGAACTGCACGGTGCCGAGCGCGACCGCCGCGACGGGGAGCATCTTCGGGGTGACGAAGCGGACCACGCCGGCGCAGAGGAGCGCGAAGGCCAGCGTGGCGACCACGACGGGGCCCACCTTCTCGCGGTAGAGCCGCGTGGCGGGCTCGTCGCCGTCGAGGTTCTTGAGCTCCGGGAGGCGGTAGACGACGAGGCCGGCGGTCACGCAGACGATCGTCACCATGAAGTAGCTGAAGTAGATGCCGATGCTGGACTGCGCGAAGGCGTGCACGCTCGCGATCATCCCGCTGCGGGTGAGGAACGTGCCGAAGATGGTCATGAAGAACGTCTGCGCGATGAGCACGACGTTCCAGATCTTCAGCATCCGCCGCCGCTCCTGGATCATGGTCGAGTGCACGAACGCACTCGCCGTGAGCCACGGCATGAACGCCGCGTTCTCGACCGGATCCCAGGCCCAGTAGCCGCCCCACCCGAGCTCCTCGTACGCCCAGAGCATGCCGAGGACGTTGCCGATGGTGAGGAAGGTCCACGCGAACAGCATCCACTTGCGGACGGCGACGAGCCACTCCTCGTCGAGGCGGCCGCTGGCGAGCGCCGCGATGGCGAAGGCGAACGGCACCGCGCACCCGACGAAGCCCGTGTAGAGGCTCGGCGGGTGGATGATCATGTAGAAGTTCTGCAGGAGCGGGTTCAGGCCTTCGCCGTCGGCGCGCGCACCAGCGATCGACTCCGCGAACGGGTTGGCCGAGAAGGCCATGATCACGACGAAGAAGCCCATGATCGCGGTGAGAGTGGCGATCACGTAGGGCTGCAGCGGCCGCCACTTCTTGCCCATCCAGGCGACACACGCGGCGGTGTTCACGCTGAGCAGGAACAACCACCAGAGCAGCGAGCCGTCCTGCCCGCCCCAGAGCGCGGTGAACAGGTAGCCCGTGGACATCGTGCGGTCGCTGTACCGAGCGACGTAGCGGATGCGGAAGTCGTGCGTGATGAACGCGTACGCCAGCAGCAGCAGGTCGAACCAGACCAGCGCGCAGGTCGCGTACGCGGCGCTCCGGGCCGCCGCGAGGAGCCGCGGTCTCTTGGCCGAAGCCAGGGCGAGCGCGAAGGTGGCAGCGGCGAGGACGACGATGACGTAAAGCGCGTGACTCCCGAACGCTGGCAGCGGGAATTCCGCGGCCAGATTCGATTCGAGAATGTCACTCGGCTCGGGTGCGGCCATGAGGGCTCCTCTAGCACGGACCCTTTCGGCAGGGGTTTTCTGCGGCTACAGACCAGCCGTGCCTCTCGTCCTCGGAATCGAGTCGTCCTGCGACGAGACCGCTGCTGCCGTGGTGTCGGAGTCGGGCACGGTCCTCTCCGACGTGGTGCACTCCCAGGTCGCCCTCCACGCTCCCTATGGTGGCGTGGTCCCCGAGCTCGCCTCTCGCGACCATCTGCGTGCGCTGGTCCCGGTGGTGCGCGAGGCGATGGACCGCGCAGGCCTGCCGTTTTCGGGCCTGGATGCGATCGCCGTCACCGCTCGGCCGGGGCTCATCGGTGCGCTCCTGACCGGGGTGCAAGTGGCCAAGGGGCTCGCCTACGCCACCCGCCTCCCGCTGGTCGCCGTGGATCACCTGGTGGGCCACCTGCTCGCGCCGTTCGTCTGCCGTGCGCCCGAGCAGGTGGTGCCCACGTTTCCCTATGTGGCGCTCCTCGCCTCGGGCGGGCACACCGCGATCTACCGGGTCGACGGCCCCGACGCTGCGCAGATCCGCGAGCTCGGCGCGACCCGCGACGACGCCGCCGGCGAGGCCTTCGACAAGGTCGCGAAGCTGCTCGGTCTCGGGTATCCGGGGGGGCCGATCGTCGATCGCCTGGCCAAGCTCGGAGACGCGAGCAAGCTGCGACTCGTGCGCCCGATGGCCCACCGCAAGGACTGGGAGATGAGCTTCTCGGGCCTCAAGACGCAGGTCGCCACGCTGGTCGCCAGGAGGCCGCCGACGACCGAGGCCGAGGTGGCCGATCTCTGCGCGTCGTTCCAGGAGGCCGCGACCACCGTCCTCGTCGACAAGCTCGTCTCGGCGGCGCGCGCCGAGGCTGTCTCGTGCATCGTGATCACGGGCGGCGTCGCCGCGAACGCGGAGCTGCGCGCGCGCGCCACGAGCGCCGCCCGGGCCGCCGGCCTCACGATCGTGGTGCCGCCGTTCGCCAGCTGCACCGACAACGCCGCGATGATCGCCTACGCCGGCGCGCAGCGATTCGTGGCGGGCGGCCGCGACGGCCTCGACCTCGCGGCCTCGAGCCGCACCATCCTGCCGCGCCGCACGCGCAAGGGCACGGGGCCCCGCGGGTGAACCGGTTCCTCCTCTTCTTCCTCGTGTTCACGACGGCCTCGGCCGTCCTCCACGGGTTGCTCGCGTGGCGCCTCCACGCGCGCGGCATCCCTCGCGCGCGCCTGATCGCCGTCGTCGGCACGTGCCTCCTGCCCCTCGGCCGCGCCTCGCGCTTGCTCGATCTGCCCGACGGCTTCGCCGTGATCGAGGGAGCGGCGCTGCTCGAGCTCGCCGCGGTGGTGGTCGTCGCGCCGCTGCTCGTGCTGTTGGATTTCGGGACCGATCGCGCCGTCCCCGCCGCGCAGCCCGGACGCCGCGCCGCGCTCCAGAAGGTCTCGCTCGGCGCCGCCGCCGCCACCGGGGTGATCCCTCCGCTGTGGGGCATTCGCGCGCGTCGCGACCTCGACGTCGTCGAGCTGCCCGTGCGTCTGCCGCGGCTCCCGAAGGCGCTCGACGGCTACACGATCGTGCAGGTCTCCGACGTCCATGTCGGCGAGTTCCTCGACGAGAAGGACCTCGCGCGGATCCTCGAGCGCATCCGCGCACACCGCGCCGATCTGGTCGTCATGACCGGCGACCTGGTCCACGATCGGGCGCGGCACATCCCGCCGGCGGTGGCCTGGCTCGCGCGGCTCTCGGCCCTCGCGCGCCACGGGGCCGTCGCCATCCCCGGCAACCACGAGCACTACGTCGGTCGCGACCTCGTCCTCTCCGCGATCTCGGCGACGGGGGTGCGGGTCTTGATCAACCAGCACACCCGCATCGCGGAGGCCGACGGCGGTGGCTTCGTCGTCGGCGGCGTGGAAGACGCCTTCCACGGCTCCGACCCTGCACAGGCGTTCCGGGAGGCCCCGCCCGACCGCGCGCGCATCCTCCTCGCGCACCAGCCCCAGATCGTCCGCGCCACGGCCGGTGTGGGCGTCGATCTGCAGCTCTCCGGGCACACCCACGGCGGCCAGATCCGTCCTCTTGGCCCGGTGGCGGTGGGTGTGCTGTACCCCTGGGTGTCCGGGCGCTATCAAGTCGGTCCCACCACGCTCTACGTGAACCGGGGCCTCGGAACATCCGGACCCCCTTCGCGCGTTGCTGTCCCCCCCGAAGTCACCAAGGTCGTGCTGGTCGCTGGTTGAGCCTCCGATGTCCCCCGTCTCCACCCTCTTCCGCCACTCAGGTCCGCTCGGTCGTGGGCGTCCGCTCGGTCGTGGGCGTCCGCTGCTCGGTCGTGGGCTCGGCGTCGCGCTCGCGGTGGCCGGGCTCCTCGCCTCACCGCGCGGTTTCGTCGGTGCCCAGGCCGCGCCGAACCACCCGGCCGGCTCAGCGTCCGCGGCGGCGTCGGTCGTCGACAAGCTCGGTGGTCTGTCGCCCGTCGCGCCCAACACGCTCGAGAACCCGGGCTTCCCACCGGCTTTCTTCTACAAGCCCAAGGCCGGCAAGGGGATGAAGCCCGTCTTCGTCTACCTCCACGGCCGCAGCGGCGTGCCCGAGGAGGGCTGCCGTCAGTGGGCCAAGGTGGTCACCGAGTTCGGCTGGCTCCTCTGCCCTGCGGGGCAGCTGCCGTTCAACGGCAACCCCGCCGAGCGCACCTGGAACAACGACTGGTTCACCTCCGAGAAGAACGTGCTGGGCGCCCTCAACGCGCTCCGCGGCAAGTTCGGCAAGCGGGTGCAGCTGCGCGGCAACGTGCTCATGGGGTTCTCCGAGGGCGCCTACGTCGCGCAGAACATCGCCATCCGCGACACGGTCACCTTCAACCGCTGGCTCATCGTCGCCTCGTGCGACCGCTACTTCGGCGGCGACGTCAACGTGCTCACCGAGGCCAAGAAGAAGGCCAAGCGCGTCTACCTGTGGACGGGCGAGACCGACGGCGTGGTCAAGGAGTCCGAGGCCGCGTTCCAGCACCTCAAGAACCTGGGCTACTCGGTGAAGCTCAACGTCGCCAAGGGCTACGGCCACCAGATCCCGGTGGACACGATGGGCCAGCAGTACCGCAAGGCGCTGCGCTGGCTCGTCGCCGCCAAGTGAACGCGGCGGGCGACTGCTCTGACCAACGAGCTACGAGCTCCCGCGACAAGGGCCGGGCAGATCGCGGTCCAGCAGCAGACAGGCGGCGCCCCGCGCGCGTGCGTGATCGATGAGGAGGTCGCGCACCTCGACCGCCCCCACGTCCACGCGGGCCGCGTCCGGGAAGCCCGCCGGCACCGTGGAGAACGCGCGCTTCGGGGCGTACAGCGTGCGACGCTGGACGACGAGCTGGTAGGTCTGCCCGTCGACGATCTCGTCGGGGCAGTGGCGCTGCACCCGTAGATCCCAGGACGTGTACGTGGGGGCCGCGCACAGCGCCCGCAGCGCGGCGCCGTCGATGGTGACCGGCACGAGGGCCGTGAACCCGGGGCCGCCCGGCTTCTGCTTCTCGACGTAGGCGAAGTCGGCGAGCGCCTGCGCCGACACGGGGCCCTCCGAGAGATCGGCCTTCGCGATGCCGCCGTAGGAGGCGCGCTCGAACAGCCACGCGTCGGCCCTCGGGAATCGCCGCCGCAGCGCCGCCTCCACGATGGGCACCCAGACGGCGGGTGCGCTCGCGCGCAGCGGGAACGCGAGGTCGGCGATCGGCGCGTCGGCCCCCGGCGCGAAGCACGCTTGCATGCGCTCCACCTCGGCCTCGAGGTCGGTGTCCAGGTCGGGCAGGTCCGCGAGGCGCAGCGACTTGGTCCCGACGAGCCGCACCGCGTGCCGGCCGAGATCGACGTCGAGGGTGACCTCGTCCACGTGGGCCTCGCCGTTGGCGTCGCCCTGACCCGGCAGGAACGAGCCGCCGTCGACCAGGAACCCGTAGCGTCCCCGCAGCGGCCCCCCGAAGTGGAAGTGGTCGTGCCCGGAGAGGACGAGGTCGACCGTCGGCGCCTCCTCGAGGATCGGACGATCCCGCGCCATTCCCAGGTGATTCAGGCCGATCACCACGTCGGCGCCCTGCGCGCGCAGCTCCTTGGCGAGCGCCTCGGCGAGCTTCGGGTAGCGGCCATCGGCGTCGTGGCGGGCCGTGAAGGCCCCGAGGTAGGGCGCGTCGTGGGTCTCGTCGAGCTCGTCGTACGGCGGCAGGAGGAGCCCGAACAGGCCGACCTTCGCGCACCCGACGTCGAGCGTGATCGTGCGCCGCGCGCCGAAGCCAGCGGGCCCGTCGAGGTTGGACGCGAGCACCGGGAACGACGTGGTGCTCGCCTGCGCCATCACGCTCGCGGGCCCGTAGGCGAAGTCGTGGTTGCCGAGCGTGCGCGCGTCGAGCCCGAGGTGATCGACGAGGTGGAGGGTGGCCGCGCCCTCCGAGCGCGCGTCGAACAGCGCCCCCTTCTCGAGGTCGTCGCCGCCGTCGAGGAACAGCACGCGCCCGCCGGTCTCGACGCGCCGGCGCGCCGCGTAGGCCCGCAGCACCGAGAGCGGAGAGCGCTTGCCCGGCAAGTAGCGGTGCATGTGCGCGTGCATGTCGGTCACGAACACCAGCGTGATCCGCTCGCGACCCTGATCGGGGGTGCAGCTCGCGAACGTCTTCTGCACCGGGGGCACGGCGTCGACGCCCGCGCAGTGCGAGAGCGGCGTCGTCGGCTTGACCACGGGCTTGGAGACGGACTTCGGCGCCGCGGTGGGCGCGAGCGAGGTCATCGGCGCGAGCGAGGCGCTGTCCACCGCGAACTCCGCGGTCGTGGAGGGCGCCGCGCTGCCCGTCGCCGCGAGGACGCGACTCGTCGGGCGGTGGGCCGCGCTCGCCCCGCCGAGCCCCGTGGCGAGCACCGTGGCGAACAGCACGCGGCCGAGACCCCGGCCCATCGACCGTCCGCTCCCTGCCTCGCCTCGCCTCGTCACTGTCGCTGATAGGACGGTACGGGACGGCGAGACCTTGGGCCGCCTTTTTCACGAGACATCGAGGTGAACTCTGGACCTACAGCGTCCAGCTCTCGTGGTAGGCGCGATCCTCGAGCGCCACCGCGTCGGTCGTGGGGACGAGCGGCGCGAAGGTGTCGATCATGACCGCGAGCTCGTCGGTGCGCGTGGATCCGATGCTCTTCTCGTACGATCCCGGGTGCGGTCCGTGCGGGATCCCGGCCGGATGCAGGGAGAGGCTGCCCGGCCCCACGCCCTTGCGGCTGGTGAAGTTGCCGCGGACGTAGAACAGGATCTCGTCGCAATCGACGCTCGAGTGCGGGTACGGGCAGGGGATCGCCTGCGGGTGGGTGTCGGTGACGCGCGGCACGAACGAGCAGATCGCGAAGCCTGGCCCGGTGAAGGTCGTGTGGATCGTCGGGGGCAGGTGGATGAGGCCGGTCTTCGGCTGGTACTTCTCGATCGGGAACGTGAAGGGGTAGGCGTAGCCGTCCCATCCGACCACATCGAGCGGCGTGTGCGCGAGCCGGTGCAGGGTGAAGCGGTCGCCCTTCTTGACGATCACGTCGCACGGTCCCTCCGCGACGGCGTCGAGGGTCGCGATCGGCGCGGTCGGGCGGCCGAAATCGCGGTGGGTGTAGGGCGCGTCGAGCTTGAGCTGGCCGACGGGGTTGCGGAAATTGCCGGGGATCACGCAGCCGCCGCGGCACTCGAACACGATGAGCTCGGCCGTCGCCGTGAGGAGCTTCCAGCGGTGGATCGTCGAGCGCGGCACGTGCACGTAGTCGCCCGCGACGCAGCGTTGACGCCCGAACACCGACTCGAGCTCGAGCTCTCCCTCGAACACGTAGAACAGCTCGTCGCCGTCGCCGTTGGCGAACAGCACGTCGTCGTCGCGATCGGGCCGCAACACGTAGAGCGCCACGTCGGAGTTCACCACCACCGAGGTGCGCGCCTCGAGCATCGCGCCGCGGCGCGCGGCCTTCGGCGCGTGGTAGAGCCGCCGCCGGAGCGGGTGGTTGCCCTCCTCGCTCGGGCGCGCGACCGGGAACCCCCGCGAGCTCGCCGCGACCTCGATCGGCGCGGTGATCGGGCGCTGGTGGTAGAGGTACGAGTACGGCCCGTCGAAGCCCCCGCGCGTGAACATCTCCTCCTGCAGCAGCGCGCCCGCGAGCGGGCCGTCCGCAGCGGCGCGGAACACGGTGTGGGGCTTTTCGGGGAGGACGCCGAGGGCGACGCGATCGAGCATGGGTCGAGGAGCCTAGCGTGGTTCGCGCGTCCGGCGGATCCGCGCGACCCGCGCCGCGAACTCGCGCTCCTCGTCCTCGCTCAGCGGCTGGTTGCCGAAGCGCGCCTGGGTGTAGGCGTGCACGAGCATGAAGGCCTCCTCGGCGAGCTCGTCCGCACGGGTGCTCCGTAGCTGCTCGACGAAGCGGAGCGGCGGCACGTGTCGCGGTCGGGTGACGCCGCGCGCCAGCAAGGCCTCCTCCAGGTCCATCCACAGCCGGGTTGCGCGGCGCTGCTTGCGCGCCTCGCGCTCCGCGGGGGAGGCGGCCTCTCGACCCTTGCGCCTGCGCCAGAGCAGATATGCGCCGACCGCCGCGGCGCCGATCCCCACGACCACCGCGACCCGCCCCTTCGAGACGCCCGAGGCGAAGCTCGGGCCGGTCTCCGGCGCCCGCCGCCGCTCGAAGGCGTGCTGCACCTTCCGGAAGAACTCCATCTGCGTGGGCAGGTCGTAGCCGACCACGTAGCGATCCCAGCTCTGCGAGATGGCCTCGAGGATCTCGCGCAGCGTGGAGAGCGGACCGTTCGTCTGCGCGAGCGGCTGCGCGCCGGCGGCCGGGGTCGGATCGTAGGTGGCCCACCCCGTGAACTTCGGGCCCTCGGTGTACACCTCGACCCAGGAGTGCGCGTCGCCCTGGCGCACCGCGTAGAACCCGCCGAAGCGGTTCCAGGTGCCCCCGACGAACCCGGTGACGTTCCGCGCCGGCACGTCGACGACCCGGAGGAGGAGCGTCATCGCGGTGGAGAAGAACTCGCAGTGGCCCGCGCGCGACTCGAACAGGAAGTGATCGATCGGGTCGGCCTTGCCCCCCGAAGGCGCGTCGAGCGAGTACTTGTACTCGTGCTCGAGGTGCGAGGAGATCGCCGCCGCCTTCTCGGTGGGGCTGTGCGCGCCCTTGGTCCACTCGCGCGCGAGGTCGCGCATGCGGGCCGTGGTCTCCTTCGGCAGCTGCACGTACCGCTCGTGATCCGCCTTGCTGAGCGGCTTGTCGACGATCTCGTTCGGCTGCGCGAGGAACACCTCGTAGCGGAGCACGCGTTCGGGCGCGGCCTCGTAGCGCAGCGTGGACTCCGCGCTCCAGACCAGCGGCGGCGGCGTCGCGGAGAGTCGATCGGCGCCGGTGGTCCAGCGCAGCGCGACGGTCTGCGGGGGCAGGAAGATGACCGTGGGATCGAGCGGCTCGAGCTCGAGCTTGACCGAGCGATCGCGCACCGGGTCGGGGAACCGGAGCATCGGCACGTCGGAGCCGAGCCTCGGCAACGGGATGCGATCGGTGCTCGTGCGCGACCACTTGCCACCACCCTGGTACTCGTCGAACGCCGTGCCGCGGAGGCGGAGGATCATCTTCTGCGGAGGCGTGCCGGTCGGCGGGTCCGAGAGCCGGAAGCGCACGACGATCGCCGGATCTTCGCGCAGCTTGCCCACGTTCGACAGATCCACCGAGTCCGAGAAGCCCGTGATGCGACCGGGGTGCTGCGACTGGAACAGCAGCAGCGAGAAGCCGACCCGCGGGAACAGGACGAACAGGAGCGCCGTGAACAGGATGATCGGCAGGCTGAGCAGGCAGGTGAGCGCGAGGAACCCGGGGCCGATCACCCGCCGCGAACGCAGGATGCGCGGCACGTCGACGGGCAACCCCGTGCGATCGCGCGCGCCCTGGCGGTAGTTGCCCTCGACCTCGCGGCGCAGGTGCGAGAGCACGAGCGCGCCGGGGGCTAGCACGAGGAACCCGAACAGGCACACCCCGTAGGCCAGACCTCCCCCGAGCACCGTGCCCGCGACGAGGTGCAGCAGCGCGAGGAGGACGACCTGCTGGTCGTGCGTCGCCCCGCGGCGGGTCGCGAGGCGAACGATCTGCAGCGCGGCGGCGAACTCCACCGCGAGCTCGAGCAGCGGCGCGCCCGAGACGAACCGCAGGAGCTCCACGCCGAGCACGAGCGAGGGCACGATCGCCGCGGCGTAGCGGGCGGTGGTCGACTGCTGGAAGCGCTCGGTAGTGACCAGCGCGAAGACGAGCCCGATCACCAGCAACGCGACGGTGACCTTGGGCAGCGCGCCCGAGAGCACGATCGCGAGGACGCCCAGGGTCGCGAGCGCGCTCGTCAGGATGCGGTGGGTGAGCCCGAACTTCACTCGGCGGCCTCTCCGCGGTGCAGACGGGTGCTCGTGGTCGTGGGCTCGAGCAGGGCGAGGAAGCGGAGGATCGGGTCGCTCCCGAGGCGGGGATTGCCCCGGATCCGGGTGCCGCCGGTGGTCACGATGACGACGCCGTCCCCGCGGGCGAGGTGCGCCACGGCGCGCGACGCGACCTCGCGGATGCGGGTCTCGAGGCCGTCGAGGAAGCGCCGGCGCTCCTCGTCTCCTTCGGGGCGATCGAGCGCGGCGCACACGTCGTCGAGCTCGATCTCGATCTCGGGCGCGCCCTCGGCGGTGTGCTCGCGCAGCACGAGGTGGCCCGCGGCGGCGGTCTTGCGCCAGTGCACCTGACGGGTGTCGTCCCCGGGTCGGTACGCGCGCAGGCCGAGCAGCTCGTCCCCGGCGCCGCGGGTCGCCACGCGCGCCCCGTGGCCCTGCGCGCGCACGCGCGGCGGAGGGAGCCGCACGGTGTGGACCGCGGGGTAGATGATGAGCTCACCCGGAACGTCGATCTGCCTGGATTTCTCGAACAGACCGAACGGGAACCGCGTCGCGACCCGGAAGGCCACGTGCGCCTCCCGGCCCCGGCGCTGGGGCGTGCGTCGGTACGCGGCGACCTGGGTCGACTGGGGCGAGACCTTGAGGAAGAAGCAGCGCTTGTCCGCGGGCTGGTTGGCGCGGATGTCCTCGACCTCGATGGCGTACGAGGGCAGCCGCTGCTTCTTGTTGTGCACCTCGATCTCGACGAGGTGGGGGCGTCCGACCTGGGCGCGGGGCGGCAAGCGGCGACGCACGGTCAGGCCACGGAGCGCGATCTCGCTCATGATGCCCGACACGAGGATGAGGGCGAGCAGCACGCCGAGCAGCAGGTAGAGCAGGTTGTTGCCAGTGTTGATCGCGGCGAGGCCGACGCCGAACGTGATGCCCAGGAAGTACTTCCCCTCGCGGGTGACCTTCAGCTTGCGGGGGGCGCGGAAGCGGAGGCGGCGCTTCTTGATCGCCGCCGCGGGCTTGTGGGCCTTGCGCGTCCGAGGGTCGACGGGCCCCGCGCCGCCGTCGGGGGCGTCGGGACGACCGGGCGCAGAGGCAGCCATCCCCAGCCTCAGAGCGGCAGCGGGATGCGCCCGACCAGCTCGCGGACCGCGACCTCGGCCTCGTCGCGCCCGACCGCGAACCCGTCGGCGTAGGCGGCGATGCGGATGCGGTGCGCGATCGTCGGGACGGCGAGGTCGATGACGTCCTCGACGAGCACGTAGTCACGCCCGCGGAGGAAGGCGCGCGCGCGCGACGCCATGCCGAGGGAGAGGATGCCGCGCGTGGAGAGGCCCAGCGAGATGCTCGGCGTGGCGCGGGTGGCCTGCGCGATCGCGACGATGAAGTCGCGCACGCTCTGCTCGATGGGGATGCGCGCGACCTGGCGCTGGATCGCGACGAGCTGCGACAGGTCCATGGCGGGCTTGATGTCCTGCACGGTGTCGAGCGTGGCGCGGTCGAGCAGCCGCGCCTCGGTGACAGCGGCTGGGTAGCCGATGCGGAGGCGCAGCATGAAACGGTCGAGCTGCGACTCGGGAAGAGGGAAAGTGCCCGCGAAATCCTGGGGATTCTGCGTCGCGATGACGAAAAATGGCTCGGGCAGCGGGAGGGTCTGGCCGTCGATCGTGACCTGCCCCTCGTTCATCGCCTCGAGCAGCGCGGACTGGGTGCGGGGGGACGCGCGGTTGATCTCGTCCGCGAGGAGGACGTTGGCGAAGATCGGGCCTTGCCGCAGCGTGAAGTCCCCGCGACGCTGATCGAACACGGACACGCCGAGCACGTCGGCAGGAAGGAGGTCGCTGGTGAACTGGATTCGATGGAGCGCGCCGCCCAGCGCCTTCGCGAGCGCGCGCGCGAGCGTGGTCTTGCCGACGCCCGGGACGTCTTCGATGAGCAGGTGTCCACCCGCGAGCAACGCCACGAGCGAGTGCTCGACGACGTCGGCCTTGCCTTCGATCGCGGTTTCGACGGTCTCCCGAAGCCGCACGATCGTGGGGATCGGCGCGGGCAACGGGCGCAGGGCCTGCATCACTGGGCGAGTGTAGCAAGGCCAGGCAAGAGATCACTCGCACGCGAGAAGGATTATCCAGTTTGTCTCAATTGAGGATGGAAGTCAGCGGGGTCGTGAAGGTGCTCGGAGGAGCTCGGGTCCTCCGCGGCGCGCGCGGGTCGTTCGTGGGCGGACGCATCCACGTGCTCGAGGGCGCCAACGGTTCGGGCAAGTCGACCCTGCTCGGGATCCTCGGAGGCCGGGCCCGGGCCACCACGGGGACCGTGAAGCTGCGCCGTCAGGACAAGGTGCTCGCGCAGGGCGCCGAGCTCCGCGCCCACGTGGGCTGGCTCGGGCACGACCTCGGCCTCTACGGCGACCTGACGGCGATCGAGAACGTCGGCCTGCACGCCCACATCCGCGGCGCGAAGGTCGAGGACGCCTGGAGCCGCTGGTCGACCGCGCTCAACCTCGAGCCGCTCCGCGACCGGCGCGTGCGGGTCATGTCTCGCGGACAGCGGCAGCGGGTGGCGCTGGCCCGCGCGCTGGTCGGCGCCCCCGAGGTGCTGCTGCTGGACGAGCCCTCGACGGGCCTGGACGGCGGCGCGGTGGACCGCCTGGTCGAGGTGCTCCAGGGCCTGTCGAGCGCAGGCACGCTCGTGTTCGTCGTCACCCACGACGTGCCCTTCCGCGACAAGCTGGGAGGCCAGCGCTGGCGGCTCGTGCAGGGCCAGCTCCAGACCGACGAGCCCGACGGCGAGGTCAGCGCGCCGAGCGGGTGAACGTCGCGACCGCCTCGGCCGGGTCGAGGACGGGGACGTCGAGGAGTCGCCGGAGCTCTGCGAGGTTGGTCGAGGTGCTGTCGTCGACGGGTCCGAAGGTGTTGAGGACGACCTGGGTGACGAGGCACCGCTCGGCGGCTGCGGCACGCACGGTCGCGAGGACGTCGTGGAGCACCCCGAGCCGGTTGCGCGCGACGAGCCAGACGTGGTCGGGCTGGAGGGCGACGACGAGGTCCAGGTTGGTCCGACCGTCGTCGTCCAGGGGGGTGAAGAGACCCCCGGCTGTCTCGACCAGCCAGGGTCCTGGGGGAGCCTGGTCGGCGACCTGCCGAGGGTCGATGCGTCGACCCTCGAGACGGGCGGCGAGGTGGGGAGAGACCGGGGTACGCAAGGACACGACGGTGGGGTGGTGGCGGGTGCCGGCGCGACGGAGCGCGTCGGCGTCGTCGGTGCCCCCGGTCTCGATGGGCTTCCAGGAGGTGAGCCCGGGTTCCGTCGCCGCCGAGAGGAGGGCACACGCCAGCGTGGTCTTTCCCACTCCGGTGCCCGTTCCGACCAGCACGAGCTTCATGGGTGGAGCGCGGTGCGAACCGCGTCGGCGATGGCCGGCAGGATCTCGGGATCGAGGTCGGCCCGGACGGTCAGCCGGAGCCGGGAGGTGCCTCGTGGAACGGTCGGCGGCCGGATCGGGTGCACGTGGTAGCCCGCCTGCCCGAGGCGTCGTGCTGCCTCGAGAGCTCGTCCTTCGGCACCCAGGAGGATGGGCAGGATGGGGCCGCAGCTGTCTCGCAACACCTCGACACCCACGCTCGCGAGCTGCGTTCGGAAGGTCCGTGCGGTCTGCTGCAGGAGAGCGGTCCGCACGCCGTCGCGGACCTGCGGCAGCTGGAGCTGGGCGGTCGCGGCGAGGCTGGGCGCCAGGCCGGTCGAGAAGACGAACGAGCGGGCCCGGTTCCAGAGCCAGTCGTGGAGCTCCCGACCCCCCGCGACGAACGCGCCCCCAGCCCCGAGGGCCTTGCCCAGGGTGCCCACCAGGATGTCAGGTCGGACGCCGGCCGCGGCAGAGGCTCCGCGGCCCTCGGGTCCGAGCACCCCGAGGGCGTGGGCTTCGTCGACGAAGAGCAGCGCGTCGTGCGCGTCGCAGAGCCGGCGCAGGTCGGCGAGGGGAGCCACGTCGCCGTCCATGGAGAAGAGCCCGTCGGTGACGACGATGCGGCGGCGCTCGGGAGCCTCGCGCAGGGCGCGTTCGACGGATTCGATCCGACGGTGGGGGGTGACGACGACCCGGCCACGCCCCAGACGACAGCCGTCGATGATGGAGGCGTGGTTGAGCTCGTCCGAGAGGATGACGGTGTCCGGTCCGCTGAGCGCCTGGAGGGCGCCGACGTTGGCGGCGTATCCCGACGTGAAGAGGAGGGCTGCGTCGGTCTGGAGCCAATCGCAGAGAGCGGCCTCGAGCGAGGCGTGGTGGTCGAGGTCGCCCGAGACGAGCCGGCTGGCGGCCGAACTGGTGGGAGTGGAGACGCCGGGTTGGGGGAGCGCGCCCAGGCCGAGGTAGTCGTTGCTGCAGAGGTCGAGGCGCCGGGTTCCGTCGGGGAAGGTCAGGTAAGGGCCCTGCCGGTAGGGCGAAGGTCGGCGCTCACGCAGGCGGTCGCGGTCGGCCAGCTGACGGAGGTCGTCGAGGATCCATTGGACGGGCACGCCCGCTGCCTAGCATGGGGGTGGGGCGGGTTCGGGGATGCGGAGCACCGCTGTTTCACGTGAAACGCCAGGTCGGGTCGGCCGGATTGTTTCACGTGAAACGGGCCCGCGGCTGGGCTCGCTCGGCTCGACGCCCGCTACTCCCCGCGACCGCGGGTGTCTTTGCTCGCCGATGCCATCGACGCCGGGACGGTGACCTCGGCCTCGGCGGTGGGCTCCTCCGCGTCGAGGGCCTCGTCGATCCTGGTGAGGAGCCGCCGCATGAGGTCGCGGCTCTTGGCCTCGAGGGCCTGCTTCTCTCCCGTGGCGGCCTCGAGATCGTGGGCCAGGGACATGGCCGCGAGGAGCACGGCGTTCGCCGTCACCGGCTTGCCCCTGGGGACGATCTCCCGAATGCGGGCGTCGACCACCGCGGCGAGTCGCCGGAGCTCCTCTTCTGGCACGCTGGCCACCAGGCGGTACGCCTGTCCACCGACGGTCACCGCGACCGGCCCCCGGGACTGCATGGTGCGCAAGCCTATCCCCCTCGAAGCGAGGATGCGAGCACGAACGTTCAGTGTCGAACCCAGCTCACCAGCAGGAGCCACGGGTAGAGAAGGGCCTGCGCATCCAGCGTCGCCGCCACCACCACGTCGACGCCCTTGCGGTCCCCACCGTGCCAGACGCCGTCGAGGGTGAGGCCGTACACCATCCCCCAGACGCTCTGGTAGTTGAAGCTCCGCGAGCCCCACCCGAGGAAGGCGTGTCCGGCAGGCGCCCACGTGCCCTCCTCCCGCCGACCGAGAGCGCCGACGCCGAGCCAGAAGGGGAAGGTGCTCTCGACGGGCAGCACCGCCACCAGCCCGCCGCCGTAGTCGCCGAAATGGAAGCCCCCCGTCCGGGCCTCGAAGTACGGCCCGATGCCGAAGTCACGCGGCGAGCTCCGGCCGAACACGGTCTCCCACCGGCCGCCGAGGTCCACCGTGTGGCTCCGACCCTCCGGCCGGCCGACCCAGGTCCAGCCGATCTGCGCCTGGATGCTCGTCTGGGCCTTCGACTCTGCCGCCGATGCCGAACCAGGCCCTCCGACGAGCGTCACCGCCAGCAGCACCCCGCAGGCACCGCCTCTCCACCAGGGCGACCCCGCCCCAGGCACGTCAGACCGCGGGCTCGAGCGGCAGGAGGCCGACGTCGGCGAGGAGCTTCTGGTCGAAGCTCTGGTCCGGGTTCGGCGTCGTCAGGAGCTGCTCGCCATAGAAGATGGAGTTCGCGCCGGCCATGAGGCAGAGGATCTGGGCCTCCCGGTTCATCTGGCTCCGACCGGCGCTGAGGCGCACCCGGGCGTGGGGCATCAGGATCCGGGCGGTGGCGATCATCCGGACCAGCTCGAGGGGGTCGATGATGGGCTGGTCGGCGAGCGGGGTGCCTTCGACCGGCACGAGCGCGTTGAGCGGCACGCTCTCGGGGTGCGGGGTCTGGGTGGCCAGCTCGCGGAGCATCCGGCAGCGGTCGTCGATCGACTCGCCCATGCCGATGATCCCGCCGCAGCACACCGAGATGCCCGCGTCGCGGACGTTCTTGATGGTCGTGAGGCGCTCCTCGAACGTGCGGGTGGTGATGATCCGCTTGTAGTGCTCGCGGGAGGTGTCGATGTTGTGGTTGTAGGTGTCGAGACCGGCCTCCTTGAGCTGCCGGGCCTGGGTCGCGTTCACCATCCCGAGGGTGGTGCAGGTCTCGAGCCCGAGCGCCTTCACCTCCCGCACCATCTCGAGCACGCGGTCGAACTGCGAGCCGTCCCGGACCTCGCGCCAGGCGGCGCCCATGCAGAAGCGCGTCGCCCCGGCCTCCCGCGCCTTCCTGGCCGCGCGGAGGACCTCGTCGACCGGCAGCAGGCGCTCCGGCTCCACCTTGGTGTCGTGGTGGTTCGACTGCGGGCAGTACGAGCAGTTCTCCGAGCAAGCGCCGGTCTTCACCGACAAGAGCGTGCAGAGCTGGACCCGGTTCTCCGGGTGGTGCTCGCGGTGCACGCCCTGGGCTCGATGGAGCAGCTCCAGGAGGGGCGTGTCGTGGATGGCGCGGATTTCGGCGAGACTCCAGTCGTGGCGGCTCATGGGAGGGGCGCGACTCTAGCCCGAAACGCCGACGAAGGCACGAATGCGCGCGATCCACGAGGGCGCCGGATCGATCGCGTGGCGCAGGCAAATGGTCGGGCTCCCGAGGTCGCGACCGGCGAGCAAGACCTCGGTCTTCGCATCGACCACCCACGCCTCGAGGGCCCCCTCTCGAGCCGTGCGGGCGAGGGCCCGCAGCTCGCGCGCACCGAACGGAGCGTGGTCACCACGGGCCACGTGCCTTTGCGCGACGAGCCCGAGACCCGCGAGCGAGCGGACCACCCGCTCGGGTCGAGCCATCGAGGTCACGAGCCCGAACCGCGCCGGTAGTGGTCGCTCGAGTCGGACCACCACCCTCAGCTCGGCCGACCCGATCCGGGCGACGACGTCGGCGACCTGCACCCGCCACGAAGGAGGATCCGGAGCGTGGGTGGCCAGCACCGAGCAGGCGAGCCGGGCGGGCCGCGTCTGGAGCAGCCGGTCGACCACCAGGATCGACCCGAGGTCCGCGGCGAAGTGGAGCGCCCTCTCCCGCGGTCCGACGACCACGGGGCAGCCCAGGGTCCGGGCGGCCACCAGCGCCTCGTCGCCCACCTCCCCGACCTCGTCGTCGCGCCCGACGATCCGCGGCTCCTGCGCAGCGCCTCCATAGCCGTGACCGACGAACACCACCCCTTTCCCCAGGGCACCCGCCAGCGCGATCGCCAGCGGCGTCCGTCCCGCGCCTCCACGCACGTCACCCCCGACGCCGAGGACCCGCGCACGCCGAGGCAAGACCACCCTGCGCGTGGCGGCCCACGCCAACCAGCCGCCGAGCACGTCACCCCTCGAGGCGCGGCAGCGAAGGTCGGGTGCGCCGCAACAGCCCGAAGATGCGCGCCCCGAGCTCGGCGGCGCGGAACGGCTTCACGACGTAGTCGTCGGCGCCGGCGGCGAAGGCCTCGACCACATCCGTCGTCGCCGAGTGGGCCGTCAGGAACAGGACGGGCAGGTGGGCGACCCCGCCCCGCTGGCGCACGCGACGGCACAGCTCGATCCCCGTCTCCCCCGGGAGGTTCCAGTCGAGCACCAGCAGGTCGGGGCAGTCGGCGAGGAGCCGCGGCCAGGCCTCCTCCGCGGACGAGGCCGTGGCGGCCACGAGGCCGACCGCCTCGAGCATCGCGCCGATCACGTCGCGCAGGTCGTCGTCGTCGTCGACGATGAGCACCCGCGCGCCCTCGCTGCTCGATCGTCGCGGCTGGACGACGGTCGGGTCCTCGGGCTCCGGGACCTCGGCGCCGACGTGCTCCCACGACTGGGTCTTGCGGAGCTCGCCGAGCGCGGCTGGCGCAGGAGGCGCGGGCGTCGACACGCGACCGGGCTCAGCAAAGGCGCAGAGCCGCTCCCAGTCGCGACGCTCGAACACGAGGGCGTGCGTCCCGTGGTCGTCCCAGACGACGCCTCGGGCGGCGGCGGCGGTCGCGCGGTGGCTGCTCGCGAGCTCGAACAGCGCGAGGACCCACTCACCATCGGCCACGCGCTGGCCCTCGGGGAGACGCAGCTCCTGCCCCTCGGCCATGGCGAGCGCGGCGTCGAGGTCTGCGAGCTCGTCGAAGCGATAGGTCACGCTTCGCACGTCGGATCCCTAGCATCGGGGCTCGCGCGAGTCGCGGCGCTTTGCGGCGGGAGCGAGACCGCCTAGGCTGCTGCGCCGCATGCGCCGTTCGAAGCGTCTCCCCGTTCCCGCGTCCTCGTTCTCGCCCGGCCAGAGTCGCGCGTGGCTCGTCCTCGCGGCGACCGCGGCGATCTCGAGCTGTGGCGCGAGCTGCAAGAAGAACCCGAGCGAGGTGTCGCCCGACGATCCCGCGAACGCGACGCCGGTCGTCGAGCTCTCCGGGGTCGACACGAGCAGCCTCGTCCTCAGCGAGCGCCGCACGTTCACCAAGCTCGTGAAGTCGATCATGTCTCCCTGCGGAGACCCGGTCACCCTCGAGGTCTGCGTGAAGGAGGCGCGCGCCTGCAAGAAGTGCCTCCCCGCGGCCAAGGCCGTCGCGACGCTGGTGCAGAAGGGCGACGGCGAGCCCGAGATCAAGACCTGGATCGAAAACCGATTCGAAGACAAAGTGGTCAAGGTCGTCGACATCGGCAAGAGCCCCTCGAGCGGGCCGGTCAACGCGCCGATCCAGATCGTGGAGTTCGCCGACTTCGAGTGCCCGCACTGTGCCGCGGCCATGCCGATCCTCCACAAGGTGATCGAGGACCCGAGCCTCAAGGACAAGGTCCGCTTCTTCTTCAAGAACTACCCGCTGCCCGCGCACGAGCACGCCGATCCGGCCGCGCGCGCGTCGGTCGCCGCCCAGAACCAGGGCAAGTTCTGGGAGATGCACGACCTCCTGTTCACCCACCAGGACCAGCTCGGCAACCCCGACATCGAGGGCTACGCCAAGAAGCTGGGGCTCGATCTCGACAAGTTCCGCGCGGACTGGGTCTCGGCCGACACGAAGGATCGCGTCGCCAAGGACAAGGAGCTCGGGGGTCGCATCGGCGTCAGCGGCACCCCCTCGATCTACGTCAACGGCCGCAAGTTCGCGTCGTACGGCCGCCACGAGTTCGAGCCGCAGCTCAAGGAGTGGATCAACCTGGATCTGCAGCTGATCTCGGCGGGCGCGGCGCCCTCGCCGTCGGTCGATCCCAACGCCGGTGGGAGCGGGAGCGGCGCGCCTTCGACCAGCGCCGCGCCGTCGACGTCGGGCTCGGTCTCGGGTGGGGCCTCGGGCTCGGCGTCGGTCGCGCCGTCGAGCAGCGTCCCGCCCAAGCCCTCGGCCTCCACCAAGCCCGCGGGGAAGGCCCCGTGAAAGAGGCGGTCGGGTGCGGGTGCTTCCCCACGGGGAGGCACTGGCCCGGGATCGCTCATCTGCTGCGCGTGCAGGCGCGGGGTACGGTCCCCGGCCTCGATCCCGACGCCGCGTGGATGGATCTGCCCATCGCGATGCTCGACACCGAGACCACCGGGCGCGACCCGGAGCGCGACCGGATCGTCGAGATCGGCATCGTGGTCGGGCGCGCGGGCCAGGTGATCCGCCGCGAGAACTGGCTCGTGAACCCGGGCATCCCGATCCCCGCCGAGGCGAGCGAGGTCCACGGCATCCGCGACGAGGACGTGAAGGACCAGAAGACCTTCGCCGAGATCGCGTTCGAGGTCGCCAAGGCGCTCGAGGGCACCGTGCCCGCCGCCTACAACGCGAGCTTCGACCGCGCGTTCGTCGTGTCCGAGATCGCGCGGAGCGGCCTCGTGGTCTCGGCGTTGCCGAGCTGCTTGCGGCCGGGCATCGACTGGATCGACCCGCTCGTGTGGGCGCGCGAGGTGCAGAAGTACGAGAAGGGGAAGAAGCTCGGTGAGGTCGCCGCGCGGCTCGGCGTCGCGCTCGAGAACGCGCACCGCGCCTCCGACGACGCCGAGGCCGCGCTGCGGGTGCTCTACGCCTTCGCGGAAGACACCCGTCTGCCGCGGATCTACGGCGCCTTCGTGCAGGAGCAGCGGCGACTCGCCCGTACGCAGGAAGACGACTTCCGCGTGTGGCGCTCGAAGCTGCCCGTCCCGGGCAAGGCGTGAGTGGGCGGGCGCTGATCGTGCTCGGAGGGCGGGTCGGGGGAGGCGCGCTCGTCCGCCGCATCGGCGCCGCGGTCGACGCCGCCCGACGTGATCCCTCCGCGTGGATCGTGGCGTGCGGTGGCCGCCGCTGGGATGGCGTCGTCGAGGCCGACGCGATCCTCGAGGGCCTCGTCGAGAGCGGCATCGCCCCCACGCGGGTGTTCCGTGATCGACTCTCGCTCACCACGGTCGAGAACCTGATCGAGGCGCGCGCGGTGCTCGCCCGGATCGGCGCCCGCGACGCGCGCTGGACGATCGTGACCTGCGGGTTCCACCTGCCCCGCTCGCTCGCCATCGCGGCGGTTCTGGGTGTGGAGGCCGAGGGGTTTCCGGCGCCGGCGCCGCCGCGTTCCGGTCTCGAAGAGGGCGTCCGCGCGCTGCGGGAGCGCGCGCTGACCCTCGTGGATCGACACCTCGCGCGGGGGGCCTCGTGAGGCGCGCCCTGCTCCTCTCGCTGACGCTCGTCGCGTGCGGTCGGCGGGGCACGTCGGGGGCGCCCGCGCCCGCGGCGTCGAGCGCGCCCGTGGCTTCGGTCACGCCCTTCGACCCGAAGCCCGCGCTCGTCGGCGCCGATCTCCGGCGCGAGCCGCTCGTGCCCGTCGCGATGTCGGTCTCGACCGATGTCCGGGCCCGCCGCGCGGCGACCCGTGCCCTCGCCCAGATCGGCGACGCGACGGTGGTCGAGCGGCTCGGGAAGGCGCTCTCCGACGAGGACCCCGAGGTGGTGGCCTGGGCGGGCTACGGGCTCGGTGTCCCCTGCGACGCGGATCCGGACCTCCCGCGCGACGTGCGCACCAAGCTGGTCGCGGCGCTCTCGGCGCGGGCTCTCTCCCTCGAGGGGCAGAAGCTCGACGGCGCCACGCTCGACCCGTTCGTCGGAATCGCCTTCGGACTCGGTCGCTGCGGCGGCATCGAGGCGTCCCGTGCCCTGATGCGCTGGCTCGAGACCGGCTCGGTCGCGCGCGCAGAGGCCGCGGCCTTCGCGCTCGGTGCCATCGCGCAGCACGATCGCGGGCTCGAGGACGACGTCGCGAGCGCGCTCGTGGGTGCCGCGCGGGGTGGCAAGCGTCCGGCGCTCGACGCAGCGCTGTTTGCCTTCGGCCGCGGCGACTGGAGCGGGCGCCCGCCGACCCCTGGGCTCGCGGAGGTCGCCCGCCTGCGGATCGCCGCCGGGCCTTCTCCTCTGCGCCCGCTCGCCATCCGGGCGCTCGGGCGCGCAGCAGGGGCCAAGGTCGAGGACCTGCGCGGGCTCGTGTCGGACGCGGCCACCCCGACGGTCGACGTGATCGAAGGGCTCCGCGCGCTGCACCGGCTGGGCGAGTCCGGCGATGCTGCCATTGCTGCCTTCGCCACCCGCGCCGCGCCCATCGATCCAGCCTCCACCGCGGCGCTGCTGAAGCCCCATTTCGGCCCGTTGCGGGTGGCGCTCGAGCTGCTCTCGGACCGCGCAGCCGACAAGAACCCGACGGTGCAGTCGAGCCTCCGCGCGTTCCTGCCGGCGGGCTTGCCCCCGATCCCGGCGGGGACCGCGGCGCCGCTCGCGCGTCGGCTCGCGACCGTGCGCTGTCTCGCGGCCTCGGCGCTGCACGCCGGGCACCCTGGTGACCCCGAGGTCGTGCGCTGCGCGGCGCACGACGCGTCGCTGCCCGCCCCGCTGCGCGCCGAGCTCGATCGCCTGCGCGATCGCGCGCGCCTCGCCACGCTCGACCGCGGCGAGATCACCGGCGACAAGCGCGACCTCCTCGCGAAGCTCGCGAACGACGGGCCCCCCTCGCAGCGGGAGCTCGCGCTCGAGCTGTTCGCGCACCACCCCGAGACCGAAGAGGCTCCGGACGTCCTCGAGCGCGCCCTCGGTGCGAAGGCCCTCGGTGTGGTCGCGGCAGCGGCGCAGGCCATCGCCGATCGGCCGGGACTCGCGGGCAAGCCGACGCCGAAGAAGGACGTCGAGGACGGCCCGAAGGAGCCGAAGGAGCCGAAGGACGCGAAGAGCAAGGACGCCGGGGTCGACGCGAGCCCCGAGCCACCGCCCCCGACCAAGGCCGATCCGCGCGTGCTCGTCGCGCTCGACGGCGCGCTCTCGCGACCCTTCGAGGAGGCCGACGCGGAGGTCGCGCTCTCGCTGGCCGGCGCCGTGGGCGCGCTCCGCCACGCGCCGGGCAGGGGCTTCCTGACCCGGCTGTGCGGCGACCGCTCGCCCGCGCTCCGCCGCGCGGCGCGCAATGCGTCGATGGCCCTCGACGGGCAGAAGGCGGCGCCCACCTGCGCGGCCGTGGGCGCGACGACGACCGCGAGCCCGCTCCTCGACGGCAAGCTCGAGAAGCACACCGTCGAACTCGTGACCGAGGTCGGCACGCTGACGCTGGCGCTCGACCCGAAGTTCGCGCCCGTCGCCGCGACCCGCATCGCCGAGCTGGCCGGAGGAGGCTTCTACGACGGCACCGTGGTGCATCGCGTGGTGCCCGGCTTCGTCGTGCAGCTCGGGGATCCGGGAGGCGACGGCTATGGCGGCGCCCACTCGGCGCTGCGGTGCGAGACCGCGCCGGTCCCGTTCGCCAAGGGCGGGATAGGCATCGCGCTCGCGGGCCGCGACACCGGCTCGTCGCAGTTCTTCGTGATGCTGGGGCGCGCGCCCCACCTCGAGGGCAGCTACGCCTGGATCGGCGAGGCGAGCGGGCCCTGGGAGCTCGTCGCCGAGGGGGACGTCGTCCTCACGGCGCGCGTGAAGTGAGACCGGCCACAGCGACCACGGGACACACCTCAGGGCAGGCGATAGACGACCTCGGGTCGCATGCGGCCGAGGGTCGCGAGCCGGTGACGCATGCCGAGCAGAGCATCGAGCAGCGGCACGGGCGCGAGGGTCGATCCTTGCACGAGGCGCTCGATGGCCACGCGGGCACTCGCGGGGTGCACGAGCACGCCAGGCAGCAGACCGGCGCCCTCGAAGGAGGCGATGACGAACGCATCCAGCCGTTCGCCCTCGGAGTGGGCCTGACGCAGCGCCGCATGCGCGGAATCGGCCCGGGAAAGGCGGAACGCGGCGCCGGTCACGAGGCACTCGAGATCGACGTCGTCACCCGCATCGACGACCGCGAAGAGTCCGCGGTGCGCGCGGGCCAGCGCGGTGACCACGGGGGCCGGCTCGCCGAGGGCAGCGAGCACCTCGGGATCGGTCAGCACGCGGTCCCACAGCGCCGCGGCGCGCTCCTCGTAGAACGAGTCGTCTGGCGAAAAGGCGCCCGCCGCGGCCTCGAACGCGGCGCGCACCCGGGCGACGTCGCTGGTCCGCTCGGCGGCGCGCTGGACCAGGAGGTCGTACGCCGCGGCGATCGAGGGGGTCACGCGGCCAGGCTAGCGCTTGACGGGTCGGGCGCCGCCTCCTAGTCGAAGATCACAGCGATGATCGGACGAGAGACGATCGATCGCATCCGGAGCCGGGTCGACATCGTCGCCGTGGTGAGCGAGACGGTGAAGCTCACCCAGCGGGGGCGGTCGTGGACGGGGCTCTGCCCGTTCCACCAGGAGAAGTCGCCGAGCTTCACGGTGTCGCCGGAGCGCGGGCTGTTCCACTGCTTCGGCTGCAAGACCTCGGGCGACGTGTTCAAGTTCGTCGAGCTCTCCGAGGGCCTCTCGTTCATCGAGGTGCTCAAGAAGCTCGCGGAGCGCGCCGGGGTCGAGATCGAGGACGAGCGAGGGGATCACGACCGCGCCTCCGAGCAGCGCGCCCGCAAGGCCAAGGACGACCTCTACGGCATCAACGCCATCGCCGCCGAGTACTTCGGTCGCATGCTGCACGAGCACCCGCTCGCGGGGCAGGCGCGCGACGAGCTCACGCGGCGCGGGCTGCCCATCGACGGTCCCGTGGTCGAGGCGTTCGGCATCGGCTACGCGCCCCATGGCTGGGACGGTCTCGCGGTGCACCTGCAACGCCAGGGGGTCTCGCCGGCGCAGGCCGAGCACGTGGGGCTCCTCGCGCCTCGTTCGAGCGGGAGCGGCTACTACGACGCGTTCCGCCACCGTCTGCTGGTGGCGATCAAGGACGTGCAGGGGCGCGTCGTGGCCTTCAGCGGGCGCACGCTCCCGAACCCTCCGGGCGTGGCCGACGACGGCAAGGGACCCCCACCGAAGTACGTCAATTCGCGCGAGTCGCCGATCTACGCCAAGGGACACACCCTGTTCGGCCTCTACCAGGCGCGCGCCGCCATCCGGACCGCGCAGGAGGCCGTGGTGGTGGAGGGGAACTTCGACCTCGTGGCGATGCACGCGCGGGGCATCGAGAACGTGGTCGCGCCGATGGGCACGGCGTTCACCGAAGACCAAGCACGCCTCTTGCGTCGCTTCACGCAGAGCGTCGTCTTGTTGTTCGATTCCGATGCCGCTGGACGGAAGGCGACCTGGGCCGCGCGGGACACCTGCAAGACCGTGGGGCTGGTCGCGCGCTCGGCGCGGCTCGGCGAGGGCAAGGACCCGGACGACTTCCTCCGTAGCAAGGGCGTCGAGCCGATGCGCGCCGTGCTCAGCAACGCCCGCTCGCTCGACGAGGTGCTGGTGCGCGACGCCTGCGCCGCCCTCTCGCGCAGCTCCGACCTCTCGGCGAAGAAGCGGGCCCTCGAGGTCGTGCGCCCCCTCCTGAACGAGCAGGAGCCCGCCTTCCGCGAGATCCTCATCCGCCGCATCGCGGCCGATCTCGACCTCGACGTCGGTGCCCTCTGGCGCACGCTGCGGGGCGACATCACGCACGTGCCTGAACGCGCGTCCCGCTCGACGACGCCTTCGGGGACCGGCGGCACGACCGAGGAGGAACGCCTCTCAAAAGCGATCGGCGAGGCCCTCTTCTCTTGCCCTGACGTGCTAGACGAACCGGATGTGCAAGATTGTCTTGCACTCGTGGCCGGTGACTGGACTTTCGCCATCGCCGCGCTCCGGGAGGAAGCTCGCACTGCCAGGGAGGAACGCCGGCCTTTGGACGTCGCATCGCTCATCGCGCGCGTGCCTGGCTCGATCCAGGACCTCGCCTCGGCCAGCCTCGTCGCCGAGGAAGACCCCGCCGCGGTGCGTCGCATCGTGCGGAGGTCCGCGGTGCTCCTCCAGAACCTCGTCGCCGAGGCCCGCTACACCGAGCTCGCACGCGAGATCGAACGGGCCGAATCCCAGGGCGATCACGACCGCGCCATGACGCTCACGATGGAGAAGCTCACGACCGAACGCGCGCTCCGCAAGGCCCGCCTCGAAGCCGCCAAGGAGGACGGTGGATGAGCGCAGCGCACCCCCGACCGCCGCAACGAAGTTGGCCGCCCGCGCGCCGCTGTGCTCGCGTTCGCGGCTGCCCCTGGAAAAGCCC
>Ga0154020_10001217_pt1 | contig 31894 bp, 48 predicted proteins | sample Klosneuvirus_201_FD_109709 | JGI IMG/M metagenome (GOLD analysis project Ga0154020, IMG submission 109709) | Active sludge microbial communities from wastewater, Klosterneuburg, Austria - Klosneuvirus_20160825_MG | ecosystem: Engineered > WWTP > Aerobic digester > Activated sludge | place...
CTTAGCTTTGGTTTTTCGACACTGCTGAAGCCAATCTTTTCGACGGTAAAGGCGTATGGTGCACAGGAGCAGTCTCTGCTGAAGCTCAGAGCTTCTTTATCGGCAGTAGGTCAGCTCACGGAAAATCATGTGAAGGTGTTCACGAAGTTTGCAGACGAGCTTAGTAACGTTGCTAATGTTTCAGAGGAAACCGCGCTGAATCTGGTTTCAATGGCTAAGGTCACTGGTCTTAGTGACGAAAAAACAAAGGAGCTAGTAAAAACGTCAGCAGATCTGGCTGTTTTGATGGACAAAGACATCAACATGGCATTCCGCGAGCTGCTTAATCTGTATACGGGTATGCCAAATAAAATTGCAAAAATAGTGCCTGAAGTTGAAGGACTAACTCGCGCTCAAATACTTTCGGGCAAAGGTGTTGCGCTCGTATCTGAGAAGCTAAAAGGGTTCGCCGAAAAGTCCGCGAAGTCTACCTTGGGAGCACTTGCGGGTCTTACAAGCGACTTCGAGAGCTTCGCAAAGGTTGTCGGTGAGGCTTTATCTACGGACATCCTCAGGCTTCCAGAGGTATTCGCAGCACTGAGGATTGAGATACGATCACTGAAAGAATCGTTCGAGGGCGCTACGCCTCGCCTGAAGCTGTTGGTCGAAGCCTTTAAGTCTGTCGATTGGGGAAGTGTTACGATCAGCATCATCGGCCTTGCGGGTGCCTTCGTTGCCTTGAAGACCGCGATTGCAGGCGTGGCCCTTGTTCAAGCGGTTCAGGCAATCGGTGGGTTGTCAGCGGCGATGGCTGCGATGGGCGGTATGGCTGGCATAGTCACTCAGATCGTTGCTTTTTTCGGAGCATTGAAAGTCGCAGCATTGGCCGCCCTTGCGCCCTTGGCAAAGGTGGCTCTTATCGCTGCTGCGTTCCTGGCTGTTGGTGCGTCTGTTGACATCCTTTTGAGGAATCTTCATCAGCTTGACAAACTAGGTAAGGTCGTGGGTCTGACCTTGACGCTAGCTTTCCAAAAAGCTGCTGCTGCTGGTCAGTTTTTCGATAACGCTGTCAAAAGCCTTGGTACTGATCTCGCGAGATTCATAAACGACTTCACCGGGAAAAAGATTATCAACCTTGCGCCTATTGAAGCCAACGACCAAAAGAGGCTTGAAGAAGCAAAGAAGACGTTCGACCAAATAGAAAAGACTTCAAGAGATCTTGCAGACGCTTCAAAGCAGATAAACTTCGGACTCGCTGGTGAAGCTGCAAAATTCCTTTCAAAGGCTTTGGGAGATACCGCAGAGAAAACCAAGGACGCAGCAAAAAACACAAAGGATTGGGCAGACTCCACGCGAGGCGTCGCTGCTCCTATCGACGAGATCAACAAAGCGATAGCTGAGTTTGCAAACAAGAACGCGGAACTTAGGGCTGACATCGAAGGTATCGGTGCCTCACAGGTAACCCAAATCGCAAACGTCTTGGACTTAGAGCTTGAGCGCCTTGACATAAAAGAAGCACAGCTCGCTGCCGAAGGAAAACTATCGGGCGTGATGGGTAAGAGCTTACAGGAGCAAATAGATTTACAAAGGGAACTTCTCACCGAAAGAGCAGACCTTCAGACCGCACAAGCTATTGCGCCTACGGCTGTGTCGCCCGACCAGGTTGAGGCAATTCAAAGAGCCTTCGGCGACGGGTCGGCAGGTTTCGCGGAGTCAATCGGCTCGGCAATGGGTGGTGTATCTGCGGTTACAAGTGCGATATCTGCCGTGATGGACTCGGTCACGGGTCTTCTGTCTTTCGTCCAAAAACTAATCGACTTTATACCAGCAGTTTTAGATCAATTGACCAAGATATTCACGACACTGACTGAGCTACCGGGAAAGATTCTCGAAGGGGTAAAAAACCTTGGCTCCGCTGCCGTAAAGATGGTGTCAGATCTGATACCTAATTTGTTCGCAGCTATACCGGAGGTAATAGATCAGCTCGTCGCTGCGCTGTTTGAAAAGATACCAGAGGCGGTAACCGCCCTGTTCGATAAGCTGCCGGAGATTTTCGAGCGTTTCGCAGACAGGTTGCCTGAGGTAATCCAACGGCTCGTTCAAGGTCTTGTCGCGGCCGCTCCTGAGATCGCTATCAGGCTAACAGATGGTCTTATAAAAGCAGCGCCTCGCATAGCAATTGCGATGGCTAAACAGTTCGCAATCGACATTCCCATAGCAATCGCAAAGGGAATAGTTGACGGGATCAAAAGAATCTTCGGACTGCTGAAGAACTTCGGTAAAAACATGGTAGACACCAAAAGCATAACGAACGCTTTGAGTGCTATCGGGAAACGACTGACGGGCGAGGCGTCAAAGCTGTTTGCTGTCACAGATCTCACCGACACTGCGCAAGGCGCAACCGACGCCTTCAAGGATTTAAAAAACTCTATAACCGACGCAATGCAGGAAGCCTTGGACATGCTCAAAGCCCTTTGGGATGAGCTGATGCGGGGGCTCGTAGCGATATGGCGATTCATCTATGACACCTTCATTCAACCGCTGATCGACGGGATACTTTTTGCTTGGCGCTGGGTTTACGACAATATAATCCAGCCACTAGTTGGTATCGTCCAAAGGGCGTTTCAGTGGGTGTTGGACAACATAATAACTCCGCTTGCTGGGGCTGTCTCAGCTGCCTTTCAATGGGTGGTCGACAAGGTAATAGCCCCGTTGGCCGGGGCAGTATCGGCGGCCTTTCAGTGGGTTGTAGACAACGTGATAAACCCGATTGCGGGTGCGATTTCTGGAGCTTTCCAATGGGTCGTAGACAATGTCATAAATCCAATCAAAAATCTTTTCTCTACGCTCGCAAGCTGGAAGTTCCCTAAGTTTCCTACCTTTGCGTTCCCTTCATTGCCGACGTTCTCGTGGCCTGAGTTACCTAAATGGACTTGGCCGTCGCTGCCCGAGTTGAAGATTACAATGCCCGGTAGTGGCGGAGGCGGTGGTGATAAAGCTTGGTACGATCCAACAGGTTGGTCAAAGGGCGGCTTGATACCAACGTACGCTGCAAGCGGTATGATGATCCCAAAAGGAACCGATACCGTACCCGCAATGCTCACCCCAGGTGAATTTGTCGTTAACCGCAACGCTGTTAATTCACTAGGATCGTCAGCCATGCAAGCTATAAACAAAGGGCAGGCACCTGTCCAGAACACCTCAGTAAACGTGAGCCTGAAGATTGAAACGACAGAGCCTATGGACGAAAACTACATTAGGCAACGCCTCATGCCTCGCCTACGCGAAGAGCTTCGCAGGGCGTCCCTTGACGGCGGCTTTGTCATAGCTGGAAGCGGGATTAGATAATGGCACCAAACCCATCGTTCCTTGGCTATTCAAACAATGAGTACCTAGATGACCCGTACATGGGCGATGAGGGTTATCACTCATTCGGGGTTCAAGCTAACCTCGTCATTGAGTCGTCGCAGGCCAAGGGGATCCAATCTAACCGGGTGATCGACTCTGCCGACCATTTTGGTGTTCAATCGAACAGGGCCCCATCGGTGGAGCAGTCCTACGGGGTCCAAGCGAACCTCGTCATTGATTCTGAAGAATTCTACGGGGTCCAAACAAACCTTATCGTAGGGACCTTTGATTCTTTCGGTGTTCAATTCTTAGGCAATATTACCCAGCCACATCCCGTAGGGGTTCAGTTTGATGGGTCGATCTTAGACTATCCCTCAGCACGGGCGATCGAGGTCAGAAGGTCTAAGTCGTGGCCGCACGTTCAGTGCGAGGACGCAGGCTATTTAGCGACACCCTACTTGAGTGATCCCTACATGGTGCCGGGATATTGCGTTCACGGTCCGACGCAGGCAAACCGGTTTATCTCGTTCTCACAGCCTTATGGTGTGCAGGCTCAGCTCGTCATAACAGACGACAAGTCTCATGGTGTGCAATCTTTACGCACTATAGCCAATTTCCCTCATCCCATCGGTGTACAGGTCGACCTCATTCGGAGCGTGGCCTTTGGTATTCAAGCTCGGTTTGTCCTCTACAACACAACCAACCTGAGGGTACTCTGCGATTTCCCATCCCGCGGCGCTGCCGGCGCTGGGTTGAACGCTTGGGGCAACCCGAAAGGTACGGGTCAGAACTGGTCTGCAAGCGATACCGACGCTGGAGACTTTGACGTGTCAAACCTGAACACCGACATAGTCGAGCAGCGGTGGCAGACCTCTGCAGCTGTCACCTCTGCAATCCTATCCTGCGACACCGAAACGACCCAAGGAACGTCGATAGACACCCTTGCGCTCCTTTCGCACAACCTGACGACCTCTGCAAACGTGACGGTTGAGGGATCAGTAAACGCCTCATTCTCGCCCGTCGGGTACACCTTCGCGGTTGAGCCGACGCGGGGTGACGCGATCTATATTGCGCCTACGTTCCCGGTTCAGCAGTTCAGGTATTGGCGCATAGTCATTAGTGACCCTACAAACCCCAACGGCCGCATCTACATTGGGACGGTGCTGTTCGGGACTACGGTAATTCTCCAAGGAGAATGCTTCGTCGATGAAGTTACAAGAGCATTGAGGCATTTTGCAGACAAGGTTCAGACGGCAGGATTCACCAACGTCTCGAATGACAGGGCGTTGAAGCGCGCGGTGTCGATTGAATTTAGGATGATGAAGTACCGAAAAGGTAACTACAAAAACCTAAGAGCAATCTTCGAGTATGCGAGAACCAGTTTGAAATGCCTTTGGGTTCCTGACCCTCAGCAGGTCGACAGGTTCACGCTGTTCGCAAAAATGCCTTCGCTCCCAGCCGAGCGGCATAAGAATATGGGTACTGAAGACTCAGACTTAGTGGACTTCTTGATCGACCTGGACGAGAGCTTATGAGTTCGTCGAATAGAAAGCCCTACCTCACAGCCACGGCGCTCACTCAAGACGTGTTGGACGATAGTCACGACAACCTTGAGTGTAGGCTTGAGATGGTTTGCGAGATCGAAACACCCTCAGGAACCATCTACGCCTCCGATCGGAATAAGTATGTGGGTGGAACCTTTTACGAGGCCCTGTTGAATTTCCCAGTTATCGGTCGAACGGTTGGCGAATGGCTTTCGAACGACATCCAGTTCTCAACCCTGACGCTCGTCCTTTCAAACGTAGACGGAAGGTTCAATCAGTATCTCCCTTCGGGCGCAAACTTCGGCGGGTGGGTTGGGAAAACTGTCCTCGTTAAATTAGGACTCGCAGAGAGTGCGGCGACTTATCGCACTGTTTTCTCAGGCAAAATAACAGACATCGGCGGCTTTAAAAGGTCTACCGCGAGCATAACGGTCATCGCCCGTGACCGGTACGACTTCTTGAATGTTGCCTTTCCAACGTCGGCTTTTGGCGAGAGCTCCTACCCAAAGATAGAAACGAGGTTCATCGGAAAAATATTACCAGTCATTTACGGCGATTGGTCAACAGATACCGACCCTTACCCTGCCGCTGTCCCAGCTTTCGCTGTAAACGGGAACGACCCTGAGGTCAATTTCAAGGACAGAAACGTTTCAATCAGTAACGCCTCGCCTGGGGTAGTGACTCTGGTAAACCACGATTTTGACGAAGGGGATCCGCTGGTTTTTGCTACCTCTGGGACGCTCCCCTCGCCTTTGGTTGCAGCTACAGTCTACTACGCTAAAAACGTAGGAGCAGATGCCTTTCACGTCTCGACAGTAGCCTTTGGTGCAGCGATAAACACTACAACCGCTGGATCGGGCGATCACAAGGTAAAGACCGACCCCGCGACATCTCGAAAGAATGTCCAATACAGGATCAGCTTAAATGACTTGTCGGTATTTGATGGCTCGTCTGTTTACCTGAAAAGGGGTGACGACTTTTTTCTAGCCCCGTCGAGTGAGGTTGTGAATGTGGGCGCCGGGAATAAGACGTTCGAGATCAAGCAGGACGTTGCGGGGACGTGGATAAATGGTGGCCCCTTCGAGTGGTCATCCTCCGACGAGATCATGGTTAAGGTCAAAGGACCTGCGCTTTCAGGGTACCTGTCGAATCCAGTTGAACAGGCGCGGGACATTTTAAAAACCTACGCGGGCGTTTCGCCGTCAGACTTTCAGGCGAATTGGGACACCTACCGAGCAAAGGCAACGCCGAGCCAAAGCTCTGTATCTACAATCAAGAGCAGGGTGTGGGTAAATGAGGCAGTAAGCGCGATTACCTACGCCCTTTCTATGCTTGAACAAATACGCCTTGAGGCATTCATAGACTCCGATTTGAAGCTAAAATTGAACGCCTTGCACTTCGAGGATTGGACTCCGTCGCCTTCGTTCTCCGTGAGAAATTGGGACGTTCAGGAGGGATCTTTTCGGACAAGCATTGACGAGCGAAACGTCTTCAATCGGGCACAGGGTTTCTACAATTTCTTGCCACTGCTCAACGAGAACTCGCTTCAAACGAGAGTCCACAAAAACACCTCAGCGATTACACAGATGGGTAAGGCTATTTCAAAGAAAGTCGTCTTTCCCAATCTTTACGTTGAGTCCGACGTTGAAGGGCAACTGAAAGAGATCCTACGGCTTGCCTCGGCTGGCTTTGAAGTCATCGACACAAACCTGACGTGGAGAGCTGCGCTTCAAGATATTGGCGGGTTCGTCCGATTGAATGTTAAGATAGGCTCTGCGATCTTTACAGATGTCCCCTGCATGATAAGGGATATTGGTTACGATCCTGATGGCTTGAAGATTCCAGTGAAGGTATGGTCTATGATGATGCTTCCATTTCCCGGCTACGTTCCAGGTTACTCAGGAACGGTTGGCGGATATGCAGCTACAATAGACGCAGAATAAATAAGGGCAGGAAAGCCCAAAATTAAACGCCGCCCAAGGAGGGTTTGAAATGGCAGTCCTGCTAACAGTAAGCGAAACACTTAACGGAGCCGCATTCTCGGACACACTTGCGGGTGGTGGAACAGGCATCGACTTAGGTAACGTGATAAACGGTCAGTACGCGCCTATCACATCTCAGCCGGGCAACACTGGTCACAAGAACGTCTTCATCCTGCATGACGCAACCATAGATCCAATCACCAATGTAAAGACATACCTCCAGCAGTTTGGAGCTGGTACAGGCTTTACCTATGGCGGAGCAAATAGTGCCGCCGCAGACTTCACCAAGATCCTAAACATGGGCAACGCCTCGAACATGGGCGGCGCCGTAGCGAACAACTCTGACGGTCTTGGTGGCGGTTTCCACATAGACATGGATTGGGATGTTTCGACCGCGAACCAATTTCTTAGTTCCCGCGTAGGTACACTCGTAAGGATTTACGGGGACAACGGCGGGGCTGCTACCGGTGAAGGAAGAAACCTTGCAACTGCCTTCACCATGGCTGCGGACGCGATGGTCTACGATAACGCTAGTGTCGAGACGGCTCCTTCGGGAGCGATCGCTGGGTCAATCGGTAAAGCAGGTGACACCGTATTAGGCGACAACGCTCATCCTCGGGTGAGAATTTTCCTTCGTCAGGATGAAGTTGATGGCGGTATCATTCAGTTCGAGTGGGTAATTGCCTACAGCTTCACAGCTTAAGAGGTACGATGTCCTTTCACCCTGACAATAGCCCGTCTAGCCTTTACCACCTACGGTGGCGGTTTGATTTTTCGAATGGAAAACCATCGAAATGGGGCATGTGGGATTCGCCAGGACCAAAAGGCGACCTTGCGACAAAGGCGTGGTGTCATAACGGTGAAAGTCTTTTGTTTGCCTCCGTCGAAGGGAAAAATCGGGAGACAGGTCATATCGTTACGCTGTTGCAGGTGCCTGGTGAAGATTATGTAAACTTCCAATGGGACGCAGCGGCCATAGTCAATCCTGGTTTTGTTGGTACTGTGACGCCAATTCATAGGCTCGTCGGTCTTCGCCTTATAGCGAGAGACAGCGAGTATGTTGTTAGGGCAACGGGCGAAACAGAAACAGTCCCAAGATCAGAAGCATCTAAACTGATAAATTTTGCGACCTTCGGGAGATAAGTCATGGCTGTAGTTTCAAGACTTCAATTAGATCACCCGGCACTAGGTACGACTGGTGGCGCGGGGCTTCACGCCTCAATTCAAGCCCTGTATCAGAAGATCGGCGATAACCTTGCTGACCGTTTGTTCTTCATTCAAAATCTGAACAATGCTGCCACCTCGACGGTTGAGCATAATTTCAAGGTGCCGTTCTCTGCCCTCCGGTACGATCTTTACCTGTGGGATGAAGGAACTGGCGAGCTGACGCGAATCACTTCAGCAAGTTCACCGGCCATCAGTTCTTTTACGATTGCAGCTACCAGCGGATTTTTGACCACCAAGATCGACGTGACAAACAGCTCTGGAGCGCAGCGCGATCTTGCCCTTGTTGTCTTTAACGACCCTATTGAGATTGATGAGCTTACAGATGTAGACCTGACAGTGGCCCCGCAAGACGGCCAAGCTCTGGTTTACGACGCTGGGGCAAGCAAGTTTAAGGCTGGGGCATCTGGCGATGCCTCGTTCAAACTCCAGTCTATCGCAGCGAACGTCCTGACTTTGAAGGGCGGCTATCTCCAGCTTGACGACGGGCGTGAGCTAGCTACCTACAGCTCACCTACCTATGGCGTGGACATTACAGTATCGCTTCTCGCTCTTGAGGCAGCACCAGTTGACGGTACGGTTTATTACCTCTACATCGACCTTGACTCACTCGGCTCAGAGCAGTCGCAAGGGCTTACAGGTCGTAAGCTCTATCAAGTCACTCAAGCGAATATGGTACTGTCTGCAACGACGCCAGCGGCTATTAATCGAGCGCGGTATGTTGTTCTAGGCTCTGTTATGGGTGAGGCGGCTTCGACTTACGAGGTAGGTAACTTCACTACGATTGCAGCTCGTAAGCACGACAACGGCCCCCTTGCCATAAATCCAAAAGTGTATTCACTATCGCAAGCGGTCGGCTCTGTAGGCTCTGCCTCTCAGATCAAGGCTGGTCATATCCTTGCGGCGGAGTCGTTTCCCTCGGCGATGACTGCTACTAAGGTTTCATTCTTTAATCTTGCGGCTAACGCAAATGACGGTCAGACAACAACGCCTAGAAACCTGACTAATAACGGTGGGACCTTATTCACTGGCACCAACATTTTCGGCGGCGCAAGTCTCGCGGCGAATCTTGATGGTGTTAATGACAACTTTAGTTCGACGGATGCCCATTTCAATCCCGGGGCTAGTAAGAGTTTTGCGGTAGGCGGTTGGTTTAAAGCTACCGACTGGACACCCGCCGCTACCATGCTTTTGTTTGCTCAAGATGCAACGGCATCGGATCGTGGATTTAAACTTGAATTGAGCACAAGCGGCCAACTTTTGTGGCAAGCCACAAATACAGCGGCGGCAATTGATTACACCATAACAACACCAGCGCCGGGATTCACCGATGCAACGTGGCATCATTTTGCTATGGTGTTTGATTTTAGTAATTTGCTGATTAAAGCATTTATTGACGGAAAAATGGTAGGGTCGACTACCTATGTGAATCAGAGAGCCGTTTCTGCGCCTATTTTTAGAATTGGCGCGCAGCGTTCAGGGTCGGAATTTTTCACCGGCGCAGTAGAAGACTGTTTCTTCGTAAACGACTACCTTCTAACCGACGCGGACGTAAGAAAACTCTACGCCTCCAAACTTGCCCACGGCGCAAACGTATCGGCAGCGAATCAGGACTGGAAATTCCTTCTCGGTTCCGGCGTCCAGAAAGCCCCTTCCAGTTCTCCCGTGGTCGATCAGACTTCCAGTAACACGCTGTACGCCGATTTCTCTGATTTGGATGCAGCGGAAACTGTGGACATTGCCTTGCTTGATATGGGCATGACTGCCGTAGCGGTGCCAGCGGTTCCTCCATTTGACCAGACTTACACTTCAAATCCTTCATTTCCCATCTCTCACGGCTTGTCGGAAGTTCCTTCGCTGCAAGTGGGGTACAAGGATGCAAGCGGCGACTGGCATTGGACAACTGGAGAGGGTGCGGTTAAGGCGGATTCTACGCAGCTTAAGGGTTCCATTCAGACTTACTTCGATGCAGCGGCTACGCATGTACGCATTCGTGCGGTGGTCGGGGCTTCCCCCACTGGGGTTAAGGAAGCCACAGCGAGCGCGGCTGGTATTGTAAAATGGTCGCAACCGACTATAGTTTCATACCCCGCGTTTAACCCATCGGATTTAATTAGTACCGACACGAATGCGCCTACTAGAACAATTGCACAGCAAGGCAATGGCCCGATTTCGGTGAGCGCAATTTCTGGCGGCGCTGTCACATTTACTTTTAATGAAACAAGAAACTATGAAGTCCACGTTGCTGCAAGACATGCGCATTCTGCTGGCTATACTCAATCCGAGATCAGAATAGTCTATGGCGGTACTGCGACTAGTTACTACAACAACAGTAATTTCAACACGTCGGGCGACGACGTAAACGATGCTACAGTTAGTAACACTGATTTTTTTGTTGTGTCTGCAACACAAGGCCAAACTCTTACTGTGCAAGTTATTGGGCGCGTAACAGGCGGCGGAACGACCGCAAATCATACGCTGACCGGGACCGTATACCTCAAAGCAATTTAAGGAACACCAATGAACATAATTACAAAACTCGCATACAACGCTTTGACGAAAACGATTCAGGCTATCGCGCCGGGTGGGATTTCTTTTAGAATGCCTGACTACGAAGATGGTTCATTTTCGGCCACATTTACGGGGCCATTTACCACAACCGTGACGATATACTATCGGCGAGTTGGCAAGATGGTGACGCTCGATGTTCCGGAAATAGGTGGAACTTCAACGGTTGCAACATATATTGTTTCTGTGGGAGTAATACCAAACGTGCTCCGTCCTATAATATCCACACACTACTTTCCTGCTTTTGTTAAAGACAACTCCGCAGATTTAGCAACTCCCGGGTTTATGTCTATTGGCGGTAATGGAGATATATCCATCAGAAAATCGTTCACGAGCGATGCGTTCACTGCATCTGGATCAGCATCAGGCCCAAGGGGTTCATTGTCCGTTACATACGCAATCTTATAGGTGACACCATGAAAAAACTTTTATTCCTTCTCTGCTTTCTTTCAACTTCAGCCTTCGCAATCGACAAGCCAATTCCCTGCACCGGCAATAGCTGCAAGCTGTTGTTTGAAACCACCGGAAGCGGTGGTGCGAAGGTGAGTGCGGGGAATGTTGACGGGCTTGGAAAGTGGACGATTGGACCGGCGGCATCATCCGACGTTCACGCAATCAACGGAAACCTTTCCATCACCGGAACGGCTGGAACGGGCAATGTATTGCATGGATGCACACGCCGAACCAATACCGCAGCATCACCAGCGACATCCGTTGTGGCAACTTGTACGGGCAATGAAGTTGCAACCGGAGGCGGTTGTACATATTCTGGATCGGTTCCAGGCGCATTGTTAGATAACGCTTTGCTTTCCGCTTCACACCAATGTCAATGGTTGTCGGCGGCGGGTACTTCCGTAACTGCTATTATTTATTGCTGCAACAAATAGAGGGTTTATGCGCCTCCTACTTCTCACATTACTACTTTCCTCATGCTCCTACTTCCAGCGCGATAATAAGCCTGTGGGGAGTGGCGCGAGTGAGGCCGTCGCAGCGAAGAAAGCCTTTTACTGTGAACAGGGGAAAAGACTGTATGCAGAACGAGGATTTTTTGATGATCGTTGCGATTCTCTTTTATTTACTTCTCTTTGGAGTGTCGCTTGTGGCCCTTTAGACCTGTCAAGTTATGAAGGCGAGCCGGGTAAGTGGTACCGCAATCCTGAAAGAGACTGCTTTATAAACGGCGCACCAAACGGCTCGGCGTCCACTATTTCCCGTGATATGTTTCTTGGGCTGTGGCACCACTTCGTGAAAGCTAAAGACCTTTCAAACACCCAAGAACTCATTGCCTACGGAGAAAAGAATGCTTGGGTAATGGGCGAAGCCAAGGATGACGAAACCCTGGTGTCGCGCTGCCTCCTAACACCACAGCTTATTAGTCTTCTGTTCGATCTTGAGTCATACCTCAAAGGTAGGAGACTTACCGATGAACCAGGAAGTGCCGACGCTGGTGCCATTAACACTGGATTTCGTGCTCATCTTGACATCCTTCGCCTGCATCTCTCTGGTCTTATTCGAGGTGGGCTTACTGATAGCGAGCTTTCTACGGTGGAGGCCCAAGCCTCGCGCCAACCTCGAAACGCTCTCTTTGTGGCCCTTGCGGCAAAGTACGGTAAAAGATCAGCCGAAGAAGCCTACAGCATACTACTTGACGGATCTCTCTACCCGGCCACACACCTACCGACGACTGGCGAGCGGTGCATTAATTACCTCAATTCACGGGACCAAGAAAGTTCCGACTGGCTACCATGTCCCCAAGAAGGCTTAAAAGAACACGATGGAACGGACTTTGTTTTTGCTGCGTCAATCCTTGATGGAACATTCTAGCCGGAGATTCCCGGATGCTAGAACTAGACCTCTCACAACTTGCAAAGGATTATGGGCCAGCGGCCCTAAGTCTCGTGGGTTCTCTTGCTCTCGGAGCTTTTGGGGTCGCCTCTGGCGTGGCTCGATGGGCATGGAAAAAGCACAACAGACGCATGGCACAAGTCGCTGATGTGATCCGCGAACTCGCTAAGTCTATCGAAAAATCAACAGCAGAACACCACAACGAATCAGCAAACCTATGGAAATCAATTCACGGACTTAGGGCAGATCTTCAGGTTACAATACAGAGAATAGATCCAGTGTCTAAGGACTTGTCCGAGGTTCAAGGCTCAATTAAAACCCTGAACCAGACGATAATGAACTATGCCGAGCGCATGGCGGCAGTTTCGGGAAAGCTCGATGCAGTCTTTAGATTCATGGACGCGCCGAAAAGGGCTTCAGACACATGACCTTAAGGGGGTTCGTTATGGGTATGGTTTTGGTAGCACTCGCACTGTGGTTCGCTTCGACGATAGCCTTCGGGCAAGAGGTTGGGGCGGAGTCAATCATCGCTGGCTATCTTTCTGGCCTGCCATCTATCGGAAAACTTATCGGGTTTGCTATTACGCTTCAGGTTTGTTTGAGGCTCTTGGCGGAGCTGATGCTGAAGATTTCAGCCTTGACGGAAACGAACGTAGATAACAAGGTCGCAGCATGGATCAGTGAAGCTTCTTGGGTCTTAGGTGTTGGAATCTCAAAGTTTGGCTACTCGGTGCCAAAAGTCGTAGTCGAGGAAAAAGCTAAAGAACTCCCGGCAGAGGGAAAAAAGGATGGACAAACTTAAGCCGATATCAACCATTGATCTCGCTCTATCAGCCCTTGGCTTACTGAAGTCAGGGGCTTTGGTCTTTTTCATGCTTCTGCTGGAGTGGAGCCGAAAAAGAGAGGCGCAAGCAAAGCTTGAGACAAAAGCAGCCAAAACCGATTTAGCCGTGGAGAAAAAAAGCAATGAACTTGAAAACGAGGCTCGCGGCAAGTCTTCTTCTGACGTTGTTGCCGACTTCCTTGCTGGCCCAAAGTAGATGCTACTCACCCGCTGAAGTAGATAAAATTGCCCAGGCCATCACCGACCTGACCAAGTGCGAGAACGAGCTATTCATGCGCCGCGCCTTTATCGACGAGGCTATTACGGCTCAAGAACCTACCAAGCAATCTGCATGGTGGCAGGAGCCTCAAATGGTTGTGGGTGGGCTCGTGGTGTCTTTTTCTGCCGGCTTAATTGCCGCGATACTACTGAGCAAATAAAAGGTTAAAATCCCAATGACGGTCTGGTTATCGGCAATCGCCGGAATCCCAGCGGGCTTTCACCTAGAGCTTCGGCATTGGGGGGATAATCCTTAGCTTGTTCGGGTGACTGCCTCGCTGGGTTCTAAAACTTACGAAAGAAAACTCTTACCTACAAGGAATAAATCATGAGTGTTGAACTTGTAGACAAACGGTTTTTAGGCATATTGAAGACGAAAGACGTCATGAAGCCCGCGGGCATTACGATCCATTATACCGCCGACAGGTCTCCAGAACGTACAGTCAAAAGCCTTGCAAGCGCAGGACTTGGCTACCACTACCTCGTCGATAGGGATGGGACGGTGTTCCAATTGGCTGATACCAACAGGTCGGTATCCCACGCAGGCAAAGCGATGTGGTTGGAATTGAGCAATAACAGGTCTCATCTGGCTATTTCACTGCTTTCATGGGGGAAATTAACCGAGTTGAAAGACGGACACTGTGTCGCGTGGAACGGGCTTGCGATTAACAAACAAGACATAGCTTACAGAGGTGGCTTCTACTGGGACGCAGCGACGCCAGCGCAAGAAAAAGCACTGGTTGATCTGCTAAAGGTCTTGTGCTTTCATTGTATAGACACGGCAGATATATGCGGGCATGATGAATCTGCCATACCACCGGGCAGGAAGACCGACCCCGGGGGCGTCTTGTCTATGACCATGAGCGAGCTTCGGAGCAAACTTGCTGAAGAAATCAAAAGCATGGAGGTCAAAAAAATACCTTGACTTCATCAGATCTCGTCCGTGCTGTGTTTCAGGGGCAGAAGTAAATGTAATTGCCCACCACGTTAGATGCTTAGGCCATGGCGGCATGGGTTTGAAGCCGCCCGATTATTGTTGCGTACCACTCACCCAAGAACTTCATCAAGAACTCCACGACAAAGGCGAGAGGACTTTCTGGGACAAACACCAGAAGGACGTCTACGTCATGATCCTTTTGCAAATGAGCTGCTTTCTATTTGAGAAGGCAGACAAGAACACAATAGATGCGATGGGGGAAATTTTAAAGTGTTAGACAAAGACAAAACAGACCAGAGAATCATCTTAATGAATTTCAGGTGTAACGAAACCGAGTACAAGAACCTAGTGTTGAACGCCACGGAGCTTGCAGAAGGAAACATCTCTAAATTGATTAGAGAACGATGCTGCTCTGAGCTTAAGAACGAATCTAATTCAGGTGAAGAAGAATGAAAAAGCCACCATCAGTAACCCGCAAACTAGAATTCGATGCTGCCCACCGTGTAATGAACCACGAGAGCAAGTGCGCGACTTTGCACGGCCATCGGTATGTGGTCGAAGTCACGGCTGAAGCTATGCAGCTCGACGAGATAGGAAGGGTGATAGACTTTTCTGTTCTTAAGCAAAAAATAGGAACATGGATCGACGCCTTCTGGGATCACACAACAATAGTTTTCGTAGATGACGTAGAGGTTTTAACTGCCTTACTTAAGTTGCCCAGAAATAAAGATCCTTTTGTTACTGGTTGGAATCCTACTGCTGAAAATATGGCTGAATTCCTTCTAAAGAAATGCCCTGAATTACTGAACGACAGCGGCGTAAAGGTTACAAAGATAAGAATTTACGAAACGCCTAACTGCTGGGCAGACGCGGTGCTTGATGACTGACGCAATGGCAATAAATAATGTTTTCTGGACCATTCAAGGCGAAGGCTACTACGCTGGAACTCGCGCCTTATTTGTAAGGATGCCGCACTGCAATCTTACTTGCAGTTGGTGCGATACTTCGTTTGACACCTCAAGAATCTGGACAAAAGAAGAGCTTAAAGAAATAGCTCTATCAGAGGATTCTAGATTCGCAGTAATTACCGGCGGTGAGCCGATGCTGCACAGGCACACCAGAAAGGTTGTCGAAACCCTGAAAGAGCTTGGTTTCTACATTGCTGCCGAGACTAACGGCACAATGAAGCCGCCTTGCGAATTTGACTGGATTACCTGCTCTCCGAAAAGGGAGGCAGAGTACAAGATTCACGACGACCTCTACGAGAAGGTTTCTGAGTTTAAGTATGTAGTTGACTCTGATTTTCCTTTCGCGGTTTTAGATCGCCACAAGAACGAGACAAGTAAACGTCTTTCGCTCTCCCCAGAGTTTGGAAACTTTAAGCAAAGCGTTGCTGCTATCTGTGAATACGTCAAGAATGACCCTCGGTGGAAGATCAGCTTGCAAACTCACAAGTGGATGGGTATCCCATGACCGAAAACGAAAAAATAAACCCCGACGCAAAGGCACTTCAAGTTGTACGACAAATGCTTGAGTGCATAGGCGAGGACAAAGACAGGGAAGGTCTGCTCGACACGCCTGCAAGGGTCGTTAAGTCGTGGAAGACGCTCTTTGGCGGTTACGAGATGAATCCTTCAGTTATTCTTGAGCGTAGGTTCAACAGCGAAAAATACGACCAGATGATTATACTTCGAGACATAGAAATGTTCTCTACGTGCGAACACCATGCACTTCCATTCTTTGGCAAGGTTCACATTGCTTACATCCCAAATGGACACGTTGTTGGACTTTCTAAATTGGCTAGGCTTACTGAATGTTTTGCTCGTAGGCTTCAAATCCAAGAGCGCCTTACGCAACAGATCGCAGACAGCATGATGGAATTTACCCACGCAAAAGGTGTGGGGGTTATGATCGAAGCCAAGCACCTTTGTATGGTCGCAAGAGGCGTAAACAAACAGAACTCAGTGATGGGTACGACCGCTCTTAGGGGCGTATTCACCGAGCAAAAAGTAAAAGAGGAGTTTCTAAGTGCGTGCAGGAGTAGTAGTTAAATTCCAGTTTGAAGGCATTCACTGTTGGCCTGCCTGCCCTTTTGAAGACGTTGCGTTTTTAAAAGAACCGCACAGGCATATTTTCCATGTTACTGCGTCAAAGGCAGTTTCGCACGAGCACGACCGAGAGGTAGAGATCATAAGGTTAAAACGGTTGATGCAAACTGACAATCTAGTTACATCAGTAAAGCTTGGGTCTATGTCTTGCGAAAAACTTGCACTGTATTTTCTAGAGAAGTTCAAACTTGAATCTTGCTACGTTCTGGAGGATGGAGAAAATGGCGCTTACGTTGCTCTATGATGTCTTTGACGACTTGATCGAGAATTCTTTTATCGAGAAACCAACGAGAGAAGAAGTCCTGAAACTCGTAGAGCTTTACGGTACTGGTGGGTCGCCTGAAACAAAATCCTTTGGTTCAGAAATTTATGGCTCAATAGACTACGAGCCACTTTGTGGCTTACGTTCTGTAAGAAATACTGAAGCTAGGTTTGAACAATTCGGTGTCCAGTTTGCAAATAAAACCGTACTAGATATCGGCTGTCACATCGGGTCTCTTTGCTTCGGGGCACACGACCAAGGAGCATCAGGAGTGGTTGGATTCGATACCAACTCTGATAGGATCAAAACGGCAAACGCAATCAGGGCTCTGAATGATCTTAATTACCACGTTTACTTCACAGATAAACTTCCAGACGTTCGAGCAGACATTGTTACCTGCTGCTCTGTTGACGAGTACATTCTAGACAAAATGGCATTTTATAAAATTTTGTTCGATAGAGCGGTTGATACTTTGGTGTTTGAAAGTAACATCCAGATTTACACAACCCACCCCTTCCCAATTGCTTGCAAGGAAAACAATTTCTACTGCAATTGGATCGGTGAAGCCGTAGACAAGTACCCTTACGGGGCCAACAGGGTAAGAAATCTTTTCGTGGCTAAGCGCAGATGAAGACAATAGGATTTTACGGGAATTCGTGTACGGGCAAGACATCTGGGATGTATGCAATTGCGTCCTTGCTCGCAGCAAAGGGCATCGCGTTCAGGATTCAAAATATGCCTTACGACAACTCGGGGCACGTTAAGAATCTAAAGCCGTTTGCTGCCGATCTACTTGAAGAAACAGTGGAGGCAAGAATCCACTTCATCATGGATCACATCGCTTCGCAGACTGCCTTGGCAGCGTCAGGGTTCAAGGGGTTTTTGCTTAGTGAAATGACGGTTACGGATTTGAACTATATGTACCTTTGGGTTTGTAAACTTAAGTTTCAGACGCCGTCGGCATCTATCTGTAATCTCGTTTATGAATGGATGCAAACCTACGACACAATTTTTGCCATGTCAGACCTGGGCGAATATATTCAAGACGGTAGCAGGATGGCTTCGAGAGATCTAAAGGATGGGCTATCTGTTTTTTACACCACAATTCCGTTCTTAAGTTCAGTGGTGAAAATAACTACTGAAGACCGTGAACTCAGGACACAAGAGGTGGTCGATGTATTCAAAAAAACTTATTTACCTTCCGCTTGAGCCATACGTCGAACGGTACACCTACCTAATGAGCAAGGTTGGAGGTTGGGCTGAAGACCATTTCAAAAATCTTGGTGTTAAATTTTGTCGAGTAGAAGGAGGACTTACATCAGGATCAATAAAAACTGGTAGTGTAGTCGACGCCTATGCTCGGTCGCTGTGGGCTATGGATCAAACGCGCAAGGTTGTAAGGATGATCGAGTCGGGTGAGATAACAAATGACGACGTTATTTACACCGAAGACTTCTGGCACCCTGGAATCGAGTCGTTGTTTTATATTCGAGATGTTGCGGGATTGAAGTTTAAGATCGGATGCTTCATGCACGCTCAGAGCATAGATGACTCAGACTTCACCGCTAGGATGAGGCCATGGATCGGAGACATTGAGCGAGGCATGTCTAAAGGTTACGACTTTGTTTTTGTCACGTCTCCCATCCTTAAGAGATTGGCTGTTGAAGCAGGGTGGGATGACTCAAGGCTTTTCTTAACCGGCCTACCTTTCAATCAGAAAGCTTTGGTTCGTGAATACGGGTCGCAAATAAACGAAGGTAAAGAACGTTTCGTTTTATTTTCTAGCAGATTTGATCTTGAGAAAAATCCTTCATTCTTCATGGATCTTGTCGAAAGGTGTCCAGACATTAACTTCAAACTGGTTAAGCCAAGAGCTAGACTTTCAAACTGTGACGAGATTGAGAAGCGTGCTTTTAGTCTTGCTCAGACCAGAGCTAACTTTGAAATCGTAGACACCTCATCAAAAGAAAAATATTACAATCTTTTGAGTAGGGCAGAAGTTCAATTCAATTGCGCAATCCAAGACTGGGTTTCTTGGACTCTGCTTGAGGCTATAACCTTCAAGTGCAAGCCGCTTTATCCAAAATGGAAGGATTTTCCTTTTGAACTTAAAGATCAACAAGAAAGTTTATACGACAACCAAAACTTGGACGACGCTGAGTTGAAGCTAAGGGCTTTGATGTCTCGACCGTTTGATAAAAGCCTTGAGAACATAACCTTCAGGCACGACTGCTCGTGGGCAAAGAAGCTCGGAATAATGGGGCTTGCATGAAGTTATACTTTGCCGGGATGGAGAGCATCACCAATAGCTACGAAGATTACACCTTTGAGGACACGGACAACGTCTTTGGAACTTACTTCTACGAAGGCAACACAACTAAAATGCTCTTGAAGCTGCGCCACCACGGCAAGCACAAAGGGATTATTACCGTTGACTCTGGGGCGCACTCTTTTTTTGGCTTTGCGGGGGTGTCATCTGCGACACACCACAAGAGTTCAAAGAAGGAGGATATGCCCGATCCCAACGAGTACATCATGCAATACCTTGCGTGGCTGAAAAAGTATGGTCACCTACTCGATTACTTTGTCGAGTTGGATATTCAGGCAATCGTCGGGATAGAAAAGGTTAGGTATTGGAGAAAGAAGATTGAGCGGGAAGGACTTTGGCATAAGTGTATACCTGTCCTCCACTCGTGCGACACAGAGGCGCAGTGGGACGAAACGATAAAAGGCGCAGCGTCTGGCTACGTTGGACTTGAAGGTCTCAGGGCCGGCAAGGTCACATTGCCCTACATGAAGCTTTTAGAGAAGTGTTACAACCTGGGCGTAAAGGTTCACGGCTTTGCCCTCACGAACTACAAGATTTTAGAGCAGTTTCCTTTTTGGTCCGCAGACTCGACGACTTGGACTTCCTGCGTAAGGTATGGAACTTTTATCGTTAGAGATGAGTTTGGCAAGATGATGCAGAAAAACCCTAGCACGGAGAATTATTTAAGCCATGGTATCAGCCTCGACATCCACAAAAACAAAAGGTCAAAAGAGTCCTCCACCAAAAAGCTCGAACACTCCGCGCAAAAGTTCAGGGAAAGCGAAAAGTTCCTTACCCGACTCTGGGCCGAAAGGGGCGTTGACTGGGATAAAAAACTGGGAGGATCTGGAAGTATCCAAAATGGTGATGGCAGATTGGAACTACAAAAAGGACCTGGACGACCCCGACGTGGTCGAGCGCATGGTGAAACTGAAAGAGAACATAAAGCGTAACGGGCTGATCCTGAACCTTGTTGTCCGAGAACTCGACACCGGCTTCTACGAGGTGCTCGACGGTAATCATCGCTTGCAGGTGGCCCGTGATCTTGGCTTAGATATGGCTCACGTTTATAACATGGGTAAAATTACTGATTCCAAAGCCCAGCGCCTAGCACTCGAGATCAACGAGAACACGTTCGAGCATGACCCTTTAAAGATGGGGCGGTTGATGGCCGGGTTAAAAGACTCAGAGACGTTCGAAGACCTCTCCGAGACTCTGCCTTGGAAGCGTGAGGAGCTGGACAACTTCGCTAACATGACCGAGTTTGATTGGAAAGAAAACGAGTACGACCCCTCAAAGAAGCCAGACAGAAACAAACAAGATTCAGATGAGGACTTTTCCGAGGTCAGGATACCTTCGTCGCTAGTGGGTGTTTTTACCCAAGAGATGGATCGCGTCCGCGGGATCATCAAGGATGAGGTCGACCAGGACATAGAACCCGATGAGGTCATCAGGCCGTTCGAGGTTATTATGGTCATGTTTTCTGAGATTTCTTCTAAGGCAATTCGTCAGCAGCTTGCGGGGGATGACTCTGAGGAGGAGTGATCTCGCCCCAAGTCTCCATTGCGGTGCGTAGGTCGTCTATCGAACGGATGACCGCGCAAGCGGATCCTGCATCGGAGAGGTCTTTCATCCACATCTTTTGCTCGGGTGAGATCGAACCTGACGCAGACTTGAGTTCTAACGTGAACAAGGTGCCCCGTCTTTTGCGCTGCAGGACTCCCGCAATGTCGGGGAACCCTTTTAAGGGTGACTTCTTCCAGAACTCTTTCAAACGACCTCCGATGACCTTACGGTGGACAACGGGCCCTACCGGCATCCTCCATGCGAGGATACGATGGGCTTGAAGCCATGCAAAGACCGCGCGGGTCAATTCGGCCTCTGAAGCCCAGCCGATCTGTTTTGTCTTTACCACGGCTCTTTTCCTTGCCCTACGCTACTGACACCCTTTGCGGCAATTGCTAGGGCCTTTGTCATGGTGTCCAACTGTGGACGTACGCCCGACTCCGTCAAAGAAGGGGCCTCGGAGAGACCGGATTTACCGCGAGATATGGCACCTTTCAGCTCTCCCCTCCACTGCGCCTTCAACGTGGGTAGGTCGCGGGTGATGGTCGACTCGCAGATATGCTTCCACCGGCCTGCGATGATAGACCACCCTAGATCGCCGATGTATTGAGCTTGCTCTGGGTAGCCGTTGCCTTCGTCTTTCGACCCCCACCTGACTAGGGCCTGCTCGATCCTACCTGCGATGACCGCTGCGGCTTCCTCTGGGTCGAGCTTGGCCACTTCATGGGGGGCTACAATCTCGAGTACTTCGTCTACCGAAGGCAAACCTCTGCCAATCTTTGCGCTCCTCGCGAGGCGCATTAGGGCGTGACGTGATTTCTCCAACCCGTAAGGGGTTAGCGATTGAACGTAGAACATGCAGATTTCATCAGTCAGGTCGAACTTAATTAGTCCGGCAAACATCGCCAGTGTCTTTACAAACGCTTCTGCCTGTTCACCACGGCTCCGATGCGCCGTTTGCTCGTTTGTCATTCTCTGCTCCTTTCAACCGCGACAATACCCTTTGGGCTACGGCCGCATTGCTCGACTGTGTTTCAACCGATGCTGCCATCTTCGACGTGATGGTTATTCCTTTTTCGAGGAACAAACCAACTTTGTTTACGTTGTCCCCAAGGATGCTGAGGCGGTAATCATTTTTGATAAACCAAGCATCATTCATTTGTAGGTACCCTTCGACGAGTTGACAGGCTCGCTCGACACCGAGATCTTTTGCGAGGCGTTTTGCGGCACCTGCCTCCTTACCTACGATATCTGGCTTTCGGTCGAACTTCTGCCTATAAATTGTGCAGTATGTTGCGACAACCTCGTTGCCTCCCTTCGACGTGTCTAATTTCGGTTTTAACCGTTTCCCCGCCTTGAGGGGTGACGATGTATTGCTTTGCTCTGTACCGTTTACCAGCGTTCGTTTTTTCTTGGTCAAAATCGAACTCGTTTCAGGGTTTTCGGTCGAGATGTCAAAAACGGTGTCGTCTCGATTTTCGCTGTGCAAAACTTCGACACTGTCACCCGCGGCGAAAGCCGGTGGTGTCCCTCGAAGAGGGAAAGCATTTTCTTTCTTATTGTCATTCTGTCTTGTTGTATTGTTGTTAGTATACTTGAGGAGCAACATTTTCTTGTCCTCAAGTATACTTGTGGTATCGGCATTAACCACATGAGATTTTTCGACAATGTCCGGTTTCGCGTTTTTTTTCCATCTGCTAAGTATCGCTGTTTTGGCTCGCTTGCGGTATGAATTTACCTTCACGAGCTGCGTCTTGTTTCCACAAACCCGATACGTGGAGTATGCTGTTTTCTCAAGGTAGTTCGATACCACAAGTATACTTGGAATATCCAAACCCTTGGCAATGTCGTCGGCAAACCAGATGTTCAAATCTTCAGCAGTGACTTCACTTTTGTTCTCATTTTGGGAGTCGTGCCAGAGGGTGGCGATGATCCCAATTGCATAGGTCTTCGTGACGCCTAAATTGACAGCGAGGCGTTTTAACTTCGAATCTGACCATGCCCTTTCCATTATTTCGACGCGAGCCATTAGCGTTCCTTTCTGAGTGGGGTTTTAGGGACAAAAAAAGAGCGGCCATCCTTGACCGCCCTTTACGAGCAAACGATTAAGATCCGAATTTCTTCCTCAACATTTCCACGGTGGGGTCTGCTTCCTTGGGCGGCGAATTTTTGCCGACATGCTCAGACTTCAGGTGACCTGTCCTTATGTCGTCGTAAAGTGGGCGAAGGCTGTTAAAGTCTTCATCGGTCATTTTTGAGAAGCATTTACCTGCGTAAGCCTCAAGTTGTCCTCGTGATACGCCTAAGGCATCAAAGCTGTTAATTACTTTCATGGCCTTTTCGCTGATGCTAACCTCAGGTCTAGAAGCTTCTTTCGTCGGCTCGTATTCAACCTCTACGGTGTTTTGTGCTTGGGCCATTTCATCTGACGTGTAAAGCCCTGACAGTTCTTGAGGGAACGCCTTACGCAAGGCCAACGCCTCGGCACACTTCGCGAGCATTAGGTCTGACATCTTAGCCCAGAACTTTGTAACCGAACCATCGCGCTTTGTTTGGACGTATGAGTCCCACCTAGCGACAGCCCATGCTGGTTCTTTGAAGTCGTGTCTCAATGCGCCAACCTTAGCGGCAATCGGAAAATCTTTTGATACCCAAACGTCAACCCATTTTCCGTCGGAGCCACACCAGAATGGACCAAGCTGCCCTGCATACTTTCCCGTACGCTCTGCCGTGAGGCGGAACCCATCAATTGACGTCTGAAAGGACATTGTTTCACGGTTTGTAGAACTGTCATACCGCTTCACTGCGTAGATTTGTCGCGCCTCTGGAGATAATCCAGTCCTTCTGCACACTTCAATGAACAAAGAAAGTTCATCGTCTGTCGCACCCTTGCAGAACATTCGTTTGATGAGGTCTATACGCTCGCGGGTCATCGAGTGTTGCGGGTCGGTTGGTACAAGGTTCACGTCTACATCCTTTATTGTTTCAATTTCAGTTACTTGCTCTGCTTTAGCTGCGGTTGATTTCTTTCTCATATCGAAAAATCTCCCCTTTCGATGGCTTCAACAAGCCATTGTGGTGTGTTATAGGCAATGAACTCGTCTTTGTATCCGGGCCACTCTTGTTTTGCTTGGCACTGTTTCAAGGTATTCAACCAATATCTGTAGATTATGCGCCCGTCCTCCAACGCCTTCTGCGTCAGGGTGAATTTCTGCACGTCACAATCCTTAGACTTCTCGGCTGCAATTATGACGAAGGCGTCGGGGCGTTTACCCGTAGCCATTTCAACCACATCCATATAGAAGGCTGCTTGGGTGTTGTATCCGTAGTCGGTTATGTCCTTTAAGAACACTCGCGTCTCGGCGCAATCGGTAGTCTTTAGATCGACAATGACGTTTAACTCCTCGATGAAGTAATCAGTCCTGCATCGAAGTCCAAGTCCCGACTCCTTATCTACAACAAAGAACGATGCCTCGGCCTGCCCTTTTTCAAAGAACTGTTTTAGCTTTGGTTTCAGGTTGACCCTTGCGAGTATTTTTTCGACCACATCATTGTCATGGTCTGACAAGGCGACCTTGCCAGCGTTTTGCTGTCCCCACGCCTCGGCAGCGGCCTTGCCCTCTTTTGTCCTGCGATCAACCTTAGGCTGTATCGCGTAGTGAGAGGAAAAGCGTTCAGGCTCAAGTAGGGCCATGTGAATTGCAGTGCCCAATTCCTGAGCCGTTGAAGCAGGGCGAGGGTTCTTCATGTTCCACATAAACTTAGATGGCGTTGACTTCATGCCTCGTAGCATCGAGTGCGAGATGAAGTCAGTCATCGCGTGATAGTTCGTGTCAGGTATTTTTACGAAGGCCATCTTCTTTGACTTCGCAACGGTTTCCCTGATCGTCTGTTCAATTGGTTTTTCTTTTGTCATTGCTGCTCCCTCTCTTTTTGGACTCGTTCAAGGACAAGTCCAACGGCTATTGGCAAACGGTAGACGAATGAACCTTTCATCTCGTCCTTGATCGCCTGCAAGATTGTTATTGTCACCTTCTCGCCCTTCATCGTTTGGGCGAGGATCATTTTCAATATAGTCATTTGACTAGCCTTGTTCTCCCAACGAGCCGACAATGTTTCCTCGTCCAAGTGTGAGAGCAAGGGATGGATCTCTGGCGTTTCAACTACGGGCTTCTTTTTTACTCGTACCTCCTTTGTTGACTTCGGTATCGTTTGAGCAACCTTTGCTTCTACGTCCCAAAGTGCCTTGCGGATTAAAGCCGCCTCGTCATCTGTTGGTGTGTAAATACCTCGCTCGAACTTCCCGTACCCTCGCTTCGTAAATCCGCACAGTTTAGTTACCTCCTTTTGCGACAAGTTCGCTAACGTCCTCCGCTGTTTCGCTTCTGCAAGAAACGATTGCATGTCCATAGATCCTCCTTTTGACTTGTGTGTTGAACTTGCTAAATGGTGACGCAAAACGTCTATACGCTCAATGCTTTTAGTTGAGTAAAAGTTGTGCACAGCATACCCACAAATTGCTCACAGGTTTATTCACAGCCTATCAACAGGCACAGGAAACACCGGTAAATCATGGGCGAAAAGGTAGGCGGTAATCACCGGGAAAACAGGGGTATATACGAGACGTGTATAATACTTAGATACCTATTTGCAAAGTAATTGTTGCCGGATACGTCAATCAGAACAATAGGTTACATGGGGTATTAAGGATTGCGAAGAAAACGTCGATAACGTATGTATATACGTTATCGGGATGATCATTGCATATATAGAGGCCAACATTCGATTTGAATACGGCATCGCAGGGACGGGATCGGATTCAGCCACAGAACCGCAGAACTCGGTGGCAGGCCAAATAGGCCAAACGGGACGAGACGTAAGTCGCAGCCAACATTCGATTTGAATACGGCGCGCAGTTGAAACGTCCCGTCAGGTTTCAAATATACCTTTGTGAAAAAAATAGAGACACAACACACAAAGGAGAACGGTATGAAAAGCCAATGTAGCAAAGCTAGAAAAGTTCTTGAGCTGTTCAATTCATGCGAAGACGATTACGAGTTCGCGACATTGCTTGACGCGGTTCAAATTCACCTCGAACAAGTTCATGAGTCAACGAGTGAAAAAGAAGAAACAGTATATTCAGAAGCAGCGAAACAGTTGGGTGAGATGGTGAAGAAGTTTAAAAAAGAATACAGAAACTTCTAACAACGTCAGTCACACAGGAGGCAGAACGATGGCTTGTTTATTTAAAATAGTAAAAGCGAGCGATGACGGTGAACAAAAAGGATTCGATATCTGGGTGTATGACGAGGCGGAAAAAAAATGGGAGTGGTCAGATCGTTTCGAATTAAAGCGTTGGGCAATTGAGAGCGCAGTTGAGCGAGGTCTTGTTCAAGCGACGAAGGCACAGATCGAAGAATTAGCAGGGTAGTATTTTGTAACACACAGGCCCCGATGAAGAGTCGGGGTCATTTTTTTTAAGGAGTTTTTTATGCCAATCGAAAAGACAGAAACAGGGGCTGTGGTCTTCACGGGTGAGGCAATTCAATTGTACCGGCTGTGCGCCTTAAGGTCGATGCTGTTACTTGAGATTGTAGGGATGAGGCGAAGAGGCCCGTCAGCGTATTCGTCCTTGAAGAAACAGTTTGGGCTTAAAGGCTCAAAAGAAAAAGTCCTTGCTCAACTTGAAACAATTATCGAAGCCAAGAAAAAGGAGTCGTTATGAGTTGTATCACAGTTGAAAAAACCTACACCGTTTACATAGGCGACGACAGAGAGGTCGAAGTCTATGCGGTGCTAGTAATTGGCTACGAGCATAACTATGGCGCGGACGCAGACGGCAACCGTGGAAGTGACGCATATTTTCTTGAAGACTATTCGCTAACGGCGGGTTCGGAGGATTTTGAAGGGGCTCCTTTAACAGAGTCAGATAAAGTTGAAGCGTGTGAAAAAGCAAAGCAAAAAGTCAAAGTCGTAGACGTTGCGGGAATTTATGTTGCGAAAGATAGCTACGACAAAGACGCCTACGCAGACATGAAAAGGCAGATGCAAAGAGACGAGTGGTAAAGTGTGTTTGAGTTTTTAAACAGTCCTCGGCATTGAGCCGGGGACATTTTTTTTCAAGGAGTTTTTATGTTTGGTTTTTTCAAAAGAATAATCGACAAGCAAATCGCTGCGGCAAATGTGGAACTAAAAAAGGAGTTTGAAGTAAGGTTAAAAAAGGAAGTTGAAATACTAAGAATAAAAGTAACCGAGGACTTCGAAGCTTCACAAAAAGAGGACTTCGAGTTTTTACAAACAGAGTTCAAGAGAGAGACTAACAAACTATGCAGAGAGATACTTGCGGAGGAGATAGGTCCTGAAGTTGAAAGCATGCTTGAGTCGCAAATAGATCAGCTTAAAAAAGATATAGTTCGCGATGTTGAAGAAAGTTTGGAAGACAGTATTGAAAATACAGTCGATGAGAAGATCAGAGAGTTTGAGAGGGATTTTGAAAGAGACATGGACGAAAAGTGTCAGTGGTCTAATTTTGAAGAAGAGGCCGAGGAGTTCTTCGACAAGCGGCTTGTTGAGCAAATACAAGAATCAGTCGAGCGTGAGCTTTCGGATAAGGCAGAAGACTTTGTTGTAAAAGACGACCTGGTTTTTGAAATAAAAAAGGAGCTGAACGTAAGAGCAAACGTGAGCATGACCGACGAGATAGAAACAATCGCCGTGGGCGTTGTCGCAAGGGAGCTGCCTAAGGCAATCGAAGAAAGTCTGACCTCTGAAAGAGCGCATTTGGTTTCAGCGATCAAGATTTTTGCAGCGGTGCCTCGCGATGAAAAATGAAAACAAGTTATCGAAAGAAGCGTGGGCGTTACTAAAAGTAAGGAAAGAACTTAAGGAGCTAAAAGAAAAAGAATCAAAGTTGACTGACGCAGTAAAAGAGTCGATGGAAGGCATGGGTAAAAATGCTGTTGAGTTTTTACGAATACTTGTTGTGCTTGAGCCGAGCACTCATACCAGCCTCGACAAAGTAAAATTGCTCCAGGCAGTAGGCGAAGACGTTTTGAAAAAGTGTGAGAAGGTTTCAAAATATACGAAAGTGAAAGTGAGTAGAATAGCATGAAAGAAACAGACGAGATTTTAGGCGTTGTATCCAGCGAATACACTCGCCTTGCCGCTAGGATGTTAATCGAAGCAACGCTTAGGATAGACAGAATCGAGAGTGACGCTGTGAAAAAGGAGTATGCAGAAGTAATTGCGATGGACATTAAAGATTGTTTGAACTTAATCAGAAAAATCACTGACCTTATAAACCAAAAACAATAGGCCACTCGGTAAACCAAGCGGCCCAGAAAGGAACGGAAAAAGATGAAGGGTAGTATTCTATTAAGTGAAGAGCATGGTGTCAACCCGTCGATTCTTGTTTGCCCACTGTGCGGGGCTGACACGGGTATCGCCTTATTAGGCAAGCAGAAAGGGGACAAGAAGGCGCCCAAGTTTATGAGCGACTTGAAGCCTTGCGACAAGTGCAAAGACATGATGAAGACCCATGTGGTAATTGTCGAAGCGGAGCAGTGTGACGGAGGGCACCGACTTCTCGGAGGGGTTTGGTACTTACCTCTTTCGGTGGCCGAGAAAATGTTAGCCAAAGAGATTGTAGACAGGAGAGCGGCGTTCATAACGACTAGCACTGCGGAACAGTTGAAGCTCCCGAGAAAGGGATCAAATGAAGATATCAACTGAAGCCTTTCGAGAGTCGCGGGAGGAGTATCATGGGTACTGCCTCAAGTGTGACGACATAACGGAATGGGGAGGCGTTGAGCCTGACGCAGAAAAATACCCATGTCCCCAATGTCACTGCAAAACAGTGATGGGGGTTGAGAACGCTCTACTGATGGGACACCTACGATTTAAGGACTGATGGATTTAGCCTCAAGGATGAGGCGCACCCACCAAATCATCCGCAGATGGAATCCACTTACACCCCGCATCACGCAGCCATTGGCTTAAGGTCGCGTGGTGCTTCTTCGCATTCTTTTTCATAGCAGAAAAATCTTTGTCAGTGCACTTGAAGACAACGACCTTTGTCTTCAGAGATTTCTTTGCCATGGATTTAAGTTTTGTTTGCATAAGTGTCTTTACCTTGTGTATATACGTTTAGAGAATATTCACACAGTCGTAAGAAAGGGTCAACCATGACTTGTAGCAAGAGGGCAATTAAGAAAGTGAATGAGGCGATGAGGAAAAAGTACGACGAGTACGAACCGGCGTCAGGCGTTGTTGTTGGGTTGGTTTTTGTCAGTTTATTTGTAGGGGCACTAGCATGGGTCAGAAGATTTTTACCACAGTGAACGGCCTCGTCTTCGCCCTTGTCGGCGACGATGGCTTTTACTCTGACGATGTGGTCAAGTCCGATGCACCTAACGTCATAACAATCGAAAGGGGCGGTGTAGTTGTAGGAATAATTGATCTAGCAAACAGGACGGTGAGCAGGCTCAAGATTGATTTAACAGAGCATTGCGCTTGTGATGCTTCAAAAAAAGGAAGGCACGACGATGAATAAAGTTATTTTGCTTGGAAACATTGGCAGTGAACTGGAGTTGAAACATACAGACAACGGCAAGGCGGTGGTTAATTTCAGTTTGGCAGTGAACAAAGGCGACAAGGTTAATTGGGTCAGGGTTACGGCTTGGGAAAAAGTAGCGCAAGCCTGTGCGGAATGGCTGACAAAGGGCGACCAAGTTCTTGTCGATGGTGAATTGAACTCCCGCCAATGGACGACAAAGGAGGGGGAGAACAAGACCGCTCTCGAAGTAATAGGGTCGAGGATTACATTCATTAAGACCAAGCGAAAGTCTAGGTCAGATCATTGCGACGAGTCGCAAGGCAAACCGTTTGTCCCACAGCGTAACGATATGGATAGCATTCCTTTTTAGAAAAGGAGCTGTGCAGTGAATTGGAAGCTATTTATTTTTCTACTGACGTTGACTGCGCCTGTAGCTTTTCTTGCGTGGAGAACGGACACGCTGATGAAGAAACTTAATGAGTGCAAAAAAATAACTAATTATCAGGAGACTTTGAAATGAACAATGACCAATACTGTGAGCCGAAGCAACCTGTTTTGTCTCGCGGCCACTATGCTGCGCCACTTCCCCGCGCCAACCTGATAATTGTCAGGGATCATTTGCAGAAGGCGATGCAGGCAGGATTGAACAGTGAGGCGTTGAGATGCGTTGTAGCGGCAATCAAGGAAATTGAAAGATGACCTTCAGAATCACCGAAAGCGTAGAGAAGTGCAGAGTTACCCACGGTCCGTATAAATCTGAGCCTGGTCTGCCTATGGGTATGTTTAATTTGAGTGTCCGGACTTCAAACCTAATATGCATAGCCTATTGCGGCGCAATGGACGGCTGGGAACATGTGAGCGTTAGTGTGCAAGGAAAGAATAGGACGCCCACCTGGGGTGAGATGTGTGCTGTGAAGGGTGAATTTTGGCCCGATGAGGACGCCGTGGTTCAGTACCACCCGTCGAAAGAGGACTACGTGAATATGCATCCATTTTGCTTGCACCTTTTTAGGCCCGTGGATGGTGTGTTTCCAAAGCCGAATAGCCTCACGGTCGGGGTTAAATGAAGACCAATACAGGGAGATTTTTGAGTGAAAAAGAAAACAAAGGTAAAGCCGATGAAAAAAGCAGTTAAGAAGACAGAGGCCAGCCATCCATTTGAAAAGGTCGATTAATGGACAGTTTCGATTATGTGAAAAATTGGTTTGAAAGCTTTGGTTACAAGGTTCTTGAAAAGCCAGCTATCCAAGAAAACGATTGCGATATGCATGTAATTGGCAAAAAGAAGGCCTTGCGTGTTGAGGTTAAAGCTATACGAGAATTGTCAAACGGGTCATGGCAGGCGCAAAGTATCACCACTGAGCAAAAGAAATATGATGCTGTGGCAGTCGTGTTCCCCTGCGGACAAGTTTTAGTCGAAAAAATGGACGATTATTTAAAATCATGCTCACCAGAGGGGTATCGGACATTTACTTGGTTGAAGCTATGAAGCCCCGTAAAAAGCGCAAACTGAGGAAGCCGCGACTTAAAGGTTGGGAATGCGTTGCTGATTTTAGCCTTCTCGGCGGAGGAGTGCTCCATAAATCTGGCCGTTTTTGGACTGGAATTAAACGCCTTGAAGCAATGGGCAAATTCTTTTTGAAAGCCGCAGCATGGCTGAAACAGGAGGAAGAGAAATGAAGTGGTGGTTGATTCTAAAATTAAGCTGGCCGGGATCTGCATATCATGATGTGAGAGCGCAGTTTGCAGATATGGAAACTTGCTTTAAGGCTTTAGAAAAGGCCGAGATTAAAATCCCAAGCAACAATAACGAGAATGAATGGGGAGGCTTCAAGCTGTGCGTACCCGAAACACTGGCAAAGTCTGATGGAGGGAAGCTATGACTGAACCAAAAACGCTCACCCCGCAGGAAGCCTTAAGGGCGCTCGCAGATGGGAAAAGATTAACAAAAAAAGGTTGGGACGGTTGGATAGAATTAAATGGTGAACACATTGTTTCAAGCGGGGCAGGGGGAATGAGACTGCTTAGAATCATCGTAAATTACAGCGCCTTTATAACGACGCCTATCTGGCTGCCGATAACATTTTGGTATGTGATGATTAGTGGCTTAATCGAAGGAGACAAGTCAATTCGAGCCACCGCAACAGGAAAGGAGTGGTACTGGGAATGACCCAACCAAAAACGTGGCTGAAACAGGAGGGGGAGAAGTGAAACTAAATATTGATTTAGAAGAGTTGTTTCTTGAAGGAAACGAAAACGGACTGGACGCAAAATCAGCAATCAGAAAAGCCGTGGTGGATCAAATCTGCGAGGATATTTGGCCTAGCTGTAGGGATGCCGCGAGAGCCGAGATAGCAGCTAATGTAGCAGCGCAAATTGCTCCGGTCATTCAAGAGCAATTGAAAGTGTTGTTTGCCGATCTGATGGATTATGAGTTCGAGGAGGTTTCCGCATACGGCAGCAAGGGTGGAAAATGGACGGTTAGAAAGAGGATTTTAAACTGCATCGAAAACACCTGCGTGATTAGTCCAAAAGGGTATTACAACGATACCAACAAGTTCACTGAA
>Ga0154020_10001218_pt1 | contig 31890 bp, 33 predicted proteins | sample Klosneuvirus_201_FD_109709 | JGI IMG/M metagenome (GOLD analysis project Ga0154020, IMG submission 109709) | Active sludge microbial communities from wastewater, Klosterneuburg, Austria - Klosneuvirus_20160825_MG | ecosystem: Engineered > WWTP > Aerobic digester > Activated sludge | place...
AATATTACAAGACTGACCATTCGCATCAAAACTAACTAATTCCCAAGGTTGAGTAATTTGAGCAACGTTAGTAGAAGTCAAACGCACATAACTTGTTTCTACTGGTTGGCTTGCCAACTGAGAAATAGTTTGGATATAAGACACACCAATGTTTGCATTAGTTACACTCACACCAACATCTGAACCGTAGTTAGCTGCTTGTGAATAACGGTTATAACCAAATAACACTGCATTTAACGTACCAGACGTTGAGTTAGTGATATTTAACACATAAGGACTTGGAGTTTTAGCTTGAGCAGCGATTGAACGTTGAACAACAGAAGCATCAAAGCCTAAATCCAATTCAGGTACTCCACCTAAGTCATAAGACCCATCAGCTCCTGAGAATTTTTGCTCAGCAAAACTCAAGTAAGAATTTACATCGAAATTTTTCATTTTTTTTCTTATTTTTTAAGAATTTTTCTTTTTGCCGAACTTCACCTCATCGCACTAACTAGGATTATGTTATCTCACAATTCTGAGGTTTTCACTTCTTTTCCTTGAAGTCACTTTAAAATAAAGTGATAAATTTTTGAGCTATTAAACTGCGTCTTTAGATAAAGCCTTAACTTTTAATCCTCCGAATGTACTATAAGCAGATACAACTACCATAGCAGCAACAGTTAATAAGATTGCATTACCAACCATCTCTTTTGAAAACAAATTTTTAAACATCTCTTTTTCTTTTAAGTTTGTGAATGATTTTTATGATTTCAAAATTACATTATTTTAGAGTGCCTAATACTCATTTAAGAATTACGGTTTTTGCGTAAAACAATGTAAAAAATACAGGAAGACTATTGATTTCATTAACACTTTAATATATTCCAATAATGTATTATTCTATAAAAAGCGTTATTTGAGTAAACTATAAGTGACTTAAAATTAAATTTTGATAGTAAAAAATATTTGTTTATATTTGCTGAAACAAAAAAAATAACAGCAAATGATAGAATTTGAAAAACTAAAACCTCAAAGAATATTAGTTGGATGCCCAACAAGTGAAGCTAAATCTTATTGTGAGGAAGAATACCTCGCAACAATTACTAATTTAATGTATGACAAAGATTTATACGACATTTTAATAGTCGACAATTCAAGAACTGGAAAAAACGCTAAAAGAATCAATAAATTAGGGATACCTTGTCGCCATGTAAACCCTATTGGAAAGACGAATCAACAATATATAGCTGAAAGTCAAGAAATATTAAGAGAATATGCTTTAGAAAAAGGATATGATTTTTTAGTAATGATTGAATCTGATGTTATCCCTCCTTTATATTGCATTACGAGTTTACTTTCACATCAAAAACCAGTTGTTTGTGGTTCTTACTTTATTGGTCATGGAGTGGATAGCTATCCAATGAGACAATTAGTTGAGCGTGACGGAAATCAAGAAAGGTATACTATTAATTCTGATGGATTACATAGCATTAATGATTTTGATGGTCAATTAAAAGAAGTTCAAAATGGTGGATTTGGCTGTATAGCAATTCATAAATCAGTTTTAAAACAAATAAAATTCAGAGCTGAAAAAGGAGCGGATAGTCACTCTGACAGTTATTTTGGTGCTGATTTAGCTCAATTAGGTATTACTAAATACCAAGATACAAGTTTATTTTGTAAACACTTAAATTCAAACTGGAATACCGTTTTAGATGCATATGTAATTCCTGAAAATTTAAAATAATTTAAAGGTATTGTTAATGTCTAATTGATTCATTATATTTGCAGAAAAAACTTTAAAAAAATGGAAAACTGTACAAAATGTAATTCGGAAAATAAGGTTAAAAATGGGTTTACAATTTCAAAAAGACAGAACTGTGAACTACCCTCTACCCTAAAGGGTAGGGGCTTCGGGTAAATCCGAGGCTAAGTTCACAAGACTAAGCCCCAGAAACGGGAGCTACGATAGCTAGGTCATGACACCTTCGGTTGACGCATCAGACCGCTGCTCTGTCGCTAAATTTTAAGAAGTTCTGAGGTAAGGAACGGTGAATTTAGCCCCAAAAGCCTTGCTATCATTGTCGAGATGAGGTCGGAGTTTTAAATTGGTAACAGGTTTAAAATACGCATTACCCGTGAAAACGGAGGACTCGAAAGGGTCATTATCGAAAGGGGGTTATATTTTTTAACCCCCAATTAGATTTGAAATTATTAACTAAAATGTAAGCATTGAGTTCGCTTACATCCCCTAGCCTAAAGGCGTAGGGGTTTTACGCTCAATTTAGATAAACAAATCAATAATTAATTAACAACACCAATTTAAAATGAAGTCAAATATAATTTTATCAATATCTTGTCATGCAGGAGGAAAAACATATCATAGCATCAAAGAAATTCAAAAATACTTGGACGATAAAAGTTCGATTATTAAACGAGTTTTAAGAATAGAGGCTAATCAAAAAATAGAAGATTGGGAAATTAAAATGGCTAATTGCAATTTTTCAATTGAAAGTAAATCATTTGATATAATCAAAAATTGGAACACTCAAGATTCCATAATTTGTCAAATAACAGATAATTCAATTTGGAATAAGAATGACTCAAATCATGACGGAGTAAACAAGTATTTAAATTACCATCTTCATAAACTAGAAAACACTTTAATTGTTATAGAAGGAGAAAATCATAAGTTATGGGATTCATCATTAATAAATAGTGTAATTGAAAATAAATCTCACCTTGTACTATGTCAAACTTCTTTTTATCATTTTGATGAAAAAATAATTAAATCAGCAACTAAAATTATTTTAGGGCAAGAAATGGCTTCGGTAGGAAGGTACGTTGACAAATTTAATTTAACCGAACATAAAAAAGACTTGCTATTTATTGCAGAAAAAATAGTTAAAAGTAAATATAAACAAGGCGACTTTAGACCTAATGTTTCAATAGATTTAGAAAACGAAGTAATCTATGGAGACTTTACTAAAGATTATTATGATTCATGTGCCTTTGATTATTACGAAAATAAGTAAAATTTAAAATAATTAAAAAATGAAGGAAGGGACAATTTTTTCAAAAAAGAAATTTTCTAAAAAAGGGAAACGAAAAACATTTCCTATAATTACTGTATATATATATAGAACTATTGATTTTAAAATGATTAATCAAGTTGAAGGTATAAAATCAGCAGGAGAGAAATACAATATACCAAACATGCCTTACATTATCAATAAAAATAAAGACAAGGAATTAAAAGATTGTTATTCAGTTAATGGAATTATTTTTAAAATTAAAGACAAATTAGCTTTTTAAATGGAAATTAACCTAATAATGCCCTGCACACTTCAACCTTATAAAGGAGCTGCGTCTAATCGAAAAGAAAAGTTAGAAAGAGCAATTAAAAGCTTCTTAGAACAAGATTACGAAAATAAAAATCTTATAATTATAGCTGATGGATGCCAAGATACAATTAATTTTGTTAAATCAAAATATAGTCATGAAAAAAGAATAAAATCCTTCTTTATTTCAAAGCAACCTTTATTTAGCGGAAACGTTAGACAGTTTGGGCTTAATATGTCTGGAAATGCTGATTTGATAGCATTTTTAGATTCTGACGACCTATTAAAAGAAAAAAATCATATATCAAACATTGCTAGAGCATTTAAAGAGAATCCTAATTTGAACTGGGTTTATTTCAACGACTATATTAAATATCATCAAGTAGACCACATTCCTTTAGCTCAAAGAGAGGCTAATCTTAGTTATGGAAGCATAGGAGTTTCTCACATAGCTCATAAGAATATACCTAATATAAATTGGGAAGGATGCGATGGATATGGACATGACTTTACTTTTGTAAAAAAGTTAATAGATAATTACCCTGATAGTTATTCTAAAATACAAGGCTGCTCTTATGTTTGTTGCCATATACCTGAAAGCTGCGATAGTTAATTTAAATAACCTTTAAATATTTTAACCCAACAAAAGCAACTACTAAAACAGACAATGAACCTATAATTATTTTTGTTTTTTTAGATTTTTCAGAATCTTCTATTTGTTTTTGAGCATTATACTCTTGAGATATATCAGCTTGTAACTTAGCTTGAGCTTCTATTTTTTGTTTTTCTAATTGTGCCGCAGCGTTTTGTTTAGCTAATTGTATCGCAGAATTTATTTTATCCTGTCTTAAAGCATCGTCTCTAAGCTTTTCTAGCCGTCTTATTTCAATCATTTTATATTCTGGTAATGGCTCAAAATAATAATAATTTCCTTGACCATCATTTTCAACAAACCCTTTATCTTTTGGATAATAATCCATTATTGGAGTTGAACGAACAGAACCTTCTGCATATTCTGACTTTAAAACAATCTTTCCATCAGAATCTAAAACAATCTTTCCATCAGAATCAATTAATTTACCTTCTTGAACAGTTCCATCAATATATTTGTGAGTGAATTTTCTTCCTTTTATTAAACCACTTAACCCAGAAATTGAACTTATAGATTCATCCAAGTGGGCTTGGCTTGATAACGAGGTGTCTAAATTTTTCATTTTTTTAATTTAAAATTGTTAATAACTTTTTGGCTAATTTACGATTATTATTATTATTATTATTATTATTATTATTATTATTATACGTAATAAAAAGTAAATATTACAAGTGTCAATAACATGTTAATAACTTTAATAGAAAACATTTTTTTATTCGGAATTAATTTTGTAATTTTGACGCATCAAAGGAAAATCCTTTGCGTTGTTTGAAAATTAACGTTTTGCAGCTACAACTTGTTTTTAATTGAAACATTTTCTGACGCAAAATTTATAACAGAAACCGAATATTTACGGACGGTTGCAAAGCAAAAATAAAAACTTTTCACGAAGTGACAAACTTTGCAAACGCTACCTAGTCCGCCAAAAATAAGTTGTAGGTGCTGTTATAAGCCGTTTTTTTTCTAGCAAATTTAGTATAAAAATACATGTCTATGTCTGAACAACAAATTAGTCAAGAAGAACGAGAAGAAAAAGAGGCTTATTTAACTAAAAAATATACAAGTCAAATTGAAGATTTAATGAAAACACAAGGCTTAACAAAACAACAAACTGACCAACTTAATGAAGTGCATAAAAAGTTGACTAACGGATTTTATAAAGGAACTCGTTTTTAACTCTTATCATCATTCTTTGACTCGTCATCTTTAGGCTTATCTTTACCTTTATTATTACCGTAATTTTTAAATTCAGGATTTTTTATTTTATCCAAATTCTCTTTATTTTTCTTTACAAATTCATTTACGAATTCAGGTAGTTCATTCCAATTTTCAGGTGTCTTTGCCATAATAATTTAATTTTAATTTGTTATATAAATATAAACAAAAAAAAGCCAACGTCAGTTGGCTTTTTTGTAAACTTTAAAAATTGAATTTAGTCTTTTAAGTGTAAAACTTGTTTTACTTCATCGTAGTTAGCCCAATTTAAATTAGGATGAGCTTGTCTTTGTGCGCTACTAATTAAAACTGCTTTAAATGCAATTGTGCTTGTTGCTGTCCAAGGACTACCTGCTGTGCCGTCTGCTTTTTTTGTATTTATGAACATGTATCCATCTTGCTCTGAAAATTCAGGAATAAAATTTACAGAATTATTAAATACTAAAGGAATCTGAGTCCAGTATGCAATTCCTCCCAATATTTCGTATTTTATGTATGTTATAATAACATCGTCTGCTGTATATCCAGTTATTCCACCGTAAGACTTAAATGTGTCTCCTGCGTTAAATGTTAATGTAAAGTTAAATGTTTTTGCATCTACACCATTCGTACCATTAGAGCCGTTTGCACCAATTGCACCTGTTTGTCCTGTTGCACCAATGTCACCTTTATCTCCTTTATCTCCCTTGTCTCCTTTAATTGGTTCTTTTTTACAGCTACTCAAAGCTAATGCCATTACGCAAACGGCTAACATAATTTTTGTTTTCATGTGTTTTTATTTTTTAGATTAATTTTCTACTTGTACAAGTTCCTTTTGTTATTGTAACGCTTCCATTCCATGATTTACTTCCGTCACTAGCTGTAAAAGAATAAGTGCCAACTTTTAAAGTAAAATTAGCTGTGCCACTTGAACCACACGAGGGAACTGAACCTGAGTCAACTGTTATTTGAGATGTAATACCATTTATTGTTACTGTTGTAATACCACAACCACACGCTGCGTCTTGCCAAAAAACTACATTGCCAGTTGAAGGCTTAACAGTTATTGATTTAGACGCTTCAGATATTTTATTCCCTTTTTTAGATATTGCCTGTAATTTTACAGTTAATACTTCTTGAGAAGAATAGTCGCTTAATATGTAGTTTACATTAGGTTGAGAACTTGTTTGACCATCAGGTAAAATCCATTTATAACTCTTTGCATCCTTTGAGTTATTGGTCAGTTTAACTGTCTCTCCAGATGAATATTCATATTTATCTGTTGTGAAATCAGCCGAAGGTTGTTTATTGCAACTAATAAAAGAAAATACCATTAAAGAAATGGCGATTAATGTTTTAATTTTCATACGTTTTGTTTTTAAGATTAATTTATTTGACCATAACAAATATAAAAATATATTTTGATTACGGTATATGTGTCGTAAATAAATTATTAAGTCTTTAGCAACTTAGGGTGTGCAAAAGGACTACGAAATAGAATTAAAAAGGATTGGAAAGAAAATTAAGGCGTTGAGGATTAAAAACAAAATGACTCAGCAAAGCCTTTCTGATTTTTGTGATGTGGATATTCGCACAATTCAACGGGTTGAAGTTGGAGAACAAAATGTAGCCTTGACACTAATTTTGTCGATTGCTGATGGGCTTGGAGTGAACGTAACAGAATTATTAGATAAATAAAATATGACTAAAGAAGAAGTGGCAAAATATGCAGACTATGCAACTGACTTTAATTATAAATTAGAATATGATGATATTATTTTATATGGTTATTTTAGTGCAACATTAACAACTGATAAAGCTATTAATAAATGGAACTTTGTAACTCTACAACAAATTGATAATAAAAAAGACCCAATTATGATAAATGGGAACTTAATTAAATCAATTGAAAGGATTTAATCCTTGTCTTCGTAACACCTATAATTTTCAGTAGAATATATTCTACTTTCAGTGATAGCTGCTCTATATTTATCTCTGATGTCTTTTATATTGTCAAGTCTATGCACCATATTTGAAGCAAATTCATTATTGTCTTGCATTTTAGAATAAAATCTACCAAAGCACATTTCTAAATACCCAACGTCATGAATATTAAATTCGTCTAATTCAATATTTATTTTATAAGTTTGAATTAATCCATTTGGATTTGGATTTTCAGTCAATTTAACTTTAACTTCAGGTTTGATTTTTCTGTCTTCGTACATAACTCGTTTTTTATTTTGTTAATAATTTTCGAGTCAGCATTTTAGTGTCGGGTTGTCAATAAAATGGCTTATAACTAGCTTATAAAATTTTAAAAATAAAGAAAACGTTTTGCTTAAATTTATCTTGCTTAAGGAAACTCCGTAAGTGGAATAAACAATCTAAACAATTAAACCAAATGAAACTACAACTTTCAAATGAGCAATTGTCTATAATTTTATTCTTTACTGGAATAGGAATTATAGCATCGTCAATTACGCTTTACTGCCGTAATTAACAAAAAACAAAAAGGAGGACTTCGGTTCTCTTTTTTGTTTTAAAACATTTTCTTTATTTCAAAGAGCTAGTTATTCGTATTTTAATTTCACGTTCGTGGTTTAAAATGGCTTATAACTCGATATATGTTTTCGTTTTTTTATCCAAAAAAATGGAACATATATTGGATTATTTTTTTAAGTTTAAAATTAATTTCTACAAAATTACAAATTATTTTTTAATTATGCAAATTTATTTAAAACTATTTTTTACTTTAAATTCTAACTGCCTTACCCTAAAAATATTTTCTAAAATATCAATTTTTTTGTCAATTTTACAATCAAGTTCTTCAAACTTATTTTTAATAAAATGCCAATTATTTTCTGAAGCTCTATTTAATTCAATTTCTAAATCTACTTCATTCAGATAATTTAATTTTAAATCATTTCTACGAATTATAAAGTTTGTTTCTTCATCTAAATAATGAATTTTTTTTTCAATTTCTAAATGATTTTCTATAATCGAATCGTAGGCGTAAATTATTTCTTCTTTAGCTGATTTACCCCATAAATTAATATAATTAGTTCTAGTATTAGTTATGTTTTTAATTTTATAACGAAAATTACTATTACTATTTGAATAAATTAAATCTGTTGTTTTATGCACTCTGATAGAGTTATTGGATTTAAAATAAATTAAATCAAACTTATCAAATCTTTTTTCAATTAAAGTTATTTTATTTTCCATTTTTATAAATTATTTTAAATAAAAATGCGGAGAACGTAACTAACAATCCCCGCATTTTAATGATATTAATTTTTACTTTTGATATGTTGACTGAACACCTCTTAATTTTCTATCCTCAGCACGTTTACCAATTCTAAATAAAGCATCTTCAATGTGAGTTATTGCTAAAGAAGTGTCTCTACTTGCCATTTCTCCTACATTTACGCTTTGCAAATATTGTAAAGCGGTTTGAAGTAATGTCTCAGTAAAAACACCTTCTTGTCTAAGATTTTCTTCTGAATCTTTGTTTCCTTTACAGAAAACTATTTCAATCCCTGAGCCATCTTCTACTCCTTGATTTGTGATTTTATAAGTAGGAACTCGATAAGTCGCTCCTTCAATGATTGTTTCAATTAATTTTGGGTTTTTCATTTTTATATTTTTTTAGTTTTTTATTTTTTGCATTTAAATAAGACTACCTTTAATATTATTGTGTTTTTTATGATTCTCAACAGCTTGACGAACCAATAAATAGAACTCAACTCTTAATTTACTATCAACATTTTCTAATTTACTATGAGCATCCATAATTGCATTCAATACATGTTGAGTTTTACGAACGACTTCTCCTTCAGCTATAATAGTATCATAATTAGCTTCACAGTCAGCTACAATCTCTTTATATCTCATATCGAAATCAACTGCACGATGAGACCAAATTTGATAATACTGAGTAGCGTTAAACGCTTTTTGTTCTGCATCAATCTTTTCTAATTCTAATTTAGCTGCCTCATAATCATCAGATGTGCTTGAAAGCTTAGCTTCAATTGACTTAGCTAATTTTTCACTAGATTTAATTATTGATTCATATAGATTTACTTTATTTTTTATTACAGGGTCTGATTGTAATAATTTTACTAATTGGTTAATTTCATCGAGTGTTTTGAATTTTTGCATGAGGTTTTAGTTTTAAATGTTGCTGTTTTATAAGTTGCTAAAGTAATAAATATAATTTTAATTACCAAATAAATGTCTAATTTTATTAAAAAAAATTATTTTTTAATAATAAAGTAAACAGGGTCTGAATTTTCGATAGTTATAGGCTCTAAATTAATCCCATTCTCTTCAAAATATTCCTCACAAGCTAATTTCGCACCAGCTAAAGCCCAATCATCTATAATAAGAATGCTTCCATTACTCATTTTTGGATATAATTTTTCTAAAACAAATTTCGTTGGCTCGTAGATGTCCATGTCCAATCTAAGAATAGAAATAGTCTCAATCTTATCAATAACTTCCTTAGTCATACTATTTTGAACCCAACCCTCTACTAATTCTACTTTATGATTAGGACTATTTAAAACTTGCCATGAAGTCAAATTACCAATAACTTGTTGCTTTGGATGTACTGTAATTCCACTTGAAACTAAAAGCTCTTCAACTGGCACATTTACATCATGAGTAATTTCTCCAATTCCAGCTTGAACAGTATCTTTTTTACCTGCTAATTGAATACCTTTAAAAGAATCAAATCCATAAAATTTTTTTTGAGTTTTATTTGAACTATCTAAGTACCCCAAAATCATACTAGCAAAATTACCCGCTGCTGCCACCCCACATTCAATAACGTCTCCTTGAATATTATTATCAGCCACATATTTGCCCATATCAAAACTATGTTGTTGGGTTTCTTTTGAAGAGTAAACAGCTCCGCTTACTGTATTAAAAATTTCTTTAATTTTTCTTGAATCCATTTTATGTTTTTTTAGTTGTTAATTTTAATTATTTTTCTAAACTACTGGCTGTAAATGAAATATCGAACTTTCTTTTGGAGTTGCGTATCCGCTTCCTACATAACTCAAATAAGTTCCACAAGGAGAATATGTCATTCCTAATTGATAAGCGATAATAGATGCGCAACTTAAGTCATGTCGATGCCCCATGCATCTAATATCATTACTTTCTGAATTATTTGTATTTGTCCAACTTCCTTTAAACATTTCAGCTTCATATGAGTTTCTAAATCTTGCGAAAAACTCTCTTATTAGTTCTTGCCTAAAATCTAGCACCATAAATCCAGCACTGAATAATTGAATTTTTTCAGAATCGTCCCTTGTTAATCCAAAGTATTGTAATGTTTTATCATTTGTCCATTGAGCTGCCGTGTAACCGCATTGCTCGAAAAAATACCCTTTTTCTTCTACTATTTTTAGAATAGGAGAAATATCTTTTACAGGAAAAATAGAACTATCCATCCACCAAACTATTTCAGCTCCTCTATCTAATGCGTATTGAATTGCATGAATTTTAAACCCGTAAGGATTTTCTTTATGAGTTGGCGAACCAAATTGTGTATTGTTAGAAAACATATACATTTCTCCATTAAAACCAAATTGTTTCATCTTATCTTCAAGTCTTTTCTGTCCTTTAGGATACCAAGAGTCAGGACTTGAATAATTTACTAGGGCTTGTTTCATTTATTTTATTTTTTTAAATATACAAATATCTGTTTCAATTCTATCTGTTCCATTAGGCTTGTATTTTATTGTATGGGTATTTGATGATTTAATAGAATCATATTTAACAGGCTCATATCTATCACCAATATCACTGTCTAAAAAATAATAATTTGAATTATAATCAATAAAATATCCTCCAACTTTAATTTTTGAGTCTAAGTATTTACAAGTATTATTAAAATCATCAAAACTAAGAGGTTTTTCATTTATATCATGAATCATTTTACAAAGTACTGACATACAAAAAACAAAATCAAATTTAAGATAATTAATTTCCCTAAACTCATTAGCTGTGAGGAACTCACTTTTTAATCCACTTGATTTGCAGGTCGATATACATTCGTCATTTATATCAACACCTATAATGTTATCATTTATAAAATATTTATCTTCAAAAGCAGCGACTTCTTTACCAAAAGAACATCCAAAACTTAAAACATCTAATTCTCTATTTTCTTTTTCTGAAATTTCTTTACCTATCGCTGAAACAACTGAAAATATTTCAGGGTATCTATCATAATGAGTAGCATTTGTACTTTGCAAAATAGTATCCATATCTTACTTAACCATGATTAAATTTTCTGCATTAAAAAGAATCTTTCTGAATCCGAATGTTTTTAATTTATTTTCCATTTCAATATTCTTACCATCATGCTCAATGCAAATCATTTTTAATCTATCAAAGAACCAATCTGGAATTAAAGAAAATAATTGATAGTTTGTTCCTTCTACGTCAATATTTACAAAGTCAATTTCATTTCCATGCTCTTTTAATAGGGTATTCATGCTTATTGATTTAACTGTAATTTCAGTATATTGGACTCCGCTACCTTTTTCCCACTTTTGTTTATGGATAACATCTGTGCTTCCGATTGCGTCTGATGATGCCTCATAAAAAGTTATGATACCATCACTATCTGTAATAGCGGCTTGAATTAAAGTTATTCTTGGCTCATTTGAATAAGCATCCTCTAAACTTTTCATGCATTTTGGAGAAGGCTCAACTAATTTACCTTCCCACCCTTTTTCATACAAAGCTCTTGTATTTGAAAATATAGTTGGATGAAAACTTCCAATCTCTAAGTATTTTCCATTATTATTTTCTTTGAAGTAATCTAGGATATAATCCTGCTCATCATTTTGGCTAAATCTCATTTTTTTATTTTTAGTTTTTAATTATTTATTTGTCCTGTAATCGTAAAAGTAATATGTTTTTCCAATTGAAAATTCATTTTTCAAAAGACCTGATTTTTGTATTTGCATACTCCAATGCTTGTCTTCTCCGTGTGAAATATCAGGAAATTGAAACTGTTTTCCGATAGATGTTTTCATTGGATTTAAATGATTTGGCGGTCTATAATATACCCCTGCTTTTTCAAACCAATCATCATAAGCTAAAGAATGAATAAACTTTTTAGGGTCTTTTCCGTCAGTAGTTAAAGTTCCATCTAAGGTAATAACATCAGGTTTATTATTTAATAGATTTATAATAAGAGTTAAAGCATCTTCGCAAATCATATCATCATCATCAATAAACATGAAATACTCTCCATCACAATTTTGCAATAATAAATTTCTCTTCCATCCTATTGAATGCTCTCCTTTTTTGTCTTTACTTTTTAAAATCTGAACCTTTCCTATTAGATTATATTTAGCTACTTGCCTTACTAATTCAGTTTGAAGTCTGTTGTAAAAATCTTCTCTACCTTCTATTGTAGGTATAAGAATTGAAAGAGTATATTTTTCTTTTTCCATTTTTTATTTATTTTTTAAGAAAGGGGCAAGCGTTCCATAATTTATCCAAATCAATATCCAAATTATTAGGCGTATGATTTGAACTATAATTATTAATTAAAGCATTTAAATTCAAGTTATCACCTCTAAAGTCAATAAAATTTCTTTTTGGTGAATTGATAGAACTATAGTAATCAGCATATTTAAAATCATCACCGCCTATTAATGAAGAGAACTTAACCCATTCTGAAGGCACTCCATATGCATCAGAAACTATTAGTCCATGAAGAGTGCTTGATATTACTTTTTCACATGATTTAACTTGACGAACAACATCTTCAATATCAGATTGTATATCTAAAATTTTAATGCCATATTCTTCTAACCTAGAATCACTCATGCCTAATTTATCATAAACTATTTTTGTGTCTACATAATGAGGCATTACTCCTAGTTTGTATTTATATTTTTTAGGAACATCTATATTATATAATCTAGGTAATAATAAACAAGGGTCTCCATAAACTTCATTAAATGGTATTCTTTGACCTTTAAGAAGCTCTCCAGTTAATTTACCTCTTACTGCAAGTATTTCTTTTTTTGGAGGAACAATATCAGTACTAAATGCTAATCCCGCTCCCCACACAATACAATTTTCTACATTATTATTTAGTATAGAACCAATACACATGACTTTTTCGCATGGGTCATTAGCGTTTACTAATACAGGAGTTTTACCACTTATTTTTTTAATAAGGTAGTGATTAAGAGAATCTCCGAAATTGTTTGATGTGTACCAAAATGCTGGTATGTAATTATTTGATTCCATTTTTAGCATAAAAAATAAAACAAGAAGTAATAAAATGCACCAGATATTAAAACGAAACTAGTATTCATAAGTAGTGAATATTCACTAACCGCTACATCTAAATGTAATTTTGTTAAATATAGCAAATAACTTGAATCAAACTTTTGTTTTGTGAAAGAAAGTTCTAAATAAAGTTTAATTAATAAAAATAGATATACGATTATTAGTGAAGGAAGTACACATAAATCAAATAAAATATCAAAGAATCTGTTTACCATAAGTCGAAATTTTTAGCTTTTCTTTTTTTATAATTTTCCCCATCAACAAATGAGAAACTTTCTGTATTTTTTAATTGTTCATCTGCTATTCCTATCCCATTAGCAGGGTGATTATGCTTGTATAGTATTTGATTAAAGTATGCTATTTTATTAAAATGTTTAGCAACTTCAGTGTATTCATTGTCACACCAAAGGCTTACATAACTTGGGTGATAAATTTTACCATTCATCTTTTCGCTATTAAAATATTTTTTACCAATAATTGACATAGTACTTATTCTGTCACCTACAAATCCATCGTTAAAATAAATATTACCATCTGTATCTGGAAAATGCTGTTTAAATTTATCACGTATAATGTTGTCAAATCCTTGTACTTGGAATTCCATATCATCGCTAGTGTTACAAATAATCGAATATGAATCAAACTTATCCATATCTCTGTTTATAGCATCAATTTTATTTTTACTATATCCAAATATAGGAACTACTTTATGATTCTCTACATAAGTAATGAGCCTTTCTAAAACTTGTTTATTAAACATTGTTTTGTCATCAAAATCTAAAGAGGCAACAATAATGTAATTTTCTTTATCATCTACTTTAGAAATTATATTATCTAAAGATTTAAAAAACTTTTCTGTACGAGAACGTGAGCTAAACTTAAATAGTATTTTATAATTTTTATCCATTTTAGTTTATTTTTTTAATTTCATTTCCATAATATTGCATCAATTCTTTTATCAATAATTGTATTGATTTATCCCTAGCATCCTTATCCTTATAGAATGTTTTCATTTTATTTGTAATTAATCTTGGATTATCTAAAAGATATGCGTAGCAAGCTTTTTGGAAATCAAGAAGGCTGAATTTACCTTTTATTTTTATCAAGTCATTATCAACATGACAAAAGAATCTTTTATCATAAAGATATTTCTGTCCAACTAATTTTTCAGCTATTAAATACAACTCAGGATTAGGTATTCGATTTATAATTTTAGAAAGCGCATCTTTTTGTTTATGAAATCTAATAAAGTTAGAATTAGCCCACATTCTTGTTGTAATTGCCGTTATTGATTGTAAGTGAATATAAATATCTAAATCTCTATGTCTATTAGTACACATAACTGCAATAACTTCTTGAACACTATTTCCCATAAGATAAGAGTTAATATCTTCAAGAACTAATAATCCGCCACGGAAGTTATTTAATATTTCTGTTAACAGAGTAATCAATGCTTCTCCAGATATAATGTTGCCATTATCATCTTTAGGTATTATCCTTCTTACTTCTGGTCTTTCTTGACGACTCCATTTTCTTAAATCCTTAACATTAAGTACAGGAGCTGTGAAATTAACATTGTTATCCTTAAAAGATTCAGACGTATATTCCATATTCACATCATAGATAAGAACTTTTCTACCTTTCTTTCCAGTTGAAGGATTATCTTGTATATACTTTTGTATTGCCTGACATGTTTGGTATGTTTTACCAACGCCTTTTGTACCTGTGGCAACTATCATTATAGGTTCTCTCATTTTAAACTACAGTACTTTTGATTTTATTCTTTTTCAATAATGTTTTAATCTTCACAAATAAAACATTTAATTTATTTTTAATTTTATTTTTTATAGATTCTTTGTTTTTTGAAAAAGATAATAAAATCGGATGAATAGAGTCTGTATATTTAGCATAAGACACACCTATGGAATTTCCTTTTAAAACCCTAGATAAATTTACTCTCTCAGATGGAAATAAAGTTAAAGTGATATTTGTTTTTTTCTTTAATTTAAATCTTATTTCCGTGTTACCATCTATGATAATTGGCGTATTAACATCAATTATGTTAGACTGAAATTGCATTGGACTAAAATAGTCTTTTAATTTTATTGGGATTAAACAAGATTGACCATTAGCATTACTACTTTCTAATTCAATTACAGTGGATAAATCAAGTTCATTTGAATGAATTCTAATATATTCGCATGAAAATGGTTCAGAATTAGATTGATTTAATAATTGTAAATAACTACTATTGATAAATGTTTCTACTTTAACGCCTTTATCAGAACCGAAATTTTCTGATAATAATCTTTTATTATGACCAAACAAAACTACATCCGAATCAAAATCATTTAAATTATTTATTGAAATATAATAAGGAGAGGCTTTCTTTTTACCATCATATACATTGTCGTATCTACTTAATAAGTTATCATTTGTTTTTTTGTATTTTTTATAAACAAATAGATATAATATTAAAAATGCTAAAAATAAAGTGTTAATTATTATTAAAATGTTTATCATTTTTTTGTTTTTAAGTTAATTATTAATCTACATTAGGAACTTCGTCTACAGTAATCCCACTTGAATTATTTGAAATATAATCTTCTACTTTTTTAGTAGTTTCTGTTTTAATCTCAGGTTCAGGAATTATTGTTTCATATTGTTGTTGAGTCGGTTCTGTTTTATATTGATACTGCTGTTCTCTAACAGGTTCTTGTTTTAAGACAACCGTTTCCTTAACTATATTACTTCTCGACTCTTTATTTTCTTTATGAAAAGCTTTAAATTGATTCATTGCAGCTTTATTTTGTTGCATGAATTGAAACGAAGTAAGACCCATTTGAACTACTTGTTGACCAACCGCCATTAATAATCTTTGAGTTGGAGTTAAAGCAAAATTGTTTTCTAATAATACATCAATTAATGGCGGACGAATTTCATCCTTCATTTCTTGAGTAATTTCAAAAACTTGCTCTACTTGCTCATTTACACCTACGCAATAAGATTTTACAGTAGTTCCATCTTCTGCAATAACCATATCCTTATCTAACTCTCCTTTTAAATGAGCGTTATCTAACTTTCCAATATTGAAAGAAGATATTTTTTTAAATGGAATTGGCGCAAGATTTCCATAGGCTAACAACAATGCATCTGCTGAAGTTTCTGCCGCTTTTCTTTTTTGAGAAGGAGACATGTCTTGCAAGTCAGGATTTATTGTAGGTCTCTTTGGTTCTGACGGTTGTTTCGGTTGAGGCTCATTAGATTTAGGTTCTTCAAAATCACCTCCTATATTAACATCACTAATTGGAGGAGTTTTTATTATAGGCTCTGGAATCACTGGCTCTACTTTAGGAATATCATTTCCTAATGTTTCATTTTTAGGAATATCACCTCCATTTGTAGCGTAATCCCTATGCTTAACCTGCTCTTCTAAAGGACTTCCATCATCTTCTGGAATGTAGTTTACATCTATTCTAGGAATATCATCGTTACCTTCCGTATTAATAGGATTATCACTAGGAGGCATTTCATATCCATGATTAATATGCTCTGAATCAACATCATTTCCTGCTGAATGATTTATCATATCACTATCATCTTCAACAAAAGTGTCTTGCTCTTCATCTAAAAGACCAGAGGCTTTAGCAACATCTTTTTCTAATTCCTCTTCTAATTTATTTATATCAATACCTGTAGGGTCTTGAGTTTTTTTATCTGTTTTTTTAGGTCGTGCCATTTTACTGCTGTTTTAAAATTTTTGATTTTATTTCTTAATATCAATAGAGTTATTTTCCATATATAAAACAACTTTTTGACTTATTTCATCATGTTTGTTTAGAAAATCTAAATCTTGGATTAACTTTGGATTTAAAGCCTTAAATTCTTCAGAGGCAATATGAATAACTTGACGGCTTCTATGAAAGAATTCTCCTAATTTAGTTGGAGATATTTTTACAAATTGCTTTAACAATATGATTGCCATTTTCCTAGCAAGTGTGCAATCACCCCTTTTATCTTTTTTAAATAAATCCGCTACGGTAATTTTATCCTCTCTATTTTTATTATAACAGATGACAACTTCGTCACAAATAAATTTGACTAAATTTCCTGTTCCTTTATTTTCAAACTCAGCATTAATATCCATATTAACAAGAATAGATGTTATTTTTTTAATACCATGCTTGTCAATTCCCTTACTCATTACTCTAAGGAACTTTGAAATATGCGTTTGATTTTCTTCTAGGGATGCGTATTCATTGGGTATTCGATTGCTGTCGTGTTCCATGAAATTTGCTGTTTGTTTTTAATTTTACAAAGCTAAACATAATTTAGTGTAAATAAAAATTATTATATTATGAGTGTCTAATTTTTAAGAACATATTTATTCAATTATGGTAATCCTACCACATTAAACATGTAAAGGCGAGTAACCTAAACTACTCGCCTATAAAAAAAATTAGCTAACTAGTTTATACAAAGGTTTAGAATAAACTTTTCTAACTATGATAGAGTAAACATACTCGTTAGAAATTGATATTTCCCACTTGCTTTTACCAAGAATTCTTAAAAGATTAGCTTCATCAATAAAGCCATTGTTTTTTTGGCACTCTAATAAAATTTCTTTTTCTTGTTCTAAAGTCCCTTCATCGTATTTACGAACTCTTGTTTCTACTACAGGAGCAACAACTATAGTCTCTTCAATAACAACAGGAATAGTGTCTACGTTTTCAATAGGCTTTTCTACCGATTCAATTACAACCTCTTTTACTTCTTCGACTACTTGTTTAGCTTCTTCATTACTATCACTATCAGGAGCATCAGGTAAATCTTTTTCCATATAATCTGCAATCATTTCAGCGATAACAATATCTTGTTTAATAATTGCTTCTTCTAATTTTTCAGAAGGAGGATTACTTTGATTGAATCTAGCAATTGTAGGTTTCAGGGCGTTTATTTTTAATTTAATTTCTTTCGGTAAATCGTTTAATGAAATATCATTGTCTTTCATAAAGGTTAAATACCTTAATTCTTTTTTCTTTTCCATTTTGCTGTTGGTTTTAAGTTTAATTAATCGTTAGGAAATCTTGAGTTCAATTGCTCAACAATAGGTTGGTCTTCTTGTAAAGGAGTCCAAATTTTAAATTGACCTGCGATTGATTTGTTAGATGGATTAGATTTTGTTTTCACATGCCATTTTCCATTAAATTTAACAAAGTCATTGTCTCCATTAAATGACGTTCTAGGTTCAGAGCATCCAACTCCATTATTAGGAAGTGTACTAGGGTCTATTTTACCAGATTTATCTACTTCATTAATAATATTTGAAGCATGCTCATTAGCTAACTCTTCTTCTGATTTCTGATTTTCAGTTTCTTGCTCAGGATAATTATCATCTTCGTCTTTTTTACGGAATCCGAAATACCAAACTCCAAAAGCGACTAGAGCTAAAGCTCCACCAATAACTAATCCCTTAGTCATTTTAGAGCTACTCGCCCACCATCCTTTTTTTACTGCTGTTTCTGTAACAGTCTCAGTAATTGGAGCTACTACTTCTACTACTGATTCTGTTACACTTGGAACAACTGTTTCTACTGCCGTCTTAGCAGCAACTTTTTCAATTACATTACTCATAGGGTTTCTTTTTTTTGTTTTTAATTATTTGCTGTTATTTACTTATTTATTTTTTTAATTTAGATTTAATTTTATCAATTGCTTTTTCGATGTCTTCTAACTCTGCCTTAACTTCTGAAGAATCGTAATCAGAGCCTAATAAATCTTTGATAGCTTTAGCGAAAGTATTCGCACTATCTTCTAATTTTTCAAACTTAGCGATATATAAAGTTGGATTTTTAGCGATTTGAGCTTCTTTAATATCAATCACATGGTCAATAGTTTTAATAACCGCACTTGCAATGTCTCCACCAATACGCTCAGAAATAGTTTTTGTTTTATATTTTTTGTTAGCTTTTTGCATAGCCGCTTTACGACCTTCCCATTTTCTAACTAACATTTCACAGAAATTTTTATCACTCTCGTAATATTTTTTCCCGTCAATTTCAACAAACTTTTCTTCTTTTTTAAGCTTAGTCGCTGTCTTCTCTTTTTTAACAGGAACAGAAACTTTTTTAGCAGGTTTTGCCTTTTTAACTGGAACTTTAGCTTTTGGCTTTTCTTCCTTTTTTACCTCTTTAGTTTTTTTTACTGGCATAGCAGCCTTTTTAGGCTTAGGCTCTTCTTTTTTTTCAGGAGCTTTATCTGCTTCTTCTAATTCTTTTTCTAATCTAGCTATTTTATTTTTAGCAAAATCAATTGCACTTTGAGGCGCATTCATTTTTTCTGCTGAAGATAATTGACGTTTAGCTTTTTCTAAATCAGCTTTAATCGTTTCCTTTTTAGAACCAATACCTCCGCCATCTTCAAATTTTTTAGTTCTATTTTCATCACTTCTATTTGGACGATTTTCATAATACACGTTTCCATCTTCTGATATACGTTTACCACCATGTAACGCCTTTGTTCTGTAATCAGCTTCTATTGCTTTTTTTGTACGGATTTGTTTTTTCATTTTTATGTTTGTTACGTTAATTACTAAATTATTTATTTACTACTTCAAATATTTTACCCGATTTTAAATGTTTGAAAGGCTTAATAGTTGAAACATTTTTACTGCCATCTAAATTTTCATAATCAATATCATTCCATCCATCACCTGTTATTTTAGATAATTGTCTTGATAATGGATTCTCTGAACTAATATTTAACATAGTTACATCGTCTTCAAGTACGATTTTTGAATTATTGTTTTTAGCTTCATTTATAGCATCTTGATAATCATCAAATTCTCCATACAAAGAACCATCAATAAATAATTGAACTGTTTTCCAATGGTTATTAAATCTTATTTTAGCAATGTTTTCATCCTTATCTGAATCAGAAGGTGTTCCCTTCATTTTTCTTTCATAATCTAAAATGTCTTCCATGCTTAACCATTCAGGCTTTCCGTTTTCAGGTAAACTATTCCAAAGTTTTTTCATCTCTTCTATTTGCCCATCTACATTTCCTGCCCATAAATTTCTCTCACTTCTATTACCATTACCTAAGAAGTAGTCATTATCCATTTGCAATCTTCCTAACATCATGTAGGTATGCTTATTGTCTACTACTTCACCACCATTTTCAAACTTAACATAAGCGTCTTTACTTACTCCTAATGCTTTTTTTAATTCATTAGTGAAATCTCTTTTTATAATATCATTTGGAAACTTAGGCTCAAATTTCTCTAATACTTCAAATATTCCAATTGTTCCATATGTCCCAAACTTAGTTTTTTTAACTAAATCAGACCATGCATCATGCTCCTTTTCGGTCTTGATTTTCTGCCACTTATTATATAATTTATTTATAACAACTCCATTACCTTCATTTAAGACAATCTCATTACTAATCTTTCCGCCATGTTCAAATTTCTGACTTTCTCTCCAAGGCTTAAATTCTTTTAATAAGTTCTTGCCATTAGATTTATTCTCTACCATTAATCTAATAGCACTATATGGCATATTCCCTTTCAAGCCATCTTTATAATATTCTCCTATATTTCCTTCTATTTTATCTAAAATCTCTGTTGTTTTTTTATCTAAAGCCTTTTGATATTGAAATCCTGTTTTTGTAGAAGGTGTTTTTAAGTCTTCGTCAGTTAATCCAGAATCAATCATTGCATTTAAAATGCCGATAACGTCTTTAACTGATTTTAATCCACCACGCCTAGAAATAATAGCTAAATCATTTTCTAATTCCATAGGAATAAAACCAATAGAACCACCATTTTCGTATAAATACTCTTCACCTACAGTTTTTTTATGCGCTCTTGCTTCTTCTAAAGTAACAACTTTACCTATTTCATTTTTAGGAGTTCCTCCTAACATAGCCTCAGCATCTTCTTTTGAACTAGGTTTTGATGCAATAGTCCAGTAACCATCTTTTGATTCATGTACGGCTACGTATTTATTTTCATTTTCTGAAAATGACTTCAATACATTATATGAGTACGTATAATCTTTTCCTGTTTCATAAGATTTACCTCTGTAAAATCCATCATTACCTTTTATGAAAAGGATAGGTTTTTTTTCTCCTTCAAAATTTAATTTAACTAAAATATTTTTATCTTCTATACTTCCACCTTTTTCAAATTTCTTTTTAGGAAGATTTGCTTTTTTAACTTTAAATTCTTTTACGAAAAACTCATAATCATTTAATGATTGACCTCCTAATTTTTCGCCTTTTTCATTATAAATCCAATCTCTATCTTTTCCCCATTTTATAATTTCATCTTTTGAAAAACCATCGAAATCTTTCTTAGTAACTAATCCTTTTGGAGTTCTTACTGTTAAGTCATAGTTTTTTATAGCACCGCCTTTTTCAAATTTGTCTTTTTTAAGTTCATAATGTACCTGATAACCATAATTACCACGCTCATCTTCACCTTGCAATACTTCTGATTTTAAAAATCTATCTCCAAAATAATCTTTAATTTGATTTGCACTTTTTTCAGCACTCTTTTTTGTTTTATAAGCTAAAGTGGAATACTCTTCGATTTCTGACTTTCCTAAATATTTATCTTTTGAATTTAAAATAAATTCACGCTCTTCTTTATCTCCTTTAAATTTACCAGTGAATGAAGTTTCATTGTCTTTATTTTTAAATACCCTATCAACAACAAACTCTTTATTAAATGCATAAGGGATTATAACGTCTCCTTTTTTTAATTCAGAAATAGCACCACCATTTTCAAATTTATCAACCGCTTCTTTATCATTTGCTAATTCATAAGCTAATTTTAAAGCATCTTCTACATTTTCAGAATAGTTTTCAAATTCTTTATTAGATGTTTTATCTTCTGAGTAAACGATTTCTCCTTTATGAAGGATGCCGCTTAATACTGAATACCTATCCTTATTTTCTTCATTTGAAACATAATACACTACAGTTTCTCCTAAGTGTTTTTTAGTACCAATATTCCAATTAGATTCATATCCTAATACATTTTCTCCATATTCTGTTTTATATTGCTTAGGCGCAGTTAAAATACCTTTAGTATCTACTACATCTGTTTTAATTACTTCTTTTACTTCTTCGATATTATCTTTAACCTCGGTAACAGCTTCTGTAATAACTTCTGTAAGAGATTTTAATTTATCAGCTAACTCAACTAAGTTTTCTTTATAAAGCTCTAAAACATCTAATGAATCTAAATCAGATGGGTTTTCAGCAACTAATTCAGAAAGTAAATCAATTAAGTCAGTCATTTCTGAAACTTGACCTGAAATCGTTTTAATTTCCTCTTGCTTAGTATCAATGATAGGTTCAACAATCTCTTCGATTACTTCTTCAACTATTGGCTCAGGAGCTACTTCAATAATAGATTCAATAACTACAGGCTCTATACCGATAGCTCTTGGAAAATTCTCTTCAACAATAGCTTTTATTGTCTCGAATTCTTTTGTATTTTCTAATATATCTACGTTTGGAAGAGTTAAAATTTTCTCTCTTATAAATTGAGCTGTATTAGCATCTATATGTGCTAAATCAAGCTTTTTGAAGTAATCTGATGGTTTTTGCATTGAGCAATATCTTGTTTAATTAGACATTAATGTTTTACAAATTTAGATATTAAAAACACTAAAACAAAGCGTTTTTACTGAACGTTAATGATAAACACGGTTTTGAAAAATAAACTTTACTTATAATAAAAATATATTAGACTCTTATAAAGTACTGATTTTATTAATAAATATTAAATTAAAAACAAAATACATATTACTTAAAAACGAGTAATTTGAGTAAATAATAAAAATCATAAAAGCGTTCATTTTTAAATAAAAAAAGCCCCAATTAAGGAGCTTTTTTCAAGAAGTTCAGTTACGTTTAAAAAAATAGGCTTACTATCTTATAACTTCAAATTTGTTTTCTTGTCATTTTTATAAACAACACCATCAATATCATAATATTCATTACCTATATAAATAGTGTTTTTAAGTTTACCATCAACCAATATTCCATGAAAACCATTTTCAATAGTCATTTTTTCGCCTTTAGGATAAATTTCAAATGACAAGTCTTTATTATCATCTAACTGTTTTTGAACTATTTTAATCTCTCCGCCTTTTTCATAAATTACATCAGTTTCTCTTGGTTCAAAAGGACGGAAATAACTTCTAAATTCACTCAATGAAGCTTTATCTGATTTAACTACTTTTTCATCCTCATCTAATTCATCGAATAAAATATCTCCAGCTCTATTTGAAGTTACAATAACAGAAGCTCCTTTATACATTCCAGTGCGACCTTCTTCTGGAAAAGATTGTCCCCAAGACCCTTTTAATTTTCCACCTTTTTCATATTTGTCAAAATATTCTTTTGCGCTTTTTTTAGCAAATTCAGTTTGTCTTATTCTGCTTTCAAGCATTCTTACTAACTGACTATCTTTTCTTAATTTTGCTCTTTTTAATTCATCCTTTAAATCAGCTATATTGTTATGAGCAACCGCATACAAATCATACATTCTTGTTTTTTCTTTGCTCCAATCTTTTTGTTCTTCTGCGCTAAAACTCATCTCTATCTGTCCACCTTCAGCATATTCATCCGAGTTACCGCTAAATTCACCATAAGGAACTTTAACTACCTGTATGTTTTTATGTTTACCATCTGTTATAGAATGTAAGTCTACACCTGCATTAGTATATAAAGTAACAGGGCTTCCTTTAAATAAATCAGAAATTTCATCTAATAAAGCTCTACTTATTTGCATTTCTCCATCCTCTTCATCTTTGTACCAATATGCAATAGCGAATTTTACATCTTTACCTGTTCCAATACTGCCTTGTGTTGCAATAATAAAATCATCTATTTTTTCACCTCCAAATATAGCATCCTGATTTAATGTTGAATAAACATCAATATCATATCCTTTTTTAGTTAAAAAATCCATCTCATGTTTTGCTTTACTCGTTATTTTATCATTAATAGAGCCTCCATTTTCCATAATAGGAGTCTTAGTGATTTTAAAATCATGCCAACCTTCTTGTTTTTTTAATAAATTAGCATTTTCATTAATAGCATCATTCATTTCTTTAGTATCTCTACCAACCATGGCTAATGATGATTTTTTAAAAACTCTACTAGTTGGACTCTGTTTGTATTCGATACCAAATATAAATCTTTCATTACCAATCCCACCACCTTTTTCAAATTTTTCAACTTTAATAGGTTTTCTTCCAGTAGAACTATTTCCTAATGCAAGACTTTTTAATGCAGGAACTAAACTTTTATAGTTTCCGAAAATATATAAATCTTTACCATCTTTTCCTGCTAAAAATTCAGCTACTTCATATGTACCATCAGGGAATGAATTTAATGCCATTCCATTAAACTTTTCATCTTCCGACATTGGCTCAATTGTAAACTCATTATCAGAAATAAAATGGAAACTTGAATCTACGCCAAGAATTTCATTTGCCTTTAATACAATATTTTCTCTAGCTCCTTTTACAGCTCCTCCTTTTTCAAAATAAGACTGCTTCCATTTATTCCAAGCTCCTGTTTTAACTAAATAATTAAATTCATTTGAATTAACTGTTTCTATTTCCCCTACAGGTTTTTTATCATCACTATAATACTGAATAGCCATATCAGAAGTTCCATCTTTACGATTAACTCCACTAGCAGAAGTTCCGTCAATACTTATAACTCGAAATGCCTTTCCTTTTCTTGTGTCATAATAAAATTCTCCAACGATGTTATCACTACCAATACTACCTCCATTAGACATTAAATCTATTAACTCACCCGTAGCCATAGGTTCAAAAATATCCCATAATGTAGTAAAATGTGTGTGATTTTGATACAAACGAACTACATCTCCAGCTTCACTTGTACTATATTTAGAAATAGCATAAACCCTTTTATAAATATTTCCAGCAGGTTCTATAACCGCAATAGAATCATCATCAAAATATATTTGTAACGAATTTGAATTATGTCCATCTTTTACCTTTTCAACTTTAATGACATGTGTTTTTATTCTATTTATTTCTTCCCCAACTCTACCTCCTAAAGCCATTTTTTTAATTTTTTTATACGGCTCATTTCTGGCATCAATCCATTTTTCTCCATTATACCTATATCCAATTGATTTTGAAGCATCTTCTGCGCTTTCATATCCTTTTTCTTTCGCCATTTTAACAAACTCTTCGTGTGTTAACGGTTTTAAATAATCACCAAGCCTAACTATCCAATGAGTATCGTTTCTTTTTTTAGCAGTTCCAATAAATGATTCGTTTGTTTTTTCTGGCTCAGACTTAATTTTATCAGTTGATGACATTTCTTTATAAGAAATATCCTTTGCTTCTTTTGGAGAATTAGCTTCTGTTACAAAATATAAACCCTCTCCTAAAGCACCATCAAATCTTATTTTATAAAGACTTTTAACGCCACCGCCATTTTCATATTTATCATCAGATAAAATCTCTTCAATTAAAGGTTTTAAGTTGTCTAAACGAGCTTCTCTTATCTTTACTGCAATAGGCTCATTATATATATATGGCTTATTATAATAGTTACCCGCTCTTTTTTCAGATTTAACAAGTAAGCCTGTTCTTAGTGCTTCTTTCCAATCATTAGAAGCAACAGGATAAACTTTTTTGAAAACAGAAATTACATCATTGAAATCATTTGTTTCAATATCTTCTAAAACATCACGAACTGTATGATAAGAGCCTGAGTCGTTTCTAAAATACTCTATAGTTTTAGGAGTTACTCTTTTTTTATTTTGTTTTCCATATAATTCAGAAAATTCTTTAGCAAACTCATCTCTTGATTTAGTTAAATCAATTTCTCCTTTTGTATGAGTTATAATTTCTTGGTATGGAACTTTTAATTCTCCACCATTAGAATATTTAATATTTTTATATGAATCAATAGCTTTTTTATCAAAACCTAATTCAGTATAATAATCATCAAAATCTTTTTCAGTAGCTAATGACAATTTATCTTCTGAAACATAATGAGAACCATCTCCTAAAATATAATATTTACCATTAGAGTAATGAGATATTACAAATGGAGTTTTTGACTTAGGGTCTCTTGAATCCATGTTAGCGAAAACGAAATCGCCATCATTGAATTTTAATCCATTAGGCTGTAAGTATTGTCTTACTCTTTCTCTATCAACACTATCTCCGTCTCCCCAAGTGAAATCATCATCATCACGCTTATCAATATCTGAAATATATTTATTTACAGCTTCTTTTATTTCTTCTTTAGTGAATCCGTTATTAGAAAAGTCTTTTGCGTAAATACCATCTTTACCATAGAAGTCATTTACATAATCTACGAAAGCATTAATATCTTCATAATCTCCATTAGCAGCATCCTTAGTTAAAATATCATCATAAGATGTAGCGAATTTGCCGATTCCATTATTGTTTTTATCAACAAATTCTATCTCATATCTATGACCGTCACCAGTCCAACCAGTAACTGCTAAAATTTTAGCTTTTTGCTTTTCGCCCATATATTCATGAAGCAAAATATCTCCAACTTTATATTTTGGATTTTTTTCATCCAATTTATTTTCATCGAATCCTAAATCATATTTTTCGAAAAATTCTCTAATTTCTTTTTTAGTTTCTTCCGATTGACGATTTTCTTTAATTTCGCTTTCTAAATAATCTTTTATATGTTTACCTATTACATTTCCTTTTGTTGGATTATCATATTTTGCTCCAACAAATAAATCCCCATTGTAAGTTTCTCCATCTTCAAAAGTAACTGTAAATCTACACTTATTAGCATAACTTGATTCTATTGCGTCTTCATAAACTGGCATAACCGCATCATTCGCTTCCTCATAAGTATTTACTACTTTAGGAAATCCATATCCAGAAACTTTACCTTCAGCGGCAAATAATCTAATTTCTTTTACTTTTATTTTTTCATTCGATTCAATAGAAGGGGTTTCTTTAAAATCTTTTTTAGCAATATCATCCGTAAGCATATCAATCAATGTTCTCATTGAATTTAATGCATCTAAATCTTCTATTTGTTTTTTAAGCCTTAATGTTTCTGCTTCTTGAATAGCCTTAGCCTCTTCCATAGAAATAGATTTAGCAGCCATATCAGACTCTAAAGTTTGTATTTTTTCAGCCGATTCTTTTTCTAAATTAGATTTTTCAGATAAAATTGCATTCTTTTCACTTTCTAATAAATTAGAGGCTTCAATAGTTTTTTCTAATTCATTTTTAGATACATTTAATTCTGCTAATAAGTTTTCTTTATAAGCAGCCATATCAAGACTATCAATACATTTAATAATTGCTTTTATACAAAGATTAAAAACTTTAGTATTACTTTTTTCAATTCCATCAATTTCTATTTTATCAGAAGCAAAAAGAACTTTCAATTCATCTAATGAAACATTTTTATTTGGCTTTGAGTCGGCTAGAACCGAAGTAGGAATGTGTTTTAAAACAACTCCGTAATTATAAAATTCAACAATTTCCCAAGTATCTTTAGGAAGTACTTCTACATTATGAATTCTTTTTCCTTCATAAATATAATCATCACTATCATCTCCATCATCTAAAAGACATGATTTAATAGTAGAATATGTTTTATAAAGAGCAACTTCTACCTTTTGATTCCTCAAAGTATCTAATGCTTTTCTCATGGTTTCCTTAATATTTTCAGGAGTAGCAGGAGAATTAATAGCAGCTTCTAATGCAGTTATTTTATCTTGGATATTTTTTTCCATTTTTATGTTTTTTTATAATTTAAAAAATATATTTGCAAATATAATAATTATTTCTTATTACGCAAATTCAATTAATACTTTTAACCCTCTTATGTAAGCTGATAAATCTTCCTTGTCTTTACCATAAGTAAAATCTAATGCTATTTCCGCTCCATTTAAAGCGTCAATATAATCCTGCTTAGTTAATTCTTCTTTTTCTCCACGAATAATACCTATTTTAATTGGAGTCCAGTATAAGTCTAGTTCAGCGTATTTTTTAACCTCTTCAATATTGATATAACCAAACTCAGCATTTTCTAAATCACCATTTAATATAACATATCCAAAAGCCTGTGTCTGTTCCACCTCACTATCTTTTTCAATTATATACCAATCGCTTCCACCTGTAAAATAATGTAAATACGCTATTTTATCACTATCCTTTATATCTTCTGTTTCGTATGTTTTAGGGCAATCTAATGCTAATTTATTTATTCTTATCCTTACATCTTCAAACTCAGGATTTGTTTTTATAATTGAATATTGATTAGAAGGAATGAATATTTTAGCTCCCATTGTAATAGGAGTATATTTAACTTCTTCTCTAACATATTCTTTAGACACTTTAGGTAATTCTTGTACTTTAATTGGTTCTAATTTTTCAGAATTGTTTACTAAATAATCCTGAGATTCTTTTAATGTTTTAAAATACATTATAGGAAGATAATTATCCCCTGCTGGCAACTTAGTCAAAATCACCCATCCATTTTTTAAATAGCTAGAATTGGATTTATTTCCATAATTTTTTGAAGTTCCTATGTAGTAATCAGTAGCTTTTTCATTAACCAATACTGTATAAATAGTAGTTTCATTAATTACATTACGCTTGAACGAATAACCATTTTCTCTTTGTTCAATGTCAGAACCAATCACTTCGGCTTCACCAGTCTCTTCTGAAACCGAAACGCCATCTGCAACTACATCGTTATCTTTTTTATCATACTCTAAATATTCATCAGTACGCTCAACAGTATCCCAATTAAACGGAGTAACCCCGTATTCAGTTCTAATAGCAGAAAATAATCTATCAAACCAATCAAGTAACCATTCTTGCTCCTCTTTAACCCTTGGATATGGATGCAAATGATAAGGAATCATAAGTGCCATTAATCCCATTGAATTTTGAATATCAACTAAATAATTAGACACACGCCCTTTTCTTTTTAGCATTTCTTCAATAGACCATTCAAAAGCTCTTGCAAATAATTCTTTTGAACTAGTCCAATAATCCTCTCCACCATATTGAGCGGAAACAACATAATAGCTACTTGCCTTTGTTTTAAATTTTACATTTATAGGCTTTCCGTTATTAAATTTATATGCCAAATATCCATAATATTTAATTAAATCTGGACTATTTTTTTCGCTATATAAAGCATATTTAGGATAACGTTTTTTTATACCTTCAATCGCACTATCTAAGTCTTCTCCAAAAATTTTAAAAGCATATTTCTTTTGAGCTGAATATTCTATTTCAACTTCCTTTTCAGAACCTCCGTTTCTTAACCAATTGTTCCACTCTGCAAATAAATATTTTATTTTACTTGAATCCTTATAAGAAACCTTATCTTCAGTAGCCATTTGTCTTCCTGTAGCACCTCTCATACTACCTTCACCCAAAATGTTATCTAAGTAATGACTCCATTCGTGAGCAACACTTCCATCACCTGTTTTTTTAGTAAGATTTATTGCTTTTTTATCTCTAAAATAACAAGCCATAGCTAAAGAAAAAGAGCCGCAACCAGTAGAACCGAAATTAATATCAAGTCCACCAATTTCATTTATTTGCTTTACATTAAGATTCATCATCTCATGTAAATCCAACATAGCTCCAATAAAATGACGACTATGCTCTTTACTTTCTTTATCGTTTACATAATTACCGAATATAACATTTCTATACCCAAACTTGTCTTGGATTTCTTTTGTAGAAATTTCATTTACATCTAATCCGCCAGTACGCTTAATGTATGCCAAAGGAAGTCTTTTTGCTTTTGACTTCCAATCATCAATGCCATATTTCTGCATAATACTAACAGGCTCTTTTGCTACCTTATCAATATCCGCAACTTCTTCTTTCTTTTTTTTATCCTTTATTCCTGACCAACTCCAGTCATTTTCTCTTACTATATAAATTTTATTAAGATTAGGCTCAAGATTTAATAAGCTATCATTATACAATTTTAACTTATCTGTGTAATTCCTTTCTAAAAAAATCTTAGAGTAATTATAATAACCAAACGATTTATCTAAATCATTTACTGTGGATTTGTTTTCAGTTTCATCATCAGTAATTAAAGGTAAAATAGATTCAACTATTTTTATTCTTTTATTCAGGTCAGATTGTCTTCCTGATATTACAGATTGTCTTTCCTCACTTGTAAAAGCAGAATATAGATTTGCTTCTATAAATATTTTTCTTGCACTTTCGCTGGTAAATCTACAAAACGCATAAAATCTTTTTCCGAAAATATCTTCAAAGTACTTTAATACATCATTTTTGTAGTGATTTTTTAAATTACCAATATCTTTTGAATATGAATAATTAGCGTTTTTTAAATGACTTAAATCAATAAAGTCAAAACTATCTAAATTCACAAATGATTCTAACGCATTTTTTACTTCTAAAACAGTTTTACAGCCATCTAAAGTAACTATTAGTTTTTCAATATTTTTTACATAAACTTCCCTACCTAATTTTGTATCAATAGGACGAGCCGAAAGAGCTTCTCTTGCCTTAACTTTCAAATAAGCAGCACCAGAGCTATTTCCTTGTGCCTTTAATGTTTCAACGTTATAAGGAATCCAAATTTTTGATTTCTCAATTAATTTATAGGCTGTAACATTATCAGTTTCTATTTTAGATAAATCAGCAGAGGTAATAATATCATAAGCAGCAGAGTACTTGCGAGTGTAACCCACAACTCCAGTGTCCTGAAATTCCTTTCCACGTTGACGCTCCTTAATTCGATTCTCAATCTTTTGTTCTATTTCAGATTTTTCTATTTCACCACCGTTTTCAAATTTAGTATACGGCTCAAATTCTGATTTCGCATCTATCTCCTCAAAATACTCACGCCTTTCAGCCTTATCTTTTGTGTTTTTCCAATGGTCTAATTTTTCTTCAAAAACAAGGATATAATTATCCTTATCATATTCTCCAACTACATAATAAAAAGCTCTATCATCTCCTTTATATTGAACTTTTGGATATTCAATACCGCCACCATTTTCATATTTATCTTCCACAAGTAATTCTTTTTTTAATTGTTCTACCGCTCCTTTTTTAATCTCTTCTTTTAAATAACCTCTTTCGTTATATTTATCCCCATCATAATCATTATAAATATCAAATTCAGTAATAGCAACTAAACCCTTAATTCCATCTTTAACATATACTCTTATGAAGCTAGGGGATTCATCATCTCCATTTAAAGCATCCATATAAGCATCAAAAACATTAGTCCTATATTGAATTTTATTTGAGTAAAACTTATCGGTATGTTTTGGATGATATTCTTGATTTAGATAAAAAACAGTTTCAT
>Ga0154020_10001220_pt1 | contig 31884 bp, 25 predicted proteins | sample Klosneuvirus_201_FD_109709 | JGI IMG/M metagenome (GOLD analysis project Ga0154020, IMG submission 109709) | Active sludge microbial communities from wastewater, Klosterneuburg, Austria - Klosneuvirus_20160825_MG | ecosystem: Engineered > WWTP > Aerobic digester > Activated sludge | place...
ACTTTCCAACGAATGTCGAAGAGGCGCTCGTAAGGAACTCAACGTTCAAGCCAATGGAACTGATCGATCGCCATTTGCCTTTGCCTGCTGAATAGTTCAGTTGGAATGGCATGTAGATGTATGTGAAGGTGTATACGGATCGGAACTGTTCCGGTATGAAAGGGTCATCCTGATAAATGAAACCTGTACGTGGGTCGATGATGTCACCATAATTCCTGTAGATGGCATCCACCAGTTTTGTCCGGTACCCCTTCACCGTATGGCCGATACCGGTTCCCACCGACCAATGGTCATTGAATGCATAGGTCAAGGTCATGGCCGCCGAGTTGCCGAAACGTGCCACCTCGTTTTCATTCCGCAGTGCGACAATGGATGAAGAGGTTTCATTGTTCTGTGTGGTCTTCAACGTGCGGAAGGCAAATTCCGGGGAAAAGGCTACACCGATACTTACGCGCCCAGACTTACCTGCAGCTGGAATGATCGTAGCAGATGGGTCTTGGGCCACGAGTGGTCCGGTTCCGAAAATGAGCAGTACTAAGAACCCGTTACGCATGATCGGATCAGGAAGGTCATGCCAAATCTACCGGAAGAAACGTTCACTTCCCGATACAGAACTTCCCAAAAATGCTGCCTAGGAGATCATCCGAAGTGATCTGTCCGGTGATCTCGCCCAAATGTTGCTGCGCACGTCGCAGGTCGATCGCCAACAATTCCCCGCTAAGGCCATTGTCGATCGCGACCTTGGCATCCTCCATGGCGCTTCGGGCTTTTGTCAACGCATCGACGTGGCGTGCGTTCGTCACCACCACATCGCCGGGGCCGTTGAGCATGGACCGAACGTGTGCCAAAAGCACTTGTTTCAATTGGTCCAATCCATCTCCGGTTCGGGCACTTATGGAAAGCGTTCCCTTGCTCATTGAGGTTTCGTGAATGTCGCTCTTGGACATCATTGGAACTACTTCAGCGCCATTATTGAGGCGTTCAGACAACATTATTGCTTCGGTCCGAAGTGCCCCTTCGGACACCATGGACCCATCGCCCAACAGGATGACGATCGCTGATTCTGAAGCCTTTTTGTAGCTGCGTTCAATACCTAGTTTCTCTACGATGTCCGTGGTCTTCCTCAAACCTGCTGTATCGATGATCCGGAACAGTACACCCTCAATGCTCAGCATCTCTTCCACAGTGTCGCGTGTGGTGCCGGGCACCTCGCTTACGATCGCACGATCTTCTTGCAACAAGGCGTTCAGCAAGGTGCTCTTGCCACTGTTGGGCGCACCCAAAATGGCAACCGGAATGCCTTGCTTTATCGCGTTGCCGTAGCGAAAGCTGTCGATCAGTTCGGTACACAGGTCCACCAAATTATCCAACAAGGCGGTCAATTCGATCCGCTGCGCGAACTGTACGTCTTCTTCGGAAAAGTCCAATTCCAGTTCGATCAATGCGGAGAAGTCGATCAACTGTTGACGAAGCGCTTCGATCCGTTGACCGAAACCGCCACGCAACTGGTGCAGTGCAAGTTTGTGTTGGGCCGCACTTTGGCTCGCGATCAGATCGGCAACGGCTTCGGCCTGGCTCAGGTCCAATTTCCGGTTGAGAAAAGCACGTTGTGTGAATTCTCCCGGCAAGGCCAAACGCGCACCAGCATCGAGCATGGCCTGCAACAACCGCTGTTGTATGTATGTCGAACCGTGTATGCTCACTTCCACCACGTCTTCACCAGTGTATGAATTGGGCCCACTGAACAAGGTGACCACGGCCTCATCCACCTGACCGTCCATGTCGATCACGGGCACATAGTAGGCGGTCCGAGGTAGTGGTTCCAGCGGTAACGTAGGGGCTACGCGTTCTGCAATGGCGTAAGCCTTCATGCCTGAGAGCCGCAATAGAGCAATGGCACCGATACCGGGCGGTGAGGAAATGGCAGCGATCGTGTCCTGTTCGTACATGCGTGTGAGGTGCGCAAAGATCCGGATCTTTGTTCCGCCCGCAACTGAAGATCCATGAGAAGCAAAGCGAAGATCGCGTACGATGAGCTGCCTTACCCTACGGTAGTGGTCGTGGGGGGCGGTTTCGCAGGCTTGGAACTTGTTCGTGGTTTAGCTGACAAACCCTACAAGGTGATGTTGTTGGATAGGCAAAACCACCATTGTTTCCAGCCTTTGCTCTATCAAGTTGCCACTGCAAGTTTGGGTGCCGACAATATTGCTCATCCATTTCGGCGCACGATCGGGCCTATGAAGAACGTGGCCTATCGCATGGCCGCTGTGGAACGCGTGGACCCCGAGCGCAAGTTGGTGCGCACGAACATCGGTGAATTCAGCTACGATATCCTGGTGCTGGCCTTGGGCAGTACAACGAACTTCTTCGGAAATGGGGCTATGGAGACCGAGGCGATGCAACTGAAGAACATCAGTCAGGCATTGGATATCCGCAGCGATCTTCTGCAAGATCTTGAGGCCGCGATATCCAAGCAAAACGAAGAGGATCGAAAGAGGTGCTTGAACTTCGTGATCGTTGGCGCCGGCCCTACCGGAGTTGAATTAGCGGGTTCCTTGGCGGAGATCAAGCGTACTGTTGTCCAGCGAGAGTACCGCGAGATGGAGAGTGAGATGATGCGGATCGTATTGATCGACAGCAATGATCGCGTGCTCAAGAACTTCTCCGAAAAAGCCAGCGACAATGCCCGCAAGTACTTAGAGGAGCTCGGTGTTGAGATCCGACTCGGCGAACGCGTTGTGGGTGGCGATGAAGACCGGATCGAGCTCAAGGACGGTTCCACATTGGAAACGAACACCGTGATCTGGGCCGCTGGTGTTAAGGGTGTAACACTGCCCGGATTGGAGAGCGCCTTGAACGAACGTGCTTCACGCTACGAAGTTGACCGAACGAATGCGCTGAAGGAATATCCAGAGATCTTTGTATTGGGCGATTGTGCCCTCATGACCGACGAGCCCAAGTGGCCACGTGGCCATCCACAGGTCGCTTCGGTGGCCATTCAACAAGGTCAATTGTTGGTACACAATTTGATCGCCCGGTCGAAAGGCAAAGCCACCGAGCAATTCACTTACAAGGACAAGGGAAGTATGGCGGTGATCGGCCGTCGCAAGGCGGTGGCGGATATCGGGGAGCGCAGTTACGGTGGCACAGTGGCGTGGTTGATCTGGATGTTCGTACACGTGCTACAACTCGTCGGTTTCCGCAACCGCATGTTGGTCCTGTTCAATTGGGCATGGAAATACTTGAGTTGGAAGAACACCATCCGCTTGATCATTCGTCCCTACGTGCGCAGGAATACGGTCGTTTCCCGGCCCTTGGCCGCACATGAATGACCTGCACTATAGAGCCATTGTCCATTTTTCTGAATTCAATGCTGCACGGCGCGCACAGCGTATAGAACTTTGTGCCTCACGATTCCTCTTGGAATGAAAAGGTCCACTGATAGTAGCAAATGGCCCACGGTGGTGGTCGTAGGTGGTGGATTCGCAGGTCTCGAACTGGTGAAGGGGCTTGAGAACACCCCATACAACGTTCTCCTCCTCGATAAGCAGAACCACCACTGCTTCCAACCGCTGCTCTATCAAGTGGCCACCGCGAGTTTGGCCTCGGATAGTATCGCCCATCCCTTCCGCCGTACCGTGGCACCCATGGCGAACGTCTCGTTCCGCATGGCCGAAGTGGAACGTGTCGATCCGGAGAAGAAGGAACTGCAAACAAGCATCGGTATTGTTCAATATGACCTGCTCGTCCTTGCCATGGGAAGCACGACCAATTTCTTCGGCAACGGCGCCATGGAGCGGCAGGCCATGCAGCTCAAGTCGATCAGCCAAGCGCTGGACATACGGAGCGATATGCTCCAAGAGTTCGAGGCGGCGCTGCCGTTGTGGAGCGACAATGAGAAAAGGAGGCACCTCAATTTCGTGATCGTTGGTGCAGGTCCGACCGGGGTTGAACTGGCGGGGGCTTTGGCAGAGATCAGAAAGACCGTGGTGAAGCGTGAATATACTGAGCTGGACAGTTCGCTCATGCGGATCATCCTGATCGATGGACTGCCCCGTGTACTGAACAGCTTTACCGAGCGTTCCAGCAAGAATGCGCAGCGTTATTTGGAACAGTTGGGTGTGGAAGTTTGGTTGGATACCACCGTGACCGGAGGTGATGAGGAAGGGATCACGCTAAGCGATGGACGAATAGTGGAGACAAGCACCGTGATCTGGGCGGCAGGGGTGAAGGGCGTAAAGATCCCGGGGTTGGAAGGGGGCTTCAACGCAAAAGCGAATCGCTTTGAGGTGGATGGGATGAACGCATTGAAAAGTGATCACAACATCTTCATCCTTGGCGATTGTGCATTGATGACGACCGATCCGGCCTATCCCAAAGGTCATCCGCAAGTCGCTACCGTTGCCATACAGCAAGCTCAACTACTCGTGCGCAACTTGGCACGACAGGCGAAGCAGGAGAAGATGAACCCGTTCACGTACCACCACAAGGGAAGTATGGCGGTGATCGGTCGGGGCAAGGCCGTTGTGGACATTGGCAAATACAATTTTGGTGGCTTCTTCGCGTGGCTGCTATGGATGTTCGTCCATGTGATGCAATTGGTCGGTTTCCGGAACCGGATCCTTGTGTTGGCGAGGTGGGCTTGGAAATTCTTGAGTTGGAAGAACACCATTCGCTTGATCATTCGTCCGTACATCAGACAAAAGGATCAGGTAATGCCCGATCAAGTCGCGAACGCATAGGGTCTATGTGACCAAGGAAGGCCCGCGGGTCCTATTTTAGCCCACCATTGAACAGTTGACGAATTTCGTTTTGCGCTCGCACCTATCCATTCTCTTCCTCACGGTCTTCATCGATCTTCTGGGCTTCGGGTTGGTGATCCCTATCCTGCCCACTTACGCCGTTCAACTGGGTGCATCCTCCTTCGAGGTGGGCTTGGTAATGGCCGTTTATGCGCTGATGAACTTTGTGTTCTCCCCGTTCTGGGGCACCTTGAGCGATCGTCATGGTCGCCGTCCGGTGATCGCAGGAACCGTGTTCATAACGGCCATGGGCTTTCTGCTTTTGGCCCATGCGCACACCTTGGCACTGCTATTTGCAGCAAGAATGTTGGCCGGCATCGGGTCGGCGAACATCGCCACTTCGCAAGCTTACATTACCGATATTACACCACCCGAAGGCAGGGCGAAAGCGTTGGGATTGATCGGTGCAGCCTTTGGAATGGGGTTCATTTTCGGCCCACCGGCAGGTGGTTTGATCAAGGAGCATTTCGGCATGGACGCTGTGGGATACACGGCCATGGGCCTCAGTTTGGTCAACCTTGTACTGGTATTGGCCATACTTCCCGAATCATTGAAGGACAAGGACCAAGTGAAGAAGCTCGAACTGAAACCGATCACCGGATTAGTGCGTGCGTTGCAAAATGAAAAGTTCCGAGACCTGTTCCTCACCAGTTTCATCTACCTCGCCGCCTTCAGTATGATGCAGATCACCGTGGCTTTGCTCTGGGAAGAGCACTATGGTCTGAATGAAGCGGAGATCGGATACATGTTCGCATTTGTAGGTCTATCCTCGGCCATTGTGCAGGGCACCATGGTCGGGTGGCTGTCACGGACCTTCGGAGAACAGCGGCTCATGTTGATGGGAGCGGTGTTCTGTGGGCTGGGGTTGCTCACCACACCATTTGTGCCGACGGAATATTTCATGCCACTTGCGCTGATCCCCATGGCTCTGCTGGCCTTTGCGAATGGCTGCATGATGCCGAGTATTTCCTCCTTGCTCAGCCGCAATGCAACGAACAAGGAGCAAGGACAAGTCCTTGGTATGAACCAGAGCTTCGGCTCACTTGCGCGCATTGCCGGACCAACTTTGGGTGGCTTTCTCTACGGAAGGCACTATACGGCGCCGTACATCGGTGGTGCGGTCCTCATGGTCGGTGCCTTGATCTTTATTAGGGCCTATCAACGTGCTGGACGTGGCCGTTCACCTGCAATACCCGCCGCGGAAAGAAGTTGAGCCAAGACCATTCTCGGCTGTTCCAATGGTTAGGTTAATTTCGCCGCCGTTCCATCCGTACCCAAACAGAACCATGAGCGTACTCGTCAACAAGAATTCCAAGGTTATCGTGCAAGGATTCACCGGTAGCGAAGGCACCTTCCACGCCACGCAAATGATCGAGTACGGTACACAGGTCGTGGGCGGAGTTACCCCTGGTAAAGGCGGTCAAACGCACTTGGACAAACCGGTATTCGAAACGGTGAGCGATGCCGTAAAGGCAACAGCCGCCGATGTCAGCATCATTTTCGTGCCGCCACCGTTCGCCGCCGATGCGATCATGGAAGCCGCCGAGGCCGGTATCAAAGTGATCGTCTGCATTACCGAAGGCATTCCCGTAAAGGATATGGTCGTGGCCCGCGAATACATCCGCGGTAAGAACTGCACACTGATAGGACCCAATTGCCCCGGTGTGATCACTGCCGATGAATGCAAGGTGGGCATCATGCCCGGTTTCGTGTTCAAGAAGGGCACAGTCGGCATTGTATCCAAGAGCGGCACGCTCACCTACGAAGCAGCAGACCAAGTTGTTAAGGCCGGTCTGGGCATCACCACCGCCATCGGCATCGGTGGCGACCCCATCATTGGTACAACCACGCTGGAAGCCGTTCAACTCTTCGCCAATGACCCAGAGACCAAGGCCATCGTCATGATCGGCGAGATCGGTGGTGATCTGGAGATCCAAGCCGCGAAATGGATCAAGGCCAATTGTAAAAAGCCCGTGATCGGATTTATCGCTGGTGAAACTGCACCCGTTGGGCGTACCATGGGCCACGCAGGCGCCATTGTTTCCGGCGCGGATGAAAGCGCTGCTGCCAAGAAGAAGGTGATGCGCGAGTGCGGGATCCACGTAGTGGACAGTCCTGCAACGATCGGTGCGAAGGTGAAGGAGGTGTTGGGTTGATCTGTTGTTGGTTGGTCGTGGTCGGTTGCTAGTCCAATCCACGAAATTGTCGCACGACGACTAGGCCACTACGAGAATTGGTTGAGAATCCACTTTAACATCGTTCGGCCCGTCCGAGAAGATCCAGATCAAACTCAAGGACATCCACTCGGTCTTTCGACGAATGGGTTGGAATTCCCCCTTCCCGATGCGATCTTTGATAAGCGTAGATGAACGAAAGGATCGATACAGGCTTCCTTGCCCAGCGGTATGCGCTGCTGTTCATCATGGGGGCAACGGGGCTATCCGTGCGATCTCAGCCGAACTGTTCCATCGACCTTGGACCGGATGTTATGTTGAGTGCTAACCCTTTACAGCTCAACGGTCCGGCCGGGTTCAGCAACTACCTGTGGAATACAACGGCGACGACTGCAAACATCAACGTGAACACGCCTGGGATCTACTCGTGCCAAGTTTCCTACAACACAGGAAGCCTCGTTACGAACGGCAATTTCGTCAGCGGCAATACGGGATTCGGAACGGATTTCAACTACTCAACCACGCTGGTCACCGAGGGCAACTATTACGTCGGCACCAATGCGGCCACCTACCATCCGCAGTTCTCAGGAACCGGAACGGGCAATTTCTTGATCGTGAATTCGGGCTGGCCATCGGCCCATTTCAATGTGTGGTGCCAGTCGATCACTGTATGTCCTGGACAGACCTATACATTGAGCTATTGGGTCCAGACCATTTCGAATGCCCAGCCAGCCCGCCTGCAGTGGTGGGTGGACGGCTCCATGACCGGCCCCGAAGTGACCCTGCCGAACTTTGGTTATTGGCAGCAGATCACGCACACTTGGACTTCGGGAGCAGGGCAAACAAGTGCCTCCTTTTGCCTTCGGGTCATGTCCGGAGATGGGGTCGGGAACGACTTTGGTATCGATGATATTTCCATAAGTAGCACTGTGGTCTTGAGCGACGAAGTGGAAGTCTTGGCGAGTACGCTACCCATCGAACTCGTGTCCTTCAGCGGGGAAGCCATCATGGGGCAAAACCTCCTGGATTGGCGCACCGCATCTGAGCGGAACAATGATCATTTCCGTCTACTTCGCTCGGCAGATCTGGAAATGTGGGATGAGATCGCCCATATCCCGGGCGCTGGGAACAGCCAGACCGTGCTGGACTACCATGTCGTGGATGAAACACCCTTTGTAGGCACCAACTATTACACCTTGGTTCAGGTGGATACGGACGGTACCGAAGCCCGTTCGCCAGTGGTGGCTGTTGCCCAAGTTGGAAATGAACTCTACTTGAGCGGACCTAATCCTGCACCTGTGGGTATGCCGATCCAGATCAATGGGACCTTTAATGGCCTGCAGGTGGCAGACCTATTAGGACGGCACATCGCGCACTCCGTGAACGGAAATTCACTGTCTATATTGGCAGGCGCCGGGGTTTACGTGGTTTCTATGCAACGTGGTGCCGTGGTCAAGTCTGTACGCGTCATCTTGGAGTAGGTGCTGGAGAAACTGCCGCCAGTTGGGTCTAGTCTCTTTACAATGGGCTAGTGATACAAATCTGCCCGGGTGAAACAGCAACCACTGGACGAACTTCACACGGCACTCAAGCGCTCCTTTTCCGCATTCCAAAGATCACGAGTAGGATGATCAGAAAGGGCAGAAGCCATGCCATCTTGCATCCGAACCGGTCTACCTCACCACTGAAAGTGCCGCTGCCCCAAGCATTCACCACGATCCCTGCTACGAATGCAACAGAGATGCCAATGGCTTGGGCGTTTTTCCGAACTACAACAAGGAACAACGGTATCAGAGCCAGCAGGGAAATACCCAACACGGCGCGGTGAACCGGAATGAAATAGGGAACAAGGTCCATTGTGCCTTTGTACTGATGGCTCGCCCGTATGGCATTAACATCATGGCTCATGAAGTGCTGCAATGCCCGGAATTGTTCGCTGTCTTCGCGGAAAGGACCCCAGCCATCACCGATCGCGAACAAACCAAGTTGTTCCCATGTCGCTTGCAGGGAAGCCTTCACATGGCGCCGAAGGAGTGGCCATTCCGTGATCGATCCCTTGATGATCCTGCCGAGTTCTGCGTTGTGCTCGTGCCAATGGTTCATGCCGCCGGTCGGACCTTGTTCGTCCCAGTGGAATTCGTAGGCCATGCGAGGTAACCGATCCTTCCATTCGCAAAGGGCGATCTCTTCATCCGGACAATGGGCGTCCAAATACGCTTGCATAACACCGTGTTGCACCATGGCCCCGGAGAACATCACATTCCCGCATTGCGAGATCGCATTGGACATGATCGGGTAGGCGGCAAGGCCCAAGCCCAACATGATCCAGATCGGCCTTTGGGGAATGGTGAAGCCTGATGTCGCCTTAAGAACGGCTCGCAACACAAAGAGGATCCCAAGGAATGCGAGAACAAAGGCGGGGTGGGATAAATGGACCGCAACAGACAGGAAGAACAAGGCATAGAGCACCATGCGATACACCCTGTGTTCATCGGGTTTTCGAATGAAAAGAAGCAACACCGCACAAAGGACCAGTATCGGCGTGAAGATGTCGGCCATGACCTGCGACACCACCCACGGCAAGCCGGTGAACATGGCCAAGGCTCCGACCACAATTAAGGAGCGCATCCTTCGTCGGTTGCTGTCGGGGGCGATCCCGTTCAACACCAACTGGATCAAGGCCACCATAATTGCAGCTTGCGATGCGATCACCGTCCACAAGGTGAAACCGCCGAGGCTCGTGACCCGGATGAACAAGCCATAGGTGATCGGCCGATCCATGGGAATGTCCAATCGCATGCCCGATGCCACGTACGCTCCAGTGTCCGAATACAGGATCGGATAGCCGTTGTACAAGGCCGGCCAGATCAGCAGGAGCATGCACCCCAAGAAAGTCCCGACATCCAGTATCCGTTCCCTGCGCATCGCCAGCGAAGATCGTAGGAATTCGCTCCCCATTATAGAGGCCGGTCCTAATAGCTTGCCAATGATCCGATATGCGTAGTTACTTTCGCCACATGGCACTACTACAGGACAAGACCGCGCTGATCACCGGTGGCACGCGCGGTATCGGAAAAGGGATCGTCGAACGCTTTTTGGAAGAAGGTGCCGATGTGGCCTTTACCTATGTCAGCAGCCCGGAAAAGGCCAATGCCCTTGCCGCGGAACTGATCGAGAAGACCGGTCGTAAAGTGCTCGCCATCCAAAGCGATGCCAGTGACTTCAATGCCGCGCAGGCCGCGGTGGATCAAGTGGTGAACGCATGGGGCAAACTGGACATACTGGTGAACAACGCCGGTATCACCAAAGACCAATTGCTCATGCGCATGAGCGAAGCAGATTTCGATACGGTCATGAACACCAACATGAAGAGCGTGTTCAACATGACCAAGGCCGTGATGCGCATCATGCTGAAGCAACGCAGCGGCAGTATCGTGAACATGAGCAGCATTGTCGGTGTGCAGGGTAACGCAGGCCAATCCAACTACGCTGCGAGCAAGGCAGCGATCATCGGTTTTACAAAGAGCGTGGCCAAGGAATTGGGCAGTCGGAATATCCGTAGCAACGTGGTGGCACCGGGTTTCATTGAGACCGAAATGACGAATTCACTGGATCCGAAGGTGATCGACGAATGGCGCGCCGGGATCCCGCTGAAACGTGGTGGAACACCGCTGGACGTGGCCAACGCGTGCGTTTACTTGGCGAGCGACCTCAGCGTCTACATCACCGGCCAGACCTTGAGCGTTTGCGGCGGAATGTTGATGTAGTCCGTTGAACAGTTCCAAGTTTGATGAAGCTCTATGGTCCGATCTCCGGATCGGGTGCATAGCATCTTCACACTATTCACATCCACCTCGTTCCCTAACTGCGACCTTTGCACCCCCATGAATTTGACCACCGCACATTCCCTTTGGCTGGCACCCCTGTGCCTGCTGCTTGGCGTGGTACTGGCGTGGGTGCTTTATCGGAAGGCTGAAGGGAAGGAAGGCTTCTCAAAAGGGGTTTCCCTGTTGCTCGCTGCGTGTCGCGCATTGGCTATTGCATTGATCGCTTTCTTCTTGTTGGAACCCATGGTCCGGATCATGGTCCGCGAGGTGCGTAAGCCGATCGTTGTGATCGCACATGACGGTTCCTCTTCGTTGCTGTTCGCCGGTGACACCGCCGCGATCCGTTCAACCTACAAAGCCGAGCTGGAGCAGTTGGAAGCCACTTTGGGCGAGCGTTACGATGTGCGCAGTTTCACCTACGGACAAGGCGTTATCGATGGGTTGAACTTTGCGCAGAACGAAGGACTGACGGACATCGGGCAAGTGATGCGCGAGGTTTACGATCGCTTCAATGGACCCGATCTGGGCGCTGTGATCATCGATGGCGACGGGATCTACAACCGGGGGCGCGACCCGCGTTTGGAAGTGGACAAGTTGGGAGTTCCTGTCCATGTGATCTCCTTGGGCGACACAACGGTGCGGCCCGATCTCCTCTTGCGTTCGGTGGAACACAATCGCATCGGTTACTTGGGCAACGAACTTCCGATCCTATTGCGCGTGGAGGCGAAGCATTTGGGCGGAAGCCGTACCCGTGTTTCCATTCTGCAAGGCGGGAAGGAAATTTCGGGAAGTGACCTCGTTGTAAAAGGCCACCCCGCTTTTGTTGAAGTGCCGCTGGTGATCAAGGCCGAACGTGCTGGTGTGCAACGGTTCACTGCGTTGGTGCGGCCGGTGGAAGGGGAGGCCACCGAAGTGAACAACCGCGCCGATGTGCTGATCGATGTGCTGGACGATCGCCAAAAGATACTCCTGCTCGCCGCTGCTCCACATCCTGATCTGGGTGCGATCCGCTTGGCTCTGGACGGTCTCGAAGGCTACAGCGCAGAATTGGCCTATGCCGATGACTTTTCTGGAAAGGTTGACGACTACGACCTGGTGATCCTGCATGATCTTCCAGCGAAACAAAAGAGCATACAACCGCTGTTGCAACGGGCCTCGGAGGCAGGTGTGCCGATGTGTTTCGTCCTCGGTAGCAAGGTTGATTTCAATTCCTTCAACACCATTGGAGCAGGTGTTACTGTGAGTGCTGCCAGCGGTGCGTTCACGGATGCACAGGCGGTGATCAACCCGGCGTTCTCGTTCTTCACTTTGGAGCCTGAAGAGCAGCGGGCGATAGAGCGCTTCCCGCCATTGCAAGTGCCTTTTGGCCAATACGCGATCAGCCGTTCGGCAACCGCACTGTTCATGCAACGCATCGGTGTGGTGCGCACGCCGTACCCGTTGATCGCCTTGGGCCAACAGCAGGAACGACGCATGGCCGTGATCTGTGGCGAAGGGCTTTGGCGGTGGCGTATTGCTGACCAACAACAGAACGGCGACCATGCCCGTTTCGATCGGCTCATCCACAAGATCGTCCAGTTCTTGGCATTGAAGGTGAGCAAGGAACGGTTCAGAGTGGCCCACGCACCGGAGTTTTCCGAGAACGAAAAAGTGGTCTTCACCGCCGAACTCTACAACGCGTCCTTCGAACCGATCAACACCGAGGAAGTGTCCATCACCCTGCGCGATGGCGACGGAAGGGATTACCCGTACACCTTCAGCCCAGCTGGTAGCAGCTACCGCTTGGATGCCGGACGATTGCCCGTGGGCGATTACAGCTGGAAGGCCCGCACCCAGCAGGACGGCAAGCCGTACACCGCCAGTGGCCAAGTGTATGTGAAAGAGCTTTTGGCCGAACGCATTTCCACGGTGGCCGACAATGCCTTGTGGCAAGATCTTGCCGCACGCACCCAAGGCCTAGTGGTACGACCCGGCGGGACCGCAGCGATCAACGAGGCCATGGCCGCGCGGAACGATCTCGTGGCGCGTTCATACGCGCACCCGAGCTTCAGTGACCTGATCGGCTTGCGGTGGATCTTCTTCGTGATCTTGGCCTTGCTCACGGTAGAGTGGGTGCTTCGCAGAAGGAACGGGGCCTACTGAAGAATTGCGCAATGGAAGGTTATCAGCAAGAGAAACGTTCCCATCCGTTGGTCCGAGCGTTTTGGATGTTGCTGGCGATCGCCGTGTTGGCGTGGGCCTTTCGTGAGCCGTTGATGCGCGGCATGGGTGCCTTCCTCATCCGCACTGACACCGATCGCCATGTTGATGCACTCTATGTGCTCGGTGGTTCACCCTACGACCGTGGCAACGAGGCCAGCGTGGTCCTTGCTCAGGGCTTTGCGACCATTGCGTACTGCACCGGTTCCAGCGTGCAACAGGCCGATCGGGCCATGGGCTTGACGATCACCGAGGGGGACCTTACGCGCGCATCGGCGATCAATGCGGGCACGGACCCGCGCAAGATCCTGCCCTATCCCTATGGCACCAGCACCCGCGAAGAAGCCGCCGGTATCCTTCGGCATGCACAACGCATCGGTGCCGATACCATCATGGTCCTTTCCACCGATTTCCACACGCGTCGCGTTGGCAATGTCTTTCGCGAACGCTTCGCCGGCAGTGGCATCACCGTGCTCGTACACGCCGCACCGAGTTCGGAGTACGATCCCGCCAACTGGTGGAACACCGAACAAGGCCTGTTGATGGTGAACAACGAGTACGTGAAGACGATGTATTACGCGGTGAAGTATTGAGGGGGAGGATCAACTCACTCCACCACCATGTGCCCCGAATACATGCGTTCGCTATTGCCCAAGGTGACAAGGTAGTATCCGGGTGAAACGTCGAAGAGATTCATGCGCGGGCTTTCGCCTTGCAAATTGAGGGTTTGGTCGTGAACGATGCGGCCCGCACTATCGATCACTTTCAGTTGCAGGCCGGACCTGTGCAGGAACGCGTCGGGAACCTTGATCCTGAAGGTGCCTTGGTTGGGGTTGGCGTAGATCACCAGCTGCTCATTGCCTTGGCCTTGCATGGTGGAAACACCAACCTGCAGATCGTGTTTGCCGAGGACGATATCATTGAACCCATAACTGGTGTATGACTCACCTGCGAAGAGGAAATCACCGAATTGCTGGCTTTGAGATGACGAACCACCGACGTAGATACCGGAACTAGTTTTGATCAACGAGAGCCCGAACACATCTCCGATCTCACTCATCGCTAAGCAATTCCCCACACTATCCAGCCACAGAAGTTGTTCCTGTTGGGTGGCCGTGCAGGCACCCAAACTCCCGCCACTATTGGAAAAATCGGCACTCACAAGAAATGAACCATCATCCTCTGCAACGATGCTTTCCATGGCTACTCCTCCATAGAATGTGCGCAAGCGCTCTAGGGTCCCATTCGACGAATAACTGTTCAGGTAGGCGATATTTCCGCCTGTTGGCACGTTCAATGTTGTATCAGTCCCGAACCGGGCCGAATCTCCCAATACCGTTCCTGCACAATGGATCTTACCGCTTGCGTCCACATCCATCAGTTGCCGCAATACCGTATTCTGGGTCACAATGGAAAATCCTAAGGGCTTCACCCACCGCGCAACCCCATTACTTGCATCCAAATTCATGAGCATATGCCCGCCACCCACAACGACATTCGCAACCACGGTATCCACTTGCCATGGGCCTGTGTTGCTGTATTGAAATGCTGCGCCATGGACCAAAATGCTGCCGTTGTGGTATTTCAGTTGGTAGGGGAAGAAGCGGGCGATCGATCCCATGGAGAATTCTGGTACCAATTCCTTGACCCAGACCTGGTTTCCTGCTGAGGAGTACTTAGCAATGAACGTTCCGCGCGTGATCGTCTGGCCTTCGATGGAGGATGGACCTGTATAGGGAGTAGATCCTGTTATGAATAGATCGCCCATCGGGTCCACTAAAAGACCAAGGCCAGTAGAACCGTAGCCACTAATAACCTTTGACCAAGTGCAAGCACCGTTCAGATCCAGCCGTGCCAACACCGTACCCGCCGAATCAAATTCACAATCACCTATATTGGAACTATCCGCTGTTGTACCTGTGACATAAAGGCAACCTGCAATACCATCATAGGTCATACCTCGGATTCCCATTGGTCCATTGTTTACCACACAGTTCTTTACCCAAAGGAGGCTACCTGATGAGCTATACTTTGCTATAAAACTATCTTCTTGTCCACGTAAGGTGTCATTCCCGATGATCAAATTGTAATAGTTACCTGGACCTGGCAATGCATAATTTCCGTAGCAATAAATATTACCGGCAGTGTCTACAGCACCGATCCGCCCCCAATCATGTCCAGGTCCACCAAAATGAGTAGACCATTGCCAACCTTGAGCGAAGCTTGTTGTGCATAGAATGCACAGCATCATAACCGTTAGTAAGACTCGCGAGTTCTTCATTGGAATTTATTCATTGCAGCACGAAACTGCGGTTATAGTTGAAGTTCGTCCCATTTACGTTCAGTTGATATACTCCTTTCGCTTTTCCGCTCATGTCCAATTCAGTTCGACCTTCTTTCATCCTCTGTCGGTGGATCTCGTGTCCGAGTTGGTCGCGCACCACCAACACGTTGCTGGAGGATTCCGATCCTGCCGGTATTACCAGGTCCAGAAGCACCAACCCTGCGGAAGGGTTGGGGAATACGCTTAGAATGGGTGGCCGTGTAGCCGCGTGTAGGGCAAGATCAATGAACTGCTCATTTCGCGATTTGGTCGTTCCTGATCCAACGGAATTACTCGTCGGTGCGGAATGCAAGATCCCCTCAAACGGAATATCCGAACACGTGATGAACAGTGGTTCGGTATACACATGCACTTCCGAGCCATTTGTGGCGTGGAAACCATCGTGAAGGTCCACCGCGTAGGTAGCCTTGAGATCCGCCCCGCCAGATACCACCACGCTATTCGCGGTTAAGGATACTAGGGCTTCGTAATACTCTTGATTGGGCGGTGTAATTACAATTCCATCCAATACGATATCGATGCGTTCCGCGAACGTGTGCATTTGATAGGTGTGGATCTGTTCCATTCCGAAAGTTGCACCATCCCAAAAGCCGAATTGCTGATATTCAGTGCCATATGAACCGATCTTCAGGTCGATAATGGCATAATCGCGATCTGAAGTGAGCTGATTCGCAATGCTTGCATCGGTTGGGTCAGTATCGAATCCCCGGATCTCGAAATTACCGTTCTGATCAGTGAATGTGGAATAACCATTATACACTTCCGTGCCATCATTCGAAGGTGGAGGATCTTCGATGTATGCGACTATGGATGTACCCTTTACTGCCACATGTTTCAATGGGTTGCCTTGCTCGTCTTGCACATGGCCGGAAACGGTGCCATAGAAATTACTTCCACTCTCCGGCCAAACAACGTTATTCGTTGGGTGGTAATAGGGGTTGTAATGTCGATCGCTCATATCCACGGTGGGGGAAGCAGGGCCAAATATTGATGTGCTAGGGGGAGGTGGGTTTTGCACGTAGCTTGCAAAGGTCCATGCAGCTTGTTTGCGAAAGGGTTCATAACCGCTAATGCCATTGGCCATGTCCATGGGGCCAGGGTTGCCCCAGTTGATCAAGGCGAAGAAATCTTCCTTGTACAGGTCCAATTCGTAGTGACCAAATACCGGCTCTTCACCAAAACCTCTGCTATACCAATGATGGTCCTGCAGATCCCACCAAGCGTACCCGCAAGCCCGGGAATCACGGATCACCGGAAAGGTCTGTTGCACAAAGTCATTCTGGTCCCCTTCATCTCCATAGGAAACCCACGGAAATATGTAACCCGATCCATCGTGCGCAGAGTAACTGGTTTCGGCTATGATGTACGGTTTTCGCACGGTTTGGTCCACGAAGTACATCTCATTCAAGTACCGATCAATGCATCGCTGCCTAGCAACAACGGGGTCCACATTGAACTCGGACTTTGACAAGACCGGATAGATGTGTACGGTCGCAAAATCGATCTTTGATAAGAGCGGGTCCCAACCACCAGGGAATGGGTCGCGCAGTGGATAGAACCCTACTGTGATCAACCTCCCCGGATCGGCGGCATGTATCGCGGCTACCCATTGGTCTACGATCGCACATGTTTCGTCCTTCTTGTGCATGGCGGCTGCTCCGTAATTCGACTTGATCCAATCTTCGGCCAAACTAGGTTCACCGTACAGGTCATATCCGAGTATGTTGTTCACTTGGTTGGCATGGAGAAAGGCGGTAAGTGCGGCCAAATAGGCGGAGTAATCGTTCATCTCCGGAGAGCCGGCATTTCCACGCATCAACTCGGGATAGCCGTTCTTCATAGGGTCAGCCGTGATCAAGAGCACCTTGAGGTCCAAGGAATTCGCGAGACTACAGAATTGCAGGACGTTGTCGAAGTGAAAAGCGACCATGTGGTCCGTGGTCGGGTCGTAAGGTGGGTCCATGTTCGCGAACTCCTCCACCTCATCAGTGCAATCAAAACACCGAATGGGCAATAGGAAACCCGTTCCCGGTTTCTTCTTCGGCGTATTCACCACGCGCACGGTATTGAAGCCGAGCAATTTGGTCTCATAAAGATCTTGTAGGATCCTCGCCGTGCTTTGGTTTATATCGGAATAATTGTACAAGATGGAAGTGCCTTGGAAATTGTTCTGGACCAAACGGCACGTTGCCATTTCGGCCGGTGAAGGATCCGGGATCGTGATGCTCCCCGTTGTGGGATAAGCATACTGCACGTAATAGTTCATGATCATGGGAAAGAAAGGTTCGCCATGTTCATCGTAGAACTGGTCCCATTGCAGGCTAATGGGTCTTTCTTGGGCGAACGAACACACGCTCATTCCCACAAAAGCGAGAAGAAGGCATTGCTGTATGTTCCACCTTCTCATTTACCTAGTTGTTCGGTCCGTAGCTGAACAACTTCCGCTCTGACGGCACTGATCTCCTTTTGCAGTTGGATGATGTACAACATCTGCTCCTCCACCGTACGCAACAAGCGCAGTTGCATATCGCCTAGTTCCATGCCCTCTGCCTCCTCCACTTCGGCTGCTGTCGGGAACCAAGGCAAATGCCCTTTGGTGCTGATGTGCTTTTCTACTTCTGCCAAGGAAAGGAGAGGGTAGTCCGCTTTGAATACGTAATCCGGAAATGGTCCGGCAGTGACCTTCACATCCCTACAAATAATTCCGCCTTCTACACCCAACCTGTATAGTTGGCTTTGGTTGAAAGTGACTTCGCCGATCCCCACCCGGTTCTCTTCATCAACGAACAATGCTCTGGCCGTCGCAAATTCATTCCAGATAAAGAAGTCTTTACCGCCGTCTCCTACGTAGTCACATCCAATGGCCCATTGCTCTTCGATCGGACCCGAACTTGGTTTCTTCTTGAAGCGTATTTCGGTGTGCCTGTTAGCATCGGTACGCGAGTTGACCAATGTGATCCCGCTTCGGGCCAGTGTCGTATGGATCTCCACTTGCTCTTGTGGGTTGTTCGTACCAATGCCGACCAATCCGACCTCGGAGATCCGCATGCGCTCGCTTGCATTGGTGATCATACGCAACGGGTGGTCGGAAAGCGTGCCCAACAAGGGATACAGATTTTCGCATAAACCATTGAAGTCGTTGCCCACCACCTTCCAATACGGCAGGAATGATGCAAATCCAAGGCACGGTTCTCCCGGTCCTGGGTTAGGGGGTTGCGGTGGTGGTTCACCACGAAGTATTCCATTCGCATCACGGTAAAGCAACCCTACCTCGGTAAGCGATCCATTCAACGCGATGTCCCCGTTGCTTTTCAGCCGGAAACCTTCAATGCCGTTGCTCTTGAGCACGAGGTCATGGGCATCACTCGTACCTACGTACTGGACCGCAGGGTTGGTATTGGCGTTGCCGCCCATGGTCCAGTCGCTGCGTTCGGGTTTTGTCAACTTTACGGTGCCTTTTTCCTCACAGCCGTTGGCATCGGTGACCGTTACCTTGTACTCACGGGCATCCAATCCGTAGCGGTAGGACGTGGTGGTTCCATCGACCCACGCATACGCGTAGGGCATCACTCCTTGGGTCACGATAACATTCAGAAATCCGTTGGAGCAATCGAAGCAGCTTATGTTCAACTCGTTCGGATACACGTATGGCACCACTTCCACCTTCAAGGGTTCGGGTTGGTTCAAGGTTATCTCTGCCTCGCCCGTAAGACCATTCACATCGATAACCTTAAGGTTCAAATAGCCAGCGGGTAGCCCGGTAATGTTCGCTGTGGTTTCCCCATTGGACCAGAGGTATGCGTAAAGTGCAACACCTCCTGTTACCCCACTCTGCACTTCGCCTCCTTTCTTGCCGAAACACGTGATCTCATAGCCGTTGTGCATGGTGGCGGTGAGTGTTACCGTGAGCGTCTGGGACCAAACACTTGCGCCAAAGGAAAATGCACTAATGGCAAGGAACGTCAGCGCCCGGAACGCAGAAGGGGGGGGCAGAATTTAAGCATTAGTGGGTTTTGATACAACGAATGTGGATCGTCGGTTGTCACCTTTGCAATAAATTCGTCGAAAATCCGGCGGATCGTTGAAAAGTTGCTGCGTTATGTGCTCAAGCATAGCGGAGCAGATCCTTCGGCGACTCCGCTCACTTCTCCAACACCACCCGCTGCACAAAACGCCCTTTCCCCGAAGTAAGCGCCAAGTGATAAACACCCGTACTCTCGCCACCGAGATCCAACGAAGCACGCGCATTCCCACCAACAAAGCTGCCTACACGCACCGTACGACCCACCATATCCGTTACATGATACCGAACGAGTCCTTCAACCCCGGTTAGGTCCAACGTGAACGCGCCGGTGGAAGGGTTCGGGACCACACGAATGGTTTCAGCAGTAAACAGGTCGGGGACGTTGACATCCACAAAGCAGAACTCATTTACGTTGATGTCCAAGTATTGGCCATCGCTTTCCGCGTACACTTCACCGTTAAGGTCGCGGATCACGTAGGAGCCTTCGCCATCATCGCAACAGAGGCCGTTGCCGAATGCATCGTGGATGGTGAAGACGTAGCAGCCATTCGTTAGGCAGAAGGGAATGCTGTCCACTTGTCCGTTGTGGTTGTTCACGTAAGGCCCGCCGGTGTATAGTTCGGTGCCGGTTTCGGTGCTGAGGTCCCACAGGATGTCCTCGCCGTAGTTGTCCAGGGTAAGGATCAAGCTGATGATCGCGCTGGGCAGGCTGGCGTTGAAGGCGTAGTCCAAGGTGTCGTTCGCGGTGGCTTGGTCCTGGCCGCCGTTGGGTTCTCCGCATACCACGTGCAAGAGGTTCTCGCCGGGGAGAAGCGGGATCGCGGGCAAGGAAATGTTCACGGTCTGGGTGGTATCCAACGAACCGGTCCAAGGGTAGGTGTAGTTCGGACCGCCTTCGATCCAATAGGTGAAGACCGCCGAGGTGAGCACCACGGTCCCGTCGTTCTTATAGGTGATGTTGGGTGAAATGGAATCAATCCCGCAGTTGATCGCAGCCACATTGGTAATGGAGGTAACAGCACCATCGAAAACGATCGGGGCGATGATCGTTCCGCCAAGTCCACCGAGCGTATCGCCGCATGTGGCGCCCAGCCATTCTTCCACCAAAGGCCAGCTGATCGTAAGCCGTCCGTAATAATCGTCGACGCTGTTCGCACAGTTGGCGGCGCCTCCGAACAGTTGACCCACGATCTGTTTGTTCTGGTTCCACAACCCACTTCCGGAAGAACCTGGTTCGGTGGTGCCCGCGCTCCAAACCTGGACTTGCCAGCAATCAGCACCGGAGAAGGTGCCCACCACCGCAGGCCCATCGGAATGGGAGATCTTCTTGATGTCGCCCCGCGGGTGATGGATGCCCGTCATGCTCGTTGCGGCCACGTCGCTGTGGTCCCAACCGCTGTAGAACGCGTTGTACTCTTCGGGCGGTGCGGTATTCAACCGAAGGAACGCCAAGTCCGTGCCTGCACTGTTCACGAGCAGTTCGCAACCGGACACGGTTTGGTCGGTGGGGCCTTGTTGGGTGGGATCGCATACCGGACTGTCCCAATTGAAGCGGAAGGTCCAGTTCGCCACGTCGGCATCCAAGCAGTGGTTGGCGGTGAGGAAGTAGGGGGTGCCGTCCTCCGCGCAATTGTTCAGCAAGGTGCCGGTGCAGCTGCCCGTTGGCGTGATCACCAAAGCAACGGACCGGATCTGGTCCCGCCATTCATCACCCTCCGGACAGATGACATTGATGTTGCAATCGCCACTATCGCCCAAGTCGCGCATGACTCCTGCAGGATCGCGGTAGCCGTGGGTCACTTTGTTGATGTGCAAGCGGCCTTCACCTAATTGCGCAAACGGTTCGTGGTACTCAATGGTGATGTGTTCACCCGGTAATGGCGACACGCCCATGCTGCTGCGGTGGCCGCTGCTGGCACTGGTGAATCCACCTAGTCGCTGGCCAAGTTCGTTGTAGACGAATACCACGCCGCTTTCCGATAAAACGAATTCAGAAAAGATGAAATTGATCCCCAAGGCACCCGGACAGGTAATGCCCATGCGCCAAACCCGATCGCCATTCCGCAAGGTGCTCCATGAACCATGGGTAGCCATGTCCAGGTCCACCGCATGCTGAAAGCCGAAACGATAAGGGCCTTTCACACCATTCAACATGTTCGCTTCGTCTTCCGCGAGCAAAGCCGCATGATCAACTTCCGGGAGCACAACGGATCGGAGGGGAGCCAACATGGCCGCTCCAGGAGTAATGCCGATCGGTTCTCCGCCAAATGCGATCTGTGCCTCTGTGAGGTCCGGAAACAGGCCTGCTATCCCCGCAATGATCAAAACACTCAACTGACGTAGGGTAGTGGTTTTAGCCATGTTCAGAACGTTTCGGACGATCAAGATAGATGCTTTGGTCAATGTGATACCACCACACGCTGCGTAGTGCTGTTATCCGTGGTCGTTACGCGGATGATGTATTGCGCATCAGGCAGGGAGGAGAGATCGATCGTTGGGTTTCGGGAAGTGCCGACCAAGTATTCTTCAAGCACGACCGATCCCAATACATCGATCACCGTTATCCGGGCGCGACCGGGAGCCGATCCGGCCAGGGTAAGGGTTACCATTCCGGATGTAGGATTAGGTGCAACGATAAGATCGTTCCGGTTCCGGTTTTCTTCGATCCCGATCGCGGGTGTCCGGTATCCGTCGTGGTTGTTCCCACATGATCCCAACCAAGGCTCAAGGAACGGATAACTGATATTGAAGCGCCCGAAATAATCATTGAAGTTGAAGTCACAAGATGCTTGACCACCATAGAGTTGTCCGACCAACCTTCCGTTCGGATCCCAGAGCCCACAACCACTTGAACCGCCTTCCGTTGTGCCATCGCTCCATGCAGGGACCCGCCATGAATCGACACCGTCCAACGAATCGTGTACAACGATTTGTGTAGAGAAACTGATCTTCTTTATATCGCCTGAAGGATGATGGATCGCAACAACACTGGACGCGGGTTGATCCGCTTTGTTCCAACCCGAGTAGTAAGCGTTGTATGCCGCAGGAGGTGGGGTATTGAGTTCCAGCAATGCATAATCGGAAACCTCTCCATGGGCCAACAATGCCGCACCGGAAACGGTCTTGTTCGTAGGTCCATTCGTGGTGGTGTTGCAGGTGGGGCTCTGCCAGTTGAAGCGGAAGATCCAGTTCTGCGGATTGCCCAAACAATGGTTCGCTGTTAGAAAGTAAGGAGTGCCATCATCGGCGCAGTTGTTGATCAATTGACCGGTACAGAGACCGCTGCCCCCAAGGACGATCATGGCGACCGAAGCGATCTGGTCGCGCCATGGATCACCGACCGGACAGATCACGTTGTTATTGCACGAGCCACTGTCGAAGAGTTCATCATTGCTCTTCATGATGTCGCGGTAGGCGTGGGTCACTTGTCCGATCCGCACTCTGCCTTGGCCATGGACGGTCGCTGGTTCCACGTACTCGATCGTGATGTGCTCGCCGGCCAAAGGCGCTACTCCCAAGGTGGTATTGCCAGGGTTGCTACCCGCCTCAAATCCGCCCATTACTTCACCATCATCGTTGTACACGAACACCTGCGCACCTTCCGGAATGACGTAGTCATGGAACTCGAAGTTGATGCTGAATGATCCCGGACAGGTAAGGCCCAGCCGCCAGACCCGATCCCCGTTCGGAAGAAGGGTCCACAACCCGCTGTTCTCCAGACCGAGGTCCACGCCATGGTTGTACCCGAATCGATAGGGACGTGCTTTTCCTTCCGCCTGCAACACAAGGTCTTCGGCCATCAACGCATCTACATCAACGGCTGGGAGCACGACAACGGGAACTTCCGGAAGGTGGTAACTGAGCTCCAAGCCAAGCGGTTTACCACCGAACGAAAGCTGTGCTTGGGCCGCAGTGGCCACTACCAACAAGGAACAAACAAAAAGTGAGGAGCGAGAATTGGCGTGCATGGAGTTTCTGTTCCGCAGCATGGTCCATCCATTCTGCGTCGTGGTGAAATTACAACTCCAAGTGTTCCGCGCCCGCAGAAATCATTACACTTCCTTGGAGACCTTCTGCCTATCCTCCAGCAGTTGGCGCATTGCAAAGAGTTCGTCGCGTAACTGTGCCGCTGCTATGAAATCCAGTTCCTTGGCCGCTTTGCGCATGCTCTTCTCCAACACATCAACGTTCTTGGCCAGCTGATCGTTGGTCATCACTTGGAACACGGGGTCCGCAGCAATGCTGAAGCCTTCCGGTTCCAAGTAGGCGCGCTCCTTGCCCGGCGAGTTGATGTCGATCACGGCGGTCTGGCGCATCACATCTCCCCGATCGCGCTTGATCTGCGTCGGGGTGATGCCATGCTCCTCGTTGTACGCCATCTGTTTGATCCGCTTCCGATCGGTCTCGTCCATCGTGCGCTGCATGCTCTTCGTGATCTTGTCGGCGTAGAAGATCACCTTTCCGTTGATGTTACGCGCTGCACGTCCAGCGGTTTGGGTAAGGGATCGATCACTACGAAGGAATCCTTCCTTATCCGCATCAAGCACCGCTACCAAGCTCACTTCCGGCAGGTCCAAGCCTTCACGCAACAAGTTCACCCCGATCAGCACATCGAACATGCCCAACCGCAACTGGCGTAGGATCTCGATCCGTTCCAAGGTCTCTACATCGCTGTGGATGTATTTGCAACGGACACCGTTCTTCCCCATGAATTCGTTCAGCTCTTCGGCCATGCGCTTGGTGAGCGTGGTCACCAGAACACGTTCGTCCTTCTCGGCTCGGGTGCGGATCTCGTACAACAGGTCATCGATCTGGTCCTTGCTGGGGCGCACTTCAATTGGCGGATCCAACAGACCGGTGGGACGTACCACTTGTTCCACGACAACGCCTTCGCTCCGCGCCAATTCGTAGTCGGCGGGGGTGGCGCTCACGAAAATGGTCTGGCCGAGCATGCCTTCGAACTCCTCAAATTTCAAGGGGCGATTATCCATCGCGCTCGGCAGTCGGAAGCCGTATTCCACCAAGTTCTTTTTGCGGCTGCGGTCCCCGCCGTACATCGCGGATACTTGGCTCACGGTTACATGGCTTTCGTCCACGACCATGAGGAAATCCTCTGGGAAATAGTCCAGCAGGCAGAAGGGGCGCTGTCCGGTCAGGCGTCGGTCGAAATAACGGCTGTAGTTCTCGATGCCCGAGCAGTAGCCCAGTTCGCGCATCATCTCCAAGTCGTAGAGCACGCGTTCCTCCAGCCGTTTCGCCTCCAGGTGTTTGCCGATCTCTTTGAAGAAATCCACCTGCTTCACCATATCATCTTGGATGCTGTGGATCGCGGCGTTCATGGTATCGCGACTGGTAACGAAGATGTTGGCGGGGTAGATCACCACATGTTCTTCTGCAGCCATGGCCTTGTTGTCCGCAGTGCCGAAGCGTTCCAATTTCTCGATCTCATCCCCGAAGAAATGGATCCGGATGCCCTCATCGGCGTAGGCCAGGAATACTTCCACCACATCGCCGCGCACCCGGAAATTGCCGCGACCGGGTTCCGCGTCTTTGCGACTATACAACCCTTCCACCAAGAGCAAGAGCATCTTGTTCCGCGAGATCTTCTGGCCCTTGTCCAAGTTGATGATCGTCTTGTGGAACTCCGCCGGATTCCCGATACCGTAGATGCAGCTCACACTGGCCACCACGATCACGTTGCGCTTCCCGCTCAACAAGGCGCTAGTGGTGCTCAGACGCAATTTCTCGATCTCGTCGTTGATCGAAAGGTCTTTTTCGATGTACGTGTTCGAGGTGGGGATGTAGGCCTCGGGCTGGTAGTAGTCATAGTAGCTCACGAAGTACTGCACGCTGTCGTTCGGGAAAAAGTGCTTGAACTCGCCGTAGAGCTGCGCGGCCAAGGTCTTGTTGTGGCTCAGGATCAGGGTAGGGCGGTCCACTTGCGCGATCACATTGGCCACAGTGAACGTCTTTCCGCTGCCGGTAACGCCCAACAACGTTTGCGCGGGCATACCATCATTCAAACCTTGCACCAGTTGTTCAATGGCTTCGGGTTGGTCCCCGGTGGGCTTGAATTCCGAAATAAGATCAAATGGCATGCGTTGTGGCGATCGGGATCTGCAAAGGTACCGGTTACGTAGGACCCGTGATGCGAAAGGGAAGGGCGATCAGATCGCGCGCCCTTTGGGCGCGAAGAGCTAGGAAGATCTTTAACCGCAGATGAACGCAGATGGACGCAGATAAGTGCGGAGTTTGCCTGTGTCGTTATCATCATCCATACGTCTCACCGGGTTGGTCCATCGGTTTGTAACCGTATTCTGGCGTTTAGCTCTGCGGGAATTCATCTGCGTGTATCTGCGTTCATCTGCGGTTCCCTTTTTCCGCGTTCATCCGCAATCCGTAGCTTGGTGGTCCAAAAGCAAAAAGATCCATCTCGGTCATGCTCCTGAAACGCGTTCTCCATTACCTCGATCCGCGCAGCCTGTTCGGTAAGAGCGATCCCAACAGCAGTTTGCGGTTCATGCACGGGATCAACCGCATCAGTATTTTCCTGTTCCTGTTCTGCTTGGTGGTGATGTTGGTGCGCGCGTTTACACGATAGGTCCAATGGACGAAACCCGGTTCCGGAAATGCTCGGTGGCCGAACGGCTTGGTCACGTAGAGGCCGATGGGACCTACTTGGGTTCGCGGTTCCATGGCAGACATCAAGTGCATCTCTACGGCATGGAAGGCTTTTACTGCGAGGTCTGGATGCGGGCCGGACTGCACTACGTGGAATGGATCGAGGTGGCGCGGAACACGGATATTTTGAGCGAGTATGTGAAGGTGGATCTGAAGGGGTTGTTGGGGTGAGAGCATGGGTCTGCGTAATCCAAATTATAGGCAATTGAAGCCATTGGCATACATAACTACTCTCTTGCTAGTGAGTTGTTCGAACAGAACCGAAACATTTATCTTGAATGGATTTTCAGGCGACGATGTTGTTATCTATTCTACTTTCAAAGCGGATTATTATTTTGATCGAAACGAGCTACTGACATATTATCAAGACCATCGTAGTGGCCTCGCACTTGAACATTTGAATGAATTCATTGAAGAACAAAAGGCGCAACGAATTGTAATCCATGATACATTAGGACGTGTATTGGATGAAGGCGGATCGAGACGAAACGATGCCCATCAATATGCTCACATCCAAGATGGTATTGGTTGGACGATAATCGAGTTCGCGAGAAAAGGAAACCTGAAAATATACTCTCATATGACCAATGAGTTTCTGTCTGAGATTACATTCTTTGAGACAGAGGATAACCTTGCTGGAACTTCAGGTCTGTGTCAATCTGATAGTGTACTTATTGAGGAACTTCGATGGATCAAATAGCCTGGTTACAAAAGGCTTCGTCAGGCACCCATCTAGAGAAACGTCTGTAACTGATGCTGAAGCCAAGCTTTTCCTAGAGCAGGCCCACCTAACCCTTCACCCAGATCCCCCAACTCTCCTCCGCCTGTGTATGCAACATGTGCATCCCGTTGGCCGTGATCGCCCCTTGCAAGCGGGCCTTCTTCAAGAACACCGTCTCTTCCGGATTGTAGACCAGGTCGATCACCACATGCTTTTCGCTCAATGACGCGTAGGGCAATGCGGGAAAGGTGTCCACGGCGGGGAACATCCCAAGCGGCGTGGTGTTGATGATCAGTGGTGATACTGCAACCAAGATCGGGTCCAAGAGGTCCCACGTTAGATCTCCTTTTTCGCGTGTGCGGCCAACCACCCGGAATTTGATCCCGAGGTCGCGCAGCACAAAGGCCACGGCGCGGCTGGCACCACCGCTTCCCAAGACCAAGGCCCGTGGTTTCTTGCCGTTCAGCAAGGGCAGCAGGGTGCTTCGGAAACCAAGCACATCGGTGTTGTATCCCGTCGTTCGACCGTTCTCAATGTGGATCGTATTCACCGCGCCAACGGCCAAGGCCATGGGGTCCACGGCATCCAAGAAAGGGATCACCGTTTGCTTGTAGGGCACGGTAACGTTCAATCCCACCAATCCTTTTGTGCTACTGATCAGTTGCGGGAGTTCGTCGATCGTATCCAGTTCGAATGGATCGTAGCGATGGGCCTTCAACCCTTCGCGTTGGAATTTTTCGGTGAACCACTTTTGGCTGAACGAATGGGAGAGGGGTTTACCGATCAGTCCGAATCGTTTCATTTCGGATCGTTCAATATGATGCGTCCGTAAAGACGCGACGATACTGATACCCCCACCAACAACTTGTCATTCCACATCGGAAACCCTGACCGCATCACAGCCCCAGCGGGGCGAAATAGCACAGCCATGGTCCCGTAGCCAGCCGTATTGGACTGCGGGATCAACCCATCGTGATGTGGATCCCAATTGGGTCTAAGCCCTGAAGGGGCGAAATAGTTTGGGAACTTGTCGGATCTCTGGAACGTCGAATGGAACCTATTGCGCCCTTTCAGGGCTGAAATTCCGCGCGCAATGCATGTTGTCGATGGGTCAAGACCCATCGCTTTACTATGTCGCCCTTTCAGGGCTTGCGGCCTTATTGACGTGCCAGTCGATTGGACGATCCTGTTGCGCTGCGGGACCATCGCTATGCTATGTCGCCCTTTCAGGGCTTGCGGTCGTGTTGAAGAACCCATCGATTGGACGATTTCGTTGAACTGCCGGACCATCGCTTTGCTATGTAGCCCTTTCAGGGCTTGCGGCCGTGTTGACGAACCTGTCGAAGTGGACAAACCGGACCGCAGTAGGGATCTAACTGCAAATCCAGACTTCATGCTTTCTTGGGTGCGAACCGTTCCAGCACGAGCAGAATGGCGGCACCCAGCACGGCGAGCACAATGGCTCCCACGAGTTGCGGTTCTTTGGTAGTGATGCCCAGCACAGTGTCCATTTCCGTGATGGTAGCGTAAGAACCGGGTAGGATATTGTGTTGGATGAAAGGTTCCAGGTGCTCATCCGGTTTTCCTTCATGGACCATGCGCACGCTATCCACTGCTTTCCATGGCCAAATAATGGTGAGCGAGCCCAACAAGAAACCGGTCAATGAAGCCACGGTGAGGTCATGGTGTTCAGTGAACATCCAGTTCAGCAGGCGTGAAAAGGCCATAAGACCGAACAAACAACCGACTGCGAACACAGCAACGATCGGCAGGTCCAAGGTCTTGAGCGCAGTCATTACGGGGAGGTAGGCCCCGAGCAAAAGCAAGATGAACGAGCCGCTGATGCCCGGCAGGATCATGGCACAGATGGCGATCGCTCCGGCAAAGAAGAAGAAGATCAAGCTCGTGGAACCGGATCCCGCGCTCATCAGTCCGATGGCAACTGCAAAGGCGGTGCCCAGCAACAAGCCGATCCAGGGGCCCACATTCCAATTGCGCACCAATTTGCCACAGAGGAACACACTCGCAGCGATCAATCCGAAGAAGAAGCTCCAGATCAATACCGGTTCGTGGTGCAAGGCCCACGTGATCGGGCGCACCAAGAGGAGCACGCTTGTAAGGATGCCAGCGAACAGGGTGATCAGGAAGTTCCCGTTGATCTGTTCCCACGCCGCCTTTACCCCTTGCTTCCGCAGGACCACCAAGGTTTCAGGACCTACGGACTTTATGGACGAAAGAAGCTCCTCGTAGATACCTGAGATGAAAGCGATCGTGCCGCCGGAAACACCGGGCACCACATCCGCGGCACCCATGGCCATGCCTTTCAAGAACAGAATGATGCGATCTCTGAACACCATGATCAATCACATTTCAAAGTAGGGTCGAAAGCTTGCCCGAAAGCGAGGATGCCACCTTGTAAGCTGGAAATGTTGCTGAACCCGTAGCGCACCCCAAGTGCATTGGCAACGGCCGCCGATCGACTTCCACTGCGGCAATGGATCACGACAGGGATGTCCTTTCGGATCTCGGCCAGCCGTTCGATCACTTCACCCATGGGGATCAATTCCCCACCCATGCTACACAGTTCGGCTTCGTACGGTTCGCGCACGTCGATCAGTTGGAAGGTCCGTTTTTCGTCCATCCACTTCTTCAATTCTGCCGGGGTGATCTCTTGCATTGGATTCCTCTTTTTGGCTCTTTGGTAATTGCAGGGGTTCGGTGACGGAGTGCAGCGATTCCGCCCAAATATCTCTTCAAATCGACCCCAAAAGGAAAATTACTCCGGGTTCACTTGGCGCAGCTTCTCAGCCATTTCCTCCGGCAAGTACTGGAAGAAGGTGTCGCCGCGCAAGCCCAACCGAAGTGTCTCCAACGGAATGGTTTCTTCCGCAGGGATATTCCCCAGATTAACGTTGGCACCCAATTGCTTGATGAACCAAACTTGTTGCGATTTCTGAGGCGCTTCCCACAGGATGTCCTTCGAAGGGATCTTCGCGATGATCTTGTTCACCAAGCTGGTGTGCGCATGGCCGCTCGGGCGATAGATCCCGACCGTACCGCTCTCTCGTGCTTCCGCGATCACTTTCCAACTGCCCGCATCCAGTTCGGTACGCATCATCTTCACCCATTTCGCAGGGCTGATCAGAATGCCGGTCTCTTTTGACCCCACTTCGCTGAGCACCGTGAAATCCCTGGCCAATTCGCCAATGTATTTGCACTTGTCCTTCAAGGACAGATTGATCGAACCGTCACTGACCTCTGCCGTGTCCAAGCCCAAGGTGTCCATCAGTTTTCGATAGTCCTTGAAGGCACCGCGCGCAACGAACGCTTCGAACAAGGTGCCGCCCAGATAGACGCGCATGTCTGCCTTTTGGAAAAGCTTCACCTTTTCCTTCAGCCGGGGTGTGACGAACGAAGTGCCGAAGCCCAACTTTACGATGTCGACCAAATGGCCACAGGAATCGATCATGTCCTCAGCTTGGCGCATGCTCATGCCTTTGTCCATGACCATCGTTAGCCCTTCCTCACGCGGTTTGGAACTGCGTGCAGGGATGTGCGAAAGGCTGTAGTTCATTTGCGACGATAGAGTTCCAGCAGGTGAACCACTTGGGGCAATTGCATGGCTTCTGGGAAATGTTCCAGGAAAAGAACATGGCCGGCGTGTTCCGCCATCAAGGCTTCCTCCAGTTCCAAGAGACCTTGTTGTTGTTGTCCGTCCTGTAAGAGATAGCTCGCCATCCGGTAGCGGTAGCGGCTGTTCAACTGGTGTACTTGTTCCCCTTCACGCAACTTCCTCACAGCGGGTCCAGCACCCTTCATCCGGAACAACAGGTCCGAATGGTCAAGCCAGCCATCCAAATTGTCCGGCTCCAATTTGTTCATCTTGACGAATGCGGCAAAGGCTTCCTCGGGGCGATCCATCCGCGCCAATACGTTGGCCAGATAGTACCAAGCATCACCCAGTTCGGGGGCAAGGGTGATCGCCTTTTCCAAGTCTTTCAACGCTTCCGGGAGCCGGTCCTGCATGTCCCTTACTACACCACGACCGATCCAGGCGTCCACCCAATTGGCATCCAACGCAATGGATTGGTCATAATGGATCAAGGCCTGCTCGTAGTTGTCCATCTTCTCGTAGCACTCGCCGATGTAGCTGAAGGTGATCGCCTGAGGGCCATCGACCGCAATGGTCTCCTGGTAGCAATCGATCGCCTCCTGATAGCTGCCCTGGATCAACAAATTGCGCGCCTTGCTGAAGTGTGCCGCGGTGAACCGTTCTTCAATGGCCAAGCAATAATCCAAGGCCTCAACACTTTCCTCGAAGCGGTCCATACGCGCAAGTGCGTTGCCCAAATTGTACCAGGCCACAAAGGCATACGGATGCTCGTTCGTGAATTCGCGGAAGAAGGTGATCGCTGACTGGTGGGCTTCGGCTAGGTCGTAGCAATACGCCAGTTCATACAGCACGGCCTCGTTCTCCGGATTCATTTCCAAGGCCTGCTGCAGGCTGTGGATCGCCAGGTCGAACTGTTCCAGATTCTCATACTCGAATGCCAGATCCAAGTGGATGTCATCCAAGCCCTCATCAGCCAAAGCAAGCGCGCGCTTGTAATGCTCCACGGCACGGTGGTGGTTGCGCAGTTGGCTGTAGATCCCCGCTTTGTGCAGGTACACATCCACGTTGAAGGGTTCCAACTTCGAGATCGCGTCCAACACGGAAAGCGCTTTGTTCAACTTGCCTAAGCCCATCAGTACGTGCGCTTCACAGAACTTCAAGTCCAGCGCATCGGGGTGTTGTTGCTGGGCATAACCCAACACTTCTTCCGCTCGTCGGGAATCATTCGACTCCAAATAATGCTCAATGATCAGCTCGAACTCTTCCACGTCAAAGAAGAAGTGTGCGTTCTGCTCGCGCATGGCCTCATACCGTTCCACGCAATCGTGTATATCTCCATTGCGCTCGGGCGATGGTAGGGATCCTTCGTTCATGGGGTGGTTCTGGAGCGACCCTCGCAGGGTAAGCGTGGGTCCGGTTCGGACAAAAATAGGGAACCACGGCCCATCCGCACTTAAGCATGGTCCGGTTATGAACAGTTCCGGGTTGGATCCTGGTGG
>Ga0154020_10001221_pt1 | contig 31859 bp, 24 predicted proteins | sample Klosneuvirus_201_FD_109709 | JGI IMG/M metagenome (GOLD analysis project Ga0154020, IMG submission 109709) | Active sludge microbial communities from wastewater, Klosterneuburg, Austria - Klosneuvirus_20160825_MG | ecosystem: Engineered > WWTP > Aerobic digester > Activated sludge | place...
CGATACCGGTCGATCAAAACTGTTGAGCACAACGTATTCGTAGTCATCCGGACCAAAGAGCCGCAATGCATAGATCGCCGCGTTCATTGCGTTATCACTGAAGTCGGTCGGGATCAGAATGGTTTTCATGGTCGAAAGGTTGGTCAGGTCCGGGTTAGCGGTGGTTGCTCATTTCATCGTGGGCGCTCCGGGAGCACCATCAAGGGAAGCGTGGCATGCAGCGCCATTTTCTTGGCTTTGCTGGAGTGGAACAAACCCTTCCAAAACCCAACTTGGCGATGGACCACTGCGACCAACTGGATCTTTCCACTGGTCGCTAGTTCGTCTATGGTACGCGTCATATCGGAGCCTTGTACAGTGACGAAGGAATGCTTTACATCGGAAAAGAGATCGTCCATCCTGTCCTTTGCGGCACGGTCCTTCGCATCGGGCATGAGGTAACGCACATGGGCCAATACGATCTCTGCATTCTTTTTCCGCGCCAATTCGATCAGTGGTGCCAACGTGGACCGATCCACTGTTTCTCCGTCGTAAGCGAACATGATCCGCTGCACGGGTACAGGTCGCCATTCAGATGGCACGGATATTACCGGGGCTGTCGCACCCGTCACCACCGCCGTCGTATTCGTCCCAACACGTCCGTAGTTTCCTTCGCCTTGCGTACCGATCACGACAAAATCAGCACCCTTGCTCCGCTGGATCTCGTTCAGCACGTCCGTAAGTCTTCGGTTGGAGGTCTTCTTCGCCAACACCACCTTCCCGGCATAGTGTCTGCAGTTCCGTTCAAAACGACGCAACCCGTTGAGCGCTTCACGTTCCGGGATCTTGCCAAGTCCTGGCAATAGCGCATTGTCGAAAACCGGTTTCAAGTAGGTATGTACCAACGTGAATTTGTTGCCTTGCGTACCAAAGAGGTCGAATGCGAATTTGGCCGCGTTCATCGCGGTATTACTAAAGTCCGTTGGTAGCAGTACGTGTGTCATTCCCATAGTTTAAATGTTCAATACGCCTTGTGCAACCAAGGTAAGACCGCTTGAGGGAGCGATACCTGTCAAATGTCATTTTCTCCGAAGCAACCGGATCACAGCGAACCGAATGAACCAGCGCCAACGATGCCTTGCGGAACTTGTTCAATGGACCGTTCGAAGGTCCACATCTAATCTCTCCAATTTCCTGGACCACGCGGTAGAGTCGTTGGTGTTCCAAATAAACTGAACACCATGTTGCAGAACTGGACGCTCAACATTTGCGATAAGGAGTTCGTCCATGTCATTTTGAAGCCTTGGGGTCGGCTTGGATCAAGGCGATGGAATGGGTGATCGGCGCATGTACGCAGTGTCTAAAGGCCTAGCGGCTTCTACACCTACTTGGCCGCGATCACGAAGAACTATCGAGATAAGTGCGTAAACCATGTTACTCAGCCATCAACCCTTCCACCCCTTTACCACCTCCAAGAACTGTTTCCCGAACTGCTGTGCCTTATAGTCCCCCACCCCGTTCACCAAGCGGAACTCGTAGACATTCATCGGTTTCTTCTCGGCCATGTCGATCAGTGAAGCATCGCTGAAGACCACGTAAGCGGGCTTGCCCATTTCCTTCGCGATGGTGCGTCGCAATTCCTTCAGAACGGCAAGTAGATCTGCGCTAGCGGGTGTCGGTTCTGCAACGACCTGTCGGGTGCGCTTGGGTCGCTCCTGCCGCTCCTTGATGGTTTCCGGCGTCACCAATCCAACCGGTCTTTCACCTTTCAAAACGGCTTCACCGGCACGTGTGATGATGAGGTGATGGTGATCCCGGTAATCCACTTCCAGCAAGCCGAGATGGATGAATTGTTGGATGAACTGCACCCAAGCAAAGGCCGTGGTATCGTTCCCAGCACCGAAGGTCTTGATACGCTGCCAACCATGTTCGCTCACCGCCGGACTGTTGGTTCCCTTCAACACATCAACCAACACGCTCAACGGTAACTTCTGACCACTGCGTACCACAGCACTCAACGCTTTCTGCGCTAGGACGGTGCCATCGAAATACTTCGGTGGGTCCTTGCACACATCGCAATTACCACAGGCTTCTGGACTGGATTCACTGAAGTAGCTCAGGAGGATCGTTCGGCGACAAGTCTGCGCCTGCGCATATTCCTTCATGCGATCGAGCTTCGCGATCACCACGTCCTTATAGCGCGGTTCCTCGATCTCCTCGGCGAAGTGCATGTGCTTTTGCACGTCGGCGTAACTGTAGAACAGGATCGTTTCCGCAGGCTTGCCATCACGTCCGGCGCGACCTATCTCCTGATAGTAGCCTTCCACAGTACCGGGCAGATTGTAATGGATCACAAAACGCACATCGCTCTTGTCGATGCCCATGCCGAAGGCGATCGTGGCACAAATGACATGCAGCTTGCCTTGGATGAAATCATCTTGTACCCGGCTGCGCTCCGCAGGGTCGAGCTTGGCGTGGTAGTAAGCAGCCTTCACGCCGATCCCTTGCAACTTGGCAGCGAGCTTCTCGGTTCCCGCACGGCTGTTGCAATAAATGATGCCGCAGTGACCATGGTGCCTTCCCATGAAGCGTTCGATGGCCTTCCAGCGATCTTGTCCCGGCAACACGGCGAGCGACAAATTCGGTCGATCGAAACTACTGACGAAGGTGCGCGGATCATGCAGCCCCAAGAGATCACCGATGTCATTCCGGACCGCACGATCGGCGGTGGCGGTCAATGCGACAACCGGCACTTGCGGGAATCGTTTCTTAAGAATGTTCAGGTGCTTGTATTCGGGGCGAAATGAATGTCCCCAAGAGCTTATACAATGGGCTTCATCCACGGCAAAGAGCTTCACCCCCAGTTCTTCCAACCGGTCCAAAAAGCCTTGTTGGAAGAGACGTTCCGGCGATACGTACAACAACTTCAATTCCCCGTTCCGCAGTTGCTCGTTGATGATACGTTCCTCCTCGTAACCGAGCGAACTGTTCAGGAACGCGGCCGGGATCCCGTTGCCTTGCAGTGCCTGCACTTGGTCCTTCATCAACGCGATCAAAGGTGAGACCACCACGGTAAGACCGTTCAACGCGAGTGCAGGTATCTGATAACACAAACTCTTGCCTCCGCCGGTCGGCATTAGTACCACGGCATCCTTGCCTTGCAGCACATGCTCGATCACTTCTTGCTGTTGGGGGCGGAAAGTCTTGTAGCCGAAGTGTCGTTCAAGCAGATCCAAGACATCAGAGGACGGTGCTACATAGGACGGGTGTGATGCGGTGACGAATTCCATGGCGATCGAAGAAATGCAAAGTAAGACCAGCCGTCGTGAGAGAAGTAAGGTCTGCTGATCAAGCTATCAACAAGAAGTCGAAAACGACTCCTGAACAATCAATTGATTCTTTCATCGCCTATCCTTACTTCAACGCCAAACCTGACAAGTATCAATTCATTCCCTTCATCTCGCCATACCTTTGCAACCATGAAAGGTCGCATTTGGCTCTTACTACCGATCCTTTGGGTACAAGGGTTCTTGGTAAGCCCGGACCTGATGAAGCTGCCGCTACTTTTTGCGCATTTCCTCGAGCATCAAGCCACGGCTGAAGAACTTGATCTTGCTTCTTTCATCTCGTTGCACTACGCCAACGATGATCATCAATCACAAGACCACAGCGGCCACGAGAACCTCCCATTCCACCACCACCATGGTGCTGCAATAGATCAACAGATCAGTAAAGTGGTGGCATGCGACCCACCGCCTCCTGTGAGCTTCCCTGAGCTTTCGGCCCGCAAAGCGATAACGCTTCCTGTAGACAAGAACCTGCTGGCCGGGCACCACCCGGAACTTCTGCGTCCGCCTCGAGCCTTGGCCTAGTTATAGGCCGGCCACAGCACTGTATCCTGTTCCGGTCGAACCGTTGATCCGCTTCGTGTGGGATCCGGTGCTTTCAACCTCATCAACGGAACACATCCATGCTGGATCGCATCATAGCATTCTCTATCAAACAGAAGCTCATCGTAGCGCTTCTGGTCTTCGGCCTCATCGGCTTTGGCGCGTACAACGTCACGCAACTACCGATCGACGCCGTACCGGACATCACCAACAACCAAGTACAGGTGATCACCGTGAGCCCCGCGCTGGGCGCCGGTGATATCGAGCGCCTGATCACCTTCCCCATCGAACAGGCTACGCGCAACGTACCTGGGATCATTGAACAGCGCAGCTTCAGCCGCTTCGGGTTATCGCTGGTCACCATCGTATTCGACGATGCCACCGATGTTTACTGGGCGCGCCAACAAGTCACGGAGCGCCTTGCGCAGATCACCATTCCAACAGCTCTGGGCAAGCCCGAACTGGGTCCCGTTTCCAGCGGCTTGGGCGAGATCTTCCAATATGTGGTGAAGCCCAAGCCGGGGTACGAAGGCAAATACGACGCCACGGAACTGCGTACCATCCAAGACTGGATCGTTCGGCGGCAGCTGATCGGCACCGAAGGCGTTGCCGACGTGAGCAGCTTCGGTGGCAAGCTGAAGCAATACGTGATCGCCGTCGACCCTGAGCGCTTGGGTGCCATGGGCATCACGATCGCCGATGTGTTCACTGCCGTGGAGCGGAACAACGCCAACACGGGCGGTGCCTACATCGAAACGGGGCCGTCCATGCTGTTCATTCGCACGGAAGGCCTGATCAATGACTTGGAGGCCATCCGCACCATTCAGGTGAAGGTGCTGCCGGACCACACTCCGGTGCTGCTTCACGATGTGGCCGATGTGCACCTGGGTACGGCCACACGCTATGGGGCGATGACCTACAACGATGAAGGTGAAGCAGCCGGTGCGGTAGTGATGATGCTGAAGGGGGCCAACTCCAGTGAGGTCATCAGACACGTGAAGGAACGTATCGCAATGATCGAGAAGACATTGCCTGAAGGCGTGACCATCGAACCCTTCCTGGACCGCACCAAGATGGTGAACAACGCCATACACACCGTAGAGACGAACCTGCTGGAGGGTGCATTGATCGTGGTGCTTATCCTGGTATTCTTCCTCGCCAACCTGCGCGCAGGACTGTTGGTGGCCTCGGTGATCCCTCTCGCCATGCTCTTCGCCATCATCATGATGAACCTGTTCGGCGTAAGCGGTAACCTGATGAGCTTGGGGGCGCTCGATTTCGGCCTGATCGTAGATGGTGCGGTGATCATCGTGGAAGCCGTGTTACACCGACTTCATGGCCACGGTCACGGGTTGGGGACGGGCAAGCTTGATCAGAAGCGGATGGATGAAGTGGTAGGCGGATCCGCGAGCCGTATGATGAACTCGGCCATGTTCGGACAAGTGATCATCCTGATCGTGTACCTGCCGATCCTTTCACTACAAGGCATCGAAGGGAAGATGTTCAAGCCCATGGCCCAGACCGTGGCCTTCGCGGTGCTGGGTGCAGCGATCCTTTCCCTGACCTATGTGCCGATGATGAGCGCATTGTTCCTCAGCAAGAAGTTGGACCCGCCAGCCACATGGACGGACCGCATGATGGAACGACTTGGAGCTTCCTACCGCACATGGCTCGACAAGGCCCTCCTGAAGCCCATCCGACTGGTGATGGCGGCTGTGGTGCTGCTCGTTGTGGCCAGCGGGATCATGGCCGCCATGGGTGGCGAATTCATCCCCGAGCTGGAGGAGGGCGACTTCGCGATCGACACGCGCCTGCTCACCGGAAGTTCGCTCACCAACACCGTGGAGACCTGCCAAAAGGCAGCTGGCATGCTGAAGGCGCAGTATCCGGAAGTGGAGAAGGTCGTGGCCAAGATCGGCAGTGGCGAGATCCCCACCGATCCCATGCCCATCGAGGCGGCGGACATGATGGTGATCCTGAAACCCAAGAAGCAATGGACCAGCGCGAAGACCTTCGATGAACTGGCCGAGAAGATGGGAAACACCTTGAGCGTACTGCCCGGTGTCACCTTCGGATTCCAATACCCCGTGCAGATGCGTTTCAACGAACTGATGACCGGTGCACGCCAGGACGTGGTGTGCAAGATCTATGGCGAGGACCTCGACACGCTGGCCGCCTATGCACACAAGCTGGGTGTACTGGTGAGCAGTGTGGAAGGTGCCAAGGATCTTTACGTGGAAAGCGTGGGCGGCTTGCCGCAGATCGTTGTAACGCATGACCGTGCCGCCCTTGCGCGGTTCGGATTGGATGTGGAAGCGGTCAACGATGTGGTACGGACAGCCTTCGCAGGCTCCGTGGCCGGACAGGTCTTCGAGGGTGAACGGCGCTTCGACCTGGTGGTGCGAGCCCGCTCTCAGAGCAGGTCCAACCTAAGCGATGTGCAACGCCTTCTGGTGCCCACGCCCATGGGCAAGCCGGTTCCGCTCTCGCTCCTCGCCGATGTGCGCATCGAGGATGGTCCAAATCAAGTGCAACGCGAGGATGCCAAACGCAGGATCACCGTCGGCTTCAACGTCCGTGGCCGTGATGTGCAGACCATCGTGGAAGAGTTGCAAGGCAAGGTGGATGCGCAATTGAATTTGCCCGTTGGGTATTACACCACTTATGGCGGCACGTTCGAGAACCTCATGGATGCCAAGAAGCGCCTTTCGGTCGTGGTCCCACTTGCGCTGCTGCTCATCCTGTTGCTGCTCTTCTTCGCCTTTGGTTCGCTGAAGTTGAGCCTACTGGTCTTCAGCGCGGTGCCGCTCTCGGCGATCGGTGGTGTGTTCGCACTGGCCGGCCGCGGCATGCCCTTCAGCATCTCGGCTGGTGTTGGCTTCATCGCATTGTTCGGTGTGGCGGTGCTCAATGGCATCGTGCTGATCAGTGAATTCGAGCATCTGGCGAAGGAAGGCATGAAGGACATCGCCGAGCGCATTCGCACAGGCACGGCCAACCGTTTGCGTCCCGTGCTGATGACCGCCAGTGTTGCGTCGCTCGGCTTCCTGCCCATGGCCCTGAGCAACGGTGCGGGCGCGGAAGTGCAACGCCCGTTGGCCACGGTGGTCATCGGCGGATTGCTCACTGCAACACTCCTTACGCTCTTCGTGCTGCCTTCGCTCTACATGCTGGTTTTCCGCAAGCCGAAGAACGGCGGGTCGAAAGGCCCGAAGGTTGTCGCAAGTGCAGTATTGATCGCACTCGTCGCAATATCCAATGCTACGAACGCACAATCGACCGACCGGCCCATCACCCTGCAGCAAGCCGTGGACAGTGCCATGCGCAACAACCTCTACTTGAAGAGCGCCGCACTGCGCAGCGAGTCGGAGGAAGCGCTGATCGGCACCGCTTGGGACCTCCCTCGCACCAACGTGGACTTTGAATACGGGCAGGTGAACACCAACGTGAACGATGATCGCTTCAGCGTGACGCAAAGCCTTGCCTTCCCCACGGTCTACACCCAACGGCGGAAAATGTTGAAGCACGGCGCAGCAGGTGTCCGCTGGGAGCAGGCCATGCGTCAACGCGAGGTGCGGATGCACGTGCAGCAGACCTACCACGAAGTGCTGGTGCTCGGCGAACAAGTGCGACTACTGCAACAAGCCGATAGCATATACACCTTGGCCGTTAGTGGTGAAGAACAGCGCTTCGACCTCGGGTCCAGCAACGTGCTGCAACGCGCCACTGCACGGACCCAAGCGATGCTCATGCGCGCCCGTGTGCAGCAAGTGAGCGCCGAACTGGAACAGGCCCGCACGCGCCTCGCTCAGTTGATGAACAGCGCGAGCATCGTGTCCGTCGCACCCATTCCGATGAAGCAGACCGTTGTCGTAGTGCCGGATGAAAGCGCGGTGCTGAAACATCCCATCGTGCGTTCGGCCACGGAACAGGAAGCTGCAGCCGATGCACGCTGGCGGATGGAACGTTCCACGTTGCTGCCTGACTTCACATTCGGAGTTGCATCCATGACCCTCTACCAGTCACCCTCCGTGCCCGATGGGTCGGTGATCTATGGTCGCAATGACCGCTTCACCATGGTACGCGCCGGGATCGGGATCCCACTGTTCTTCGGTGCCCAGACAGCCCGCAATAAGTCCGCCCGGCTCGGTAGCGAACGTGCGACCAACGAGACCGAGGCCTTGAAGCAGGAGATCCGCACGCAGCTCATGCAGGCACAACAACGCTATAACGCTCAATTGGCCCGCGTCGAAGGCTTTGAACAAGGTGCCACGCAGGAAGCCGAACAGTTGCGGCGGTCGGCTGAGGAAGCCTACGCCAACGGGCAGATCGACCGGCTGGAATGGAGCCTGCTCACTGGCCAATCCATTACCCTTTCCATGGAATACCTCGATGCCCTGCGGGCCCTCGGCCGCGCCAGCTTCGAGCTCAACGCCTTCAACGAACAATAACATCCCCGCAGATCATGCGTCAACTTTCAATTCTAAATGGTCGACCCAGCGGGTCGACGTTACCGGTGCCATTCACGATCACCGCAGCCATGCTGATGGCATTCGCTTCCTGTACAACCGCCGAACCACCTGCAGATGCAGCCCCGCCAGCATCCGCAGCTACAACGGTCACCCTCACGGCTGAACAACTGAAGAACGCCGGGATCACGACCGGCAAGGCAGAACGGCGATCGCTCGGCTTGCTCATGCCCGTGCAGGGGGTGGTGGATGTACCGCCACAGAACCTTGTCAGCATCAGTGCCCCGCTGGGCGGCTACCTCCGTACCTCGGATCTGTTACCCGGCATGGAAGTGCAGAAAGGACAGACGCTGGCCATTATGGAAGATCCCCGCTTCATCCAACTCCAGCAGGATTATCTGGTTACGGAAGGCAAGGTGAAGATGCTTACCCAGGACTTCGACCGCCAGAAAGCCTTGAACGCATCGAAGACCACGAGCGACAAGGTGTTCCAAGAAGCCGCAACCGAACTCAATACCCAGAAGGTCACCCTGCGCTCATTGGGCGAACAGCTCCGGCTGATAGGCGTGGATCCCACATCGCTTACGGCCGAGTCCATTTCACGCAGCGTAGCACTGCGTTCACCGATCCACGGTTGGGTGTCCAAAGTGAACATGAACATCGGTCGCTATGTGCAACCCACGGACGTGCTTTTCGAACTCGTGGACCCCTCGGACATCCACTTGGCGCTGACGGTCTTCGAGAAGGACCTGCCCAACGTCAGGATCGGCCAAGAGGTCCATGCCCGTCCCACGGCCCACCCCGACGATGAATATGAGGCGGAAGTGATCCTCGTGGGCCGCAGCCTCGATGCCGACCGCAGTGCCATCGTCCACTGCCACTTCACCAAGGCGTCCAAGGACCTCGTGCCGGGCATGGCCATGAGTGCAACACTGGAAAGCCACACGGATACCGTGTGGTGTGTGCCCGAAGAGGCTGTGGTCCGCAGCGGTGCGGGCCAGGCCGTATTCATCGCTAACGTCGACGGAACCTATTCGATGGTCCCGGTAACTACTGGCGCCCATGAGTACGGCTTCATCGAACTGGAGGAACCTTCCGCCGAGCTGCGCGAACGTCCTGTGGTGACGAAGGGGGCCTACAGCCTGCTATCGTCCCTGAAGAATAAAGGCGATGAATGATCCCAACGTAACAAGATCGACCAATAGTGAACCGTTCTCAACACCCATCAACATGAAAAAGCGCATCCTGCTCATCCTGCTCGCCATTGCTGTGGTGGCCCAATTCATTCAACCGGACCGCAGCGTTCCTGCATCCGATCCGGCAAACGACATGCTGGCCATGACCCATGCACCGGAAGAGATCAAGACCTTGGTTATCGGCGCTTGTTACGACTGCCACAGCCACAACACCTCCTATCCGTTCTGGGCTTACATCACACCCATCAACTTCATTATCCAGGACCACATCAACGAAGGGCGGGAGAAGATGAACTTCTCGCGTTGGAATGAACCGGCGAGCCAGAAGGAGGCACATGAATGTGGGAAGGAGATCACCGAAGGTGAGATGCCTCCGGGCAATTATGCGCCGATGCACGGGCATTCACAATTGACCGAAGCACAACGCGGGCAGCTGGTGGATTGGTTCAATGCGAACATGCCGAAGAAGAAGCAGAAGGCTAAAGAGAATTAAAATAACTGCCTTTCCTACAACGGGATCGGGTTCTCGACAACGCAAACTTTCAATACTATTTGGAAGTATCATTATTCCCGTCATACATTTGGTCCATCCAACAACACGACGATGGAACTCCACGAAGCCAAAGACAAGTTCATTCAAGCCTGGGGGGCCTTTGGGAGCCAATGGGGGATCAACCGGAGCATGGCGCAGGTCCATGCCCTGTTGTTGATCAGTCCCGAACCGCTGAGCACGGAGGATGTGATGGACCAATTGAACATCAGCCGGGGCAACGCCAACATGAACTTACGTGCATTGATCGACTGGCACCTGGTAGAGAAGGCTTTGAAGACCGGTGAACGGCGCGAATTCTTCCAAGCGGAAAAAGACGTGTGGAAGATCGCGACGCACATCACCCGTGAGCGTAAGAAGCGCGAGTTGGAACCCATGGTCCGGCTTCTGAGCGAGTTGAAGCAGACCACCGGCACCAGCACCGAGGCGAAAGCCTTCAAGCAAACAGCCGCGGACCTGCATGACCTTACCAGCAGGGTTGATGCCATGCTGGAACGCAGCACCAGAAGCGATGTGCAATGGTTCTTGAAAGCGGCATCCACTATTCTTCGATGACGCTTTCCTTTTGTCAAAATGTTTCATTACTTCCTGAAACTTCAATACACAAAACAATGACCACCACCACCCTTCCCCAAGCTCGCATCGACAAGCCGTTCGACCCACGGGTGCTCGACCATTTCCACGCCAGTGCGGCATTGTACAAGCTGTGGAGCGCCGAAGGCCACTTGCACTTCGGGCATTGGAGCTGGCCCATGGCACCGTGGGATCGCAAGGCCATGCTGAATGCCATGGTCCACCGTGTGGTCCGCAAATTGGAACCGCAAGCGGGCCAGCGCATCGCTGATCTAGGCTGCGGCTATGGCAGCTCTGCCCGCGTTGTGGCTGGCACCTATGGCACCCGAGTAGATGCCTTTACCGTAGTGCCCGAACAAGTGCAGGAAGGACAGGCCAAGGCGGATGCCGAGCAGGTGGATGTACAGATGCATTTGCGCGATTTCCGTCGCACCGGACTTCGGAATACCTGTATGGATGGCGTGTATGCGATCGAAAGCCTCTGCTACGGAGCTGGCCACGGAAAGGCCGATGTGCTCACCGAGGCCGCTCGCATCCTGAAGCCCGGAGGTCGTTTGGCACTGGTGGATGGGTTCATCCTGAAACCGCCCACCGGCTGGCGCAACCGCGCGGTGCACACCGTCGAACGTGGCTGGGCGGTACCCTGCTTCCCCCGGGAAGGAGCCTTCCGTAGAGAACTGCAACGTGCTGGGTTCATCGATATAAAGTTCACCGACCTGAGTTGGAACGTGGCCTTGTGCGCCGCTCATGGACTGCCCTTGATGGCCTGGACCAAGTTGCGAAATGCCTTCACCGGAAAACGGCTGGACCCACTCGAGAATGCGCACCTAAAGAGCTGCTTGTATGGTATCGGACTTGGTACACAGCGCGATCTTTTCCGCTACCTGTTGGTCACAGCGACAAAAGCTTAACACACCATGACGACCCAGAAACACATCGTACTTGCAGGAGGCACCGGCCTTATGGGCCGCACCCTTGCAGAGCACTTCACCCGGAAAGGCATACCGGTCATCGTTCTCACACGCGGTAAAGCCGGAGAGCGAAAGGGCGTGACCTACATCCAGTGGGATCCTGAACACCCGCGCGATCTGGAGCAGCATTTGAACGGTGCCCAAGCGGTATTTGGTTTGAATGGCGCGATCGTGGACCGGCGCTACAATGCCAAAGGCAAGTGGACGATCCTGCACAGTCGTTTGAGCAGCACCTTGGCCTTGGGCGATGCGATCGGCCGATGCAGCGATCCACCCGAAGCCTGGCTGCAACTCAGCACGGCCACCATCTATCGCCATGCGGAAGATCGACCTATGGACCAGTACACCGGAGAGATCGGCGAAGGCTTCAGTGTGGAGGTGGCGCGCAGTTGGGAGGCGGTTACAACTTCCTTCAAACTACCGAACACAAGGACCGTATTGCTTCGCAGCGCGATGGTGATGAGCCCCTTTGGCGGTGTGCTGCCCCGCTTGGTGCAACTGACCCGTGCAGGGCTGGGTGGGCGACATGGCAGTGGCGAACAATTCGTGAGTTGGATACACGCCGATGACCTGGTCGGCGCGGTGGATCACATCCTCGGGACCAAGGCTGAAGGGATCTATGATCTGGCCGCGCCGGAACCGACTCGCGACGGATATTTGATGGAACAATTGCGTGCCCGATTCCGCCCGCTGCTGGCACTACCCCAACCGAAATGGATGCTGGAATTCGGCGCGTTCCTCCTGCGCACGGAACCGGAATTGATCCTGAAGAGTCGTCGCGTGGTGCCGACACGTTTGCTTCGTGAAGGTTTCCGGTTCGCGCATCCGGGGATCACGGAGGCATTGGTGGATCTGTTGGGCCAAGAACGGAACATGAACATGGGACACAACATCCAGGACCAACTTTTGACCAAGGGTTGATGTAACCGACAGAACGCCATGCTTCTTGCGTAATTTGCACGCTGCTCGAAAGCCGAGCGCTCCAGAGCATTATGCATCCACCATGCCTTCGACAACTCCTTGGTTGCCTGTTCCTACCATTACTGGTAGGTATATCTACCGCGCAGCCCTTGCACTTCAACATCGTAAAAGGCAGCGATGTTATTGGAACCATCGTTGCGGAGCGGAATGTTCACGGGGATGGCACCTTCTACAGCATGGTATCCAATTCGGAATTCAGTCTGGTTTGGAGCAACACGGTACAAAGCACCACAGCAACCACCTACATAAATGGCATTCTCCACTCGTGTGGTGCCTTCATGCACGTGAACAAGAGCATGCGCGACAGCAGCAACATGGTGCGCATCGGGGATCAAGCACATTGTTACATCCATCCGAACAAACGGTTCATTCATAGCGGTGTGGTGGAATGGACAACAGCCCGCATGTACTATGAAGAACCCATTGGCCAAACGCGGATCTTCGTGGAAAGTGAAATGGCCTTTCGTCGGTTCGAAGCGATCGGTGCCAACATCTACCGCTTGCACCTTTCCGATGGTAAATTGAATGAATACACTTACCGGCGTGGCGAGTTACAAGAGGTCAAGGTGATCCGGACCTTCTTCGACCTGTATTTCAAACGGGTTTAGGATGCCCGAACAACCTCCTCGCCCATTTGTTATCCGATGAAACAGAACGGCCACCGAGATCCCTTCCGTTGCTCACAAGATCCTCGGTAGTTCCACCACTCCTCCCGCACCATCACCGTTCGTGTAACCGGGGCCTTTCAGTCCTCAGTAGCCGGTAAATTCGTACCCGTTCCATAACGATCATGTTACAGCTATCAGGCATCCGCAAATCGTACCACATGGGGGCCAACGTGCTGCAAGTGCTCAAGGGCATCGATCTTTCCATCGGGAAGGGCGAGCTAGTCAGCATCATGGGCAGCAGCGGAAGCGGAAAGAGCACATTGCTGAACATCATCGGGATCTTGGATACGTACGATGAGGGCCTCTACAAACTGGATGATGTCGTGATCAAGGGCCAAACCGAGACGGAGAACGCCGCATTACGGAGCAAATACATCGGCTTCATCTTCCAAAGCTTCAACTTGATCTCGTTCAAGAATGCCATGGAGAATGTTGCCCTTCCACTCTACTACCAAGGGGTTCCGAGAAAGAAGCGCAATCAACTCGCAGTCGATATGCTGGAGAGCGTGGGGTTGAAGGATTGGGCGCTTCACATGCCCAACGAAATGAGCGGTGGCCAGAAACAACGGGTGGCCATAGCCCGAGCGTTGATCAGCAACCCGAAGATCATCCTCGCGGACGAGCCCACCGGAGCCTTGGACAGCAAGACGAGTCAAGAGGTCATGGCCTTGTTGACCAAGGTGAACAAGGAACAAGGTCTGACCGTCGTGATCGTTACCCACGAACGCGAGGTGGCTGCGGCCACCAACCGTGTGATCTTCCTACGCGATGGCTTGATCGAGAACGCCTACTTGGACCCTGCTACCCTCTTGGAGAGCGAAAATGACCCCAACGCCCATGTTCGATAGGGAGCAGTGGGGAGAGGTCTTCGAGAGTATCGGCAAGAACAAGCTGCGGGCAGTGCTAACTGGCTTTGCCGTATTCTGGGGCATCTTCATGCTGATCATCCTGCTGGGTGCGGGCAGTGGCTTGCGGAATGGATTTGAATACAACTTCAAGAACACCGCGAAGAACAGCATCACCATTTCCGGTGGACAGACCAGCAAGCCTTGGAAGGGGTTGCAGCCCAACCGAGAGATCCAATTGGATGAGGATGATATCGAAGCCTTGCGCAATGCGGTCCCCGGGCTGGAGGCCATTCGTGGTCGTTACCGCGTTTGGCGCGGTGCCAGCCAGTTGCAACACGGCAAGAACTTCGGGAGCTACAGCATTCGCGGCATTGGGCCGGAGAGCCTGCCGTTGGAGCACCAGCAAGTCGTACGTGGTCGTTTCATAAACGAAGTGGACGAGCAAAGCAACCGCAAAGTGATCGTGATCGCGGAGGATTGCAGGAAGGAATTGTTCAAGGACGAGGACCCGCTGGACCAGTGGATCAATGTGAACGGCGTTCCCTTCCTCTGTGTGGGTATCTATGAGTTTGAAGGAGGTGGTCACAACATGATGGAACGGAGCCCGGTCTTCATTCCGTTGAACGCTGCGCAAAAGGTCTTCAATGCCAAACGCGATGTGGACGACATCATGTTCAGCTTTTCGGATGCCAGCATGGTCGGAGCGCAAATGGCCGAATCCCGGGCGGTACACACGCTCGCTCGCCGTCACGACTTCGACCCTACCGACCAGCGCGCATTGTGGGTGAACAACAACGTGGAGAACAGCAGCATGCTCGGTGGGATCTTCACCGGGATCACCGCGTTCCTGTGGTTCGTGGGCATCGGTAGTTTGATCGCAGGGATCGTGGGCATCAGCAACATCATGATCATTGTGGTCCAGGAGCGAACGAGAGAGATCGGCATACGCAAAGCGCTGGGTGCAACGCCCGCCAACGTGGTGGGCCAAGTGATGTTGGAGGCGGTATTTGTAACGGCCATGGCGGGTTGGGCGGGGCTTGTGCTCGGCGTATTCCTGATGGAAGGCATTGCAAGCGTGGTGCCCGGTAGCGAGTTCTTCCGAGACCCCTCCATCCAGATCGATGTCGCCTTGTGGGCATTGCTGGCCTTGATCATAGCGGGCGGTTTGGCAGGCTTGATCCCCGCTCGTAGGGCTGCGGCCATTAGACCCATTGAAGCATTGCGGGACGAATGATGCGCAACGTACAACCCTTCAACCCCCAACAGCATGTTCGACGCTGACCGTTGGGGCGAGATCTGGAACACGCTGAGCCGCAACAAGCTCCGCAGCTTCCTGACCATGTTCGGTGTGGCATGGGGCATCTTCATGTTGGTGGTGATGTTGGGCATGGGCAACGGCTTGAGCAATGCAGTGCTGGGCGGGTTCGAGGGCTTCGCAACCAACAGTTGTTTCATTTGGACGATGCCCACCACCAAGCCATACGCGGGTTTCCAACGGGGAAGGCGGTTCACTTTCGACAATGCGGATATCGGGTTGATCCGCAACAACATTTCAGGCGTGGAACAGGCGATCCCCCAGTTGCAGTTAGGTGGCTACAGAAGCGGGAACAATGTGGCGTACAATGGCATGACCGGGGCCTTCTCCGTGTACGGCACGGAGCCGGAAGTGATCAACGTGGAATCGTTGCGCATCATCTCGGGTCGCTTTTTGAACAAACACGACCTGAACGACGAACGGAAGGTTTGTGTGATCGGCAAGGACGTGGTGGACCGCCTATTCGCCCATGAGGAGCCACTGGGCAAGTACATCAAGATCAGCGGTGTTTATTTCCAAGTGATAGGCACTGGGAAAAAGAGCAGCAGCGGCGACATGGGCGACAACCCGAACGCCAAGATCTACATCCCCTTCACCACGTTCCAGAAGGCTTTCAACAGCATGAACCAGGTGCATTGGTTCAGCATTGTGGCCAAGCCCGGTGTTGATGTTGCCCGTGTGGAAACCGACATCAAAGCATTGATGGCCCGAAAGCATCGCGTGGACCCCACGGACGAAAATGCATTCGGCAGTTGGAACATGCAGAAGATGTACGGCATGATGAACGGCCTGTTCTTGGGCATCAGCGGGCTGAGCTGGTTCGTTGGGATCTGCACTTTGTTGGCGGGTGTGATCGGCATCGGGAACATCATGTTGGTGATCATCAAGGAGCGCACCAAGGAGATCGGCATCCGGCGCAGCATCGGTGCATCACCACGGAGCATTACCAGCCAGATCGTAATGGAGGCATTGACGCTTACAGTGGTTGCGGGCTATTTTGGTTTGCTGGCGGGAGTTGGTGTTTTGGAAGTGGCACGCAAGGTTGCCGGTGAAGCGGACTTCTTCAAGAACCCAGGAGTGGACCTGACCGTTGCCTTGGTGGCGTTCGCCGTACTGATCATAAGCGGGTTGTTCGCCGGATTGATCCCCGCAAGAAGGGCACTAGCGATAAAAGCAGTTGACGCACTAAGAGCCGAATAAGGGTAAAGTAAGGCCGGAAAAATTCTTGCCTCAACAAAATAAAGAATGAAAAAGATCCTCAAATACACGCTCCTCTTCGCACTGGTCGCCTTGTTCATCTGGACCATGTACTTCCTCTACCAGAAGAGCGCGACCAAGCCGGATGAATTCACCACCGAACAGCCCAAGAAGAACAACGTGGTGAAGAAGACCGTAGCGAACGGCAAGATCGTGCCGCGCAAAGAGATCCTGATCAAACCCGTAGTGAGCGGGATCATCAGGGAACTCTATGTGGAAGCCGGTCAGCAGGTGAAGAAAGGAGACGCGCTCGCCAAGATCCAGATCGTACCGGACATGATGAACCTGAGCAGTGCGGAGAATCGCGTCCGGGCTTCGGAGATCGGAGTGAGCAGCGCACAGCTGAACTTCGATCGCAACAAACCGTTGATGGACAAAGGCGTGATCGCAGCCGCGGAAATGCAGACCTACGACATCGCCCTGCGCAACGCCAAACAAGAAAAGGAAGCCGCACAAGAAGCATTGCAAGTGGTCCGCGACGGTGTAAGCCGCAACAGTACCGGGAACACCGTTGTGCGCAGCACGATAGATGGCATGGTGCTGGACGTGCCGGTAAAAGAAGGCAACAGCGTGATCGAACGGAACAACTTCAACGAGGGGACCACGATCGCTTCCATCGCCGATATGACGGACCTGATCTTCCAAGGCAATGTGGACGAGAGCGAAGTGGGCAAGGTGAAGCTGGAAATGCCCGTGGTGCTCACCGTGGGTGCCATAGACAATGCGAAATGGGATGCGTCGTTGGAGTACATCGCACCGAAAGGCGTGGAAGTGAACGGTGCCATCCAGTTCGAGATCAGAGCCGCCGTGGCCGTAAATGAGGACCAGAAATTGCGCAGCGGCTACAGTGCGAACGCGGACATCGTGTTGGAACGGCGCGACAGTGTGCTTACCGTACCGGAGAGCATCGTCAGCTTCAACACCACTGGCGATTCAGCCTATGTATTCGTGAAGAACCCCGGTGGCAAGGGCGAAACCGCTTGGACGAAGACGTGGATCAAGACCGGACTAAGCGACGGCATGAACCTGCAGGTCCTGGAAGGTGTAACCGCCGAAACCCAGCTTCGGGGAACCAAGAAGGTGGAATCAGGCAAGGAGATGAAAGTGGACACCGAGTAGGGCTTTACGATGACCGATAACACCAAGGTCTTGGATGACTACCTCGCACAGCATTACATACACCGCAGCAATTGGCTACGGGCAGCAGTGCTTGGTGCGAACGATGGGATCCTGTCCGTAGCAAGTCTTGCGATAGGTGTTGCTGCAGCCAGTGACACACGGGAGCCGATCATCTTGGCGGTAGTGGCGGGGCTTGTGGCCGGAGCATTGTCCATGTCAGCAGGAGAATACGTTTCCGTAAGCTCCCAGACGGATGTGGAACGAGCCGATATCGAACGCGAGAAACAAGAATTAGCGTCCATGCCAGAGATCGAGCTGAAACGCTTGGCTCAGATCTACGAGGACCGTGGCCTGAAGAAAGTAACGGCCTTGCTTGTCGCACAAGAACTCACGGAAAAAGATGCTTTGGCGGCGCATGTCAGGGACGAACTGGGCATCAACGCGATCAGCCAGGCCAAGCCCATACAAGCGGCATTCGCTTCCGGTTCGGCATTCACATTGGGTGGTCTTCTCCCCCTATTGGCAGCGATCTTTTCACCAATTCAGTATATCGAATACTTCCTCTATGGTTCCTCCATTCTGTTCCTCATCCTCTTGGGCACATTGGCCGCTATCACAGGCGGATCGAGTATCGGGAAGGCCATCATCCGGATCACGTTCTGGGGCACAGCAGCCATGGGGTTGACCGCGCTTGTAGGCTATTTGTTCAACGTACAAGTAGGCTGACCGACGGAATACGAAGGATCAAGCCCCCGCATCAACGATCTTCCACCAAAAGCATTTGCCGAACGCGTTGCGAATTACACACTGTTCGCGTTCCTCTTGCTTGCGATCTCCTTGGACATCGGTGCGACCTGTGGACATGGTCGCTCGGATCGTAAAAGATGAGAAACCATTCTACGGATAAGGCTTCTAAAAGCTGGGTGACACCAAGCCTGAACCCGTAAGACCCAACAGCATCTTATTCATCGCCAGCATGAGCACGACGGTTACCACAGATGCAGTGCAGTTGGGTGGAGAATTTTGGGCAAGTCTACTTTGAACGATGGATACCACGTGAGCTTTATGGACCGGCACCCGGCGTGCATTTTTCAACCCAGACTTCTGGTAAACGTCCCGTTCACCTCGATCACCATGCCGCCACCCGGTGGTGTATCAATACGAAGTTCGCCCCCCAAGCGTGCTGCCCGTATCTGCATGTTGCGTTGTCCATGCCCCCCTTCCCGAGGTCCTTTGTAACCGATCCCATCATCGCTGATCCGGAAGGAGAACTGCTCTGCTCCCAGGTGCAGGACGATACTGATGTTCTGTGCTTGGGAATATTTCACAGCATTGTTCAATGCCTCTTTTACGAGAAGTTGAATGTCGCGTTTGACCTCGGGATGGAGCTTTAGTTCCGGGTGTGTTACCCGGAAGTCCGTTTGAAGTAATATGGATGACCTTTCGATCAATCTTGCGGATGTGATCTTCACACGTTCGACCAGGTCCTTGGCGGTATCCGCTCCGGGCTCTGCAGCCCACACCACGTCACTCATCAAGGCGCTGATCCTTCGGGCGCTGTCCGCCAGATCGTCCAACATGGTCACTTGGGGCCGATCGGAATCCTGATCTGCGTTCAATGCCTCACTGATCATCGCAAGGCGCGTGAGTTCTCCGCCTACATCATCATGAATGTCGAGGGCTATTCGCGTACGTACGGCTTCAGCTGCACGCTCGTGCTCTACCATAACCAATCGTTCTTGCGTGGTGGACAATTCGAGATTTGCCGCTCGTAGGCCCGTGGCACCGCGTTTGGCCTGCACCACCAACCCGGCCAAAAGGAATGCGACGAGCACCGCAGCACCCAGGCCGGCCATGGCCATATCCCTACCCTGCTTACGCTCTCGGATCTCCGCAGCCTGCTGTTCGAGTTCACGTTGATGCGCCATTTCGGCTTGGGTCCACGCGAGCTTTCTGACCTTCTCCTCGCTGAACTCGTTGCGTAGGTTCAGGAGCATGGAATCAGAGCTTTGCAAAGCATCTGCAGGTCGGCCCAGCATTCCGTATGCGATCGTTTTCAACCGGAGCGCGGCGCCCGATTGTTCCGGGTCACCTTTCGCACGACCGATGGAATCCATGAGGATCGTGCGTATTAGTGCATCCTGTGGATCATTGTGAAGCAGGTCGAGTTGGGCCTCTATCAAGTCCCAGTATGGAAAAGCAGTAGATCCCGGCACCTCATGCAGCAACTTACGGGCTATCGCGGCGTAGATCTCTGCTTGTTCGATCTGGTTCCTTCTTAGGTAAATGGATGCCAAGGCGTAACAGATATTCATGTGGTTGTAGGAAGATACCCACGGGTCATTCAGCACCAAAGCGTCATTGAGGATCACGATCGCACTATCGCTGGCCCCACACGCGTTCAATAACGTTCCGTGTTCGATCATTGCGTAAACAATGCTCGTTGTATTCGAATTGTCCATGTAGCGCATGAACTGGTGATGGTAAGCCAAGGCCAGGCTATCGAATCCCAACTTATGGAAGCCATGGGACAGATGCGCGTAAGCTCTACCCATCGCTTTCGTATCCTTTATGAACTCGGCGTTATCAAGGGCCTGCCTTGCCCGAGCTACTCCACCGACCGGATCACCGGTGTTCAAAAGGATGTCGATGCCAAGGTCAAGCGTGTTCGCATAGTTCTCTCGAAAACGCATTTCTTGGGGAGTTCCCTGTACCTCGGTCAAGACCTGCTCGCCCAGCGCCAAGGCTTTAGCAGACACCCGTAATGCACTATCGACCTGACCGCGCATTAGATAGCTTACGACCAAGTCGTTCAGAAGCTGGATCCCGATCGTGTCACCGGGCACATGTGGCGATCGTTCCCAGTTCACGATGTCCACCTTCGTGCGCTCCGTTCCGCCGTGTTGCGCAACTATCAGAAAGGGTAGTAACAGGGAAAGCACTGCAAGGATGGATCGGTGCTTCATGGTCATTGGGAGTTGGATGGAACAAAACCTTTTCCGAACAGAGCGTGGTCAGGCTTCGAAAGATCGACAAGGTTATGCACCTTCGCAGCATGTTACGATCATTTCTGCTCATTTCGCTGCTGGCCTCGCTGCCACTTATCGGTCAACAAAAGGCACCCGATCTCAAGAAACTCGATACCTACATCGCCGATGCGGTGAAGAAATTCGACCAGCCGGGTTTGGCTGTTGGGATCGTGAAAGATGGGAAGTTGGTCTACGGCAAAGGCTTCGGGAAACTGGATCTCGCCAAACCGGATCCGGTCACACCGAACAGTATCTTCTTCATTGCCAGCATGAGCAAGGCCTTCACCGCATGTGCCGTTGGCCTGTTGGTGGACGATGGCAAACTGGAATGGAATGATCCCGTTGTAAAGCACATGCCCTGGTTCGAAACGCCGGACCCCTACGTGACCGAACATTTCATGGTGAAGGACCTGCTCTGCCACCGGAGCGGGTGGGACACCTTCGATGGCGACCTGTTGTGGTATGGTACCGACCTTAGCCAACGGGAGATCCTGGATCGCCATTCAAAGGAACCTTTCACGTATGAGTTCCGCGATGAATTCGGGTACAGCAACCTCATGTTCATTGCAGCGGCCCAGTTGATCGAAACCGTGAGCGGGAAAACATGGGACCAGTTCGTCACCGAGCGCATCCTTCAACCGTTACAGATGACGCGCACCACGTTGGAAACCGCCGACTTGGCGACGTTCACCGATGTGGCTCTCCCCCATGTTCGCAAAGGTCAGGACCCGAAAGCACCGCAACTGAGCATGCCCTACCAACCACTAAAAGCAGCCGATGGCGCTTGCGGTGTCAACAGCTGCATCACCGACCTGGCCAAGTGGGATGCCATGTGGGCGAACGAAGGGAAAGTGGGCGATAAGCCCTTCATTTCAGCGAGCACCTTCAACGCGATCACCATGCCACAACTCGCCATGAGCGGCCGTCGCGATGGTGCGGCACTGGGCTGGTTCACCGAATACAACAACGGGGAGAAAGTGATCACGCACAGCGGTGGCATGCCGGGCTTCATCCTCAACCACGCGGTGGTACCGGACAAGGATCTCGCCGTTATCTGCTTGGGGAACGGCGAGAGCTACAGCGTGTTCGCCATCACCAACAAGGTCCTGGACCTTTACTTGGGCAACGGCAAGGCCGATCCGGTGGCCGACATGCTACCCCGTTTGGAAAAACGCGATGCCCGCGAGGCCGAACGCCGCAACAACCGCGAAACCGCTCGCGTGAAGGACACCAAACCCTCCACCGATGCTGCTGCGCTGGTTGGTAACTACACGGATAAGATCTACGGCACGGTCACCATTGAAGAAGTTGCCGGAAAACCGGTGCTCACCTTTCCGCAAGCGAAAGACCTGTTCACCGGCGAGCTGGAACACTGGCACTTCGACACCTACAAATGGAACCACGCCGACCCCTTTCTGGAGCCGGGCTACGTCACCTTCAACTTCGATGCGGACCACAAAGTCACGGGTTTCAAGATCGATCTGCACAGCCCTGATTTCCACTTTTGGAAGTTGGATATGAAGAAGGGGAAATGAGGGTCATTCGCGTCGAAGATCGTTCCCGATGATCCTGCCGTCGATACCTTTCGCGGCATTGCCACATCACCTCCCCATTACTGGTCTTATTCCCTATCCTTATGATCTTTGTTACAGGTTCTTAGCCTGAACCACCGATACTTGAATGCATCTGTTCCATTGTCCTGATCTGATCGCCGACTTGATCGAACTTCCGGAGGACGAAGCGCATCATGCGGTCTCCGTGCTTCGTCTGAAGATCGGTGACCGGATCGGATTGCTTGATGGTAAAGGTGTTTCTGCAAGAGCGGACTTGATCGAGGTGGGCAAACGACGTGTTTTAGCGGAAGTACGTGAACGCACACAACATGCACCGGAACGTGTCGCTCGGATCCATTTGGCCGTGGCACCCACCAAACAAATGGACCGCTACGAATGGTTCGTGGAGAAGGCCGTGGAGATCGGTGTGGACAGGATCACGCCTTTGGTCACCACGAGAAGCGAGCGCAGCAAATTGCGCGTGGACCGATTGCAACGTGTGGCGGTTTCAGCCATGAAGCAGAGCCAACGCACTTGGCTTCCGGTGGTCGATGAGCCGATCAAACTGAATGAACTACTTGTTACAACCCTACCAACACAACATCTGTTCGGGTGGTGTGAAGGAGAGCGAACTTCCTTGATGAATGCCTATGTCCCCTCGAACGATGTACTCTTGTTGATCGGCCCTGAAGGGGACTTCACATCGGAAGAAGCAGACCATCTTCGCAAAGAAGGTTTCCGCGCAGTTTCATTGGGTGAAGCACGTTTGCGCACAGAAACCGCGGCCTTGGCGGCATGCACATGGATGAGCCTCGCGCAGCAGCGCTTGTGACGCCTACTGGAGTCTTCATCTCTGAGATCCGTAACTCGTCTGAACCGCAGAACGCCGGTCTTACCTTCTTGCGTCCCCGCTGCGCGGGATTTCGCCTTCGGCTCAACTTGTGACTTGTGTCCCCGCTGCGCGGGATTTCGCCTTCGGCTCAACTTGTGCCTTGTGTCTTGATTCTTTGAGCTCGACCTCACCCAACAGCGGTAACTTCGCACCATGCGCTCACTGCTCGTCATCTTCACTTCCCTTCTTCTTAACCTCCCCACTTTCCCCCAAGGCAGCTATCAATTCGCGGTGCTCAAGTACAACGGCGGCGGCGATTGGTACGGCAACCCCACTAGTGTGCCCAACTTGGTGAAGTATTGCAACCTGCAACTCGGCATGGACATCAACCCCGACGTGGCGATCGTGGAGGTTGGTAGCCCGGACCTGTTCACTTACCCGTTCGTGCACATGACCGGCCATGGCAACGTGGTCTTCTCGCAACAGGAAGCGGAGAATCTCCGCACCTACATGACCGGTGGCGGCTTTCTGCACATTAGCGACAACTATGGCATGGACCAATTCATCCGGCCTATGATGAAGCGCGTATTCCCCGAACTGGAATTCCTGGAACTGCCCTTCGCACATGGCATCTACCATCAGAAATTCAACTTCGCGCAAGGTCTTCCCAAGATCCACGAGCACGACGATAAACCAGCACGCGGTTTCGGTCTATTTTGGGAAGGAAAGTTGGTTTGCTTCTACGACGTGGAATGCGACCTCGGCGATGGTTGGGAAGATCCCGATGTGCATGGCGACAGCGAAGCAAGCCGTACCAAAGCGCTGCAAATGGGCGCGAATATCGTGCGGTTCGCTTTTAGTGGGGCGGAGAATTGAGTTGGCTTGAAACGACCAGTGGAGAACTCTTCCTTCGTGGAAATTGTTCCGTACTTAACGCTACAACTGGCTCCTTCACTAGGAATTATCCTTGTCGACCAGTTCCGTTCAGCCAGTTTTCAACTTCTGTTTTCCGCGTGGAAGTAGTTCCTCTAACACGGATCATTCCACCAACAGACCCTACTCATTACCTTCGCGACGAAGCACCTACGCCATGTCCGTAACAAAGCACACCGCCACCGAAGAAAAGATGACCTTGGATGAGGTCCGTGAAGAGATCCTGCGCGACTACGAGTTGGTCTGTACCAGCCGTGAAGCGAGCTTGTTGGGGCGCAAGGAAGTGCTTACGGGCAAGGCGAAATTCGGGATCTTCGGCGATGGCAAGGAACTGGCCCAGGTTTGTATGGCCAAGCAATTCCGCACCGGCGATTGGCGCAGTGGCTATTACCGGGACATGACCTTCATGATGGCGATCGGCGAGCTTACTGTGCAGCAGTGGTTCGCACAACTCTACGCGCATGCCGATTTGGCCCACGAACCAGCCAGTGGCGGCAGGCAGATGAACGGTCACTTCGCCACACGCTCGTTGGATGCGAACGGCGAATGGAAGAACTTGGCGGAACAATACAACAGCAGCCCTGATATTTCCCCTACTGCCGGTCAGATGCCACGGCTACTTGGCCTAGCGCAAGCGAGCAAGATGTTCCGGCAGAACAAGGCATTGCATAGCTACACGCATTTGAGCGATCAAGGCAACGAAGTAGCCTTCGGTACCATCGGCGATGCCAGCACCAGCGAGGGGCTTTTCTGGGAGACCATCAACGCGGCCGGTGTGTTGCAAGTGCCGTTGGCCATGAGCGTGTGGGACGATGGCTGGGGCATCAGCGTGAGCAAGGCGCATCAGACCACGAAGGGCAGCATAAGCACCGTGCTGGCAGGTTTCCAAAAAGAACAGAACACGAATGGTCTGCGGATCTACAAAACGAAAGCGTGGGATTATGCAGGGCTGAACCGAGTTTACGAAGAAGCGATCGGCCAGTGCCGCGAAGAACATGTGCCGTGCTTGATCCATGTGGAAGAGGTAACCCAACCGCAAGGGCACAGCACCAGTGGAAGCCATGAACGCTATAAAGGCCCTGAACTATTGCAGTGGTATAAAGACTTCGATTGCAACACGAAATTCAAAGAGTGGATCCTCAACTTCAAACCAGGTGGTGGTTCCATAGCCACGGAAGCCGAGTTGGATGCGATCGAAAAGCAGGCGCGGACCGATGTGCGCGCTTCACAGAAAGCAGCCTGGGCGGCCTTCGAGGCGGAGATCAAGCGGGAACTCCACAACGCGAGCTTCATTATGGAAGCATTGGCGGCCGGAAGGCACCATGATGACGGTATCGCTGCGGCAACTATCACCAAGTTGGTCAACGAGCTGCGCACCGAGATCAGCCCAGGCCGGAAGGACATCGTGAGCGCCGCGCGCAAGGCTTTGCTGGCGGGCCGAAAAGCCGACCCCATCGCGCGCCAACCACTCATTGATTGGATCGAGGAAGCAATGGCCCTCAACGCAGACCGCTACGGCAGCCACCTCTACAGCCAAAGCGCACACAGCAGCTTGAATGTTGCGGAGGTCCCGGTGGAATACAATACGGATGAAGAGGTGGACGGCCGCATCATCATCCGCGACAACTTCGCCGCGCTTTTCGAGAAGGAGCCGTTGTTGCTCACATTTGGGGAGGACACTGGCAAGATCGGCGATGTGAACCAAGGCATGGAAGGCATGCAAGCGCGTTTTGGTGAATTGCGCGTAAGCGATGTCGGCATCCGCGAAGCCACGATCCTCGGACAAGGCTTAGGAATGGCGTTGCGCGGACTTCGGCCCGTTGCCGAGATCCAATACTTGGACTACCTGCTCTATTGCATCCAAGGCATCAGCGACGATCTGGCCACGGTGCAATGGCGCACCAAAGGCGGGCAGAAAGCACCGCTGATCATCCGTACCCGCGGTCATCGGTTGGAAGGCGTTTGGCACAGCGGCAGCCCCATGGGCATGATCATCAATGCGGCGCGTGGCGTGGTGGTTTGTGTGCCGCGCAACATGCAACAAGCAGCGGGCTTTTACAACACCTTGCTCCAAGGCGATGACCCCGCATTGGTGATCGAGTGCCTGAACGGCTACCGCAGCAAAGAACGTTTGCCCAGCAATCTCGGGGAGTTCACCGTGCCTATCGGGAAAGTGGAAGTGGTGCGTGAAGGGAATGACCTAACGTTGGTGAGCTACGGCAGCACCTTCAACTTATGCGCCAAGGCGGCGGAACAACTTGCGGAACTCGGTGTTGACGTGGAGTTGATCGACGTGCGCACCCTCCTACCCTTCGACCTGGACCACCGCATTGTGGAAAGCTTGCAGAAGACCAGCCGCCTTTTGGTGGTGGATGAAGACGTGCCCGGTGGTGCCAGCGCATACATCCTGCAACAGATCCTGCAAGTCCAGAACGGCTACCGCTGGTTGGACAGCGCACCCATGACGCTTACTTCAAAAGCACACCGTCCGGCATATGGTACGGATGGCGATTATTTCAGCAAGCCGGGCTTGGAAGATGTGGTGGAGTGTGTTTTGGGGATGATGAAGGAGTGAGTTGAAGTAGCACGTCCGTTCGAGCCTAACGAACGCAAGTGTATTGGGTCGTTTCTTGGATCGGATGTCACATTCAACCAAAAAAGCGCGAAGTCCCCTCCGCGCTTTTCAGATCATAGTCGAATTGTCGCCTACTACATGGCTCCTGTCATTTCATTCTTCTTGTATTTCGCCATCCATTCGCGCACATCAGCAACTTCCTTGAGTTGGGTATCGCGCATGGTCGCCCAAGTGGCATCGGTCGCCTCGCCCATAGCAACCAGTGTGCGATCCACACGCTCCAAGCCTTGTGCCAGGTCGGCAGCTCTGGCTTGATCGGCCTTCTTCATCTCTGGTTCTTGTCCACCGGCTTTCAAGCGACTACGGACCACCTCCAAGTCGGCCATCAACGTTGCGCGTAAGCCATTCATTTCGGTGGTCGCATCCATCCGCTCCTGTGCAGGTGTTACCACCACGGTTCCAGATGCACCATCCGTTCCCATATCCGTCCCCGTGTTCTCCATGGTGCTGACACCATCATTGTTCATTGCTTCATTCATTCCACTGGCATTTGCATCTTGTCCGGAGTTCAATTCCTGATCATCCATAGTGGCATCCATTTCTCCCGTACTATTATCGCTACTGCATTGAACAGCGAGGAATGCGAATAGCGCCATTGGAATTGCGACCTTACCTAGTTTGAACATCTGCTTGCTCGACTTCATGGTTTCCATGTGTTGGTGAAGAACTCCATTCGCAAACCCTGGGCCGCGACGATCTTCGGTTGGAAGGGTTCAGTGATGGGGACAAATTGTGGAATAGCTTACCCGATCTCCGGGGTGTACTTTCCCGCGATCACACAACGATCGGACCTTCAACTGTTTCGATCTCGACTTCATAGCGCAATTCGAAGTCGATCCATTGCGCTTCACACAACACCTATCTTCGGACCGATCCACACGTTGACCCAGATCTTCAGGAATGGAGTCTCTCCGTACCCTTCAGTTGCAGGAACAACCTATGAGTGCAACCAATGAGACCATCGCCATGCAGTGGTTCGCTGCCTTCAACGCGCACGACCTCGATGCACTATTGGCGCTGTACAAGGATGATGCGGAGCACTATAGCCCGAAGCTGAAAGTCCATCAGCCCAAAACCAACGGTTGGGTCCGAGGCAAAAAGGCGCTGCGCGGTTGGTGGCAAGATGCTTTCGACCGGTTGCCTGAATTGCGATATGAAGTGACCGGCCTGATCACGGATGAGGAGCAGGTGTTCATGGAATACATCCGGCATGTACCCGGTGAAGACGACTTGCGCGTTGGAGAAGTGCTGGAGATCCGGAACGGCATGATCGTGGGGTCTCGCGTTTATCACGGTTAACCTTTTCCCTAGCGCTCTACCTTTGTGCTTGAATGGCGACTGACTATTACAAGACCCTCGGTGTTGAACGCAACGCCACCACTGAACAGATCAAGACCGCGTACCGGAAATTGGCGCGCAAGCACCACCCGGACCTGAACCCCAACGACGAAAAGGCGAAGCAGTCCTTCCAAGCGATCAACGAAGCGAACGAAGTGTTGAGCGATCCGGAAAGCCGCAAGAAGTACGACAAGTACGGAGAGCAATGGAAGCACGCCGATCAATTTGAAGCTGCGGAAAAGCAACGCGGATCACAACGGGCGCAAAGCGGCTATGGTGGTGGTGCACCATTTGGTGAAGCCGGCAGTTTCAGTGGTGGCACGGAAGAAGACTTTGCGAACATGTTCGGTGGAATGTTCGGTGGTCGTGGCGGTCGGCAGGCGAAATTCCGTGGACCGGACTATCAAGCAGAATCACGCTTGGATCTTTTGGGTGCATACAAAACGCACAAACAGACCTTGAACGTCAACGGCAAACAGATCCGCATTACGGTGCCTGCCGGGGTTGAAGATGGCCAAACGATCAAGATCGGCGGTCACGGTGGTCCTGGCGCGAATGGTGGACCGCATGGCGATCTGTACATCACCTTCCGGATCGATCCAGATCCAAGATTCCACCGCGTAGGCAAAGACCTTTACATCACCGAGACCATCGATCTCACCACTGCCCTATTGGGTGGCACATTAACCTTGAACACCTTGGCTGGTGCTGTAAAGTTGAACGTAGCACCGGAAACCCAGAACAACACGAAAGTGAAATTGAAAGGCAAGGGATTTCCTATTTACAAGAAGGAGGGTGAGTTCGGCGACCTCTACGTAACGTACGCCGTGGAATTGCCGAAGAACCTGACGGAACGCGAGAAGGAGCTGATCAAAGAGCTGGCCGAAATGAGAAACAAAGCGTGAGCCATGGAGAACGAAGAACTCATCGCAATGGAGGTTTACTGCGACCATGAAGGTGTGGAGGTCTCATTCGTGGAAGCCTTGCACGAGCGTGGTTTGATCCGCATTACCACAGTGAAAGAGAAACGCTTCATCGACCCAGAGCATCTATCTCGGGTTGAGAAACTCGCTCGGATGCACTACGACCTGGACATCAACTTGGAGGGTATCGAGGCCATCAGCCATTTGTTGGAACGCATGGAAGCCTTGCAACAGGACATGCACAGCTTGAGCGAGCGACTTCGATTGTACGAATAAGTTGAAGGCACCTCTTCGCAAAGAGCAACTCGAGTTCTTCTAACGCATCACCGAAAACCGCGTTGAACTTTTGCCAACGCGAAGCACGTAGGTCCCGGCTGCTAGATCGTGTACATCAATGCTTCCAGACCAATTGCCGGAAGGCGCACGAACCACACCAGACCCCACTTCACGACCCGTTGCATCAAACACACGGTAAGACCCATCTGCACTATTCATTCCGGCGATGCGCACATTCAAGAGATCGGACGCAGGGTTAGGGAAAAGTGATATGGCACCTTGTATTTCCAGCTCTTCAACACCGATGTTGATGGTCGCAATGTTGATGTTGTCCACTCGGATCACGTTGCCATAATGACCACGATCCTGAAAAGCGAAAATGACATCCATACCCATCGTATCCCACGGGCCAACGGACACGAATTCATTCCGCCATTGCGCTGCTGTTGGGGTGAAGTAGTCCGTGTTGTCAGGTGCCGTGGCAAGCGCGGCTCCACCCTTCACGAAGAGTTCGGTCCAGCTTTGGCCGCAATCATAACTGAGCAGTAGAGCGAGTGTATCGCTTAGGTCGATGTTGTAACGTGCGTACGAAACATCGAAGGTGATGGTCGGTCCAACGGGTCCATCGCCACTGAACTTTCCGAGCCATACTTCATCTCGTCCTCCTTGCAGGTCGTTGTAATAATTGTCGAAGCGCATGCTTCTATTGCCTGTTCCGTAGGCACTCGCCTCGTCAGAAACAGCCCAGTTGCTCGGTTCGCCATTGCTCGTGTGAAAACGCCATTCCGCAGGGATACCGCCTGCTTCAAAGTCCTCTACAATGTCATTGGTGCCCGCGATGGCTTCGGAGATGAACGCGGTGCTCGTTGCCGTTGCGCTGATCCCATTGTCCGTTACCGTGAGCGACACATCGTAGCTACCCGACGCATCGTAGATCACCGTAGGGTATTTCTCAGTGCTACTAGAGGGCGTTCCATTTGGAAAATTCCACACGTAGGTGGCGTTCCCTGAACAAACGCTGTGATCAACGAAGTGGATGCTGTCACCGGGACAAAAGAACGTCCCGAATTCCGCTGCGAAACCGGCAATAAGTGTACTCGGTTCGAAGAGGTCACGTTCCCACACACCAAGGTTCCAACAGGCCAAACGGATCTTGCCATCGCGGTAGAAAGGCACCAATCGCAACGGCTCCGTGCCTGCGGGCAGTTCCTCACTGAACTCCGCCCAATCGCTCATGCTGTTGTTGCGGTAAAGCACGCGACCGTTCAGCAGACCGAGGTACACACCGCCATCTGTCCCATATTGGTGAGCTATGGCCCAAGGCCGTTCACCATCCAATGCCGAAGTAGTGAGGTTCGTCCAATTCATTCCGCCATCGGCACTGTGGTACACTTTCTGGCCATCCGGGCGGTTTGTGTAGGTGACCCAGATGTCATTGGCATTCTCACTTCCAACAGTAAAGTAGAGATCGCGGCTAGAGCTGGGCAGGGTAAGCTGATACCAATACTCCCCATCATTCACGGTGCGCCACAATTTGCTTGACGAACCCTGTTCCTGCTGCACCACGAACACCTGCGGATCCGCATAGCTCTGTTCGATCCACAGCACCTGATCGTTGGGGTTGCTGCCGAACGCATGGACCTCACTGAAGGAAGAGCCACCATCGGCGCTTCGATACAGTTTGTTGTCCTTGCCGCTCCATGCTACGTTGTAATAGCGGTGATCAAAGGCAATGCGCGAACTGCTGCAATTGTAGTAGCTCTCATTTGGATCGAATGCCATCGGAAAGCTCGGTGGATCGGTGTTGACATCCGCAGGCATCACCTTTCCGTCAATGTCGCTGAAGTAGGTCTTCCGTTGATCACTGTAGTTCACGTAACCCGTAGGCGCTTCGCCACCGCCGAGCGCGAAGTACTCGCCCTCCTCATATTCCTCGGCATAACCCATGTTGCCATTGTGGTAGCGCCCGCCCACACGAATGTCATCGTTCCAACCTTGATCATATCCCCAGAGGTTGATCGCTTCCAAACCCCTGCAACGCGCATCATGGCTCGAAACGAAGTCGGTGCTGCGGTACACCCCACCATCGTTCCCGATCCAGACCTCTTCCCCACCCTGTCCATCTGCGAACACTCGCAATTCCTGCATATCCGGGTGTGTGCGAGCAACGGGACCAATGTAGCCGCCGACAGCTTGGTAGGTCGCGCAGCCATCATTACTCCGCCATAGGTTGAGCCCGCCGATCAACACATGATCTGGATCGATCTGCGAAGCGATGATCGTGGTGTTGTAATGGATCTGCGTGTAGGTGCCGTCGTCGCCTTGGAAATTCATCAGGTTCGGATGCGCTGCGGTGTAGGGCGTACCGATAAGTCCGTGCGGATTGCTCCATGTTTCACCCGCATCGTTGCTTACCCATGTACCTACCCAACCATTGGTGGTAATGCTGGCACCCGGCTGTTCGTAGCCCACGAGCACCGCGTAGATCCGGTTGTTGTCGGCTGCGGTCACTGCGAGTCTTCCG
>Ga0154020_10001223_pt1 | contig 31841 bp, 48 predicted proteins | sample Klosneuvirus_201_FD_109709 | JGI IMG/M metagenome (GOLD analysis project Ga0154020, IMG submission 109709) | Active sludge microbial communities from wastewater, Klosterneuburg, Austria - Klosneuvirus_20160825_MG | ecosystem: Engineered > WWTP > Aerobic digester > Activated sludge | place...
AATATGGTAATTTATATCTTCAAAATATTTTCCAGCCAACCATTCGTCAACTATATTATGAGAGTTGTCATCCATACATCTCTTCCAAATATCAATATTTTCAAGCCATTGCGTCATATGCCCATATTCATGTACAAGTAAACTCATTGCGTCTTTATGCTTCATTGCAGCAGCTAACTCTTTATTCTCTCCATCAAAATATCCTCCGCACTTTATGTCACCTGATAAGTCAAGATACTTTGACTCTTGCAAATCACACTTTACTCCATGTAACTCGCATTGTTCTTTTACGTATTTTATGAAGCGAGTATTGTTTTTCATAGCTTAAATTTTTGAAGTTTGAACCTTAAATTTAATCATTTTTTATAGATTAGCAAAACCCAACGTCTAATTTTTTAGGTAATTATCCTTTACTTTGTGTAAAATTCCCCAAAATTAAAATTTATCCTTTACTATCGTGGTTTTTTAATTAAAAATGTTTTGATTTTACAGTAAAAACGTTTAAATTTACCAAAACAAAAACCCTTAATCATGTTAGATTTAACAATAAAAACAAAAGACAAAAACATCAAAGAAAAGATTGAAGAAGCTTATAATCAAGCAATTAAAGACATCGAAGACATTCCTAGTTTCATAAAAGCTTTACGCAAAAAAATAACTGATTTCGATGTAAGTACTTCAGGAGTAAATATTTATATTTTAGAAAAAGTAAGTAAAGCTAAATTAGCGAGTATTTTAATATAGTAAAATGGATTCTGAAATTAAGAAAATTAGAACACATAAAAAATGGACTCAGGAAGAGGACGATATTATAATTGAAAATTACATAAGCAAGGGCGTAAAATACTGTAAGGAACAATTACCACATAGACTCACTTCTTTAATAACAGTAAGAGCTAGGAATATAGGAATATTAAATACTCCTATAAAAAAAACGTATAAATGGACTAAAGATGAGTTAGACTTTTTATTAAAAAACTACTCAAAAATAGGTGCTGATAAATGCACAGAGTATATCAAAAGAAGTACCTATGTTATAGGTCAAAAAGCGAGTAAACTAGGCATAAAACTTAACAAAGATATTCTTTCTGAAATAAGTGTAAATAACAATAAAAAAAGGCAAGAAAAAAGACCTAATTCAGATTTCAAGGTTAACGTTGAGAAATTTGAAAATATTAATACAAAAGAAGTGGCTTATTTTTTAGGCTATTTTTGGGCTGATGGTCACGTTCCTCATAAAAAAAAGAGAAATGGAATACCATCTATATCAATGTCTATATCTACTGAAGATTGTAATTGTATAACAGATACTATTAATTTGATAGGTGATTGGAATTACTACAGTCTTAAGCAAAGGAAAAACGGTAAGCCTATGACTAGAATAACCACATGTAATACAAGAATTTCTAACTTTTTAATAGAACATGATTTTCATTTAAAATCAAAAAGTAATCCATGTAAAATATTATCTAAAATACCTAATGACCTTAAAAAATATTTTTTCAGAGGACTTTCTGATGGAGATGGATGTATTTATCACCGTAATACTAAGAATTCAAAAAGAATAACTTTTAGCATATCTTCATCTTATAGTTGTGATTGGAATTTTATTGAAGAAATTTGCGAAAAGTTAAATATTAAATATACGATAAGTAGAAGGGTAAGGAAAAACGGAAGTGGTTCTGAGATAATAATGAACAATAAAAATGCTAAGATATTTTGTGATTATATTTATGATGGCTATCAAATAGATAATATAGGTTTAACTAGAAAATTAGAAAAATATAAACTAATAACAAATCATATACTGGAAACTGAAAAAATAAATTCAGAATCATTAAATAAAAGATTACTAGCAGTTAGTCTATATAAAGATGGAAAAAATATAAAAGAAATATCTGAAATATTGCAAAAATCAACAGAAATGATTAGATATTATTTAAAAAAAAGTAATGTAAAAATAATTGTAGAATCCAAACAAAATAAAGTAATAGAATTACTAGAAAATGGTTTTTCAAAAAAAGATATACATGAAATAATTGATGTAAGCCCAAGAACAATAAGAAACGCATGTAATAAAATTAAAAAAAGCCTTAATTTTTAGTTAAGGCTTTTTTTTAATTTTAATATTTGAATGTTGTGAAATCCCTATTCTTACCTATGTAAAGAATCTGCTGAGCTTTTTTGTCTTTATGAATAATAACATCACAAAATGCCCAACTACTTGCTCCAATATTATATCCGCATCTTAGTAAAGAAGATGTTCCTGCATAAACTACGCCATCTAATCTTCTTGGAGTATGACTATCAGCAACAATCATTTTAGTACTCATTTTTCTAAATCCATGTATATTTCCTCTTGAGCCATTGGCTGAAATGTCGCCATGCAAATTCATCGTCCAATCATGTATTTTAAAACTTTCATCTCTGCCTAAAGTTTTAACCTTACTTCCAAATTTTTGTTCTATTAAGTATGAAATTAATCCCTTCTTTGCTAATCCACTTAAAGATATTTTAGTAAGCTCCATATACTCCATTGCATTTGAAATATCTCTTTTCCAATCCTTACCTTTTACATATCTATCTAACCAATCATTGTGATTTGATGATACAATAACTAAATTATATTTAATCATTTTTTGAATCCATTTATACATATCATCTAACTCCCTTTTTATTAAATTCTTACCAGACTTTTGAAGTTCATATGATAATATTGGGTCTTTCTCGTTATGATGGTTTACACTAGTTCCATTAAATATATCATGAACAAATGTTTTATCTGGATTTATTATATTCATTAATTCAATCTGCTTAACCTCCAAAGGCTCATCAAGCTGGTCTATATGCTTGTCGCCTAAAACAAAGGCGTTTACTTGTTTTATTTTGGTTATCTTACCTTCTTTTACATTATAAAATAAATCTGAAAAACTACCATCTTTACATGCTGTGACTTGTCTTGGAATAACGGTATCTTTGTCTTTCACTTCCACTATAACAAAACCAAATGTGTGATGAAATTCGCCTTTTTTACCAGCCTTACTATCTGAGTAATTAGGCATAGTTACAGAGCCTGTTGTCATTAAGAATTTAGTGACACTTCCATCTAATGCAGGTAATGTATCCATTTGAACTTTTGGATGACCAAAAATCGCAGATGAAGAGCCACTTATGGACTCAAAACCCGTCAAAGGAATAGTTGCTGTAGGCTGAATCTTAATGTCGCTCATAATCATTAAATTCTTGTGAATTTGATGTCTATTTGCATCAGCGTATGGAAGTACTTCTTGACACCAATACTCTCCTTCAGAATCTTCTTTTTTGAATGGATTAGGATTTTTATATCGAGTCAAAATAACATGTATATCCGCATTATGAAATTTAGCGTAAGACATTATATTCTTCCATAACTCTTTATGTATTGGAGTATTATTCTGGGCTGAGCAAACTATTTTAATTTTCTTAGAATTATCTGCTTTTCTTTTCTTAGCCTTTGTATACTCTTCTGGCTCAACTCCCTCACCACTTAGGTTTAATTTAGCTAACCATTTACGAACTGTTCTTTCATTTGAAAGTCCACAATATTCTTGCAATATATTGATTCTTTCATTCCAAGATTTAGATTTATTAAAGTAAGTTTTTTTTATGAAAGCGATGTCTTTTTCTGTTAATTGACTGAAAAGTTTTCCTTTTTCACTTCTAGGGTATTGTCCTGTAGCCATGTATGCGATTTTAGATTAATATTCGATTAATTATTTTTTAGTACTAAGATATAAGTTTCGTAACCAACGAATGCTGATGAAACTACTATAACTATCCACTTGTAAACTTTTTGACGAGTAATCGCTTTGCCTTGTTCTGTAATTACTTTATTTAAACCATCTATTTTATGGTCTTTTAAAGAAGATTGTTCTTCTGTTTTTTTATTAGTATTAAATAAATCCATTTTAGATAAAGAATCCCTTTCAATTATTTTCTTTTGTTTTTCAGTTTCTTTTTTTTCATTCTCATAAAGCTTTTGATACAAAGATTTTTCTTCAGTTAATTTTTTAACTTGAATGCTTTGAGAAAGAAGAAATCTACCTTGATTTATATTAAAACAAATACTAGTATCTTTATTATCTAATGTTATTCTCTGAGAAAAGATTTGAGAACTCACTAACAAGAACGTTAGCATTAGCATTTTTAGCTTTGTTAAATTCGCTGTCATATTTGTTTTTATTTTTATTAATAACATTTATAAGAGAATCTTCTCTTAACCCATATACTGAAATTATTTTTTTATCAATAGCATTTATAGAATCACGATGAATAACATTTCCTATAAGGACTTTTTTTTCTTTTTCTAAGGTATCAATCCGTGCATTTAAAACCGTATCATCAATTGGATTAGAATTTGGTTTAAATACAAAATAAGCTAATACTATAGTGACAATAATCCAAATTACTAGCCCAATGTTTTTATATAATTTAATTTCATCCATTATACCTGACTTGAAATTGAAGTATTTTCAGTAGTTACTGTAGTTGTATTTGTAGATGAAGTATTTAAGTTTTCATCTTTTTTAATCTTAGTGTCATTAAAGATTTGCTTAGTTTGATAACCAGCGTAAACCATTTGAGCAGAGTAAATAGCTACAGCTCCAATGTAATCTAATTTACCAACTATTATTAAATGCCTAACACATAAATCCAAAAGAACATTTGCATTTACAAATATAAGCATTCTCTCTATTCTCTTTGATGAGAAAAAAGATTCTTGAGCTGTAAAAGTTAAAAGTATCTGCCAAAAAAACCATCTAACATATTCTAAGAACTGTGAAAATTTAGTATCCTTTATTGAAGGTAAAAGATAAACTGGTATTTGAGTAGATGATGACATTGTTTTTACTTTTAATTAAACGCCTAATTCTATTTCTTTCAAAACTTTTATTAATTTTGAATACGGAAAATTATCACTCTTATCAGACCTTACTGAACAATGAGTATATATTCCATTAACTCCATCTAAAGCTCTGAGATTAATATCAAACATGTCCGCATTAAACTTTTTTGAAATATTATATTTATCACATAAATAAATTAATAACTCTTTTAGCGAAGATAATTGAGCATCGCTATAATAGTGGTAGTAAATTGAGCCTCTGAACGGTTTATCAAGAATTATAACTTCTTCTTTTGGAACAATAGTATTTACATAAGTTCTAAAATTACCTTCGTTATCCTTAGTCAAAATACCCCAAGAGGCGATTTCTATCGCAATTGAACCTTTAGCTATTTTTTGCTCATAGGTGAAATTATGATATTTAGCAGGAACTTTATTTGTACTTTTAGAAAACGCTAAATGATACGCCCAATATTTAGAACCAAATGCTTGAAAAATTTCACCATCTTTATGAGTATCTTTTGAAGTAGGTTTACCCGCAATAATAAAAGCAGTTGCTACTTTTTCAGGATTTTTTTGCCATCCATAAATTACATTTTTAGGACTAGAGCCGCCCGAAGTATGGTGAATGAAAATCTGGGTCTTAATAGCAGAGCAATCCTCCTTAACGTATTGGTCAGGAGTTAATTCATTTTGATTAATTCGTTTAATGTCTAATGCCATTGCTCTGCTTTTTAATTAATTTTAAGATAATCGAACGTTATTCGCTTCTGTTCCCTTTTTTCCTTCTTTTAAATCGAAAGTTACTTCATCTCCCTTTTTAATTTCTTCTGATAATCCAGTTGCATGTACGAAAATTTCTTTTCCTGATTCATCTACGATAAAGCCGTAACCCTTGTCTTGTTGGTAAAATTTAACGATTCCTTGTTGCATAATTTTAATTGATTTGATTGTTATTTTTTTAGTTTATGTTTATTTTTTACTTGCAAAATTTTTCAAAAGCATCTTGTAAGTAAACTGGTAATTTTTCTTCTTTATCCAATTTTTCAAGAGCTAACTTAATTTCATTTTTTTCTAGCTCAGTAAATGAAAATTCAAAATGACTAGGAGTTTTCTTATTCCATGTTAACCATCCACCTTTCTCTCCACCTTGAACTTCTTTAATTTCGTATTTTTTTAACTCTTCCTGAGTTATCTGTAACTTTTCAATAATATCTTTTCTGATTATTAAATACGAATAACTACCCTCTGTTTTTAAAATAGAAGGTAAATGAATTCTATCAGATAAAGTTAATGATGTTTTTTTTTCCGCTAATTGTTTTGCCATTGTTTTATTTTTTTTAGATTTTATATTTATCAGCTACAAATAAATTTACTTGTTCTTCAGTAATAGCTTGAACATTTGCCATATCGGAAACTAAACATTCTAAATTAAAGATGGTTTCAGTAGTAAATAAATTCGCAAAAGGATTTCCTTCTACACAAATATCTGCATTAGCCTGATACGTGAATTTTTTACCATCATCACTAAAATTAAACTATTATTTCAATATTGTTACATTTTTTGCTATAATTTTCATTTTTTTATAATTTAAGGTTTTGCAAATTTAATTTAATTATTTCTTATTTCAAAATTTATTTTCAAATTGTTTGTAAGTAATCGCTTTTGTTAATAACTAGGCAACTGTATTTACTTTTGTTATAACATTCCAAGTAATATTATCATTCAATACACCTGTAACACTTACTAAAACATTTGTTCCGCTAATTGTATATGTTGCAGAAACTCCAGCTATAGCATTTGTAGTTCCAGTGTAAGTGTTTTGAACTGTATCTAAAGTTAAAGTTCCTCCTACATTTTTTACACTACTGTTTAATTTAATAGTCGTTCCATCTCCTGTAACTCCAACACCTGCACCGCCTGTTTTTCTATAAACAATAGTGGATTCTAAAGATATAACTTTATCAGCAGGAACAGCTATTGTTTGAGATGTTACATTTGCTGTAGCGTCTGTAGTTACAACTGTATTTCCCGTTGTATCCTCTGTTACATTTGTAACAGGTTCTAACCTCTGGTTTATACTATTAGTAGCATCTACACCAAAAACATGAAGTCTAGCAGACATAGCGTTTTTAGAAATACCTATATCTCCATTATGGCTTATAAACAATCGGTCAGTATCATTTGTTCTTAGTGACAAAGCCTTGTTAGCATCTCCGATAACTCCGATTGCCATATATGTAGTGTCATTCGATTCTATAAAATACATTTCACTTTTTACCACTCCGCCATTTATTCTACTAAAAGTAGATTGAAATATAGAGCCGCCTCCTGTGCATAAAGAAATATAGTTTCCATTTGAACTGCTAGGATTAGAAAAAGCTTGCCATTTTACATCATATCCAAAATTAGTAGCGTAAGTAGAGCTTGTGTTAAATGTAGATACGCCATCATTTCTAACATAAAGTAGTGGAGAAGAAGCAAAGTTATCAATCTTTAAAGCATAAGTTCCAGCATTGGCAGCTCCTTTAACATGAAGTTTAGCCGTAGCTCCTGTAACTGTAGTAAAATTACCAATACCAAAATTTAAGCCAGTATTAATAAAATCACTTTGAGCAAATTCATTTAATGATAAACATACTTTTATATCACCATTAGTATTTCTTATATCTAAAAAACCAGTTTGCAATCCACCACTAATGTTTTTTCCTACAATGGCTAATGGACTTCCTGTATTATTTGTTAACCAAATACCATCATATGTAGTATCAGTAGCAATAGATAATTTAGACGGTATTATTGTTGACAAACCTATACCTACATTACCATCATTTCTAACGTAAAACAAAGGATTAAGTCCAAGATTATCAACTTTTAAAGCATATAGGTCAGAGCCTTGATTATTCCCAATAATATGTACTTTTGCCGTGGGTATAATTGTATTGGTATCATTTGAAAATAAGTTATTTCTACTCGCATGATACCAATCTAATCCTAATGTAACAACATTTACAACATCAGTCGTTGCATCATTTATAGCCTGTAATGTTAATGCAGCACCAATTGAAGGATATGGAGAGTTTAAAAATAAAAACCTTTGATTAGTAGCAACTTTTATTTCTAATTTTACATCAGCCAGCGTTGGGGCAATACCGATACCAATATTTCCTGCATTATTAACATAAAGTAGTGGAGAAGAAGCAAAGTTATCGACTTTTAAAGCAAAATTTGAAGCGGTAGCATCACCTTTTATATGAACTCTTGATGTAGGTGCAATTGTTCCAAAACCAAAATCACCTGTATTTAAAAATACACCAATAGCAGAGCCATTAGTATAAATAGGTATACTGTAATTATCATTAGTGCCGAAATATTTTTCAGCACCTTCAGTGTTACCATTAAGTAACCAACTATTGCTTACTGGAGGAGGTGTTGAACCGCCACCGCCAGAGAATCCGAAAAATGTATTACCTTGCATCTTAATTACCAGTTATGATTGTTACTACTCCTGCTGTTGCATCAATTGTTAACCCATTAATAGGAAAATTATATCCTAAATTAAGAGGTTTGTCAGCTACCAACGTAATAGCGTTAGAAGGTATTGCGCCTAAACTCATAACTCCTGTAACTGTAACTGTACCACTAACTAAAAGTAAAGATATGTTTAAAACGCCATCGTTTCCTGTAACGGTAACACTTTGTCCAGAAAGTGTGAATGTACCTATATTTTCTCTAAGCCCAAAAGTTGACATAATATCTGTTTTAAGCCTTAAATTTAGGAATTAAAACCTTAAAATTAACAACTTTATAGTTTACGAAAATGACAGTAAAAGAAAAATGAGATAACTAAGAAACTAAATCAGAAACGGTAATTTCTTTAGCATATTTTCCTTGATTAAAAAGATACACAGAGGGATAAAAATCATTAGTGCGAGTACAAATTCGAGCATCAATAGTTTGGTCTGTTGCTCCAATTTCTAAAGCTTTTTTAGATAGAGTGTTTTTAAGGAATCCTCCTACTAGCATCAATTCCATTGAATTAAGCGTTAGTAAATCTCCCAACTTAATATCTTTTATAATTTCTTTTTCATTCATTACTGTCACTAGTAAAGAATTACCTAAAAAATCTTTTTTTAAAGATAATTTTACTCTAACTTTTTCTTTTTCTATTGAAAAATCGTTACAAACCTTTTTTAAGGCATCTTGAATTTTTGAAATAATTTCTTCTTGGCTCATTGCTGTTATTTTTTTTGTTTTCGCAAATTTACAAAAATAAAATTACAAATACAAACCTAAGATTTTTTAGCAGCTACTAAAGCTTCTATTTCTTTTAGTGAATAAGAAAACTCGAATGGTTGTTTGGCTGAAATTATTCCTTTTTTCCAAGTAAGATTTCCTTTTAATGTAACTTTTATAGCTTCTTTATTATTAAAGAAATTTCCTAAGTTAGATAAGCTTTGGGTTAATAAAGAATTAAGGCTTACGTCAACTTTTAAAGGGATTATGTTATAATCCTGAGCCTTTATAGCAATAGAGTCTTCGCTACGAATAACACCAACTCTTTGGTCATTAATTAAAATATCATAGTCTTGATTAGTAACAGTAGCTGAAATATTACTATTATTTTTAAACTGAGTAATAAGTTCAAACGAAACTTTGCCTCCTGATATGTTTAGATTTTTAGCACCTAATACTTTAAACGCTCCTGTTTTTAATTTTTGGATTTGAGAAATCAAATATCCAACGCCTGTTAATGCTCCTGCACCAACAACTCCCAATGTTATTTTTAACCACGTTTTCATCTTATATTAATTTTGTTTTTTTGATTATTAAAAAATATATTCCAACTATTGATGCTCCTATTATGAAATTTTTCAAAGTAAAATAATCAGAAATCTTTTTATTACCACTTATTCCCACAGAACCTAAAAGCTGTAATCTTGTTATAGGAATAAAGACTTTACCTTTATCATTTTCAAAATCAATTCCTTTTACAATAGTATTGTCATCCATCGTTTTGTCAAAAGGAGTGCCTTCAACGGTATCACCATTTTTAACAATAATTAAATCTTTACTTTCAATAGTAGACAAATCTTTTCCTAAGTATTTATATCTTAAAATTTCAGCCATTTTTTACCTCCAACCAATGAGATTTCCATAAGTAATTTGATTTTTAATTCCATAACCTAAAATTAATCCCCCGCCTATTAAAAGTGCATATTGAATGGGAATAAATTTTTTATAGTAAGCATAGACAGCTCCTGAACCTGCTAACAAAAAAGGTAAAAATGTCAGTAATTTATTTTCATTTAATGAATAAGACTTGTTGACAACTTCCGTATTACTTTTTTTTGGATTAACTAAATTTTCACCTGTCTCTTTTAAATAAGCTATTGGAATATCAATATCTGTTTGCGCTCCCTGTATAGGCATAGCTCCTTTAGGAAGTAGGTTAACCTTAACTAGAGGATTAGATTTCACGTTAGATGTATAGACATAGTAATTCCCTTCTATAACGTCTCCAATTTTCTTCTCATATTTACTCAAACCAACAACCCCTCCAACCGAAATGGTTGTTGAAAAAGGTTTTATGAATTTATATTTTTTTAGCATTTTTTATATTTTTAAATAAGATTCTTGTATTTTAAAAAATAAACCGTTCCGCCTATAACTAATAATCCAATAATTATATTTTTAGTTGTAAATATTGATGTAGATTTTTCTTTAGATAACACTATTTTTTTACCCGATTTAATATCATTTGAAGCAACACCTCTATTATCATCTTGAGATGAAAGATTTACATTATTATCAACTACAGAAGTATCATTAGAAACATCTAAAGACAAATAAGATTTATCAATAGATAACTTCTCTCCATCATAAACTAATGATAGTAGTTCTCCGCCACGTTCTTGTTGAGCGAAAACTTTTGCTCCTTTTAATATTTTTAATTGCCTAGTTCCTTTCTTTTCTCTTGGCTGAATAACTCCATCTACCATAGGCTTAACTTCACCGTAAACAGGAACTTGTGTTTCGTAATCTTTTATAAAAATATAATTTGTTTTCATTTCTTATTTTTTTAATATTAAACTAAAGAATCTAAAAGTCCATTTTTCCCACTTAATTTCTGGATGTATTCTCCAGTTCCTTTAGGAATAGCTGCTATAATATCATCAGTTGTTCCTTTCATTTTAGACACTTTTTTTGACACTTTATCATAAACGCCTCTATTGTATATTACGACTATTTTATCCAATCTAGGAATACCTTTTTCACTGTAAGAATCTAACAATTGACCTAAAATTAAAGCTCCACAAAAAACGTTAAATTCTGGAGAAAGCAAATCTTGTGTTGTTATAAAAGTAGAGCCAATGCTTTTCTGATTAGGTTTCAAATTATTTAATAACGAGTGCCTGCTTCCTAAATATTTTTTTAATATAGTATCTTCTTCCTTACTTAATCTTCCTGAACTTTTCTCAAAAACGATGGCATCCGAAGCTGCTGCATTTGAAACTTGTAAAAGTCCAGTGGCATATTTCGTTGCAGCATTAGGGTCTCCAGCACTCTCAATGAATATGAAACTATATAACAAATTCTCTGGAACATTCGATATTCGAGAAATATTTGATATAATTGAACCGAATTTAGGCTTAATTACATTATTTATTTTATTCAAGTTCTGCTCCGCTTGACTCGGAGTATAAAATGACTTTTGTGTGGCTGGTATTTTTATAGTTTGCATGTTTTATAATTAAAAAATCATCATTCTTTTTTCCTCTTCGATTAATTCTCGGTTTATTTTTTTGGTTGCTTCTCTTTTTGCTATTGATTCAGGTGATATTTTTTTACCCAATCTTATCTCGCTTTGTTTTCTTCTTGTTTCATCAGAAGCTTTTGTACCCTTTTTAGATTCACTCATTTTATATTTAGTCTCTTCGCTAATAATCCTTCCTTTTCCAGCTAAACTCAACTTAATTTTAGTTTCTGGACTTGTAATTTTTCCTTTTTTAGCCTTTGACATATTTTGTTTAGCTTCCTCAGTCCTCTTTTTCCCTAAATTAGATTGCCTTATTTTTTCTTTTACATCATCTGGAGTCTTTTTGCCAAACATATAATGTTTTTCTCCACTCCTAGAGTCACTTTGCTTTTTTCTTGTTTCGTCAGTAGCTTTTTTACCATAATTAGGATTATTTTTACCTTTATTGGCAATACTCAACTTCTTCCGTGTTTTTTTATTACATTTTTTACCAGTTAATGTTTTACTTATCTTAGCCTTTGTTTCATCTGAAATCTCTTTAGAGTCTCCTCCTCTAGTCAAATTTAATCCTTTAGGATTATCCTTTATAAATGATTTAAAAGCATTAATATGTTTTGTTTCTAATTTATTTAGAATGTCCCTAATCTCTTTTAAAGAGAATCCATCAACATTTATAGTTTCAACTATTTCAAATGAATGACAATCAACTCCATATTTACATAAAGAATTATATAATAATATTTGAGCTTTACAATTCTTTCTTTTGTATCTACTAAACCTATCATCAATATCAATTGATTGACCTATATAAACAGCTCCATTTTCAGACTCAACTTTATATATACCTACTTTTTTTGCCATTATCTTGTAAAAATAATTTTTCTATTTACTTTTGTTCTTGCAGATACTTCTCCACTTCCTTCTGCTGCCTTATATTGATAATAAACGAAATAACTAACGCCTCCTAAAACTATAAGAGAGCCTGTTATTAATAATGTGTATTTTAAATAAGAATTCATTGTTTTTTACTTTTTAAAACTAATATTTGCACTAATGTAGCTGATAAAAAAGCCGTTGCAAATGATATTACTTTTTCCTTATCAGATGTTTTTTCTTTCTCTTTTATTTTAAATAATTCGTAAATGAAATACCCAAAAATAGCAGAGGCTATTGACACTGTAATTATTTCACCTGTTTTATTTAAAATCACATTCCGCATCCACAAGCATTTGATTTAGGTTCTTTTGGATTGTAAGGATTTGTAGAACTTTTAATTGCTCTCTTATTTGAGTTTTCACTTGACTTTATGCTAGTGAAAATAATGTAAGAAGCAACAACTAGTCCTACTCCTATTAAAACTTGGTTCGTTGTCATGGTTTTGTTTTTAAAATTTAATTCTACTTAGCCTTTCCTTTTCTTCCGCCTAATGAACCACCACCACCAGTATCTAAGTAGTTGCTTTTTTCTTCTGAACATCCACAACCTCCATCAACTCCTGATGTTTTTTCAGATTTTTTTTGTTTTACTAACACTACTACTCCTGTTACTAATAAGCCTACGCCTAATACTGATAAAATTATTCCTGTTACTTTCATTTTTTTAGTTTTTAAAATTTAATTACTTTTTTATTTATTAAAATGTATCCTGTTATTCCTAAAGCTAAAACTCCAATTGATATTAAAACTATTGGTAATGCATCTATTTTTTTACTTACTAAATTTTTATATGTACTCTCTACGTATCCTCGTCCTGTTTCAAATTTATTTATTCTGTCAGACAATCCATTTGTACCACCATTAATTACTTTTGTTATTCTGGTAATTGTATCTAAATTATTTTTTTCATTAATAGGTTTACTTAAATCAAATTTATCTGCTAATGTATTTAAATTAGCTCTATTCCAAAACCAAATAGAAGCTAACAAGGAGTTTTTTAATTGTTCAGGAGTTGAATTTGTAGATAGTTTGCCACCTAATAAAGTTGGATTTTTTATAACATCAATTCCAAAAGCATCTTTAAAACCTTGATAATTCGATTTTCCTGTAATTTGTATAAGTCCACGCCCTTTATATTTTCGCCCATCACCATCAACGACAGGGGTATTTCCTAAATCAGTTCTAGTATCATAAGCATCTCCTGATGCTATTTCTTCCGTATACAATAATCCGCCACTTTCATGTCCTAGCTGACTTAAAAAAGCTATGATTCTTTCGTTTGTGTTAATCCCGTATTTTGGTAGATATTTGTTAAAGTAAGGCAACCAAATATCAGCAACTTTATCAGTTGCTCCAGTAAGTCTTTTTAAACTTTCTTTGGTTAAAGCCATTGTTTAAATAATTTGGTTTAAATTTACATAAAATACAATCCCGATTGAAGATTTTATCTTTAACCAAAACATAAGTAAATAATAAATAACTAAGCTAACTTTTTAAGATAATTATCAGCAAGAATCTCGTGACCTTCATTGTTTATATGTTGAAAATCTGACGCAAATAATTCTTTTTTATCAACCAATTTATCCAAATCAATAAAGACATCTACTTTTTTATTAGCCTTAATCCATTTGTCAAAATCAGAAATTAACTGCCTATGTTTATCCGTAGTGGCTGGATAAAATGATTTATTTGGAGGCGTAATAGCAACTACCAACGCTCCATTTTTTTTAGCAAGAGAATATATTTCATCTAAATTAGCCTCAGCTTTATCAATCCTTAAACTTGAAAATATATCGTTGCTTCCGCCAAGTGTCGAAATAACATCATATTTTGCTCCTGTTGCTAATTCTTTTTTTAATTCGCTAAGCATCCAATCAGTTTTTTCTCCCACTTTTGCTATTTTTTTTATTGTAGCATTTGGAAATTTATCTTGAATTTTTTCCACATATCCATTTGAATTTGCTGTAGTAGAATCGCCTATGAAAAGAAAACTTCCCTTAGATAAATCTTTTTTAGTGAGTTTTTTAATTGTAAAATAAGTAATAGCAGTAACTGCGATTGCAGAGACTAAAACAATACCACCTATTACGAATTTATTTTTCAATTAGTTTTTTGCTTTTGAATATAATGAAGTGAACTCAGTACCCTCGTCATCAGTAATATCTTTAGATTCTTTTTGAGAAATTTTATATAATACTTTTAATTCATCAAGAGTTGTTTTATTTTCTAAATTAGGGACATCTTTAAGTAAGGTTAAATCGTAACCAAAATAAGAATTCGATGGCTGATATTTTACCCCTTCATGGAAATCAGAAAAGCTTTTTATATCCTTATACTTTTCTCTCATTGCTAAAGTGTTTTTATCAACTTGAATACTAACATTACCATCTTTATTGAAATATCTATTCTTTATGAATTTATATCCATAATAACCTCCAACAATTACTGAAGGAACAAATACAATAAAAGCTATATTTTTTAAAACTCTAATTTTATCCATAACTAAGGTGCTATATTTGTTACATCTTTTAATTGTACATATGCTATTTTAGCTACTAATCTTCCTCCAGAAAGTTCATTGTACATAGCAGCTACTTTAATCCATCCTCCTACACTAGAATCATCTTTATATCTTGCGAAAAATTTAGCGTCTTTTTTAGCAGAGCCTAGCAAGTATTTTGTGCCTAATTCTGGATAACTATAAACATTTGCAATATTACCTTTAACCCATAATGGAGTATTTACTGAATATCCACTTCCTCCTGAATTAACTGTTCTGTTTTTTTTAGCATAATCTTTAGAATACAAATCCCATTGCGCTTGAGACTTAGCACCCCAAATCCCATCTACTTTTAATAATGGACTTGGTTTTTTTACTGTATTTACCCAATTCTGAAAAGCTTTAATATCATCAGAGCCTTGGGGAACATCAGTACTAAATGTAACAGACTTTATTGGAGTAGCATCTAAAGAAGGTACTCCATTAGCATCTTTTTCAACAGGAACAGCATCCGCTTCTTTAGGATGCTTTTTTCCATAATACCATAAAGCAATTCCTGCTCCTATTCCTAAAGTTGCAACTCCTGCAACTGTCCACAAAATTATTTTAGTTCCTTTTTCCATATTTTTAATATTATTTGTACATATTAGCCTTTGCTTTATTACAAGGTGCATTATAGGTTAAAGTATTTTTTCCGTTCCTATCATACCATCTGCAATAATCTTTTCCATCCTCGACACTATAAACCCATTTTTGGGTATTTTTAGTATCATTAGGAGGTGGCGTATTATCTTTTGAATTAGAAGAGTCTTTTGTTCCATCTACTCCTAAGTTGTAATTTTTCTTTTTATCTTTTAGCAAAAAATAAAACGCCATAATAGCAACTGAAAAACTTACCAAAGTTAATTTTTGATTTTTTGTCATTTTTTTAAATAATAAAATTTTTAATAGCTTGATTTGCGCCTTCAATATCCTTAACTAAATTTTCTCCATAATATTCTTTAACTTTTTTTGAATTAAAGTCTATTATTTTACCAGATTTATTTTTACCAAGGGACTTTGCGACTAAAACTAATCCATTTGGTAAGTTAGAACCCCAAACATCATTCTTTTTATCACTTGAGTTTATATAACCAAATTCTTTCCCTAAATTATCCTTCTTCCAATTTATTGTTTCATTGATTATAACTTTTCCGTCTTTTAAAACCTTGAACGGAACAATTCTATTAGCCCAATCTACACTACCTATTTCTAAATAAAGGTCATCTTCTTTTTTACTTTTCCAAAACTTATACCCTAAAAACGCAGATAATCCTAGAATAGATAAAGAGCCTATAGCTATTAACACTTTTGTTTTTGTTTCCATTATTTTACTTAATTAATATTTTAGAAGTTATATTTGCGGCTAATCCAAAAGCTATTGAACCCAACATGCTATATCCTACATATCCCCAAAAACCTTTGTTTTTTTTAAAGGCATATCCTAAACCTGCTAATAAACCTACAGATGAAGCTATCTGAGTTATGTTTGTTATCTTATCATAAGATAACGCACTTTTATCTACACTATTTGTTTTTTCTTCCATGTTTTTTAATTTTAGATTTGATATGTAATTCCTTTTTTCTTCCAATCTGAATTTATTCTATTTACTCTATAGCTTGTTATTCCAGCCCATTCAGCACCCAATTCTTTTCTAATGTATGGGAATAAATTCATTTCAGCGAGAGGTACTCCGAAACAATAGTCTTGTCTTTTACCAAATGCTCTAATCAATAAAGCAACATCTAAGTCGTTTTTCATTTTTTTAAGAGTCTTTTCGGCTGTATCATAATCATCACCTGCGCAAACTCTTATAGATGCATGAATTGTTTCAGCATCTTGTAAATATTGACTATCATTAAAAGATTGTTTTTGTCCTGATTTTATAAGCTTTGCTATTTCGTCAGAGACACTATTAGTTAATTCTTTATCTTTTTTATCTTCATCAGTTTTGTTAATCACTTTTTTATAAACAACATAACCAACAGTTATCAAAGTTCCAACTCCAATTATAGCTAAAACCCCCTTGCTCCAATCTGGCAAGCCCGAAAAAATTTTTATACCTTTATCTGAATTTGTCATATTTTTTTATTTTAAAATGTCTAATAAATTTTTCCAAACACTATTTCCTGAAACAGATTTTCCAGAATCTGATATTATTTTTTTACCCCCATCTTCATATTTACCTTTTAATAAAATATTATCATTTTTATTAAAAATAAACACTCTATCATTTCCATAAAACTGAACCTTATTAGCTCCATCATTAAATTTAAAAACTATAACACCTTCATTGTTTGGCTTTAAACCTAAATTATCCTGAAGGTCTAAAAAATTAGAATTTGCTTTTTTAGGATTAGGATATAAATATCTTCTAATAAGAAAAAAAGTCCCCGTAACTAAAGCTAAAGATGCTCCAACTATAATTAATCCTTTTTGATTTGAACTTAATGCCATGATTACTTTTTAATTAAATAAATACCTGTACCTAAACTAACTAATCCTAAACCTATTAAAACCCAGTTTAAATAACTTTTTTTATAAACTCTTTTTGCTTCAATAATTATTTCTGGTAAAGCAGCGTCTTTTGATTCAGTTAAACGAAAATCTAAATTTGAACCAAGCATAGGAACTACTTTTACCGTTTGTCTTTCTGTGCCTACATAAGTAGCAGTAACATAATCGCCTAATTTAACATCGAGAGAATACTTTCCGTTAGCGTCAGTTGAAGTTCCTTTTGGAGGATTAACTAGTTTACCTGCACTATCAGATACAAAAACATTTGCTCCGATAATTACATCACCATTAGAATCAGTTATTTTACCAGTTAATTTCACTATTAAATCTTTTTATAATTTTTACCCATGTATTCTTTTCTGTATGTAGCTCCATCAACATTAACTTCATAAGGCACTGACCAGAAACTAAAAGTTTTACCTAATTTACTTTCTATTTCAGATAAAGTTAATTCTGATTTAATTTCTCCACCTTTTTCCATTTTAGGATTACGAGCATCTTCAATTGGAATGTTTTTCTCATATGAATTACTTCTTCTCTCTTTTAATTCATATAATTTTTCAAACTCTTCTTCACTTAAAGACTTATTACTAAATCCTTTTCCGTATTTTTCTTCTAGTGTTTTTTTATAATCATTGAATTTTTTATCTTCTGATACATAAGAACCTAAATCTCCACCTTTTTCAAACTCTTCTTTAGAATATTTTTCTTCATATTCTTTTTTTAATTCTTCCCAAGAGGCTTTCCATTTTGTAGGTATCGCCTCTTTAGTATAATGACGAGAACTACTTGGTTTTTTAGAACCTACTACAAAATTAGAGCCTTTGTAGTATTCCATATGCTCAGTTCCTTTTTTATCTCCATTAACATCAATACCATAAGTTATAAAACTATCTCCATCAATGTGTCCTTCTAAAATATCTGTTTTAGGATTATGATTTTTATGAGAGTTAAATTTTAATTTTTCAAATTTCACAATTTCACCACCTTTTTTATATTGTCCTTTTTCAACATGAGACTCTAATACTCTTTTTGTATGTGGAGTTAACTCTGAATAATTTTTATCTTTTTGAACAGTTCTTGAATGACCTAAATTATTTTCAATTCTATCGTTATCCAAAAGTTCACTATGGTCTAATAAGAAATGACTTCTTTGAGATTCATTCCATCCATTCCAAACCTCCTCAGTACTATGTCCCTCATATTTATTTTCAAAAGAAACTTCTCCTCCATCTTCAAAACTAGCTGACTTACTTTCTTTTTCATATCTTGCCATAGTATCAGAAATAGGTTTAACTAATTTTCCGTCAACTAATCCGCACCAATGCTCCATGAAAGTATTTAAAACCTCTCTACCTTTTTTACCTTTTACATCTTTTTCAAAAGACTTATTATGAGTATAAACAGTATTAGCTCTTTTAACTAAGTAAACAGAAATTTCATCTACTAAGTTTTTATACTTTTCATCTAAAGCTTCTTTTTCTGATTTAGATAAAGATTCCCATTTAGAAAATTCATCTTTTAATGTTATTTCAGCAGCAGTTTCAGCAATAGGCTCAGCGATTACATAAGGCATTAAAACAGTTTCATCTTCGATTTCTCTTAATTTAACTTTTCCACCTTTAGCAAATTCTTCAACTTCTCCGCCTTCTTCCATGTAACCTATAGCAATAGTTCCGTTATTAGTTTTAGACATTTGGCTCTGATTAGCTACAAATTCATTTTCTTTACGGTATCCATCTAATTGTTTTACTTTATAGCTTTCCCATCCTTTTTCTTCGCTCCAAGGTTCTAAAATCTCAACTTTAGACCACTTTTGTTGACTAGGTTTTTTACCAACAATATATTTTTTATCAATACCCAAATATTTATCAATTTCTTCTTTATCATTTCTTATACTATCCGTGCTTGAATTTCTAGGGTCTGAATGATATTGATAAACATAAACTACATCACCTTTTTTATACTTAAAATTAGAGTCATTTTTAAACTCATAACTTCCATTATTTAAGTTATCTAAAACTTGTTTTTCAGTTATTCTTGTTCCTGATAATTCTCCATTACGATAAGCATCAAAAGCAAAGTTATCTTGATTATATTTTAAAACAATATCTTCAGCAGGGAATTTACCCATCTCAGGCATATGAATTTTAATTTCAGAACCATCTTTAGGTAAATCAGCAGAAGTATATTTTTTTAAATCACCACCTTTAGCTAATTTTTTAGTACGATTATCGTCTTTTCTATTTTCTCTATTTTCGTAGTACACAGAACCGCTTTCAGAAATTCTTTTTCCTCCATGTAATGCCTTAATATTTTTATCTTGAGCAATAGCTTTTTTAGTTCTATTAACACGAGTTTTTTTAGTTGATTTAGTACGGTCTATTTTGCCACCTTTAGCAAACTTATTAGACTTTACATATTCATAAGTATCTGATATTTCAACAACCTCTTGACTAGTCAAATCAGTTATGCCATTTTCATGAGCAAAATCATTAACAAAGTTGGGGCTAACATCGTCAGTTTCTACTTTATTTTTAATAAGTAAAGCTTTTACCTTATCTACTTTTTTATTTTTAACTTCTCCACCTTTAGCGAATTTCATTCCTTCTAAATAAACCTTACCATCTTGAGCAAATACATTATGAGAAAGGTCTCCAAATTTCTTTGCACCTTTAGTTAATTTATCTTCTACATCTTTGTCTAATTCTTCATCAAAGAATCCAACTCCATGTCCTGCTTGAGTGTACCAAATATCTCTACCAATTGTTCCGTAGTCTAAGCCACTTTCTTCGATAGCTTCTTTATTATCAACAATATATTGCTTAGCCATTTTTTCAATAGCCTCATTAGCCTTAGAATCAAAATCAGAAATACTATAGTTAGAATCTAACTCTACTTCATCTTCATCATATCCTGTAAATAAAATAGCTTCTTTATATCCATTAGATAATTCTTTAATGTCAGAATCATTTACCTCTCCGCCTTTATCATATTCTTCTACATTAGCATATTTAGCATTTAATACTATCTTCACTTTTGAAGGTAAAAAATTATATGCTTTTCCAACTAATGTTTCTTGAGTTCTTGGCGTAATTTCAGGAGTAAAGTTCTCTTTTAAAAATTCTGCTTTTTTAGCGTTATCTAATTTTTTCCAAACTAACTCTCCTTTACCAACAAATCCACCTTTAGCTAATTTATCAACATTATCAGATGACACATGAGAATTATCTTTAAGCCAAACGACTAAAGCATTAGATAAATCTTTTTTACCTGCAATAAATAGAATTTCTTTTGATTCATTAAATTTTCCTATTACTTTAGAACTATCAATTTCTTTTAGTTCATATAAGTTACCGTTTTTAACTCCCTCGAATTTTCCACTATCAATTAATTTATCATAATCATTTCCTGTAAATCTCATAGAACTATCAATAGAGCCTCCTTTTTCAAAACGCTCTCCTTTTTTTGCTCTTGTTGAAAAATCTGACCTCTCAACTCTATTCTCCATATACAAATCCGTTCTTTTTCCATCATAAAAGTCTTGAATTTCCTTTTTAGTTGGAACTCTATTTGAATTCGTGATTCTCCATCCTTTACGTTTTGCTTGTCTTAAACCATCAGAACGCTTGTCCGTATTATAATCACGACCTTTTATAATTCTTTTTTTTGGAGCAGCTTTTTTTGCCATTTTGAAAATATTTTTAATATATGGTTAACCTATGAATAATATCAAATCAGTGCTTAAAATTAGGCATTAATTTGATTTGATTAAGGAATTTATAATTAACGATTAACTGAGTAAACTAAATCTTAATCGACTTACCACTTTTAAAGTTTTTCAACCAATCTGGTTTAACTGAAGGTCTATCATCGTAACGAACTTCTAAAGTGTCTTCACTTATAGTATTCAAATCTTCAACTTTAGTTTCGATTTGATTATATACATTTAATTTTTCAGATAATAAATCAGACATATCAATCTCATCAAAATAAAGAACCATTTTAACTGTTGAATTAGGAGCAATGGTATACTGACTAATTATCATTTGGTTATTTAAGATAAGTTCTTTTGGCTCAAATGGTATATCACATATTGAACCTTGATAGTTATTCGCATCTCTATACTCTGTTGGTATCTTTGGAGTATTGCAAAAATTACCGTTAGCATCTCTTTTTAAAATATCCAAAGGAACTGACAATTGATTAGAATTATCAACTATCAATCTCATTTGCCTTGCTCTTTTAGGTATATTTTGAAGTTCACGAACAAATTGATTGTAATTTGTACTTCCTGTTATATAAAATGTTGGAGACGTAGCTGATACTAATACAGATAAATTATCAGAAGCTGTGTTTGAAATATACATTGAATTATCAATTATATTATAAGAAATACCAACAGGAGAAGAACCTACCAATATAGGTGAACCTATAATAGAATTAGAGCTACAATCCATAATTGATACGCTATCTGAACCTGACGTACAAATATACATATAATTTAAATCTTGAAAATAACATATAGCATATGGCAACACTGGTACTGATATTGTATCTACTACTGAAACTAATGTACAACTTATTACTATTACATTATCAGAACCAGAACAGCATGCATACATAGATTTATTAACTGAGTTATATGCAATTGATTTAGGATTTGAGATAGCTGGAATAGTTGTAATAATATTATTTGTATTACAATTTAAAACTGAAATATTATCAGACCCAAAATTACATATATACATAAAATTATTATCTGGGTCAAATGCTATATCTCCTGTGTTGTAAAAAAATCCAGATGAGGGAATTGTGATAAATGAATTATTTACACAATTTATAATATAAATAAAGTTCCCCCCTTGATTTGGCACATACATACTGTTATTTATAGAATTATAGCATATACCATATGGGGTCAAAACATTTATAGTATTTGTAATTAAATTTGACGAACAATCTATTACTGAAATACTATCAGACCCATAATTACAACAATACATACAATTATTCAAAGAGCTATATGCTATATCAGTTGGGGTAGTTCCTACATTAATAATACTTATAACTGCATTTGTTAAACATGTTATAACGGATACAGTATTATCTCCTGAATTACATACATATATACAGTTGTTAATGGGATTATAAGCAATAGCGTCTGGAAATGAACCAACTGATATATTTCCATTTAATATGGTAGGATTTGATATAGCACTAGGTATGGTCTGAATAGGAACTTGATTATACCCATTAAATAAGTCAACAGTATAAGGAGATGTAGTTGGATTAACTATGTTAAACTCAACCGCATACCACATTTTATTTTTTGGATAGCCGTAATAATTAGATTTTTCAATAATATCCATGTTTTAAGTTCTAAAATGTAAAGAGGTAAATTTAATGAAAAATGATTAATCATTTGAATTTTTATAATTAACTGTAAAATGAGTAAGGTTTTTATTAAAAATAAATCTATTGGGAATCAATCAATTAAGAATAAAAAGCGTTAATTATTAAAATATATTTGTGTATGTAAAATAAAGTGCGTACATTTGATAAAGAATTACAAACAAACTTAAAATTAACAATTTAAAAAACGGTCAAATGAAAACTTTAAAATCAATTTTCGCAACATTATTATTCGCAGCATTATTAACTTCTTGTTCTAAAAAAGAATTAAAACCATATGTTGCAACAGGAGAAGTAACTTATAAGGTAACAAGTACAAATAACGAAAATAAATTAGAACCTAAACACGTTGTTTATGGATACGAAAATGTAATTAAAGATACAGTTGTTATTGGTGACTTTGAAATTAAATTAAAAGTACCAGCTTGCAATAATTCAAATGAAAGAAAGAAAATTTTTATTAGCTGTGAAACCACAAATAATTCAGATTTCAAAATTGAGTTTAATCAGTTTTTAGAATTTGCAAACAATAAGTTAAATTTCAGTTTATCTAACTCAGGAAGCTGCTCTTCAAACAAAAGAAGTATTTCTGATTATTTTTATGTAAATGCTGAATAATCTAAAAAAAATATTAAAACAAAAAAAATCCTAGCTATATAGTTAGGATTTTTTTTATTTTAGAATATCATCATTCTTTTTTCTTCTAATATAAGTCTTTTAGTAGCTTCTCTTTTTGCAATAGTCTCGGGACTAATCTTCACTCCTTTATGAGAATCCGACATTTTTTTTCTTTCCTCATCAGTTCGTTTTTTACCTTTATTAGCTAACGATATTTTTATTTTAGCTTCTTCAGGCATTAGTTTTATTTTTTTAATACGAATGAATTTCCCATTAACATCTCTATAAAAATCATCTTTATTACTTTTTATTTGTAACAATCCGTTAATCATTTTTTGAATATTTTTAATCTTCTTATCTTTCTCTGCTTTTATTTTTATTTCTAACCTATCAAATTCTTTTTTATCTGCTTTTATTTTTCTTTCCAACTTATAAACTTCTTTTTTATTTGCCTTTGCTTCTTGTTTTTCAATATATTCAGGAGTTAATCTTTTAGCAGCATAGAAATCTTTCATTTTTTGAATTGTTTCTGGAGATTTAGGCTTTCCTTTTAAAGGGTTAGGCTTGTCTTTATATCTATTTCTCATCGCCTCCTTTTGTTCTTCAGTTCTTTTTTTACCTCTTATAGCATCTGCATTATTCTTCTTATGCGCATCACTCCTTGGAGGCTTTGGTTTTCTCAGTTTTTCTTTTTGCTCCTCTGTTCTTTTACTACCTGTATTTATAATTCTCATTTTCTCAATGCTTTCTGGACTCATTGGAATACCTTTATTCCAAGGAATTTGACCTTTATGAGAATCGCTTTGTTTTTTTCTAGTTTCATCTGAAATTTTAATCTTAACGTTACCCCCTATTTTTAAATTCAATCCGCTTTCAGAATTAAAAGAATCATAAGTTTGCATATACTCACACTCTAAGTCATTCAACTGCTCAATTTCACAAAGGCAAACTATTTCAAATATGTGATTTTCTAATCCATATTTTAAAATTGACCTATGAAGCAATAATTGACCTTTACATTTTACATTTCTATAAGACTCCATTCTTCGTCTTATATCACGACTCTGACCAATATAAATTTTTCCACTTGGAGAAGTTATTTTGTAAATACCAATAGTATTTTTTGGAATAATTAAACTAGGATTAAAAACATCAAATTTCACAGGAAATTCTCTAGTTTCTAATTCAGCTTTATTTGTTTTGGGAGTCATCATAAAAAAGGTCAGTTTTTATAACTGACCAAATTACGAATAATATTTTTAATAACCAAATTTATTTTTAAAATGTCACTGAACTTGTTTTTACAAAACAATTATTTATTTCGCCACGAGAGTATCTATCAATGAAATCGTTTATTATTTTATAGCGTTTTCTATTCTCAGGAGTATCTGCATTTTTAAATACTTTCAAGAAAGCATAATGAGCTTCTATTTCGCTGTAACCTAGTGAAAAATAAACCATGAGCGCATTAATATCACTTGCCACCTCGTCCTGAATCGCACGTCCAGAGCGGTTGTTGAGAAATTTATGCGCAAATTCATGCAATAAAATTACCATCCTCATAGGAATACTGTAAGTCAAAAAATCTGATTTACTAACTTCAATAATCCCTGAATCATGACCAATACGAGCTGGAGTTCCTACGAAATTTCCAGTTCGCTTATCTCTAATTTTATCGAAATAATGTATTCTAAATTTACCGTTATCTGATTCGTAAATACTTGGAATAACTTTTCCGTCAATTATTGTATCGGCAGAAAGTACACTTGCGTTTTCACAGAATTGTTGACAGAATTTAATAAATGAAATAGTATCCTGCGTCATAAACATAGGACATGCCTTAAGAGCCTCTGGATAAACGTTACATTTAAAAGTAGGGTCGTCATTACCAATTCTTATACCATTTGGTTGATTGGCACTAGCAACATTATAAACAAAAAGCTCAGTCTCCACTGGAGATTTAGGCATTTTAACTTCTAACTTAGCTTTTCCATTTACCGTATGGAATCTATCTCCATATACAGTATCTGGCTTGTTTTTATCTCTAGCTATAATTCTTATTCGCTGAGGACTAGATGTTACTATCTCAGTAACAATAGTAAGAGGACGCTTATCTGTATTTAAAAGAGCTACCAAGATATATTTTTTTAATTACTTAATGAATTTCAATAATCCGTAAATAGCAAAAGCTCCAACGGAAACTAATAGAACATTTTTAGTTGTAAAATATTCTTTTGGATTTTCCCAAATACCTTTAGCGGTATTCTTAGCCTTGGAAACTACGTCACCAGTGCTTGCTTTAATATCAGTTATTAAATCAGTCAACTCTTCCTTTTCTTCTTTACTAGGCTCTAATTCTTTTATAGATTCTTTTGTTTTTTCAACAACATCCTTAACTGCATCCGCTATAGGACTTTCAGAAACATTATTATATTTCATGTAATCAACCTGAGTTTTATAATCAACCTCACTTTGAACTATATAAATCATTTTATTAAGAAGTCTTTGCTTTTTTATGGCTTCATTGATAGCTTTTTTGTCTTTAGACTTTATAGCATCCATAACATTTAATGAAACTGATTCTCTTGAGTCAATTAAATTTTTAAGCTCTTCTTTTGCTTCTTTTAAAGGTCTTTTTTTATCAAACATACCTAAATCTTTTTTTACAGTAGTTATAATATTTCCAGCATCAAAATTCAATAACGATGCATCCACATTTGAGTTATTTGTTAAATCTATTACCATGTTTACTTTTTTCTAAAAACAAAATAAGCAGTCAATCCAAGTGCCAAAACCGCAAATGTAGCAACGCCAGCAATTAATAAAGTATTATTACCAGACTCTTTAGTTGGAGCTGAAGGAACAGGTATATAAATAGGGGAATTAGCAGATGCCTGAGCTTTAGCTTTAGAAACTTCTAAACATTTCCTATAAGCGTCCCAATTTGCTCTATTAGTGAAATTTTCAGTAAATAAAGGTCTAACACATCCATCTGAACTTCTATTATACTGGCTGGAAGCCAACACATTACCAGCTTGATTAATTAGCGTATTAAAAGCTTGAGAGCCTTGCGTTATAAGTTCTTTTTCGTTATCTGTAATATTTGAATATTTTTCAGACAATGTTTCGTCTAATAATTCGCTATTTGATAAATCAGAGTTCATGTTTTTAACTTTTTAATTTTTTATAAAAATAATTAATTTAATAACTGTTTTTAACTTTTTATTATTTACTTTTATGATAGTAATGTTTATTTTTTAATAAATTTATAAGTAATCATACCAGCTATAGCTAAAATAAAAACACTCGTTCCTATCCAAAAGTATGTTTTATTTATTCCGAATATTTTATTATAATTATCAATCTCTTCGTTTATTTTTAATAAATCACTCCTATCAGAAGGAATGTTTGATGTTGGCAAATTATCGCCTTTAGGTATATCGCCATAATCCTCTCCTCCATTTTTAGCTGCAAAACTTTTAAGTAAGCCTCCTATCGCACCAAATGCTGCTGCCGCAGAGCCTGTTGCCGTTGCCGCTATTTTAGTTGCAGATGTAGGCTCTGGAACTGCCAATAATACTCCAGAAGCAACGCCTAATAAAGATGCTGATGTAATAACTATATTTCCAGCAGTATCAGCTTTTTGTCCAGATATATTACTATATCCATTAAATCCTGATTTTCTTTTAGAATACTTTTCAACTAAATCTTTAAATAATTCAGGTTTATTCTTACCGTTACTTACAGCTTGGTCAAATTTTTCTTTTTCACCTCCCCATAACCACCATTTTTGTTTTATCTCATTATACTCATTTCCTTTTCCTTCTCTAACTAATGACATTGCTTTTGCCATCCCAACAATATTTGTATTTAATACAGCCAATACAGAGCCTCTCATTGCTATAAAAGCAGGATTATATTTGTTAAGAGCATGTAATCCAACACCTCCTCCTAATTTATCTCCTATTTTATCTTTTACTTCTTTATATAAATCTTCTGTACTCTTTAAGGCATCTTTTGATGTTTCTTTTATATTTTTACCAGCATCTGAAAACTGGTCTTTAATACTTTTTCCTGCATCAGAAGTTGTGTCTTTTATATTTTTAATAGCATCATCTTTAGCTTTATCCGCTTCATTCTTTAAATTTTGAGCAATCTCTGAAGCACTTAATGTACGAACATCCTGAACAGCATTAGATATACTTTTTCCTGCATCTTGTACCGTATCCTTAATTTTATCGAAAAATTTACCCATAATTTATTTTTTTATAAATACAAAATAAGCAGTCAACCCTATAGATAAAACTGCCACTGATATTAAAATATTTTTAGTATTAAAGTATGATTTTAGTGTTCTTTTTCCTAAACCATTAATTGTATTATTTGGTGCATTAACATCTTCGTTTATAGTTTCTTTTATTTTGTCAAAAATTTTATTTTGTTCATTTTTTTCTTCAACATCTTTTTCGACTATAACCTTATCAGAAACAACATTTTGTTTAACTGAATTAATAGGCACTCTTTTATAAATACCTTTTTGAACATAATTTAATAAAGTATCTTTTTTATTATTAAGCTCATTTAATTTTTCTTTTAACGCATTTATAATAACTTGCACACTTCTTCTTTGTGCTGCGAACAAAGGTATATCTGGCATTCCTGTTAATTTTGATTCAAAACTAGAGATTTGAGATTTAACATCTTTTATTTCTTGTTGAACTAAATTAATATCTTTTAAATATGGATTTGAATTTTGCTTTATGTTTATAAAGTTTGAAAATTCAGAATCTAACATTTCTATATTGCCCAAAGATTGTTCTATGTTTTTCATGTTATCTATTTTTTAAATATTTTATTAAAAAGAATAACCCAGTCAAACCAACTAATGAAGAAGATAAAATAATAATATTTTTAGTACTAAATGTTTTCTTAGATGAACTATCTGGTAAATCACTAAACATGTTTTCTGATTGACCTGATGATTCATTTTTAACACCAGTATTTACAGGTAAATCTTTATTATTATTTGATGTATTTCTATTATTTGATTTAGCATCTTCTAATTTAGACTTCAAAATAATTATATTAATTTCGATATTATTTCTAGTTGGTTTTAATGCCGTTATATTTGGAGTATTTTTTAATACATATTCTAAATTAGAAATTTGCTTTTCTAATTCAGATATTTCTCCAGAAGCATTACTAAAGCATTCATCTAAGTTTGCTGAATTCATTAATGAATTATCTAAATTTTCCATTTTCTATTTTTTAATGAATTTTAAATAAATAAAAGCAGATGCTAAAAATAAAGCACTAACATATACGTATTTAGCCTTAACTCCAAAAATCATTTTCTCTGACTCACTCTCTCTTTTAGAATCTTCAGTATCAGAAAAACCTCCTCCTGAACCGCCTCCAAAATAAGGAGTTGCGTACTGTGTATTCTGAGCGACTGAATTTTCCTGCACATTTAAAGGTGCTTCTATTGGATTCTTAGCTGCCTCAGATACTACGGCAATAGTTTTAGGAGCTATAGCTACAGACGCTCTAGGCAATGAAGAATATTTTACAGGTATTCTAGGTTTGCTTACAGTGTTTCCTGTTGAGTCAGGCGCATTCATAGTAGTATTATCAAAAGCATCCATACTACTAAACGATTCATCTAAAATAGATTGATTGTTTATTGATTGGTCTAAATTTCCCATGTTATTTTTTTGCTTTTTTAATTAATAAATAAGTCCCTACAGATAAAGCTATTCCTCCTAAGATAATAGAGCTAATTAAAATCCAGTTTGTTTTTTTTAAATCACGCTGTTGCTCTCTCTCTTGTTCTTTCTTAACTTGCTCTTCTTTGTCTAAAACATCTTGCTTTCCAATATTTTTATTTTGCAAAATAGTTGCACCTAATGTTGCAAGTGATGCTATTAAATTTTTATTAGAATCATCATTTATCCATTCTTTAAAAGTTTTTTTACTTCCACTTTTAATATACTTAGCTTTAGATGAATCAGATGCTAACCAGTCATTAAATGATTTTTTAGAGCCGCTTTTTTTGTATTCATCAATAAGTAATTCATAATCATCTGGAGTATCCTTATAAACTAAATCTCCAGTGGCATTTGAAAAATTATCACAAACACTACAGTCTAACATCTCAGTTCCATAAAAATCAAAATTATTTTTAACATTACTCTTCATCTTTATTTAATTTTAAGTTTAATTTAGAAAAATTTTTAAATTCAGTTTTTAAATCAGAAGACTCTCCTATTTTATAAGCTACGTATCCACCTATTATAGAGCCAATTATACCATATGTTATTATTTTATTTCTAAAATACCAACCTATTATTGCACCACCAAAAAAACCTACAACAGCTCCTGTTTTAAAATATTGAGCGTTTTTTTGCTTATTTAAACCATAAGTGCCATTATTAATCTGTTCAATATTTTTTTCAATATCCATTTTTAATCAAAAATTTATTATATTAAATAATGGTTTCTTTTATTTCTGATAAAGGCTGAACTACTCCAGTAGAATAAGTAAATCCGCTAATTAAAACACTGTTTTTATTTTTATATAATTCATTAATATCTAAATTATGATAGAATTGATTCTCTAATAACTCTGAATTAAGTAAGTCCAACATATTAAATAATATTTGAATTATTTACAACAGGGGCAGATGCTTGAATATTTGGATTTAATGCTGGTACTGGAGAAGGAGTTTGTGCTTGAAAATTATTTTGAGGCATATTCGGTACAGATGGAGGGATAGCTCCACCATTTTCAAAACTCATATCTTTACTCTTTTTATACCAATCTAATCCAAAATAAATAATAGCCGCTACTGCTATACCTCCTAATATATATTTAGCAATTTTAATATTCCTTTCTCTCTTTCCAGAAACTGTATCTTTTGTAAGAACAACCTGTTTATTGCCTGTTTTAGAAGATGCAGATTTTGTTTTTATTTGCTCCATCATATCAGACTTGATTGATGACTTTATTTTACTGTTACCTAAAGTTGACTTTAATAGAGATGCATATTTTTCAGCTATTGAATCAATAGCTTGCTTCCAATTTTTATTTTTCTCTGGCGTAACTCCATTTTGCTGTGCAATTAAGAAGCTAATACCTTTATTTAAAAGGGAATTAGAGTTAATGTTCCCAAGTATTTTATCAACTAGTTGTTCGTAACTATCTGTTTTATCAGCTTTTACTCCAGTTTTATTAAGCAATGCAATAACTTCATCAGTAGAATCAATTACTAAATCAGAAACTTCATTTATCCATAAGTCAAAAGTTAATTCTACATCTTTAGAATTAACCCCTCCCATGAAATTTGACATAAAATTATGATTAACGTATCTCATTTTTTACTTTTTTGCTATAATTAATAATGCTGCAATGGCTACAATTGCTAAAGTTGGCATAATATATTTATCCATTCCTTCTTGACTAGAAACCGTTTTTTTATTGTCAGAATTAATTTCTTTACTTTCAATTTTATTTTCAATAGAATCACCTTCTATATTTGATTTTTTGCAACTACAATCTCCGTTGCAATTACTTTTTTTTTCTTCTTTTTTATTTTTACAACCACATCCACCATCACAATTACTTACATTTTCAGGAATTAAAGTAGCAACTGCAACTTCTGTATTTACAGAATCCATAATCAATCTTCTATAAGGCGTATCAATATTAGCTAAATCAGCCAACGCTAACTCTCTATACTTGTAAGTTACAACCTCCATTTTATCAGCTAAATCTTTTAAGCTTGTTGCTTGAGGCACTCCATATTTAGTTAAAAATTGACTTGCAGCTTTAGGATTTTCAACGGCTACATATTGTTCAATTGAAATTCTCATTTTCTTATGATTTAATGTTTAAAAAAAAGAGCAAGGTTATAGCATTAAACTATTCGCCTTGCTCTTTTAACTAGGATTTTAATTATGCTCTGTTAGCAGAGATTAAAACTGGCGTACCAGCTACAGCTAAGTTAGGCATTGCATAATTTTGTAAAGAAGGACGACCATTTAACTGACCAGCGATATTCACCTTACTAGAAGGGAAGAACGCCATAGTAATAGTTGCACTTGCTAATACAGGGAAGGAAATAGAAGTGTTACCATCAAGTTTTAACGCTTGAGTAACATCCATGATTCC
>Ga0154020_10001225_pt1 | contig 31799 bp, 23 predicted proteins | sample Klosneuvirus_201_FD_109709 | JGI IMG/M metagenome (GOLD analysis project Ga0154020, IMG submission 109709) | Active sludge microbial communities from wastewater, Klosterneuburg, Austria - Klosneuvirus_20160825_MG | ecosystem: Engineered > WWTP > Aerobic digester > Activated sludge | place...
CTGCCGGCGAAGGCGAGCGCACGTCCCTCTCGAGCTCGCTTCGCGATCCTCGCGGGCGCGGTGCTCGTCGTAGCCACGGCTCTCGTCGCGAGCCGCTTCCGGGGCGCGGCTTCGGCCACGCGGCCGGCGGTCAAGGCCCTGGCGGTTCTCCCGTTCCACGACGCCGGCGGGACGGCGGAGGAGAGCGAGAGCTTCTTCGGGGTCGGCGTGGCCGACGCCCTCATCTCGAGGCTCAGCGGTGCGCAGGGGATCGTGGTGCGGCCCACGAGCGCCGTCTTCCGCTACGTCGGCTCGAAGGAGGATCCGGCTGCGATCGGGCGGGCGCTCGGCGTCGACGCCGTCGTCACCGGGCTCGTCCAGCGGAGCGGCTCTGAGACTCGCGTCTCGGCTCAGCTGGTGGCCACCGTGGACGGGAGGACGTTCTGGGCGCAGTCGGTGCGCGAGCCGACGGGGAACGTCTTCACGCTCCAGGACGCCCTCGCCGCCCGCCTGGCCGAGGCGCTCACGCTCGACCTCGCAAAGGACGACCGCGGCGATCGCGTCCGGAAGACGACGGAGAGCCGTGAGGCGTACGAGCTGGTCCTGCGCGGGCGTTTCCACTGGTTTCGCTGGAACCCGGAGGGCTGGGCCCGCGCCCGCGAGTACTACGAGCGCGCGATCCGGATCGACCCCACGTACGCCCCGGCCTACGCCGGTCTGGCCGAGGCGGTGGGCGTCCAGGGCTTCGGGTCGCCACCCGCCGATTCGGCGCCCCGGGCGAAGGAGCTGGCTCTCCAGGCGCTGGCCCTCGACGCCGACCTCGCGGCGGGCCATGTCGCCCTCGGTCCGATCCAGATGTTCTACGAACGGGACTGGCCGGCGGCCGAGGCCTCGTTCCGCCGCGCGCTGGCTCTCGACCCGAACGACCCGATGGCTCATGACCTCCTCGGGATCCTCCTCACGGTCACGGGGCGCCTCGAGGCAGGGGTCGCCCAGGCCGCGAAAGCCCACGCCCTCGACCCGAGGTCGCCCTACCTCGGGATGGACCTGGGGGCCGCTCTCTTCTACGCGCGCCGTTTCCCTGAGGCGCGGTCCGCGCTGGAGCGGACGCTCGAGCTGGAGCCGGCGTTCTTCCCGGCCCGATTCGCCCTGGCGCGGGTGCTGGACGAGCTGGGGATGAAGACCGAGGCCGTGGAGGAGGAGCTGCGCGGGCTCCGCCGCGCGGGAGGCACCGAGGAGAGCGAGAAAGGCCTGAGGGAGGCCTGGTCCCGCGGCGGGACCGCGGCCTTCTGGCGAGCCCGGCTCGAGTCCCTGGAGAAGCAGGCGCTGTCCCGCTACATCTCCCCCCATCGGATCGCCGTGCGCCGGGCAAAGCTCGGAGACAGGACGGGCGCCCTGGCCGCGCTCGCGGATGCCGAGCGCGGCCGGGCCCTCGAGATCGTACGGGTCGGCGTCGATCCCGCCTTCGAATCCCTTCGGAACGAACCCGCGTTCCAGGAGCTGCTCCTCAGGCTGAAGCTCGCGAAACCGTGACGGCGCCCGCGGCGCTACTTCGCCGAACGGATGGCCAGGAGCCGCTGCGCCCGCGCCGAGCCGCCGAGCGTCACGACCTCGTTCCCCTCGGGGTCGTAGATCTTCACGTCGTCGGAGGTGACGAACCTGTTGAGGGCGGTGAGACAGACCCGCGACTCGATCCGGAGCGAGCCGTTCGCCTGCAGGGTCTCGTCGAAGGTGTTCTGGCGGATCACCACGTCGAAGACGTTCGAGCCCACCCGCCTCCACGCGCCGTGCCCGGGGTTGCCCAGGGCCGGCAGCGGAGGGCCCGCCGACGAGAAGATCGCGTTGCCGTCACTGAAGAAGTTGTAGAAGCCGAGGAACGGCGGGATGCCCGGATCCGACGGGACGACGGTGACCTCCCACGCGCCGACGATCGACGGACGGGCTTCGTCCGCGGCGTACGGCAGGGGGAGGCAGGGTTCCGCCTCGGTCTGCGCGAGGACTGGAGCGGAGAGGCCCACGCCTACCGAAAGCAGCGCCATCGCAAGTGCGCGGGCGAGCGGCCTGTCGGGGCGGGAGCGGTTCTGGTCGAGCTCGGGACGGATCATGGGAACCTCCTTCGGTTCGTTCGGGGCGCTGTCTGCGCCCTCGATCGGCACCTACGGGGCGCGGCCGCGCCGCAGCTCTCCCGAACGTCGAAAGGTTCGCCAAAGTCGCGTCTTTGGACTCCAAAGGCCGGGCGGGACGCGGACCGTCAGACGGCCCGGCCCGATCCGTACCCCTCCCGCGTGAACGCCAGACCCGAGCGCACGAAGGCCTCCTCGAGCGTCTGGAACCAGCTGGTGTCGAGGCCCAGCGACCGGGAACCGGCCACCACGACGCCCCACGGATGGCTGGGCCCGAAGCCCTCCTCGCAGTAGGCGACCTCATGGCGGCACGGCGGCTCGGCGATCACGACCCAGCAGGGGTACTGCATCGCGAGGTCTCCGTATTCCCACCCGTGGAGCTCGACGGCGGGCGGAACGCGAAGCTCCCGCGCCCGCACGCGAAACCCAGCATCTCGGAACCGCGCGAGCTCCCGGTCGACCATCGCGCGGACGTAGTCGGCGTCGCCGATCGGCTCCCCGTCCGGCGGCCGCGACATGATCTCGGCGACGGCGTGAGGCGGCGGCGGCTCGGGCGGGATCCCTTCCTCTTTTTCGAGCGCCTCGCTCATCCGCGCGGCCGCCTCGGCGGCGCGGGCGACATCGGCCGGGGGCTCCTCGGGGAAGTGGATCTCCTCGCCGCTCGGCAGGAGCTCGGGCCCGAAGACCCGATCCCGGTGGCTGATCTCCTCCCACGTCTCGCGGTCGGCGATGCCGGTCTTGGCCATGATGGCGAGGCGGTGGAAGTCGAGCGCGTGGCGGTTGATCCGCTCCTCGGCGTAGTCGCGCGAGACCTCGTTGTCGATGAGGAAGGGCCAGTCGGACGACTGGAGGAGGAGCGTCTCGCGCTCGAGCGCGGCGAAGAGCGGCGGCTGGATCGACTCCCGCCGGCTCTCGAAGAGCTCCATCTGCCGCTCGATCTCCTCGACCGACTTCCAGTACTTCAGCGTGTGCGGGTTCCACCAGACCTCGAAGCTGCCGTTCCGGCCCCACGTCCCCGCCGGCATCGTGATCAGGTCGCGCGGGGGCGAGGCGGCGATCCCCTCCGAAACGGTCGCCGCCTCGATCCCCGGCGTCTTCTCGATCTCGCGGAAGACCTCGGCGAGGAAGTCGACCCCCTCGAACCACCAGTGGCCGAAGAGCTCGAAGTCGAACATCCCCACCGCGATCGGGTCGGAGCCGTCGTCGAGCGGCTCGATGTTCTGGAGCAGCGTCACGAAGTGCTTCGCGTGCTGCTTCAGCGCCTTCGGCACGTCGAGCGGCTCGTACGGCAGCTTGTCGGCGAGGTCGACCTGGGAATCGGTCACCGACCAGTAGCGGTGCCCGCTCGGGTGCCTCTTCTTGTGGAACTCCAGGTAACGGGGGTCGCCCGGGTAGCCGACGATCCCCGACCAGACCTGCTGGGACGAGACCGGGTCGCGCGCCAGGACGTTGACGTGCCTCCCGTTCCCCGTGCCGACGGCGTAGACGCGGTACGGCGTCCGTCCCGGCCCCTCGCGGACGATCCGCCCGCCGTACGCGGGGATCGTGACGCCGCCGTTGATGAGGTGCGTCTCCACGAAGAAGTAGTCGACACCGCGGTCGACGAGGAAGTCCTCGAGCCCGCGCCGGAGCTCCATCCGCCCCGTGGCCGGCGAGACCCAGGGCCCGGCGGCGCGATAGGCGCACTCCGGCAGCCAGACGCCGCGGGCCGGCTTCCCGAAGTGCCGCGCGTGCGCCGCGAGGCCGATGTCGAGCTGGCGCTCGATCGCGATGTCGTTCGGGAGGAGAGGCAGGAAGCCGTGCGTGGCGGCGGACGCGATCGGCTCGATCACCCCCTCGTCCGAGAGCTTCCGGAAGATCGCGAGGATGTCGCGGTCGGGGAGCGCCTCGAAGTCCTCACGGAGGCCGGTGTAGAACCGCCGCCAGCCTTCGGCCACCTCGGCGTGCGGGCTCTCCCCCGTCTTCAGGAAATGGTCGCGGTCGGCGCGCGCGGCCCGGGCGCGCTGGCGGAGGTAGAAGCGGAAGCCCACCTTGAATCGCTCGTCCTGTAGCTGCTCGGCCAGGACCGGCGTCATCCCCACCGTGGCGCACACCGGCACGCCTTCGGCCCGGAGGCGCGTCACGTTCCGCAGGAACGGCATGTACGTCTCGGCCGCGGCCTCGTAGATCCAGTTCGCGCCGTGGGGCCAGGTGCCGTGGCCGACGACGCACGGCAGGTGTCCGTGCAGGACCAGGAGAAGGCGTGTCGTCAAGGCTCCACCTCGCGGAGGAGGCGCGCGGCCTCCTCGGGCGGCGTCGGGTTGATGTGGAATTCCGTTCCCCACTCGAAGCCGGCGACGCGCGTGAGGCGCGGGAGGATCTCGACGTGCCAGTGCCAGTCGTACTCGAGCGTGGTGAAGTACGACGCCCGACGCGGGACGACGTTCGTGTTCGGCGCGGTGTGGAGGACGAAGTTGTACGGCGCGTCGCGCAGGAGGAGCTTGAGGCGCCGGAGGACGTCGGAGAGGATCGCCGCGAAGGCGTGGAGCCCGCCGTCGGTCGTCTGGCTGAACTCGTGGTGATGGCGGCGGGGCGCGATGACCGTCTCGAACGGAAAGCGCGAGGCGTACGGCGCGAACGCGACGAACGACTCCGACAGCGCCACGATCCGGCGCCCGTCCTCCACCTCCTGCGCCACGATGTCGCAGATCAGGCACCGCTCCTTCAGCTCGTGGTGCGAGCGGCACGCCTCCAGCTCCACCGCCACCGCCCGCGGGATGACGGGCGTCGCGATGATCTGCGCGTGCGAGTGACGCACCGTGGCGCCCGCCGGGGCGCCGTGGTTCTTGAAGAGGAGGACGTACTTGAACCTCACGTCCCGCATCAGGTCGGCGATCCGGTCGCGCCACGTCCTCACGACGAGCGCGAGGTGCTCGATCGGCTGGTCGGCCAGGTCGAGCTCGTGGCTCGGCGACTCGATGATCACCTCGTGCGCGCCGAGCCCGTGCATCCGGTCGTAGACACCCACCCCGCGCCGGTCGGCGGCCCCCTCGATGGCGAGCGCCGGATACGAGTTCGGCACCACGCGAAGGCTCCAGCCCGGGCCGTTCGGCAGAGAGCCCGGAGCGCGCAGCGCGAAGATCTCGGGCGGCGTCTCCGCCTCGTGCCCGTCGCAGAACGGGCAGGGCTCCGCGGTCTCGACCGGCTTCACCATCAGCTCGAAATCGCTCGGCCTCTCGGCGCGCTCGCCGGCGATGATCACCCAGCGGCGGTTGAGAGGGTCGTGACGGAGCTCGCTCATGCGGGAGCCGGATTCTAAGTCGAGGACCTGCCTCGCTCAGCGGCGAGGCTCTTCCTCTCCTTCGGCGGGCCTGTCGCGCTTCGGAGGGTCGACGAGAACCCTGCCCGAGAGCCGCTCCTGCTCTTTCAGGTACCGGAAGATCGCCTCCGGATCGTTGCCGAATCGGGCCGACAACTCCCTGCGTACTTGATACAGCTCCTCCAGAATCGGGTCAGTTGACATGGGCGCCTCCGAGCAGCTCTTCGGGTGTACAAATCGCTGGCGTTTCGAGCTGGAAGCGCCGGCAAATTCGGGCGACGGTGGGGAGGATCTCGGCATTGGCAATATGCCGACAGTTCCAGGTCAGCAGGAACTCGACGCCGTGGTCGGCTGCGATGGCGATGTGGAGAGCATCCGGAAACGCCGTTGCGGGCAAGCGCGCGTCGACCATGATCGTCTCGGCAACACGCTTCGAGGTCTCCGTCGCCCGCAGCATCGGTAGGTCTCGGAGGATGTCGAGTCGGCGTCGGGCTGCGGCCGGATCACCCTTCCCGGCCTCGTGAAGGACGATCTCCGAGATCACGAGCTCGAAATCGGTCCGTCTTCGATCCCACCATTCTGCGGTCAGGCTCTGGTGCGCAGCGGCGATCAGGTCGCGGCTCGGCCTCGCCGTGAGATAGCTGATGACCGAAGTCTCGAGGTAGACCCGCGGTTTCATGGCTCCATCTTAGGCTGTCGGGCGTGCTACTTCAGCAGGCGAGAGCGCCGAGCGCGAGGGCGCCGCTGCTGCGGTTCTCGCCGGTGAGGACGCGGCGGAGATAGCCCGCTTGCCCGAGGTGATGTGCGAGGTGGCCGCTCAGGTGGAGGAGAAACAGGCCCGTCGGGAACCGGAAGCCGCCGACAGCCTCGGGATACTCCGACGACAGGACGCTCTGGGTGAGTCCGGGCACGACCGCGTCGATGACTTGCATCGTCTTCCGGAGCTCGGCCGTGAGGATCTCGCGAGGGACTCCCCGCGCGCTGAACTCGAGCGGCCGGTCCCGAACGTAGCCGGTGCCCCCCAGGACGGTCCCGACGTAGTGCTGGAGATTGCCGCACACGTGAAGTGCGAGCGTCCCTGCCGAGTTCGAGACGCCCGGAACGATCGCCCAGACGCGCTCCTCGTCAGGAAACAGGCTCAGCTCGTCGCAAAAGGACGTGAGCTCCCGCGACAGGAGAGTTTGAAGCCACGACATGTTCATGACTGCGAGTCTGCCTCAACGACGGGTCCGGCGGCGGGCCTCGCCATGCCAAGCAGCGCCGGGCGCCACGCTCTCCTCACGCGCTCCAGTCGCGCGGGGCGAGAGCGAAGCGGATCCGCCCCTCGTGAGGAATGGCGTCGAGCTCGCGCCCCTTCTCGTCGAGGAGGGCGATCCGGAAGGAGACGGGGGACTCCCGGGCGGGAACCGCGATCTCGATGATCCGATCGACGCCGATCGTGACGCCACCGACCTTCCGCACGCCGGCGGCTAGGGTGAGGATGCGCGCTTTCGAGCCATCGATCTCGAGCTTCACCCGCTTTCCGGCGAGGCGGGACCGGACGGCGGCGTCGACCCGGAAGTAGAGCGTGGAGCCCTCCGCCGAGGCGCTGAAGAACACCTCCTTCAGCTCGCCCACGCCGCGCGCCATGGCCCCCTTCGCGTGCGTCGTCGCCCGGCCGGCGCCCAGCCACTCGAAGTAGTCGGGCCTTGCTCCGTCGATCGTGGGCTGCACGGGTTTGACGAGGACCACGTCCGACTTCCGCTCCTCGACCGGCTTGCCGAGCTCCGCGGGGACCTCGCGCCCGGCGGCGAGATACGCCGCCGCCAGGTGGCTCCGGAAGAGCTCGTCGAACACGGGGTCCTCGGCGGAGGTGTGATCGTCTCCGAACCACCAGAACCAGTCGGACGCCTCCGCGGCGTGGAGCGCCTCGCGCGCGGCGGGCTCCTTCGCCAGCGCCTCGCGGGCGGTGGTGAGAAGGGTCCAGGCGCGGTTCTTGGCGGGCGCGCCGATCCAGGTCGTGAGGTCGGCGCCGATCCACGAACCCGCCACCACGCCGTCGAGGGCGATCGGTTCCGTGTCGAGGAGGACGCGCGACGGCGTCGTCACCTCGAGGTCCGACGCGGCCGCGAGGGCTGCCGTGAGGGCTCGAAGGAACGGCGCGCCGTTCTGCGGGTACGTCTCCCAGGCGTTCTCGCCGTCGAGGATGACCGGAACGACGAGGTCGGCCTCGGGCGCCGCGTCGCGGATCGACCGGAGGCGCGCGACGAAGTCCTCCGCCGCCTCGTCGGCGTTCCAGGTGGCGTACGAGAAGCCGATCCGGTCCGACAGGAGGCGGTCACGAAAGAACAGCGCCGGAGAATCCTCCGAGGCGAGCCGATAGGGGCGGAACACCGTGCGCGCCTTGTCGCCAGGACCGAACTCGCGGGTCGCGGCCCCGAGCGACTGGAGGAGGACGTCCTCGTCCGACGCGACCCAGCCCACCCCGGCCCGGTGCAGCTCGCGAAGCACCGGCGTCGAGATCGCCCCCTCGGGGGGCCACATCCCGGCAGGACGGAAGCCGAAGTGGCGTTCGAACGTCGCCTGCCCCCGCGCGATCTGGTCCCGCGCGTCCTCCCGGTGGCGGAACGGGGGGCTCGGAAGGGGAAGGTGCGGAACCGCGTCGCGGCCGGCGTCGCTGTCGACGAGGAGGGGGAGGATGGGGTGGTGGTACGGGCTCGTGGCCGCCTCGACGTGGCCCGAGGCGAACGCCTTCCGCCACGCCGGGAGCACCTCCTTCACGAACGCGTCCTGGCGGTCGAGGAGCGCCGTCTTCTCGGCCTCGCTGAACCTCCGTCCCCGCTTCCGGAGCCGCGCGACGAGCGGGTCCTTCAGCAGGGTCTCGCCGCACCAGGCGAGGTGGAAGAGGACGACGAGATCGCGCAGCTCGTCGGCTCGCAGGCGGTCCCGGCGAGAGAGAAGCTCCTGATACCTCGGAAAGAGAGCCATCCGCCTCGGGTGGACGGAGAAGAAGCCCGCGACGACGAACTCGATCGTCTTCCCGTCCCAGTCCGCGACGGGCGTCCGGGCGGCGTCGCGGAAGAGATCCGAGCCGCCGTTCGAAAGGAGGTCGAGCTGGTCGAGGAGCGACGGCACGAGGTTGGCGGCGTGCGGCACGCGCGGCTCCTCGGCGAGCAGCCCTGGCAGGTCCACGTAGTCCTTCAGCGCGTGCAACCTCACCCACGGAAGCCGCGCGGAGGCCGCGCCGAACTCCACGTACCAGGGCTGGTGGAAGTGCCAGAGGAAGAAGAGCCGGAGCGCCCGCTTCGAACTCACGTTCCGGGGAGTGTAGTATCCGCGGCCCGGGCCCTTCGATGAGTCCGGGTCCCGCGCGACGTCCTCCTTCGAACCGTGTCAGGTCCGGAAGGAAGCAGCACTCAGGAGGTCGGGCCGTGCGCCGCGGATCGCCCGGACTCATCGAGGGGCTCGGCCCTTTTCTGGCCTTTCTGTTTTGAGGAGCCTGTGAGCGAGACCTACGTTCCCCTGGCCCGGAAGTGGCGTCCCCGGACTTTTTCCGACGTGGTCGGCCAGGAGGAGATCGTCCGGGCGCTCTCGAACGCCGTCTCGCAGGACCGCCTCGCGCACGCCTACCTCTTCTCGGGTCCGCGCGGCGTGGGGAAGACGACGAACGCGCGCCTCCTCGCGTCGGCCATCAACTGCCGCGCGACCGATCGGCCCACCGCCACGCCGTGCGGGACGTGCGAGTCGTGCACCGAGATCTTCGAGGGGCGCTCGATCGACGCCCTCGAGATCGACGGCGCCACGCACGGAAAGGTCGACCAGGCGCGCGACCTGATCGAGCTCGTCTCCTACGCCCCCGTCCGCGACCGGCGGAAGGTCTTCATCATCGACGAGGTCCACGCCATCTCGTCCGCGGCCTTCCAGGCGCTCCTGAAGACGCTCGAGGAGCCGCCGTCCCACGCCGTCTTCATCCTCGCGACGACGGAGCGCCACAAGATCCCCGCCACCATCCTGTCGCGCTGCCAGCGGTTCGACTTCCGCCGGCTGACCGACGACGAGGTGGCGGAGCGCCTCGCGGACGTGGCGAAGCGCGAGGGCTACGAGGTCCTGAAGGAAGAACCGGCTGCGCCGTCGGCCGCGGCCACGCCTCGCGTGTCGTGGGGGGCGCTTCTCGCGCTCGCGGCCGCTTCCACCGGGAGCCTGCGCGACGGCCTGTCGCTCTTCGACCAGGCCGTGGCGCGCGCCGGCGCGGCAGGCCTCGTCACCACCGCCGACGTCTCGGCTCTCCTCGGGGCGCCCGACCGGACCGCGCTCGTCAACCTCCTCGCGTCGATCCTCGCGGGGGATCGCTCGGCCGTCCTCCGGGGCGCCGCCGAGCTGGAGGCGACAGGCGCCGACCCGCGCACCACCCTTCACGACTTGACCGCTCTGGTCCGCGGGGTGGTCCGCCTGGCGATCGAGCGGGGGGCCGCGCCGCCGGCGGGCCTCTCGGAAGACGGCGCGACGCGGCTCGGCGAGCTCGCGCGCCGGACGCCCTACGCCACGCTCCTCCGTTCCCTTTCGCTCCTGTCGGAGTCGGACGGCGTCCTCCGCCGGTCCGACGTGCCGGCCCTCGTCTTCGAGGTGCTGGTGCTGAAGCTGACGGAGCTGTCGCGCGTCGTCCTCCTGGAGGACCTGCTGTCCGGGAAGGCCCCGCTTCCCGACGTGCCGGCGGCCGGCGCCCCGGCGGTATCCAGAAAGGCCGTCCCCGAGGACGCGCCGTCGGCGCCGGTCTTCAACGGCCTCCGGGCTCAAGACGTGGAGGCGCCCGCCGCGGCCGATCCCGCCACGGCCTTCCGCCACCTCGTGGAGAAGAGGCAGGTGCAGCTGGCCGCCGTCCTGGAGGACGCCGCGATCCGGGTGGAAGGCAAGGCGTTCCGGATCGTCCTCGACGCCTCCGCGGCCGGCGCCGAGAAGCGGCTCCTGGAGCCTTCGATGAAGCGGATCCTCGACGAGTCCGCGGCCGCGGTGCTGGGGCGTGGCGCGAGCGTCGTCGTGGAGGGCGCGCCGGTCGTCGCGACGGCCGCGCCCGCCCCGGGTCCGGAGGCGCGGGAGCGCGACGCGCTCCGGGCGCGGGTGGCGAGCGACGAGCGGGTGAAGAAGATGCTCGATCTCTTCGACGGCGAGATCACCGAAGTCCGGGCCGACCGGGGGCGCGGGTAGCGTGTCGTCGCTGCCGGCGTTCGAACGCCTCCTCGCCTCGCTGGAGAGGCTCCCCGGCGTGGGTCCGAAATCCGCCCGGCGGCTCGGCTACTACCTCCTGAAGGTGGAGGATTCCGAGGCGTCGCTCCTCCTCTCGTCCCTTTCGGAGGCGCGGGAACGGACGCGCGCCTGCTCGGTCTGCCACGCCCTGACCGAGGTCGACCCCTGCGCCCTGTGCACCGACCCGACGCGGGACACCGCGCTCCTCGCCGTGGTGGAGGAGCCTGCCGACGTGGACGTCCTGGAGAGGACGCACGAGTTCCGCGGCCGCTACCACGTCCTGGGCGGGGCGCTCCAGCCGCTCCGGGGGATCGGACCCGACGACCTCTTCGTGGCCGACCTCGTCACACGGGTCGCCGGGGGCGGCCTCTCGGAGGTCTTCCTGGCCACGAACCCGAACGCCGAGGGGGAGGCCACGGCCCTCTACCTCGCGCGCCGGCTCAAGCCGCTCGGCCCGCGGGTCACGCGGCTCGCGTTCGGCCTTCCGGTGGGGGCCGCCCTGGAATTCTCGGATGAGGTTACGCTCTCCCGGTCGGTCGCCGGCCGAAGGGAAATCTAAATAAATGGATTCGGAGAAGGGGGTCTAGGCGCGGTTTTCGGGCGGGCTGCTACACTACCGCGTCTCACGCATATATGTCAGATCTCATACTTTTCGACGAAGAATTCCAGCAGATAAAAGACGTCATCGCACGATTGAAGACCGACGCCCAGGCGAAGGTCGTTTTCATCGTCGACAAGAACGGTCAGCAGATCGCCGCCCAGGGCGACCTCGATTCGCTCGACACCACGTCTCTCGCCTCCCTCACGGCGGGCAACGTGGCGGCCACGGATGGGCTGGCCAAGCTCATCGGCGAGAAGGAGTTCCCGGTCCTCTTCCACGAGGGCGAGCGGGACAACGTCTACATCTCCATCGTCAGCCAGCGGGTCATCCTCGTCGTCATCTTCGACGAACGCTCGTCGCTCGGCCTCGTCCGCCTCCGCGTCCGCAAGGCGAACCAGGACCTGGAGCGCGTCTTCGAAGCGATCAACAAGAAGGTCGAGCTGGAGAAGGACAAGAAGGGCGACGTCGACTCGCCGTTCGCCGAGATCACGGATGAGGACATCGACAGCCTCTTCCGGGAATAGGGCATGCTGGACGTGGACGTGAACACCGAGTCGAGGGTGCCCCGCCCGATCCGTCGCTCTCTGGACCAGACGGGCCGGACCGCGAGCGGGTACGGCAGGCTCCGACGCGTTGAGGGAGTCCCCTGGGCTCCGGGGGCTTCTCTGAGGGTGCCGAAGCGATGACGTTCATCAACTATGCCGCGCGGGAGATCAACTGCAAGATCGTCTACTACGGGCCCGGCCTGTGCGGTAAGACGACCAACCTCCAGTACATCTACGACCGGACGAACCCGGCCGCCAAGGGAAAGCTGATCTCGCTCGCGACCGAGACCGATCGAACGCTCTTCTTCGACTTCCTGCCGCTCGACCTCGGCACCGTTCGCGGCTTCAAGACCCGCTTCCACCTCTACACGGTTCCCGGCCAGGTTTTCTACGACGCGAGCCGCAAGCTGATCCTGAAGGGCGTCGACGGCGTCGTCTTCGTGGCCGATTCTCAGGAAGCCCGCATGGACGCCAATATCGAGTCGATGCGGAACCTCGAGAAGAACCTGGTGGACCACGGCTTCGACCTCAACACCATTCCATACGTCCTCCAGCTCAACAAGCGGGACCTCCCCACGGCCGTCACGGCCGACGAGATGTACCGCCAGCTCAACTTCAAGGGCGAGCCGACGTTCGAGGCCACGGCGCCGCTCGGCACCGGTGTCTTCGACACGCTGAAGGCCGTGGCGAAGCAGGTGCTGATGGAGCTCCGCAAGAAGTAGGGGCGGGGATCAGGGGAGCGCCAGGAGGTAGTCCGACATCGCGGCGAGCTCGGCCTCCGGCAAATCCTTGAACGCCGGCATCTTCGAGCCCGGCACGAACTTCTTCGGGTCCCGGAAGTGCCCCACGAGCCAGGCCTTGTCCCTCTTCCCGGCGATCCTCGCGAGCGCCGGGGCCCGCTTGCCCCCCTCGCCGTAGATCGCATGGCAGTTCCGGCACTCCTCCCGGTCCACGACGGCGCCGCCCAGCCGGACGCCGGCCGAGAAGCCGTCGAGCCGCATCGGGCCCTCCTGGAGGGCGTCCACGAGCGCCACGAGCGAGGGGAGATCCCGGTCGGGGTCTTCCCCGTCGGCGGGAGGTCCCGAAGGCGCGGGGGACTTCTCCGTCAGATGCGCCGTCAGCTTCTCGCCGGCAAGCGAGATCCTGCGCCCCGCGAGAGCGAAGCCGTCCGGCTCCTTCACCGCGCCCTTCCCTTCCGCGCCGTGGCACGTCGCGCAGCGGCGGGCCTCGAACGAGGCGAGACCGCCGAGGAGCTTCGGATCGGGCGGCGGCTCGGCATCTTTTCCGAGCGCCGATATCGGCGGGTTCTTCGGCTTGTCCTGCGCGCCGAGGTAGAGGAGCGCCCCCGTGGCCGCCGCGGCCAGGCACCCAGCGCCCACGATGAGCTTCCGCCTCGACGGCCTCCGGTCGGGCCCGCGATCGAGCCAGGGGACGAGCGCCAGGAGAAAGAGGGCGAGCCCGGGCAGCACCGCCGTGCCGACGGGCTCGAGCGGACCCTGGAAGTACTTCAGAAGCTGGAAGACAGGCAAGAAATACCACTCAGGTCTCGGGGAGTACGTCGTGTCCGACGGATCAGCGACCCGCTCGAGCGGAGCGGGATGACGCGCCGCGAGCCACAGGAGGGCCAGCACGAGGAGGAGCCCGACGACAGCATCTCTTCCGACCTGATACGGGAAGAAGGGCTCGCGGGGATCAGGGCCCGACACCGGGCCCGCGTGACGGTGCCGCCGGAGGAGGAGGAGGTGGAGGCCGATGAGCCCGAGGGTGAGGAGCGGCAGCAGGACGACGTGCAGCGTGTAGAAGCGCGTCAGGGTGTACGCGCCGACGCCCTCCCCGCCCGCCATCAGTCGCTCGGCCATCGGGCCGACCACCGGCATCGCGCCCGGGACCTTCGTCCCGATCACCGTGGCCCAGTAGGCCTTCTGATCCCAGGGCAGGAGATAGCCTGTGAAGCCGAAGCCCAGGACGAGGAGGAGCAGCGCGACGCCCACCACCCAGTTCAGCTCCCGCGGTTTCTTGTAGGCGCCGAAGAAGAAGGTCCGGAGCACGTGGAGCGCGACGACGAGCACCATGGCCGACGCGCCCCAGTGGTGGAGTCCGCGGACCAGGGAGCCCCCGGCCAGCACGGACTCGATCGCCTTCACGCTCGCGTGCGCGTGGTCGGGGGTGGGTGCGTAGTAGAGCGCGAGGAGGAGCCCGGTCCCGAGCTGGACGAGAAACGTCAGGAGCGCCGCCGAGCCGAGCGTGAAGAGCCACGCCCCGCGCCGCGGCGTCGGTTCGTCGGCGAAGGCCCTCCAGGCGGAGACGAGCCCGCCACGCGTCTCGAGGAACTCGCGGACCTTCTCGATCAAGCGGCCCCCACCTTCGAGAGGTCGAGGCTGACCCGTCCGGCCTCCACGACGAGGGGGAGACGCTCGAGCGGTTTCGGGGGCGGTCCCGCCAGCACCGCGCCGTCGGCCCCGTAGACCCCGCCGTGACAGGGACAGAGGAAGGCCTTCCGCTCCGGACTCCAGCTCACGCCGCAACCGAGGTGCGAGCAGGTGGGCGAGAGCGCGACGAGGCCCGTCGGCGAGACCGTGACGTAGGCGTGGTCCCGCACGCGGCGCGTGAGGTAGCCGTCCTCGATCGTCCGCTCGTAGAAGACCTCCAGCGGCTCCTTCGCGCCCTCGAAGGTGGAGAGGGGGCCGAGGTCGGCGCGGACGCCCTCGGCCTTCGGGCGCCTCCTGAGCGGGGACAGGAAGAGGTTGCCCAGCGCCCCGAGGAGGGGCGTTCCGAGCGCCGCCGTCGCGGCGACGACGACCGCCGTGAAGAGTTTCCGCCTGCCGGGAGACTCGGGGAGCTCGTCGGACATGAGACGGAATCTTAGCCCTATCGGGGTATGCCGTAGATGAGGGCGCCGCAGGCGAGCCCCCAGAGCAGCACCGTGGCGAGGAGCCCCCTGTCGGTGAAGAGGTCGTTGGAGGCGTCCTCGCCGCCGCCCCGCACCTCGAGGAGGCGCCACCGGAAGAGCCCGTAAACGACGAAGGGGACGGTGACGAGGAGCCGGTCCGAGCCGATCCAGGCGACCGTCTCGGGCGCGACGGTGTAGAGCGCATAGCTGACGATCGTGGTGCCGAGGGCGACGTTCTCGAACGAGTCGATCAGGTCGAGCGGCAGGTCCGCGAGCGACCGCCGGGACGTCGCGCCGCTCGCGAAGAGCTCGCTCCTCCTCTTCGAGAGGCCGAGGAAGAGCGCGACGAAGAACGTGCAGAGGAGGAGCCAGTGCGACGGCTTCACCCCCGCGGCCGCGGCGCCGGCGAGGACCCGCAGGACGAACCCGCTCGCGATGACGAAGACGTCGAGCAGGGCGACCCGCTTCAGGCCGAAGGAGTAGGCCATCGTGACCAGGGCGTACCCGGCCACGATCGGCAGCGCCGGGGGGGCGGCGGCGGCGACGACCGCGAGGCCTCCCACGAGGAGGACCAGCGCCGCGGCAAGAGCGGTCCCCACCCCGAGCTCGTCGGAAGCGATCGGACGATGCCGCTTCACCGGATGGACGCGGTCTTCCTCGCGATCGGCCACGTCGTTCACCAGGTAGAGCGCCGACGCCACCGCGCAGAACGCGGCGGCCGTCGCCAGAGTGGCCGTGGCCGCGTCCAGCCGGAAGAACGCCCGGCCGAAGACGAGAGGCGCCACGACGAAGAGGTTCTTCGTCCACTGCTTCGGCCGGAGGGCTCGGAGGAGCGGGAGCATGAGCGATGATAGCGATCCGTCCGACATGAGGGTGAGCGCGAAAGAGATCGGGGTGAGGCTGCTGCTCGTCGTCGCGTCGCTTCTCGTCGGGCTCCTCGCGCTCGAGCTCCTGGCCCGGCTCGTCCTGCCGCCGCAGCAGACGGTGCAGCTCGCGGAGCGTCCGGTCGCGAACCGGAACATGCCCGAGATCCGGATCGAGCAGAACCGGGCGCACGAGCTCACGGTCCTCTACGGCGGCCCGCGAGGCGCGCGGCTGCGCCCGAACACGCACGCGCTGATCCGCAACCACCAGCTGAGCGGACGCGACATCGTCATCGAGGTCAACGCGCTCGGCCTCCGCTACGAGCCGATCGGAAGGAAGGAGCCGGGCGAGCTCCGCGTCCTCGTCCTGGGCGACTCGATCGTCTTCGGGGACTTCGTGCAGGCCGACGAGACGCTTCCGGGGCGCCTCGAGGCGCTGACGAACCCGCCGGGCGCGACGAAGCGGATCCGCTTCCTCAACGCGGGGGTCGCGGGGCTCTCCACCATCGAGGAGCTCTACTACTACCAGGAGATCGGCCCGCTGGTCGAGGCGGACGTGGTCCTCCTGGCAATGTACCTGAACGACGCGCAGCAGGCCGGCGCCTACACGGCCCGGAGCATGCCGAAGCTCCTCGCGAAGAGCCGCTTCCTCTCGTGGGGAGCGAACAGGCTCGAGGTCGTCCGCAAGGGGATCTTCCGCGACGAGTTCGGGAAGCACGAAAGGTCCTGGCGGGAGACGTTTCGGGCGGACCGGGACTTCGCGAGGGCCAGGACCCCGAAGGACAAGTTCGACCGGGAGATCTACAACGCCGACCTCGATTTCGGCCTCGCCTGGGCGCCGGGGACGTGGGACGTCCTGGGCAGCCTCCTCGTGACGTTCGATTCCGCGGTGAAGGCGAACGGCGCCAGGCTCGCCGTGACCCTCCTCCCCCTCTCGATGCAGATCGTGAACAACGACGACTACGAGGATCGTCTCCCGCAGACCCGATGCCGCGCCATCTGCGAGGGCCTGCGCATTCCCTTCTACGACCCGATCGACGACCTCCGGGCCGACTATCGGCAGAACGAGAAGCGGCAGCTCTACGACCACTGTCACTACCGTCCCTACGGCTACGAGATCCTCGCCAGCGGAACGCTCGGCTGGCTCCGCCGCGAGGGGCTCGTCCCCCGCTGACGGTGTACCATCCGGCGCCATGCAGTCGCGTTCCTTCCCGTCCGCCGTCGCGGCGTCCCTGGCGCTCGCCCTGACCCTGGGGGCCGGGCTCTCGTGCAAGAAGAAGACGGGGGCGCCCGGGGCCACCCCGTCGAAGTCCGCTCCTCTGGCGATCGAGACCCCGAAGCAGGCCACGGTGATCGCCGAGGGTGCCCCGATCGGCGCCACGCTGGTCGCGACGCTCGGCGCCGCCTCGAAGCTGATTTCTCCGCGCGGCGTCGCGGTCGACGACGCCGGGAACGTCTACGTGGCGGACACCGGGAAGCACCGCATCGTCAAGCTCGACGGGACCGGCAAGGAGCTCCTCGCCTTCGGCCAGGAGGGGCGCGAGTCCGGGCAGTTCGAGCAGCCCTGGGTCGTCTCCACCACCCCGAAGGGCGAGGTGGCGGTCCTCGACGCCTCGTCGAACTACATCCAGACCTTCACCGGCGATGGGGCCCTGGTCTCCCGGATCTGCGGGCCGGGCAAGCCAGGCTTCTACGCCCCGCGCGGGATGGGTGTCGCGCTCGACGGCATCTTCTACGTGGCCGACACGGGGAACGATCGGCTGGTGCCCGTGACGGCGGCCGGCGAGGTGAAGAACGCGGACTGGAGGTCTCTCGGAAAGGCGCCGATCAAGCAGGTCTCCGATGTCTCCGTCGGGAAGAGCGGCCTCCTCCGGGTCTACCAGCCGAGCGGCGCCGAAGGGCGGGGCGTGCTCTTCGAGGTGACGCCTCAGAACGAGCTCCGCGGCTGGTGGGTGATGCCGCCGTCGGCCGCCACCGCCGACGCCAGCAAGACGGCGGAGCTGTCCGACGGCCGGCTCGTGGCGTCCGACCCGCAGCAGCAACGGTTCATCGTCATCTCCGCGGACCGCTCGTCCTTCTCGCCGGTCCAGACGGAGGGGCTCAAGCTCCTGGCGCCGGGCGCCGTCGCGGTGAGCAAGGACGACCATGTCTTCCTCGTCGACTCGAGGGCCGGCGTCGTCCACCACCTGAAGCTCTCGGGCAAGTAGCGCCGGGATGAGTCCGCTCCGGGGAGACGCGAAGGGGAGCCTCCTCCGGACGGCCCTTCTCCTCTTCGGCCTCGCCCTCGCCGTCCGGCTCTTCGGCCTCGACTGGGACCAGGGGCACTTCTACCACCCCGACGAGCGCGCGATCGCCGAGGCCGGGACGCGGATCACCTGGAAGCCGCTCCAGCTCAACCCTCACTTCTTTCCCTACGGCTCGCTCCCCATCTACGTGACCCGCGCGGTCAGTCTCGCCTCGAGCACGGTCAAGCCGTGGCTCAAGTCGTACGACGGCATCGTGGCGGTGGGGCGGGCCATGTCGGCCGTCTGGGGCGCGCTGACGGTCCTCGCGCTCCTCTTCCTCGGCCGCCGGCTCTACGGGCCGCGCGTCGGCTTCTGGGCCGCGCTCTTCCTCGCGCTGTCGGTCTTCCACGTCCAGAACTCGCACTTCGGCACGAGCGACATCCCCCTCACGTTCCTGATCCTCGTCTCGCTCGCCTTCATCGTGAGGATCGTGGAGGAGGGAAAGCCGCTCTTCTACGTGGCGGCGGGGCTCTCGATCGGCTTCGCGGCGGCCACGAAGATCAGCGCCCTGCCGGTGCTCCTCCCGCTCGGCCTCGCGGCGCTCTACCGTCTCCACCTCGAGCGGAGGGCCCGACCGGTCCTGATGGGCGTCGTCGCGGTCGCGGCCGTGGGGGCCGGGTTCTTCCTCGGCGAGCCGTACGCCATCCTCGACTATCGCGCGTTCTCACACGACATCCTCGAGCAGAGCCGAATGGTGCGGAACGCCGGCTCCCTCCCCTACACCAACCAGTACGTGGGGACGCTCCCGTTCCTCTACCCGCTCGGGGAGCTGATCTTCTGGGGGATGGGCCCGCTCCTCGCGCTCGCCGGGCTCGCCGGCACGGCCCTCGTCGTCCGCGGCACGAGGCGGGCGGAGGAGCCGCTGCCGAAGGAGCGCCGCGCCGCCGAGCTGATCCTCCTCGCCTGGGTGGTGGTCTTCTTCGCGATCACCGGCTCGTTCAGCGTGAAGTTCCCCCGGTATCTCCTCCCCCTCTACCCGCTTCTCGCGCTCTGGGCCGCGCGGCTCCTCGTCTCGTGGGCGGACCGGTCGCGCGCCGGACGGGTCGCCCGCGGCGCGGTGGTCGGTGCGACGGCCGCGTATCTCGTCGCGTTCCTCGCCATCTACACGCGGCCCCACACGGCTGTGCAGGCGTCCGAGTGGCTCTACGAGAACGTGCCGCCGAAGAGCAAGGTGCTGACGCAGCACTGGGACGAGGGGTTCCCGTTCCAGTTCCCGAATCGCAACCCGAGCCAGTTGTACAGGCTGTTCGACTTCCCGTACTACGACGAGGACGACACCAAGAAGATCGACCGCCTCGCCGGCGAGCTCGCCACCTCGGACTACGTCGTCTTCCAGACGAAGCGGCTCTACGGCGCGATCACGCGGGTGCCGGAGAAATACCCCCTCACGAACAGCTACTTCTACTCGTTCTTCGCCGGCGATCTGGGCTACGAGCTGATCAAGGACGTGAGGTCGAGGCCCCGCCTCTGGCTGCTCGAGTTCCCCTCCGAGCTCGCCGACGAGTCGTTCTCGGTGTACGACCATCCGAAGGTCCTGATCTTCCAGAACAAGGGCCGCCTCACGGCCGAGGCGATCCGGGCCAAGATCCTCTCCGGCCTCCCGTCGCGCCGGCTGTCGCGCCGCCAGATCCTCCTCACCACGGCCGGGGCGCAGCCTGCCGGCGCGTCGCCGGCCCCGGGGATGCCGGGCCGCGTCTCGTCTTCCCTCCTCGCCACCCTGCTCGTCGTCCTCCTCCTCGCCGGCCTCGGAAAGGCGACCGCCTGCCTCCTGCCGGCATCGCCGCGACCCGGGCTCTACGCCCTGTCGAAGGTGATCGGCGTCCTGGGGTTCTGCTACGTGCCGTGGCTCCTGACGAGCCTCGGGATCGCCTCGTTCACCCAGGGCTGGATCCTCCTCCTCGCGGCGCTCGTCTTCGGAGGGGCCCTCCTCGCGGCGCGGAACCGCCCGCTCCCCGATTTCCCGCGCGCCGAGGTCCGCCAGACCGAGATCCTCTTCTACGCGGCGTTCTTCCTCTTCCTCGGCCTCCGCTTCTGGCGGCCCGAGATCACCTGGGGCGAGAAGCCGATGGACTTCGCGTTCCTGAACGCGCTCTACCGCACCGTCTCGCTGCCGCCGCCGGAGCCCTGGTTCTCGGGGAGCCCGCTCCACTACACCTACTTCGGCCACTTCGTGATGGCCACCCTCGGCAAGGCGCTCTCGATCCAGCCGTCGCTCATGTTCAACCTGGGGATCGCCGTCATCGGCGCCCTCACCGCCGCGGCTCTCTACGCGGCGGGGACGCTCCTGACCGGACGGCGCTCCGCGGGCGTCCTGGCGGTCGTCCTCACGCTCTTCGCCGGAAACCTGGCGGGGCTCCGGTCGTACCGGAGGCTCCAGCACTGGGACTGGCACACGTTCTGGGACTCGTCCCGCGTCGTCAAGAACACCGTGAACGAGTTTCCCCTCTGGAGCCTGATCTTCGCGGACCTCCACGCCCACGTCCTGGCGCTCCCCTTCTCCGTCGCCTTCGTCGCGTCGCTCATCCTCTTCATCCGGCGCCGCGACGACCCCACGCGCCACGCCTCGTCGGGCGCCCTCCTCCTCGCGCTCCTCGCGACGCTCTTCGGGACGATCATCACGACGAACGGCTGGAGCCTCCCGACCTACGTCTGCCTCACGCTCTTCCTCCTGGGGATCGCCTGGCTGCGGCGCGAGCGCCCGCCGGGCGCCGGGCTGAAGGAGGCCGTGACGTCCGCGGGGACGACCGTCCTCGGGCCGGCCGTGGTCATCGTCGGCGGCGGCTTCCTCGCGTTCCAGCCGTTCTTCGCCAGCTTCCTGCCGCCGCGCCGCCAGTTCGGACGCGAGGTGGGACCGTGGGCCCCGCCGGGGGACGTCGCCGCCATGTTCGGGCTCTTCCTGGTGCTGCTGGTGCCGTTCGTCTTCATCCTCCTCCGCCGGGCCCTCGCGAGAGAGGACGGGGCGCTCTCCGCCCCGAAGAAGGTGGCGCTCGCCGTCGCCGTGGCGGGGCTCGGGCTGTCCGTCCTCGACCTGAAGGCGCTCTTCAGCCGGCACCCGTTCCTCACCCAGGCCCGGTCCGCGTGGCCCTTCACGGCCCTCCTCTTCATCCTCGCCTTCGTCGCGGCGGTCCACCGGCGGACTCCGGAGCGATTCCGGATGCCGGCCGCGCTCGCCAGCTTCTCCTTCGCGGTGATCACCGGCTGCGAGTTCGTCTTCGTCTGGGACAGGATGAACACGCTCTTCAAGTTCTACTACGACTCGTGGCTCTTCCTGGGGATCGCGTCGGCGGCCGTCTTCCTGAGCCTCTTCTCGGAGGAGCTGGGCGCCCCGATCGGGCGGATCGCCTGGCGTTTCGGCGTCTTCTGCGCGCTCCTCCTCTCGGCCTTCACGGTGGCGCTCGCGGTCACCTGCGGCCCGCGCCTCCCGTACATCCAGCCGACGCCCTTCACGCTCGACGGCACCGCCTACCTCCGGAAGACGCTTCCGTACGAGGCCGCCGCGATCACGTGGCTCAACCGGAACATCCCTGGGATCCCGGTCCTCTGCGAGGGGCAGGGGCCGTCGTACCAGGAGTACAGCCGCGTCTGCATGAACACCGGGCTGCCGCTGGTCCTCGGCTGGGAGTACCACGTCACGCAGCGCGGCCACAGCGAGGCGGAGGTGGCGAGCCGCAAGCGCGACGAGATGGCCATCTATCGCGGGGACCGGGCCGTGGTGGAGGAGGCGTTCAAGCGTCTCCACGTGGCGCTCGTCTACGTGGGGGAGAACGAGAAGCGCCTGCACGGGAACGCGAATCGCGAGCGGTTCCTGAAATGGGCCGACCTGATGACGCCGGTCTACCAGAACAAGAACGTCGACATCTTCGCCGTCCACGGCGGCTTCCGCGGCGCCCTGCCGCAGCAGAAGATCGAGGCGGTGGCCGTGGGCGTGGCCGACGTTTCGGAGGCGGCGCCGCGGCAGGAGCTGCCGGGTCAGGTCACCCAGCCGCGCGGCATCGCGTTCGACAGCCAGGGCAATCTCTACGTGGCCGACTTCGGGAACGACCGGATCCAGAAGTTCGACAGCGCCTTCGAGCCGCTCCTCGCCTGGGGCAGGAAGGGGAAGGAGCACGGGGAGTTCGTGCAGCCGTCCGACGTGGCCATCGGCCCGCGGGACGAGGTCTTCGTGGCCGACATGTGGAACTCCCGCATCCAGGTCTTCGACGCGCAGGGGACCTTCCTTCGCGAGATGACCTCGGACTTCTTCGGCCCGCGCGGCGTCGCCGTCGACGCGGCGGGGGCCTCGTACGTCTCCGACACCGGCAACAACCGGATCGTGAAGTTCTCGGCGGCGGGGAGCAAGGAGGCGGTCTGGGGCAAGGCGGGCAAGGGCGCGGGAGAGCTGGCCGAGCCGGTGGGGATCGCGGTGGACAAGGACGGCACGGTGGTCGTCTGCGACAACGGCAACGGCCGCCTGCAGCTCTTCGACAAGGAGGGGCGCTCGCTGAAGACGATCCCGGTGCCGGGCTTCGGACGCGGCGTCTTCTCGGAGCCGCACGTGGCGATCGACGCCGACGGCCTGCTCTGGGTGACCGTCCCCGACCGGAGGGAGGTCCGCGCCTACAAGCGCGACGGCGCCCTCGTGAAGACGATCCACACCGACGACTTCGCGCCGAACGTCTTCGAGAAGCCGATGGGGATCGCGCTCCGCCCCGGCTTGCCACCCGTCATCTCCGACGTCGAGAACCGCGTCCTGTCCCTGGAGCGGCCCACCGGATCGGCGCCCGCGCCGCCCTCGATCGAGCCGGCGACGCCGAACCGGCGACCCCGTCCCGTCCCGACCGAGCCGATGTAGGAAAAAGAGGGGGCGCGTCGCCGCGCCCCCGGTGGAGAGAGGCTTCGGGGACTTTCGTTACGGACGCGCGCCGAGCGCGGCCGGAAGGTAGGCCGGGTCGTTCGTTCCCCTGTCGATCACGGTCGCGTAGGCGCCGACGAGGCCCGCCGTCGGGGTGATCCGCAGGATCGCGACCGGCGGTCCGTCACCGAGGCCGCGGGTGCGGAACAGGTCGTCGATCTGGAGGCCCGAGGCGAGCGGCAGGTTCACCTCGAAGGAGTCGCGCGAGCGGCCCTGGTCGTCGATCACCTCGATCCGGACCCGGGGCGTCACCGCGGTCGTCGAGCCGAACGCGGTCAGCTCGACCAGCGAGAGGTTCGTCCGGAAAGCGGCCCCGCCCTGCGCGCCGAGGATCTCGAGCGACTCGCCCGACGTGGCGCTCTGGAACGAGTTCAGCGGCGGGATGAGGAGACCGTACGTCCCGCCGCCCGGCTCGAGCGTGTACGTCCGCGACGTGACCCTCACGCCGTCGTCGACGCCGCTCGTGGTGAAGCGGAGGCGCGCCACGCCGGTCTTCCCGAACAGGTAGAAGAGAGCGTCACGAATCACACGGGACTCGTTCGGCAGGAGGGTGATGTTCGTGGTCGTCTCGGCCGTCTCCGTCCAAAGCTTCGCGAGGAGCGTCACCGTGAGGCTCCTCCCCGACGGGTTGCTCAGGAAGAGATCCGAGCGGAAGCGCGCCCCGCCCGCGCCGTCCTGGTGGACGAGGGCCGGGATCACGCGGACGCCGCGCGAGACCACGTCGGGGGGGAAGTACGTCGGGTCGTTCGTCCGGTTGTCGATGGCGATGATCGCGGGGATCGACTCGCCCGTGGTGGGGGCGTAGACGAGCCCTCCCGTCTGCCAGGTCGGCTGACCGAACCAGTCGCCGATGCCGCTCCTCTGGCTCTGCCCCGAGGGAGGGGTCGTCATCGGGAGCGCCGACGCCTCGAGGGACGAGTCTCCCATCAGCCGGACCATCGCGTTCGACGGCTGTCCCGCGACATTGGTCGTCACCAGGTTGGTCCGGAAGTCGGGCCCCTGGAGCGCGGCCGCGAAGGTGGCCGGGAAGTTCGCGCTGAAGGCGGTGAAGGCGTCGACGGCGCCCACCGTCATCCCGTACGTCCCCTTCGGCGACGTCGTGTAGGTGCGGCTCGTCGCGGTCAGGGCGCCGTCGTTCTCGGCGGTGACCTGGAGCGCGCCCGCGCCGGTCGTCTGCTTGAAGACCGTCCCGAGCACGTCAGGCAGGATGCGGAGCTCGAACGCGGTGAGGGTAACCGTCTCCTCGAGGACGACGGCCGGTGTCACCTCGCCGGACGGGAGGTAGCGGAGCTTCACGTTCAGCGGATCCGAGGTGGGGTTCGAGAGGAGGACGTCCGTCTTCCAGAAGGCCCCGAACTTCCCCTCGCTCCGCGCCACCGCCGGAATCACCAGCCTCTGCTTGAGCGAGGCGCGGACGACGCCCCACTCCTGCGTCACGTCGTAGCCGCCGCTGGCCGGAACCTCGCCGCCCGAGGGGCCGCCCCCGGTCGAGACGTTCCGGAGCGGCATGCCGGAGTCGAAGAAGAACGGCTCGCCCGAGCCGATCGCGTCCACGTCGACGTGGACGAAGCCCTTCGACGTCTGCTCCACCAGGAACAGCTCGTCGTACCGACGCGGGGCCGGGTCGCCGACGGTCCAGACGGCGAGCGCCGGGTCCTTGAAGAGGCGCTGGTCCACCTGGGGACGCGGCCGGTGGACCTGCACCAGGAGGCGCTTCCCACCCTCGGTCCGGCCCGGATGGAGGGCCTCCACCTCGGGCGCCGTCACGTCTTGCCACTGCTCCACGATGGGCGAGCCGGGCTTGTGGAGCGAGAGCGTGGTGGGCCGGGCGTTGCCTCGCTGGACGATCCAGGCTCCCGAGTAGTCGGAGGTGGGGACCGCGAAGAGGCGCTGGCCCTGGACGGCCTGCGCCGAGGCGAGGTCCGTCGGGGTGATGCCGGCCACCACGAAGCTGATGGAGCGCGTGAGGGTCGGGTTCCCGACGAAGGAGCCCGAGCCGGAGATCTGCTCGGTCTCCAGGTAGATCCCGCCGGCCGCGGTGATCCAGCCTTCGACCTTCGGGCTCGTCCCCTGGAGCTTCGCCACCAGCGCCGTCTGGCCGAGGAGGTCGAGGAGGTAGACGCCGTACTTGCTGTCGGTCGCGGGAGTCGGCGCCGCCACGAAGAGGAACTGCGTCCCCCCCGCGTTCGACCCGGCCAGGGTGATGGGGGAGAAGGCCGTGTACGGCCCGCCGGAGTCGATCTGGCGGCGGTAGAGGAGGCGCGCCGCGGCGTCCTTCGTGACGCCATAGATATCGCCCGTGCGGGTCATGAAGACGAACGGGACAGCGGCATTGCCGGGGCGGACCGGAGACCGGCGTCCCCTCACGAACGGCCCGCCGGTGTCCTGGTCGAAGTGCCCGTCGGCCTGGATCGGGAGGCTGAGCGCGGAGAGGAACGTGGAGTAGGGCTCGGCAGGAAGGGGGACCGTTCTCCAGCTCGCGCCGCCGTCGGTGGAAAGGAGATAGCGGTGCGCGCGTGCCGCGTTGTCCGAGGCGAGGTTCGCGTCGGTGCCGACGAAAAGGTACGGCACCTCGTCGGGCCCCTCGAACGTGGCGGCCACCGTGAAGGTGCTCCCCTTCGGAAGGACGCGCTGGGGCTCCCTCTCGCCCCTGGAGTCGTACAGGACGAGGCTCCCCGCGAGCGAGGTCGAGTACGAGTAGATGTTCGTCGAGTCGAGCTCGACCAGCGCGAAGGTCCGGTTGGTCCGGCTCTGGACCGCCGGGATCGCGAGCTGGCTGGTGACCGGGGCGTACGAGATGACGCGGGCGTGGAGGATCTGGGGTAGGGCCAACGCGAACAGAAGCGTCCCGAGGCGGCGGACTCTCATCGTGAACTCCTCAAGCGATATTTCGTTCCGCAAGGGAGTGTCGATTCGCGCTCCGACCTAACGAAAAAATCCCTGGAGGGTCACCACCCGACGGGCTTCCCCTTGTTCTGCTCGTCCAGCCACTTCTGGAGCGGCGCGAAATACTCGAGGACGGCCGTCGCGTCCATCCGCCGGGTGCCCGTCACCTTTTCGAGGGCGTCGGGCCACGGGCGCGACAGCCCCATCTCCAGCATGTCGTTCAGCTTCTTGCCCGCCTCCTTGCTGCCGTAGATGGAGCCCCGGTTGAGCGGGCCCCTGGCGCCGGCGGTCTTCGTGAGCGCCCGGTGGAGCTCGAACTGGAGGATGTGCGCGAGGAAGTAGCGCGTGTACGGGACGTTCGCGGCCACGTGGTACTTCGCGGCCGGGTCGAAATCCTTCTCGGTCCGCGGCATCGGGGGCGCCACGCCCTGGTACTTCTCCCGGAGCTGCCACCACGCCTCGTTGTACCGCTCAGGAGGGATCTCTCCCGAGAAGACCTTCCAGCGCCACTGGTCGATCATCAGGCCGAACGGCAGGAAGGCGACCTTCTCGAGCGCCATCTTCAGGAGGAGGCCGAGGTCCTTCGAGGCGTCCGGCTCGGCCTTGATGAAGCCGAGGTCGACGAGGTACTTCGGCGTGATGGAGAGCGCGATCGTGTCGCCGATCGCCTCGTGGAAGCCGTCGTTGGCGCTGTCCCGGAAGAGCGGCGGCTGCTTGTTGTACGCGCGCTGGTAGAAGTTGTGACCGAGCTCGTGGTGGATCACCGAGAAGTCCTCGCCGGTCGGCTCGATGCACATCTTGATCCGGAGGTCGTCCACCTGATCCACGCACCACGCGCTCGCATGGCAGACCACCTCGCGGTCGCGCGGCTTCTTGAAGAGCGACCTCTCCCAGAACGTCTTCGGGAGGGGCGCGAAGCCGAGCGAGGTGAAGAACCGCTCGCCGTACCGGACCATCTCCTTCTCGTCCACCTTCCGGTCTTTCAGGATCTGCGTCAGGTCGTAGCCCGGGTCCGCGCCGGCCGGCGCCACGAGCGGGTAGACGTTCTCCCACGACTGCGCCCACATGTTTCCGAGGAGGTGCGCGGGAAGGGGTCCCTTCGCGGGAATCGCGTCGCCGTACGTCTCGCGAAGCCGGTGGCGGACGTACGCGTGGAGCGAGACGTAGAGCGGCTTCACCTGCTCCCACAGCCGGTCGAGCTCCTTCGCGAAGGCGTCGGGCGGCATGTCGTACTTCGCGCGCCACATGGCGCCCGTGTCGGCGAAGCCGAGCTCCCTCGCCCCCTTGTTCGCGAGCTCGACGTACCTCGTGAAGTCCTTCCTCATCGGCGGGGAGATGGCGTGCCAACCCTGCCAGGCCTCGAGCAAAGCCTTCGGATCGCGGCTCCCCGACAGGATCTTCGCGAGCTCCCCCTCGGCGAGGCACGCCTTGCCGGGGGGGCAGTACTTTCCTTTTCCGTAGGTCCCCTCGAGTCCGGTCGTGATCCGCGTCAGCTCCTCGCCTTCCTTCGGGTTCGAAGGCGTGGCCAGCGTGAGCGACAGCTTCAGGAGCGCGAGCTTGCGGGCCGTATCCGCCGGAAGCGCCACGCCGTCGAAGCGGGTCGCCTTCTTCGCGTAGGCCACCGTGGCCGCGATCTGGCGCTCCGTCGCCTCCGCCGACAGCGCCTCGGTGTCGTCGGTGATGTGGGTCACCTGCACCCACGCGGCCCGCTGCTGCGAGATGCCGAGGGCGAGGAGCCTCGCCTCCGCTTCCTCGACGAAGGCCTTCGCATCGGCGGCGGTGGGGGGCGGCGCGTCAGCGGCCGCGAGCGGGTGCGTCATCGTCAATCCCGCGAGGATCGAGGCGGAGAGTCGGCTCATGGAGCGATTGTAGGAGAACGGAATCGCGCCACCGGTAGAGGTCCGCCTCCGGAACGCGCTCGCGGTGCGAGAGGAGGCCCGGGGGCGTGCCGCGGAGCATCTCCGTCACGACGAGCCGCTCGCGCGGAGACAGGTCGCGCGCGGTCCTCTCCGGCTCGACGTCGCGGGCCTTGCTCGCGAGCTCCGCGGGCACCGCAAGGGGCGCCTTCGTATAGACGAGCAGCCTCACGAACTCGCGGCGCGGGTCGTCGAAGGCGCGGCGGCCGTGGAGCAGCCGGTGGTTGTTCGCGACGAGGAGGTCCCCCGCCTCCGGGCGGACTTCGGAGACGGGCGCCGTGGCGAGAAACGGCGCGAGCCGCCCGGCCAGCGGATCCGTCGCGAGGGCCGAGTGGGTGAAGACGACGTGGCCGCCGCGGCGCGACACCGTGGGGCCCAGCACGTCGCCGAAGAGGAACGGCAACCGCCGCGGGACGTCGAAGAGCGCGTCGTGGAGCGCGGCGTCCTCCCGCGCGACCGTCTCGAGAAGCGGCCACGTGTCGAGGAAGAGGCTCTCGCCCCCTCGCGCGGCAGGCCTCACGCAGAGCATCAGCTGGATCGCCGGCGGGACGCCGAGCGCCAGCTGGCTGTCGGTGTGGAACGGCGTCGCCATCTTTCCGGACGCGAAGGAGCGGCCGTCCGGGATCGGCCGGATCGGCTGGCGCTCGACGAGGGCCGGCGGCTCGCCGAGGACCCGCTCCGCGAAACCCCATGGATCGCGGTTCGCCTCGTCGAAGGCGAAGACGCCGCGCAGGAGGTCCCAGCCGCGCGGTCCGAGCCGATCCCTCGCCGCGCTCACAGCGGAGGGAGCGCCTCGACGTGAAAGCCCGCCGTGAGGAGCTGCCGCGGGACGGGAATGACCCGCAGGAGAGGCTGCCCCTTCCGGACGCGGATCGCCGTCCCCTCGCGGGTGACGCGGAAGACCGCAGGCGTCGCGAAGAACGAATCGGTGGAGACGACCCCGCGCAGGACGTCGAAGCCGTCGCCGTGGATCCCGTCGAGGAGCGACGACCAGCCGGCCGGCGTCCGCGTGAACGCCCACGGCTTCACGAAGAAGTGCGGCTCGCCCGGTGGGTGCGGCGTGAAGAGCTTCGTCAGGTACCAGAGAGCGCCGCGGTGCTTCCCGACGAAGTCCGCGCCCATCGCCTCGGTGAACGTCCGCTCCACGGCTCTCGCGTCCCGCGCGAGCTCGTCCTCGTCCACGTCGATCGCAAGCGTGTGCCCGTCGTAGAGCGCCGAGAAGGCGAGCGGACTCCGGAAGACCGCGCTCTCGAGCGGAGGCCGTGAGCCCGACCCCTTCGGGCTCGCCGCGAACGGCCCGGCAGGGACGACGCTCCAGTCGACGGGCCCGGCCTCCACCACCTCCCCGCACGCCTCGCCGACGGCCTTCGGCGCCTTCTCGCGCGCCACCTGACGCCGGTACTTCAGCGAGACCTCGGTCTTCTTCGTGTCGAAGTACGCCTGGTCGTAGAAGGCGACGTGCGCCTCGGCCGTCTCGGGCGCCTCGCGGAGCGCGACGCCGGCCATCCGGACGCCCGACCGGAGCGGCCCGACACAGGCGACCTCGCCGACGAGCGTCGCCTCGCGGCGGACGCGGATCGAGAGGACGAGCGGGACGAAGCCGGCGTCGTCGGGAATCCACTCCTCGTCCACGTCGACGGAGGTGTTGCGCCGGTTCGCCGCGCTCGTCACCCGGAGGAAGACGCCCGCCTCGGGCCTGAGGAGGAGGCCCGTGAAGAGCCGGAGGCGCGAGCCCCGCCCGATCCAGGCGACCCGCCCGGCGAGCGGCGCCAGCGGACCGCGGCCGTCGAGGATCCCCTCCGCGTGGAGACGCGGCACGTTCGCGCGGCGCAGCCGCTCCACGTCCTCGAGGTCGGCGTCCAGCCGGACGCCCGCGAATCCGCGCCGGACCGTCACCTTGCGCGTGAGCGTCACCTGGAACCCGTACGCGTTTCCTTGCAGGAGCGGCACGCACCCTTGCGCCACGCGGACCGGAACCGCGCCGTCGAGCGTCGGGGTCCGCTTCGTCAGCCTCGCGAAGCCGCCCAGGACGTCGAGGACGGTGAACGCGACGTCCGCGGCGTCCGCGGCGGCCACAACGTTCGCGACGTCATCCGCCACACCCGCCGCCTCCGCCGCAGCCGCCGCCGCCCCCGCAGCCGCCGCCGCCCCCGCAGCTCGACGACGAGCACGACGACCCTCCGGAGGAGGAGACGGGAGGCGGAGGCGCCAGCACCGGAATCACGGCGGCGAAGAGCGGCACGGCCGCGAGCGCGGCGACGCCTCCCACGGCCACCGCGAGCGCCACGTCCCGCGCCTCGCGCCGCCGGCCGGAGCCGACGTCGCTCCTGAGCGAATGGGTCACGCTCTCCAGCCACTTCATGTAGTCGTCCTTGAGGGTCGACAGGTCGGCCACGACCCGCATCGCGAGAAACACGATGACGAAGAGGATCAGCTCGACGACGAGGAACGCGGCCGGTCGGCCCAGCTCCATCGCGCGGATCCAGCGGATGAGGCCGACGGCGAGGATGGCCAGGCCGCCGAAATTCACGACCCGACGGATCTTCGCTTTCGCCTCCGGCGTCCGGTAGAAGCCGCTCGCGCGGAGGTCGGCTTCGAGGTCGCCCTTCAGTCCGCTCGCCACCTCTTTCGCTTTGGCGAGAACGGTTTGCGTGGCCGGGTTCGTCCCGTAGGCTTTGGGGGCCGACCTCCCGGACGACGTGGTGTTCTCTCCGAAAGCCCGATGGAAGAGAGCCGGGATCCGATCGGTGGGCCCCTTGGCCGAGCACCTGAAGACCCCCGCCTGCTCCGAGGGGGGCGTGAGCCAGCCGGCCGCGACCGCCTCGGAGACGAGGGTGTTCGCCACCGCGGCTTCTTTCCCCTGGAGGTAGGCGATCGCGTAGGTGTCGTCGGCGTGCGGAACGAGGCCTATCTTCAGGGGCCGGCGAACGCCCGCCGCGTCCGGCCGATAGCGGTCGGCGGCGTCCGACGTCACGACGGGCTGCTCGGCCGCCGCCGCGTCCACCTTCCGCGCCACGAGCCTCTTCGCGATGCCGACGAAGATGAAGCCGGTCACGCCGAAGACGAAGTAGAAGAACAGGAAGGCGGGCCCCGACTCGAGGTTGAACGGGAAGAAGTCGACGAGGCGCGCCATCACTTCACCTCCAGCCGGTCGGTCTCCTCGATCGCGGCGTCGATCACCTTGCGGAACGCCGCGTGAGCCGCCGCCGGGTCCTTGCGGACGTCGAGGAGGGGCGCCGCGTCGATCCCGGATCGCTTGCCGAAGGCGGCGAGGACGTCGTCCACCGTGTCGGTGCACGCGACCCCTTGCAGGGTGAGGAGCGCGTGGAGCGGCCCGCGGATCTGCTTGACCTTGCGCGAGACGAAGCCCGCGAGCGCCCCGGCCTCGCCGCGCGCGTCGACGACGGCCCGGTGCATCCGGATCTTCGCCTCGCGTAGCTCCTGCTCGATCCGGAGGCGGCGGTGCGCGTCGGTTGCGACGACGTCCCGGAAGGGGTCGGTCCCCGTCAGGATCACATGACACGAGCGGATGTCGTCGTAGAAGAGAGGAAAGACGTCGACCGCGGGGGCGACGTCGTTCAGCTTGAGGACCATCGCCTCGACGCGCGCCGCGTGGCGCGCCAGGGCGAGCGGATGCGAGAGCGCGGTCAGCCTCTCGAGGTCGGTGTCGCGGAGGACGACGATCACGTCGACGTCGCTCTCCCCCTCGACGAACCCGCCTCGCACGGCGCTGCCGTAGACGCAGAGCGACGCGAGGTTCGCGCCGCACGCCGCCTCCAGGCTCTGCTTCAGCGTGTCGAGATGCTTCTTCACCGATTCCGGGACGTCGAGCGTACGTGTCATCGAGACCTCCATTCCACGAAGTGCGTGCGCGCGGCGCGGCCCGGGCCCTTCACCGCCCAGACGGAGCCTTCGGAGGGAAGCGTCTCCCGCCCCACGAAGGGGAGGGAGCGCGGCCGGTTCCGGGCGTCGAAGCGCGACCGGAGCTCCAGCCGATCGCGGCGCGCGCGCGATGCGAAGCGCGCGTCGTCCGCGGCCACGTCGGCCAGCCGCTTCGCGTCCGCGATCCCCGTGGCCTCCTCGGTGCGCGGAGCGGACCGGATGGCGGCCAGCGCGGCGTCGCGAAAGGCGTCTCCCGCCTGCGCCGTGCGGGGCAGGAGCGGCAACGCGTCGTCGAGCCTCTTCTGCTGGAGGATCAGCCGCGTCCGCGCGATGGCGTCCTCGCCGTACGGTCCGCAGGCACCGGGGGACGGCGTGGCGGTGAGGAGAAGCGCGACCTCGCCCTGGCGCGCTGCCAGGGCC
>Ga0154020_10001227_pt1 | contig 31769 bp, 26 predicted proteins | sample Klosneuvirus_201_FD_109709 | JGI IMG/M metagenome (GOLD analysis project Ga0154020, IMG submission 109709) | Active sludge microbial communities from wastewater, Klosterneuburg, Austria - Klosneuvirus_20160825_MG | ecosystem: Engineered > WWTP > Aerobic digester > Activated sludge | place...
CCATAAGATTCTCTCCATAGCATTCGATGACAATTCGTATGCTGCGGAGGTATACTCGATTCATCTCAAAAGCGCAAACTACCCAATTCGCCAGCATCTCCCAGTGTGCGCGCTGGCCTTGGTTGTCCATTCGACTCACTGCCCATCATTAGCAGCAATTCTGTATTCCTTACTCAAGTCGATCCCAACATCGGTATCGGGTGCAAACTGCTGAAACGCCGCATACATGATGGAAATCAAATGCAGGCCGCAACGCTCTCCTGTCCATGCTTCGATCTGGTACTTCTTGGTTGGGTCGTTGATGTTGAGTCCCTTGTTTCCAAGTAGTGTAAGCTCAAGTGCAAGGTTCTGAATCTGAGTTACTTCCATCGACTTGAATCGTTCAAGAGCATCCTTGATGTACTCCACCACATCTGGTCGTATATCGCCCGATGATCGCAAGGCTTGTACTGATTTCGTGGACAGACGTGCTTTTGCTAGATCGACCAAATGCTCAGGGCCACCAATCTTTACTGCATTTCGGTAGTGGACCTCAGAATCATTGCTTCGACCAAGCTCTCTCAGGCAATCGCCATAAGCAATCATCATTGCAATTTCATCGGGTGCGACAGCAAGGCACTGACCAATTACGATGAGCGATTCTTCAAATCGCTGCTGCTTCATCAATGTCCCGCCTAGATTTCTCAATGCCCATCTATTGCTGGGGTCAAGATTGATCGCTTTCCTCAGCCATTCCTCTCCGATTAGAAGATTGCCCGCTGCAACTTCAGCAACACCAAGACCAACTAAGGCATGGACATGATTGGGGGCTAACTCGATGGCTTTTTCGAGAAGCTCTGCTGCCTTCTGATATTGTCCTAATTCGCTGTAAGCCAATCCAAGTCGGTACAACGTGTCAACGTCACTTGGGTCTTTGTGATACAGCGTTGTCAGTATCGGTATTGACTGTTTGACTTGCCCAGCATTCAGCAGATCGAGTGCTTTTTGCTTTGGATCTTTCCAATGCGAGTCCTTGGTCCATAACACGTCGATCACTCGGCTGGAATCATCAATGACAACTCTGGCTCTGCCACCGAAACCGATAAAGTGCTTGGCAAAGAAATCAGCAATCTTCGACTTAAAGTCGTCCGAGCCGACTGCTGGTGGTGGATTGCCCAGAAGTGAACGGTCAAAGTCATCGAAGTCGAGTTTGAATGAGAACTCTTGCGACATCTACCGACCTTCCGTTTGAAACCAACGGTCAAGGCCAGTGTACTCTGCCCATGCGTCAACAAGTTCACGGTCATTATCTGAACTTGCTGGAATCTGTTCGTGGAAGGCAAGCAACGCACTTGCCGCTTCGCCATAACCAGCAGCAACATATGGTGCAAAGACCATTGGTGCATTCCATAGTCCAGCGAAAAACTTAGCGAAGGCTGCATTCATCGACGCATTGGGCCTGATGATTTCATCTGGTGTAAGCACTTTGGCTCGTGGACCCAATGCACCCATGTTTTCTTGTAGCTGACGATCAATGCTCTCGTGCTGCAACTCCGTGAGTTCAGGATGGGCATCGTGAAGCAACTTGTCGATTCGTATGGTTAGTGGCATGGATCGCAATTGCAGTCCAAGTCCATTGCCAAATTGTTTTGCAAATTGAGGTACCATGTGACTTGGAATGTCGTCCTTGCCTTTGTGGTGACGTTGCATCAACTCAAGCACTTCTTTGAGCATGTTCGGCTTGGACGCAAGATTGAACTGAGTAGATGGATCGGCTTGGATCGTTCTGATTGCGAACTCACATTCGAAGGCAACCAAATACGGCAAGACTTCCGCTTGCTCTGGCTTGTAGCGGAGCAGATGGGCTGGTTGGTCCTCGGTGGCGATTTTGATGGTCGCATGACCGGCAAACTTGGGATCGCTGAGAAGGATCACGGGCTTTCCGCTTGCGGCCTCCACACGCTCGATAAATTGTTGCTGAAGTTGTCGTAAATCCACAGAAAAAGCTCCGAACAGGCAAATCGTCGTCAATCGGGCATGTTATCGGTCATAGCGATGGACCGATAGAGATCACCCACATCCTTGCGATACCGGTCGCCGATTTTGATTTCAGAGATTTTGATTTCTTTCAGCATCCCGAATCCTCACCCACTGATCTTCCCGTTCAAGAACCCCGCCAACTGCTCAGCATCGTCTGTGCCGATCCTCAGCGTGCCTTTCTTCAGATGCAGGACAACGCAGTCTCGGCCCCACAGATTCCAGACCCATCCACCACGAAAGCTCATGTGAATTCCCCCAGCCGTCGAGAATGGTCGTGCGTCCGATTTCTGCACTGACGATGTCGTCATATCGGATTGTTCTTCGAAACAGCGGTAGCGGCCCGAAGCTGATCGACAGGTGGTCTATTTGATCTTCCACGGTGAGATGATGAAATGAGGCGGCAAGAACAAACATGAGCAAGCCAATCGGCGGGAACAACCACGGGATCGGCGGCTCGCTTTTCAAAACCAATCCAAGCACAAGAAAAACTGCGGCGAGAACGTAGAGCAACAAGCACAACGGCGCTCGTTGTGTATGGCGATACGGCTGGCTGTCGTTCATACCTGTCGCCCGTGAAGTTCATGGATCGATGTGGCTGTCACATTCTGTTCCAATATGAGAACTGCTTCTTCACACTCGATATAGCGATCATCGCCCGGAGCGTGTTCATGCCGAACAATTGAAAATCCACACTTCTGAAGGACACGGAGTGAACCGATATTCGAAACCGCAACACGAGCAAGTAGTGGTCGCATAGAAATCTGGACGAGCAGCAGTTGCAACGCTCGTGTTGCACTGCCTTTCCCCCAAAATTCTCGGCCAAGCCAGTAACCAACAACATCGATCTCGTCTGACTTGAAACAAGAAATGCAGCCTGCAAGCAGATCGCCAACCAGAATCGCCTTCACGATCACGTTCTGATCTTGAAGGATCTTTTCCCAATGAGCATCAAACACCTCTGCACTTCTGGGATTGGTTGCTGCCAGTTGGTTTGCTTCTGGATCAAGTTGAAATTCATAGAGCGACGGCAGGTCATTACGCTCAATGTTCCGAAGGCGAACAATCATTCCTGATCGCCTTATTCTGCATTCGAAAACTTGAGGCCGGTCTTCTCATCGGGAACGGCGACATGGAGGCTCCCCGTGCAGCCCTTGTCCTTCTCGCACCGCCCACTCGCTGACAACAAACGGCCCCCTGACAATCCCTCAATTCCCAGCGAACAGTCGAATTCGTAGCGTCCTTTCATCTGGAAGTCAGCGTCTGTCACAAGCAAGATTTTTGGATTGCCGTAGCAACCAAACCACCAGCAATCATGGGCGAAGGTCGCTGTCTGAATTCCGAGATGTGTGTGGCCGCTCTTGATGATGTGCTTCTTCACGAACTTGAAATCGCCGTCGTACTCGTAGACGTAGTTCTCTTCGATTCCATCCGGCAATCCACCGGCGACGAAGAAATTGCCGTCTCGGAAGCCAATTCCACCTGCTCCGTGAAAGACCTCTTGGGTTTCGTGTCGAGCAAGCTCCTTCAGATTGTCAGCGTCGTAGATGTAGACCCATGAATCAGCGTTCCCCGCAGGATCATTGAACTTGCCGAGGTTCACGGCGACATAGAGCTTACCATCATGGATACAAAGATCGCCGTGGTGATTGGCGACCGGCACTGTTTTCAGCAGCTTGCCATCGAGGTCAGTCTTAACGAGGGTCGTGGTGAACGACCAGTAGATCGCATCCTTGTCAGCACAGACTCCTTGAAGGTGGTGCTGATACGTTCCTTCGCAGCTCACATGGGCCAATCGCCGTTCCCGCTTCACCGCCAGCAGCAGTTGGGGATGATCGGTGTAGAGCCGTTGGACACCCATCCGGAACAAAACCTCCATCTTGGCTCGGTCATTGACGGTCCACGCTCCAACTTCCAGCCCGGCAGACTTCACCTTTTGAACTATCTCAGGTGTAACTGCACTGTGGTACAACACGAGGGACTCGAAGCCGTTCTGTTTAGCGATGCCGATGTCCTCGTCGATGTTCGTGTCGGCACCACGATCCCAAAAGACAGTGATTTGAGGTGAAAGCCGCTTCACCTCGGCCATGTATTGCAGGTTGCCGTCGTTGAAGCCCACCCAACGCTCGACCTTCAGTTTCTTCACCAGTTCAACAGCCTCGGCCACGCAGTCCATCTTGGGTTGAATCGACACCCGAGTTTGGTTCTGCTTCATCATCAGTCGAAGCACATCTTCTAACAGCGGAATCCTCTGCGTTGGGCATTCCTCCACTGACTTGCCCATGCGTCGTCGGAAGTTCGTGGCGACATCCACCATCAGCAATTCTGCGTAGGTAGAATCGGGGACACCGAGGCTCTTGTCGCCGACCCGCTCCGTAGTCTGGTCATGGATCACGACTAGCTTGCCGTCCTTAGTACGAAAGATGTCGAGTTCGATCCAGTCGGCAGCTACCTTGATTCCGCTCTGGAACGCTGGCATGGTGTTCTCTGGAAATTCACCGGAATCTCCTCGATGGGCCGTCACACCATTGATCAGGAATGAAGTTGATTCAACCAGAGGAGTTGGACCGTCATCGGCAACGACCGCAGGGCCGAAGCAACCTGCCAAAAGGAGTAGAGAGAAGCTACGGAAAAAACGCATTACTTCTTCGCCTTCTTTGCTGTAAACCCAGATTTATCACCTTGATAAATGCAGATCATACCATCAATGGTCTTGCGATTAACCACGGCAAGTAATTTCTGATCCCATTCCGACATGGACTTGATCCGCCAGCCGCCAACGGTTGGTGACTTCTTCCTTCCCATCACATGATTCCAGTTTTCCAGCTTCTCATTTCTTCGCACGTTTGTAGACCACGATCGTTACCGACATCTGGATATCCAGTTTGCTGAGTTCATCGAGCATGATCGCTTTTGCTTTTCCCTGATTGAAACCACCAGAACCGGCACCGATCAATGGGAATGCAATGGACTTGAACCCGTTGTCGTTGGCAACCTGAATTGCATTTCGCACCGAATCTCGAATGGAATGCTCAGACGCTCTCCAGAGTATGTTGATTCCAGCGACGTGAATGATTGCTTTGAATGACAATTTACCAGCAGAAGTCAGCACGGCTCCACCAAGAGGAATTGCTCCGTGTTTGGCAACTTCACGGAAGGGAGCCTTGCCACCACGCTTCTTGATGGCACCAGAAACGCCTTGAGGAAGCAGCAACCACCACGGGATGATGTTGCGGTTCCAACTGTTGACGATAACATCAACGTCCTGATCGAGCAGGTCGCCGTCAACGATGCTGATACTGGTTGGAAGGTCTTCAGATGAATTGGTCATTTCGCCGCCGAGTACCAGAGAAGCGAATCTTTCCAACCCTTCGGATCGGTTCCACAGTCACGTCGAAAGACAAGCACGATCACATTACCCAACTTCGTGAACCAAGTAATATCCGTGGCCAGCCCGCTCTCTTTTGCAAGTTGTGGATAATACTCTCCAATAGGACGTGTTTCATGACCTTCGATTGAAACCTCGGCCGCAACCTTCATTTTCTTTGTATCAATCAAAAACACTCGCCCTTCATTCGTACTTGCGATCGCCTGTTCATCATCCACATAACACAGTGATTCAACAAATGGATTGTCTTCATCCTCTGACTCCAATGGCGAGCCAAGTCGTTTCATGCTTGCAAAAGCGTAACGGCAGATTTCATTTCCCTCGTTCACGACGAGCATCTCTGAACCGTTCGGTGAAAAAACAGGAGGAATGCAGTTGATCAATTTCTTTGCCCGCTCCAGAGTGAAAGCATTTCCCTTCCGCTTCAGCCAGTGTACCTGTTGCCCATCCTGTCCCGCTACAATCCAGAGGGAAACTAGGCCGGAGATTCCAGTACAGTGGAACGAAAAGAAACTCGAACCATAGTCATCGTGGACGAGTAGCTTCTGAGTAACTGACCAGCTTTTGCTTTCAATCAGCAACACTTCACATTCATTGGCATTGAGCGGGGTCGCAAGCCAAAGGTAGTCACCGGATGGGTCAAAAAAACAGGCAGCGAAACTCGGATTCGATGAGTTGAGAGTCGCTTCAGCCGTTGAAGAAGGTTTGACTTCGGCGATCTTCTCTCCGTCAAATCTCTTGACTATGACCGAGCCGGATTTTCCATCAACGTATGCAAACAGTGGCTCAAAAGGATGGGAAGAGATCGCCTGCAGGCTCTTGGTTGGCCGAATGACTTCGACTGTATTTCGAGCGAAATCAACGATCGAGACATGACCATCCTGTGATGCAGCGATCACGGCTGAACTTTCCGGTGATCCCGTGATGAAGTAGGCCCGATGATCCAGACTGATTGTGCCGTTTGGCTTTAGGGGTTTCATAATCCACCAGAGGCTTGAGTGTTACTCGTTCCCAATACTCGTTCATCGTTATTTTGACAGCGACTTCAGAAACTGAGCGAATGATTCCGCTTCTTCATTGAAACCCCATTTACCCAAGCCATGTTCCGCAGTGAGGACTGGAGCATCATTGGTGTCTGACTGCGAGAGATCAAGGACGAATGGGTCGCCTCCATGACTGGCGATGACCAAATAAGATGCAGGCCAGTCTTCAATTGGCTTTTGTTCAACGGGGTTGAATGAGTAACCATCCTGTGCTTCGATCAGTTCACCGGCACCGAACAATTGAAAATGGTTGTAGAAGCGTCGGCTCTGTAGTGTCACATTGATTGGACTGAACCGTGTCAGGAAGTCGAGATACATGTGCGGCAACTTCCAGCGGGCCGCAATTCGCTCGATGTCATCTGGATCAGCCAGCCAGTTAGTTGCGTTTGCGTCGTCTTGTTCCTTGCTGCGTTTCTTCGCCAGTTTCTTATCGAAACAGCTGGCGATCTTTTCAAATGCGGTCTTTGGCTTGTCCAGTGCAGGATGTCGGCTTGGTGTCGTGTGACCGTGGCCATCGGGATAACCTGCCTTGGCCCACGCTTCAATCTCGGACACTCGCAGATCGGTCGGTTTCCATGCCCCCGGATCAGAAGGAAGCTGACGGTCAAATCCTTGTTTGCTGCAAAGAGCAAGGCACTTGACGGCTTTAGAACGATCTTCAACCGAGATGGATACGTTATATGCGATTTCTGTCAGCGACTCGTAGGCTCCACGGCCCAGCACGTTGATGTACCCAAGGATGCTCCAATACCGATTCGTCTCATCGGACAATCCACAACGAAAGACTTCCACCGTTGCAAAATCTGATTCATCGACCAGCTTAGCCAAAGTAGCACATGCGAATGACCGCATGTGTTCCACAGGACCATTGCCAGCGTATTCAGCCAAGACAGCTTTTGCTTCCATATTTCCTTTCTGGACATGTTTCGCAAGTGCATTGATTGCATCACACGCAACTCCACCATCGGTCGTAGAAATCAGCAACTCTCTGATACCGCCAACTGTTCGCTTCATGGGTCACACTTTCTGTCGTCTTCGCCGCTGATTCTGAGTCGTCAGCCCTGTAAGAATGGATCATGCCGTTGAATTCAGGTCCGTCTCCATCGTCCAGACTCATTCGGACAGTTACAGGCAATGACGAAAGCCATTCGTCTATACTCAACTATTCTCCGATGTCTTCGTTCCAGAGGTCGGGCTGGGAACGGATGAAGTCTTCCATCAGTTTCACACACTCTGGGTCGTCAGCAATTTCGACAGTGACACCTCTTGAACGGACGTAATCTTCAGGCCCACGAAAGGTGCGGTTTTCTCCAATAACAATCCGGGGAATGTCGTAAAGCAGAGCCATCCCCGAACACATGTCGCATGGTGACAGCGTGGAGTACAACACACCCCGACGATAATCATTGGCCTTGAGCCGTCCGGCGTTTTCAACAGCATCCATCTCGGCGTGGAGAATGGCACTACCATTTTGCACCCGGCGATTATGCCCACGCCCGACAATCTGGCCGTCGATAACCAAGACTGAGCCAATGGGAATACCGCCTTCAGCAAGTCCTTTTCGGGCTTCCTCAATGGCCGCTTGTAAAAACTGTTCATCTGCTGCTTGGTTCATACATCTCTCCTCGATAGAGGCAGTCAAAAGTTCGATCAATAGCCTCCAGATGGACAATAACATCTCGAAGGAAGGCTGGTTGTAGGTAGCTCTTCATCACATCAGCCTCCAGTCCGGCAATCCACGTCGCATTTTCTTCGTTGCTTTTTCAGCATCAAACGTCTCTGGGTCAAACTGTCCACCGACCCTTTCGAGCAATTCTTCATGCTGCTCGTGCTTCAGATCGGCAATTACCTTGAGAAACCAGTTATAGCCTCCAATACCGCCAACATCTTCTGGCGGACAAGCACGTTCACCTTCAATACAAATGGGATATGAAATGCCTCTCGTTGATTGAAGGCAACCTTCAAACAGATTCTCATGATGCCAACTGTCACCAAAGTCGTATTCGTAATCAAATTGAAATCGCTCTCCTGTCTTCGATACGACATCGCTGATTTGAGTCTGGGTTGAATCGACGCAATGGAAGTTTTCCTCATGCCCACGGTCAATCAGTTGAGGATCGCCGTGTCGTTCGCCGTTGATCTTGAATTGATGAAGATGACAATTCCTCCAGCCCATTGCCGTCTGGATTCGTTCATGGAGTTTGTCGAGCGTGCCGTTTCTGACCTGTATTCGTCGCCAGATTGGTGGGTTGGTTCTGAGCAATGTGATCTTGAACTGGTAGAGTCGCTCTGTGACCGGAATTGAGCCGATTCCTTCAGCAACTTCAAGAACTTTCGTGATGGCTTCAACGACATGCCGCAATGAAGTCCGCTTCATGCCGTTTTCAGCATGGGAACGAGCAGCGTGAATGGTTTTGTGAATGGACTTGAGTTCGTCAACTGTGAACGGAATCTTGCGTGGATTTTTTTCATTCAGCTTGAGGCGGTCGGTAAGCTCAGGCAGGACTTCATCGGTGGCAATTCGCTGGGCTTGGGAGAGGGGGAGGTTGTGGGATGATGCCATAACGATTTGTTCACTTCTGTAACTTGTTCATCACTGACCAGACATCGTGAAGCGAATGCTCATAGGCTGCTCCCTCTTTTCCCTGATGATTCGCCACTTCCGATTTGAAGTTGTCGTAGTCCGTTTCTTCCGCCAACGCAGCAAGAACCTGAACCCAATCAGTCTTTGATACAAACAGCCGAAATGCGTAATCGGTCCCAGCAGACTCCTGTATCACACAGTCTTGAAGCAGATCGACAAATCGATCCTTCAGGGCTTCGAGATGGCTTCGCATTCTGGCCCGGACCATGATGCGGTCGGGATCAATGGGTTGGTTGTGCTTGCCGTTTCCTTGTCGGGCACAGACTGCCGAATAGAAACCGTGTTTGGTGAAAATCCACATGCGATTCTGTTCCCGTTAATTCTATGTAAATCCGGTTTCAAACTTCCAAATTATCAATCTTATTGTCGTTGTGCCATTGATGAACCGTCCTTGGCTTGGCGCTTCGGCGTTTGTGCTCCCGAGCAGCCGGTATGGAGGTTGAAAGTCATTGCTCTTTCGGCTCCACGAGGCATGGCAATCCATTGCTGCGAAGGTAGTTGATTGGACTCAAATCAATCATCAGCTTCTTTCGAATCTCACTGATTCGCTCCTCGGAAATGTTGGTAAGAAGGTGTTCGACCAGTTCGGCTTGGCGGGGTTGGCCAAAAGCGAGTCTGTAAAGTGCCAGTGTCTTGAGCAATGTGGACAGCTTCGCTCGGTCACGACTGAATGGATAGAATGGGATGATTCTCTCGATTTGGTACAAGTCAGCTTCCACATGCCAGAAAGGGATCAACTCGCACTTCCCAGTTCCCTCTCGTTCCTGTTTTTCAGCGACATCGAACAGCGCATCCCACACTCCTGCATCCCGTACTGCCGACTCATCCAGCAGGTCACGATATTTGCTGGCGATTTGCTGGCGGATCACGAGTCCCTTGAAGCGGTTGATCCGACCTTCACGCTGTTCAAGATCGATTGGGTTGGTTGGCAAATTCCAGTGGACGATCTTGCGGCAATACGTGTGGAAATCGAGTCCCTCCTGACCAATCGAAGTTGTGGCCAAGACGAACGGGCGAAATGGAGAATTGAAGTTTTGTCGAATACCCCTGATGCGATTCTTGCCGTCTTCGGTCTCCATCCTCTGATTACCGAGATCGACGGCATAGTGACACCGCATGTTTCGTCGCTTGCCCTTCAGAAAGCTGTTCAGATCGTCCACCTTGATCGATGCCGTCCCGAGGTTCATGGAATCGACAAGCCGATAGTACATCGCCCAGATCGCAGGACAATCTGATTTCAGCACATGGAAGAATTCATCCAGAACCGACTGAAGGCACCCATCAACGCAGTATTGAAGCACTCGACGCCAATACGGTGATTTCTCCGTACTCAATCGTACTGACGCAATCGATTCTGGCTTGTTGAACAGGCTCAGAAACTCAGTAGCGATATCGAAAGCGAAGAGCGTGCGTTCGTAGAAACTGGGCTGGAATTGCTGCGACACACATCGTAGGGCTGCGACAGCAGGGCTGGCGATTGCCAGTTCTGCCAGAACTTGACCAAGATCGCCGGGGATGGGGCCAAGCCCCGCATCAAAGGGATTCCGAAAGCAACGGGCGAATTCCTCAAAGTGTTTCGCTTTCGAACTTTCTGCCTGCTTCCCATCGTCGAAGAATACGGACTCTTCTCGGAAGGAGTCGCTTGTCAGCCAATTTGCCACATTGATGTAAAGAGACTCTTTATGACGATCTAGCAGCAATGGTGCCGCCCAGTACCATCGATCCGTTTCTCCTGTCGGGCTTGCGAATTGACGAAGGTTTGCGTCTTCGATCATTTTGTCGATTCTGGCGGCGGCCTCAGTGCGCACGTCATCCAATGAATGGTGTTGGAGCAAAGACACCCTCGGATCGAATACTTCGGCCAATGTCTGCGACGGATAGAGCAGCGAGAAGTTCGACATGTTGTTCGTTGACTCTCCGCTGTCTGTCTTCTTTTGAGAGAAAACCAACTGCGGAATCGGATGCCGTTTCTCGTTCTTGGAGTGGAAGTATTTGCGAGCCTCCTTCTCTTGAGGATCGACTGAACCAGCGTTCCCGATTGTCCGGCGCTCGACTTCGTAGGAAATCAGTGAGGACAACATTCGAGGAACCATCAGCCACGCCGAAAAGATCAGCGTCTTGGAGAACCCTGCCGTACCAACGAAGACGCCTTCAAGCGGATAGCAAGGCAGGCTGGGAGGAATCCAAAGCAGTTTTTCGCCACGATGGCCGAGAACCTCCTCAAGCACTTGATTGAGTTTGGCGTTCGTTGCTGGTGAACCGTTACAGTTGAAGTCCAATTCGTACCGATTCACTTTTCGATGATTGATCCAAGCGATTGAATTCGCATGAAGCTGCTTTTGAACCTCAGCTTCGTCTTTCCTCGCTCGAATTTGATGCTTCAGCTTGTAGTCATCTAAAAACGACAATGGAAACGGCGCTGATTTGCAGAACTCGATGGGCGCATGAAGTTGGTGCGTGGAATTGTCGTCCGTCTCGTTGAGGTATCGCACAACATTGTCGGTGGCGATGAAGTTGTTGATGTCACCTGCCGACACCTGCAACGGCTGAGCCTGCCACTTATCCACTGTCATCGCATTGAAGTCTTCGGACACGCTGAGCCGTTCGGTGCGGCACATGACTTGTCTCAGAACTTGCTGCACTGCGTCTCGGTGAGATGTGTCAATGTCCCCAGACTTCGACGAGAGGTCCAGCAATTGCTTAAAAAGAGCCTGCCGATGACTTTCGTAGATCGAAAGCGCCTCGTCGTTGCCATCGAACAGAAAGCTGAGAATGGTGCGGAATTCCTTGTAGTGTTCTTCGCCACTTTCCCACGGCGAATCGCCGGTGTACGCCTTAAACGGAGTGGCAGAAAGCAACAGGATACGAGCATCACGTTTACCGAAGATGCGACGAGCGATGTCAGCGGCATCCGACTCACTATCACGGTTCACAAGCTCCTTGAACCGCTGGAATTCATCGAGGATGTAGATGTCGGCATCGATGTAATCGACGCATACCTCCGACAACACATCCTTCAGTTCTCCCACAAGATGATCTGATCCTTCTCGGTACTGTCCCAAATTCTTGAGAGTCAACAACTGTGAGAAGGAAACGACCGCATCGTAGAGCGAGATCGACTTGAAGATTCCAAGTTGTCCGAATAGAGCGCAGTCTGAGTAAGCAATCTTTTTCTTCCTGATCGCCTTCAAGAAACGACCATGGCAACAAGTCCGCAGAGTGAAGCCACATGGGTTGCTCCGTTGGCTGTCGAGTTCGTCGAACCACGCACTCGGTAACTTTTGGACTCCGGCCCTCAGCATGGCGGCGACGGCTTTACCGCAGTAGCTCAACTGCTCATCTTGCATTAGAAGCGAGTACAGAATCTTGCGTTCATCCTGCTGGCCCGTGTTACTCCCCTTGTTAAACGAGGTGGCAGGTGTCAACGTATTGAGTCGCAACACGCCCACTTCGCCACCTTCTGGTTCGAACGCCAGATATGTCAGTCGGCTCGCAAAACGGTCATGCGACCGCTGGTCCGGGTAGATATCCAACTTGCCGACGTTCTCATGGGCGATCACCTGATTCGAGCAGATGTACGTCACCTTGAGCGGTTGATTTCGCTCTGCTTCGGGTCTCTCCAGAATTCGTCGGGCGATGACGCCCTTAGCAACAATTGTCTTCCCGAGGCCAACTTCATCGGCCACAAGCATCCGCTGCTGACCGTTCTTAAACAGGTTGTCGTAAACTACGTTCACCGTGGCCCACTGAAAATCTTTCAGTGATTCGAGGCTGCGTGTGACATTTTCGTCCACTGAAGGCTTCGTCATGCTTGTGTCCTCCTCGGCTGTTGAGGAACGATCTGTTTGAACGCTTCCCAGAACTCCAGAAACTCGTGCGGAATGACGTTGCTGGTGGAATCCTCACCCTCCTCATTGCGAAGCTGCTGGATCACGTCAGCGATGGATTTCAGGCGGCGAGGCGACCGTGAAGCTGCCAGCAACAACTGTTCGAAGATGGGGGTGGACATGTCCCAAATACTCGCCGCCTCTCCGTTGGAGTCGCCTCGGTCGTTGCCCGGCTCAGTGCCTATCGGCTCCTTGGCCAAATCATCTGCCAGCAAGAATCGAAGGTACTCGAAGAAGCGATCTCGGCTGTTGATGATGCTGCGCAGGATGCGGCTGACTCTGGTTTCGGGAAGTCCGTCCACCTCCACCTTGATCAAGAATGCCCGCTGTCGTTCGGCACCTTGCCAGATTTCGAATCGCAGGAAGCAACTGAGATTGCTTTCGTTGATGTTCTGGAACACCAGTTCCGTTACACAACCGGGCTGCAACTCTTTGGCTTCGACTCCATCCGAGTTGAAAGGCGAAACCTTGACGGTCAATCCGTGCCACTTTCGAGGACCGGGATCAAGAACGAGATGCAGGTCAAAATTGGCTTCATTCTCAGACGGCGTAACCGAAGCATTTGTTTTCTCCAAGTGCTTGAGCAGGTCAAACTCCAGCAGCCGTATCGCCTCCTCCAGTTTCCTCGTCTCGGAATCATCAAAGGGTTCCATGGAAGGTTCGTACTGCTGGAAAATCCCGCCTTGCTCATCTTCTCCGAGTAATTCATCTTTGAGGCGATCAAGTTGGACAGCCGCCCCGCTGCCTCGAAGTTCCAACAGAAACTCGATGTTGCGCTCGAAGGCCGCTTTGGTCGCATTGGCCGACCCGAGAAACCACGAAGTGCTGGAAGTCTCTCCCTGATAAACGTAGAGCTTGGCGTGAAGGTTCTGCTCGGACTGTTCACCTTCGCCGTCTTCTCCTTTATCTTGGCTCTCTCCGTCCACGATCAAGTCTGAGATGGCGAAGCTCCGAACACCTGAGAGCGTCTCAGGATCAAGTCGGCGCAGTTCTTCACGACAGCCGAAGATCAGCAACTCATCGGTCACGTTCTCCCGTAGCGTGTTAATTGCGTCGTCATGCACGAATGGACTGATACAGATGGCACGACTGCCCGATTGTGTCACGATTGGATTCGGATGGCCGTCGATTCCCACCGGATGAAAAAAGAAATTCTTGTTGAACCCGTCAGGCGTCTGGAATTCGACCTTCCGCAAGTCAGCGACGAACTTTCTGTCGCCATCGAATCCTTCGTAGGAAAGCAGGTGCTTAACGAATGACACGAGTGGCTGATTCTTGCGTTGCCGTTCTTCAGTCACCACACCATCAAGATGAGCAGCGATGTCCCAGCTACGGTCATAAGTGAGGTTTCGACTCAGTACGATCACTCGATACATCGTCTCTTCTTCGTCATGCTCGTATCGAAGCACCCAGACCTTCGGATGAAAAGCCGTGTAGGCGTCATCCGGCAAAATGCCAACAACGCACGGCTCCAGCAGTCCGTAAAGCCGATTGTGTTTTCGAGGGACGTGAATTTTTCCTCGCTGGTGGTAAATCCGCAGCACGTCAGGACACCGCTGGATGGCTTCCAACAGTTGCACTCGCTCAGTCTCGAAGTTGCCTTCCAGCGTTTGCGAAAAGAACAGCGCAACCGGGATCGAGAGCAGCGTATTCAGGTCTAGTGTGTAGGTGGCTGCAACAGCCTTCGCTAATCGAAACCCCTTTGGCGGAATCAGCATTGCGCCGTAGTCGAGCCGGTGCTTCTTAATATCTAGCATCGTCGTCCTCCGATGCTGTCAGCCCCGTGTCAATGTCACGGATGATGGTTCGAGCGACATTGAGTCGGTAGTTCAGGTCATCGATGCCCACCCACTTGCCGATGCTCTCTTCCGCTGTGGGATTTAGTCGGGCACGAGACTTCTTGTTGAACCGCTCCTGACGAGTAACCAATTCATCGAGCGACTGGGGCGTTGCATTCTTTTGGATGCCATCGATCCATGACTCGACAAATTGAATTGTGTGTTCTCGAACCCTTCGATGATGGTGCTTCGTCAGTTCCCAGAGGAATTCGGTCTCCCACCGTGCCCACGAGAAAGAACTGAGATTCGCCTTCCATTCATCCCATTTGGCTTCAAACGCATCCCGCAATCCACTTGTCCCGTGCCGCTCTTGGAGCAGGCAGTTGTACCGGATGTGCGCACCATCCATCAGTTGCCAGAAGTCTCTGGCGGCAGACATGATCCGCTGAAGCTCGTCTGGAAACTGCCCAATAAAGGTTACTTCGTCGGCGAGCGTCGTGAAGTTCCATTCGTTGGGGAACTCAAGGAATCTCTGCCGTACTTCGCTGTCAAGGAGAATCTGTCCCAGCAGACTCGATGGAACACTAGCCCCAATTTGCTGAGAGAGAAAAGACGCTTCTTCATGAGTCAGGTAAGCCGTGAGATGGTCGATCCAATCATCTTCATAGGCTGGGCCGTTGATCGTTTCGTTCGCCTGTTCTGCTGCATCAGGGTCATCGCCCTTGTTCTTGTCTGATCCCTGCACCAAGTCATGAATCGGTTGGTCCGGGTTGGCGAATTTTCGGCAGAATGCCTGAAGCGACATGTTGGTCTGAATCAATCCGAACTGCCGAATCCCGGTCCAATACACGGACGAAGGTTTTCGCTGCACTTCTCCCTGCTTATCAGCGAACGACTCGCCAATGATGCCATCCTGCCGGTCGTCGGCATGGTTGGCAACCATGGCTTCCATGCAAGTGTTTTCCTGCTCGTTGAGGAAGTCAGCCAGTTTTCGTCGTCGGCGTTTGTGAGCAGGAAGTTTTTCGTAGTCTTTGAAGATGCGAGGAACAGTGAGGAAGTATTTCGCCCTTGTCTGGATCGTAGAAATTCCCGGAAACAGTGAATCCGAAAACGAATCTCGGATCACACCAATCCCAAGCTCGTCGATCACGCCGGGAGTGGAGAGCAAGTCGATGACTGACTTGACCTTCTCACGATGCTCTGACGAAAAATCGACCCATCCGATTACTGACACAGTTTCTTGCCTCTCCGTTGTACGCCTGATCTCAAAACTTGATGCCCTTCCCTGACTCGTCGGAAGTATCCCACACAACTGCCGTCGAAACGTCGTAGTATTCGACCTCAAGTTCGTTTCGCACACGATTGGCTTGTATCAGCATTTTTCGTTTTTCGAGCATCGCCGCAACTTGCTTTCGAGTGTCAAGGTTGATTGGACTCTCGGGGTCACCAAAAAGACCGATGTAAAGTCTCTTCAATTTACGATTGTGAGCAAGGACATTTGCGATGTGCTGATCGCTCTCCCCGAAAGACAAGCCAAGTGTGACGAGGCAATTTTCAATTCGCTCCAGCTTCCCCAAACAATACGACAGATAACCGCTGCTTTGAATCTGCATCAGTTTTTTCTCAGCAGTTCCTTCCGCCACGAACAAAGGGTACTGACCCAAATCAAGTGCTTCTCGAATTCCTTGAATCAAGTGTTTGCCCGTTCTTACCCAGCTATGCTTTCTTACTTGCCCACCTACTGAATACAGGTGCAACGCTCCGTGGATGAAAAACATTCCTTTGCCACCACCAACATGTTCGCTGAACACGACGTAAGGAGCATGTGGGTAATCTATGTCGTAATCGAAGCCGTCTCGTCCTCCGAGGCGATCATGACCGTGCATTTCAACCCAATAGAGCAGGAGGTCATAATTGGTGCAAAATATGTTGTGGTATGGCTCCAAGAATTGAACGCAGGTGTCTTTCCTTTTCTCGCAAATGTCATGCGTGTGGTCAGGATGAGTCTTTGCGATTGCATCTACCAATGACTTCTTTACTGCTTCCAAGTCCGATAGCATCGCACTCGGCGTAGCTCCACCGAGCAATCCGTAATGGTTGGCAACCCAATCCGCATCTTCGAGAAGTCTCATCACACCCTCGAAATTGTTTGTCCCAAGCCTGTCGAAAACCGGCAGACAAGAAGCTGGAAGGCCATTCGCCTTGGCATGTTCAATTAGGCTGCCGTAGGCGAAGCATGACTCGCAGGCGACACTGAATCCATTTCCCAACAGAAGATGAGAGCGACTCTCACCAAGCTCGGCTAAGACCTGATCGTAGGAAAGCAATTGAAAAGTCATGTATCGTTCTTTCTGTTATCTGTCGCTTTGTGATTCTTCAACCTTGCACAACCACTCGTCGCCGATCCTCAATGGCCTGTACGACTCCGACCCGATCATCGAACCGAGACGTAAACACCTCGGCAGCGATCTCAGGCGACAGGCATTCGGAGAACTTCAGATTCTCCATAGCTACTGTGTTCGGGATTGGATGAATGGCGTCCGGTTGGATGCCGTTGATGAACTCGGACACAATTTCGAGTGACGCCGCCGTTGGGAAACTCAGGCAGAGGTTGTCGCCCTTCACGTCACAGTGTGGCTTGAGGGCGTCAGCCAGAAGTGCGTTGGCGATGCCGCCTGCGAACGTCCACCAGCGAACCTGACCATTGGGCATTTGGACAACGCTGGTTGCGTCAGCAGATACCCACGGATGCTCGTCTCTCAGTTCGGTAAATTGCTGACACGTACGACGTGACCATGCTGGATCGTGTTCGTCCGACGCAAGAATGCGACGAATGCTCTGGCAGACAGCATGGCTGAGCATCTGACCTTCTCCGAGCCAGCGAGATCGTCCCTTCTCGTCGGTAGCTTCGACATAGGCGATGCGGCGTTTCCAGTCCAAGTGCTTCGTCTTCCAGCTTCGACCGGCCAGTACCAAGATCGCTGGGCCTTCTTCTCGCTTGTAGAACGTGGACTCGTGGACGTTGCCCAGTTCTTTCTGCCCTGACATCACCTTGAACAACGGCGGCGACGTGAACACCGACAGGATGTCCATGAAGTTGCGCCGACCGAAAACGTTCTCGCCCTCCGGGGCAAAGGCCAAGATGCCGTTGTCGCTCCACAGAATGCCTTTGGCGATCATGAACTCAACCAGTTCGACGACACGCTGGGGAGGCAATTCGGCAAAGCCGGGGACACTCTCCACCCACCGAAACCACTGCGACTGACCAATGCCTCGTTCTTGCAGGATCAGGGCCATCAACTGTTGAGCGAGGATGTGATAAGGACACGGCGGAGCTTTCACCGGCTCGACGTAGTTCTTTCGCCAAAGTTCGATCAGAGCCGCCGCTCTCAAAAGTCCTTCATCGCTGGTGGCAAGGAACAGACAGTTTCGATTGGTGTTAGAACGGCGACCCGTGCGTCCCATGCGTTGCAGGAACGATGAAACTGTACCGGGAGCGTCAATCTGAATCACACGGTCGAGATCACCGACATCGAGGCCCAGTTCCAGAGAACTCGTCGCCACAATGACGCAGTTCTGACGCTGAGCGAATGCTTCTTCGGCCTGCCGACGTTCATCAATACCCAGCGAACTGTGCGAGACAAAAGTGTCGATGCCATATTGTCGAAGCGACACCGCCAACTGTTCAACTCGTGACCGACTGTCGCAGAACACCAACCGCTTCTCACCCTGATGGAGCAGGCTGATGATCTTGGCGGCGTTGGCGAGAGAAGCGACATAGTCGAGTTGCACATCCGGCGTCTTGGAATCAATTCCCCTCGGCCAGACGACTTCTTGCTTTCGTTCCGAACCAGACGAAAGCCACTCCAGCATTTTCTGAGGATTACCCACCGTGGCCGACAGTCCAATTCGCTGAATGTCTCGCCTTGCGATCTTGCCGATGCGTGAGAACACCGACAACAGATGCCAGCCACGATCATCACCGGCAAACGCATGAAGCTCGTCGATGACGACGACTCGCACATTGCTGAAGAACTGGTGATGGTCCACCTTCTGTGAAACCAACAGGACTTCCAGTGATTCCGGTGTAGTCAGCAGACAATCGGGCTGCTCGGCGAGTATCCGGTTGCGTTCACTCTGCGGTGTATCGCCATGCCAGAGAGCCGCTCGCCGACCGACCAGTCGCATGTATCGATCGAGCCGTTGCTCTTGATTGTTGAGCAAGGCTTTGATTGGGCTGACGTACAGAATCGAAATGCCCGACCACGATTCGTCGAGCATCTGGGAGATGACGGGGAAGAACGCTGACTCAGTCTTTCCGCCAGCGGTCGGCGCAAGGATGACAAGATTCGCACCGTTCAAGTAAGCATCAATCGACAACGACTGCACTTCTCGCAATTCCCGCCAGCCGAGGGAATTCACGATGTGATGTTGAAGTGCAGGATGTAGTCGATCAAAGGCATTCATGCAGATTTAGAACCACCAAATACACTAAACACACGAAAAGGAATCGCATTGGACAACCACGAATCACACGAATGACACGAATAAAATCGCAGGAGGCAAATCGGAGTATCTTCGTTTCGTTCATTCGTGCAATTCGTGTCATTCGTGGTTGCCTCCTTCTGCGTTCTTCTTTCGTGTATTTCGTCTCTTTCGTGGTTGTCATATGTCTAACTCGATGTCATCCACGTTTTGGGCCTGAGCTTCACGCTCAACGGAAGTCATTTCATTGCTCGTCACCGTCAACTGGTAATGCTGCTGCGGATCGAAGTCGTCGAACTGGTCAATGCGGTCCAACACGTCAGCCACAAGCTTCTTGAGAAACAACCGGGGAGTGATCCCCACCTTGCCGCCCAGTTTTCCGGTCATCGAACGGGCGAGCGTGTCGAGGTACTCGGAGTTCGCAAGGCGGCGCACACGATCCGGCGACTGGCAGTTGGCAGCGAACAGGTCACGGACCTTTGTTCCCACTTCCACCAACCGTTCGTGATTAAACGTCGTCAAGCGAAGCTGCACGGCCCGTGGATTGTCGAATCGGGCATCCGTCTGGAAGTCCACATGAAGTCGTTGGGCCAGTGGTTCAAGACGCTGAATTCCCTGTGGTCCGTCGTAGAAAGCAGGTGTGCCGGTGATGACCAAGTACAAGCCGGGGAATCGACCACCATCAATGTCATCCAGCAATTGCCGCAGAGCATTCAGTCCCTTCTCACGAACATCCGAACGCACACGTTGAATCGTTTCGATTTCGTCAAGCACCAGAACCAAGCCTGAGTACCCCGAGTCCTTGAGGATCAGCAGCAGCCCACGCAGGAAACTCAGAGCCGCAAAATGGTCCACGTCACCTTTGACACCGGCTTTTTGTTTGATCGAGGCGGCGATGTGCGGTTGACCGGCCAACCAACCTGCTAGACCTTCAGCCGTGGCATGGTCTCCTGCTCGCTGTGAAGTGCGATAGGCTCGCAGTGCGGCGGCGAACTGAGGAGTCGCACGAGTGATCTCGACGAGGCGTTGTTCCAAGAGTTCATCGGCCCGTGCCGCCAGAGCCTTTTCGTCTGACGGATCGAGCGTGCCTTCGGCCAGTACATCCTCTTCCAACCCGTAGAACCAGCCATCAAGGATCGAACGAAATGCTCCGAGGAAACAGTCGGGCGTCGAAAGCTGCTCCATTGCTCGGCGATAAACGGTCTCCAATCGGTGAAGCGGTGTTTCCGTCTCAGAAATCTGAACTTCGGCGGTCGCAAATCCCTGCTTCTTGGCAAACTCCTGAACCCAGCGAGCAAAGAACGTCTTACCGCAGCCATACTCGCCACGCACGGCCTTAAAGATTGCACTTCCCTGAGCCACATCCGCCAGTTCTTCGGCTACCACGTTGTCAAAACGCTGAAGGCCGACAGCAAAGAAATCGAGTCCACGCTGGGGCACCGTGCCTTTCCGCAAGGCAGCGATGATTTCTCGGCGTCGTTCAGGGCTGATTTCAAGCATGGAAGGTTACAACCACGAAATACACGAAATACACGAAATACACGAAATACACGAAAGAAGAACGCAGAAGAGGACAACCACGAATGACACGAATTGCACGAATAGCGGCATGAATAAGAAGTGTGGAAACACACTTACAATGAGAAGTGATGCGCCCACGGTGTGTCTGCGTTTCAAAACTCTCAATTGCGATTCCTTTCGTGTGTTTCGTGTATTTCGTGGTTCACTTGTCCCATTCGTGCAATTCGTGTTATTCGTGGTTGTCAACTCCTCACAAATCAAATTGCCGCTTCAGTTTCGGAACATTCAGTTCGACACGATTCTCGTTCCGATCCAGTGTCAGGATCGGGTAGCCATCGACGTTCAACACACGCTGCATCTTCACCACCAGACCATCCAGTCTGGCCATCGGCACGTCCGCAGCTTTGGCGAAAGCAGTTGGTGTCATGATCCCACCACTGGCATCCAATGCTGACAAACACGTCTGCATCACATCGTTCTCGACGGGATGACGACGGATCATCGCTCGCTGGTCCGTGTATGCCTGCGACTTCAACAACGCTGCGATCCAATCGACTCCACCACTCGTGGCCTTCGTTTCCTTCTTGGGTTTGGCGACCGGCTTCTTTTCCGGTTCCATGTCGAACAGCGTGGGAGGCCCAACCTTCTGTGGTACGGTGATCGTAACCTGAGGTTCTCGAATTTCTGGAGAAGCCACTGGTGCCGCCGACCACCAGTCGGGCTTTGGATATTCACACCGAGTCAACCCCGAGTAGGCACTCGTCTTGTCAGTCAGCAGAATCAGCGGACAAACCATTTCCTGCGGTGTTGCGCCGCCGTGATAACCGTTCTGTTGGCGACCGTAGTAGACCTTCTCGGACCACGGCACGATGATCGACTTGTCACCGGCGATGACTCGGCTGCCTTCCAAGACGATCTCGTCGTCACCGCACTTGCCGTCATTGCTGCGCCAGCGGCTACTTTCATCATGTGGACGATACTGACCATCAGGACGGTGCCAGACGTGGCCGTGATCGCTCGCAAGGATTACCACTCGGCCTGAATCTCGGGCCAGTCGCAGTAAAGCTCGCAACGGACTGATTAGACTGATCGACCAGTGATCGACAACCTGCTGTGCATTGCTGAGTCGGTCGTCGATGGCGTTGATGACCACACCGATTACCTTGGATGTCGTCGAAAGCAGTTTCTTGGAAACCTCATCCGAGATCGCTCCTCGATTGCCTTCGGTGATGTCCTTCTTATGGTACAGGACCGGGGGATACCGCTTGTCGCAGATTTCCGTGAGCGTTTTGTTCGCCTCGAAGTTTTTCTTTTCGAGGTTCTGATCTCCCTTAGCCAATACTCCCGATAGCAGGCTGGCCCGAGAGAAATTGGTGACGCTGGGAATCGTGGCGATCACCGGCGCAGGGGGTGCGTTCGACTCGTCCAACGTCGATTCGAACCAGTGATCCTGTCGGATGTCTTCCAGCATTTCATGACAGACAGCCCAACTCATGCCGTCCAGCACGACCAGCAAGACACGGTTGCCGGCTTCAACCACGCTTCCGACAACCTTGCTCAACACATCTTCGACACCCAGTACACCGGCGTCTTTCGATCCGACCGACGACCAGTCAGCCAGTGACTTGGCGAAGGCATGGCTTTTCTCTTCACGTCGTTGCAAGACTGTCTGATCGAGAAGCTGATAGGCCGAGGACAGATCGGCGACATCTTCACCTCGGCACAGCGGCTCTCGTGCCCAGTCCACAAACGACATTTCTTTGATGTGGTAGTTGGCTTGATCGGCGAACGAAGCGTGCTTCGCTGGTTTCTGCTTCAGCCACCGTACCAACCGCACCGACATTTCCGCCTTGGAGACTTGATCCTTGTTGCGTCCCAATCTCGCCATGCGATGTTCGGCGATCTCTTCCAGTCGCACTTCGCAGGCTGTGATCATATCGTCGTTAGTCTTTGACACCGCCGCTTTGATCGCATGGCCCAGCCGTCCCAGTCGTTGCTCGAACGACATTCGGGAGAGCGTGTTGCGATAGGCGTGATCTTCGCAAACGAACTCCTTGATCAGTTCATCCGCTCGTTGCAAATGCTGTTGAGCGATGCGGGGATCATCATGCCGGTCGAGATCGGCAATCGCATCCACGGCGATCTTTCCCAAAGTGCGGCCTACAGTTTTCGGGATCGGCTTTTTCCCGTGATACTGCTCCATGCGAGCAGCAGCGGCATCCAGTGTGGAGTCATCCCCCGAACCAAACACCACCTGACACACAACGGCCAACGCCAGAGCATCCTGACCGGACTTGCTCTCCACAAAACGCAGGATCGAATTGGCGGTATCGCCGAGATTGTGAATCAACCGGCGACGAAGACTCGCACAGATGTCATCGCCCGCCTTTTGGAATCTCTTCGTTCCCTTTTCCGATGACGCCCACAACAGCAGCGACACCAGATCGGGTTCACGTTCCCCCATATCGAAGACATGACGACAGATCGCACGCCAGACCGTTCCACCATCCACCATCCAGCAGACCAGCAGATACGGGCGGATAACCGTCTAGTGGAGCGTATTCCATCAATGCCTGAGCGATCGCCGGTTCGCAGATGGAACGATCCAGTTCCTTAGCCTTGAACAGCGAACACAAACTGGCCCAGTGATCGACCGGAAACAAACGGCTGCGAGCCAAACGACCAACCACATCGTGGCCGAGGTCATTCTGTTGAAGTCCGGTCAGAACAACGACCCGGCTCTTGTCTCTCTCGGCAGAAAGCAGAGCTTCACGGAATTCGAACACGGTGTCCGCACGCACGACTTTGGCCTTACCGAACTCAAAGTCCACTTCGTTCGGTCCCTGCATGGACGGCGCAACGTGCAAACCCACAGCCACAGCGTCGATGTCACGCTGCCACTTGTCTTCGATGATCGAACGAATTTGGTTCGGCGAGAGAACTGTCATGATTTGTTTACAACCACGAATGACACGAATAGGACAAGTGAACCACGAAATACACGAAACACACGAAATGAATCGCATTCAGAGATTTTGAAGCACAATGGTGCAAAGGACAGTAAGAGAGCAATCGCCGATGCGTCATTTCACTTTTGTTCCACATTTTCATTTCTGTTTTCATTCGTGCAATTCGTGTCATTCGTGGTTGCCTCGTTCCTGTTCTCTTTTCGTGTGTTTCGTGTCTTTCGTGGTTATCATCCTTCCTCCTCCAACGTCCAGTGGATCGTGAGCCGGAGCTTGTCGTTTTCTTCCAGTTTTTCGATTAGAGCTTGAGCTTCCGCCAGAGACTCGTCGTGGCTCAATCGAGATCGACTGCCGTTCTCGACCGGCTTCCAGCCCTTCTTGGGTGGCTGAGGTGGAGGGATGACAGGCGGTGGATCATCGGGCTTCGGCTTCGGCGGCGTCAGCAGTTTGATCGCTCGTGTTTCCAATTCAGACAGCTTTGCCGACAGCCCACCGGCCAGAGCCAACTCGTCGGTGGACAACGCTGACCGCACATCGGAGAGCAGTAGGTCCGCCTGAGTCTTCCGCTCGTCGGCCAGATGCGAAACGCCATCAAACAAATCCCATTTGGTGTTCCGCAGACAATCCAAGATGGAAGTCGCCGACTTGAAGCTGCGGCCCATCGCCGTGGCCGAGGTTTCCATTGTGGCCGTGGAAATCGCACTCACCAGTGTCGTCGCTTCTTTCCCTTCGCAGTCGGCCAGCAACTTGCGGACACACTTGGCCGTGCGCACCCGGTCGGTCTTCCCGATGTCGCTGTCGGGCACACCCAAGTTCTTCAGGATCAATTGCAGACGATCTGGCAGCATGTCGCAGTCGGTCTTGAGATTGCCGACGCTCTCTTTCACTTTCGATGCCAGTGCCGTCAGGTTGCCAGCGTTCAACAGCCGAGAGATCGCCAGACCGAAGACTTCAGAAACTCGCTGCACGGCGATTTCCCAATCCTTCACATCGGGAAGCTGCTGTTCGACAAGCTCCAGATCATTCGGCATGTCGTCGAGCGTCGGTAAATAATTGCTACCGTAGCGCACGAAGGATCGATTCGTCTGGTCGGCGTAGACCAGCACCAGCAAGTTCTGAATCTCCCGAGGCAGACCACGTTCATCAGGCTGATCCATCCAGCGTTTCAGATCGGCCACTGTGGGATGGGGTTGACCAGATTGAGCCAGCATCCGATTGAAGTGCGTCTTCCAGAACGTACCCAAGACAAACGGCGTCTCGTGCATCTGGCCCAGATCGAGCGGATTGCAGATATTCCGCAGCTTTGGACGGACGGTTTTGTCATCGACGATGATGCGACTATCCGGAGTGCGAGCCGCTTCTTGACAGACTTCAAGCACCTGCTTCAAGTCCTTGCCGAGTTTGATCTCCTGACCGAACTTCGGATGCTTCGGATACTGGTGCGACAACGCCTGATCGAGCAAATGCTCCATCGCCTCACCCAGATTCGCCCCCACAGGACGTTGCAGCATCAGCGATGGATACAACGACTGGAAGTGTGACTCTGACAGATCATAGGTACTGTCCAGCGATCCCGGCGTTGGTTCGCTGCGGATGGCATAGGCGGCTTCAACCACCTGCAACAAACGAGTCTGAAGCGCACTCTGCTGGTTCTTCAGCAGCAGCCGTGCTGTCTCTCGATCCTGAAGTGACAGGTGCTTGGCGTACTGATCGAGGTTACTGCCTCGCAGCAGGTGATCGACAATAACCAGCTTGCCAAGTTCGGCCTGCGTGCGAGTGGAAAAGAACGCTGGCAACCAAACGATGGTGCGATGGGCCTCGTTCTTGTCACGGAACTTATTCAGCCGGTCCAAGTCCTCAATGGGTGTGTGACCTTCGGAATCGAATGGGAAGTCAAGAATCAGCTTCCAATCGTCCTGAGATCGCAATGACTCATCCGGTAATGCCCGTACGTTGGTAAACAGCACGTCGCAGGAACGACGACTGCCTCGCCACAGAAAGTTGTGGCCAATGAACATCTCATCCTGATCGGGAATGCCGAGCGACTGGAACAGCATTCCCCGGATGCGAGACTGTCGGTTGCCGGGATTGTCGAAGACTCGGGCCGCTTCGATTAGAGTTTCGGTATCGACACCTTCCAATTCCAGCGACACCGTGGGATTGGCCGGATCACCTTCGACTCGCAGTTCACCGCAGATACCTGCCCATGTACGGAGCTTCTGGGCGACGACCTGATGTTCCCGGCCCGGAATGCGAGAGCGGATCGTGCCGTGGTTGAGTGCCGCCAGTCGAGTGCAGGTCATGTTCTTGAGTGCATCTACACCCTGCACCAGCGACGACAGCAACATGCTCTTCACCAGCCGGTCGTCGTTCTCGAAACGCCCCAGACGTTCGGCGATCTCTTCGTTGTCTTTGGCTCTCAGTTTATCGACTTCGAAGTCGATCTCGTGCTGCTGCTCCAGCATGGGACGCAGCTTGTTCTGGTACAGCTTCTTGGCATTCTCGAAACGGACTCGCATCACATCGGTAAATGCTTCGTCACCGTGAGCCACCACGTCCCACAGGTCGCCCAGTGGAATCACATCACCCAGCCGCAGCGTGTCACGCCGGTTGACCAGTAGTTGCAGCATGATCTTCAGGGCCGTGCGTTCCCGTTGAAGGGCACTCGATACGGCAACCAGTGCTTGGATCAACGCCGGGCTGAAGGGATAGACCTGCTTGAACATCGCACGGTCGGCTTCCCGAGTCAGCAGGACTTCCATGATCTCCTGCCGCACCTTAGCCGTCTGTTCGAACGCCTGCTCAAGCTCGGCTCGGCACGCATCGTTTTTTGGCTTCAACACACGCTTCTGGGCGATCACCGGCAGATTACGGTCTTCGAGCGTGATCGTGTGGAAGCGGCCTTCCCAGTGTGACAACACGTCCGAGAAGTTCAGACTCTCCAATCCCGTGACGTTCCCGCCGATCAGATCACGCAGGTCTCGCTGACGAGCCACAAAGCTGACAATCGGCACCGGACGTTCGGCCTTGCGAGACTCAACCAGCTTGGCCAGTTTGTTTCCTTCGGTCTGGACGAAGTTCAGGTCCGCTGAGTGCGTAGCCAGCCAGAGGATCAGTTCATCGAGGAACAGGATCAGGCCGTCATAGCCCAGCGTCTTGGCATGTTCACTGATGATCGCCAAGCCTTCATCCAGATCGACGTAGGCTTCGTCCTTCCCGTGAGCGATCCCACGGAACGCCGTGAAGATATTTTCAACTAACTTTCCAACCAACTGCGACCGGTCTTTACTCTTCGGCGGAGCATCCAACGCCGCTTCAAATCGTTCTGCATTCCAACCCTCTAACTTCCCCCAGCCAGAACCAGAAGAGGTTGAACCACTAAATACACGAACCACACGAAAAGAATCACTGTCCTGACTTTCTTCTTTATTTGCTTTCCCTTTCGTGTCATTCGTGTGTTTCGTGGTTGTCTCTTTTTTACCATTCAATTTCTCAAAGAACTTTTCGTCTCCCAAATCAGCCCGCAACTGCTTGGCGTTCTCGAAGATTTCATCGGCCAGATAGACGCCGGGCAGTGGCGCACCGGGATGGCGTTCTTGGACGTAATCGACGTAGCCGCCGAGGATCGCCGACTCCATGCTGCGGGAGCCGATCATGTGATACGGCACCAGCAGGAACTTCTTGTCTTCGACCCATTGGTTCTTGTCGCAGACCGCCGCCAGTTCGGGGATCGACCGCACAACGGAATTGTGCTGGAGCAACAGGTGCAGCACGGCCATGAAATGCGACTTACCAGAGCCGAAGCTGCCGTGCAGGTAGCACGCCTTGCTGTTGGACGCATCGACGGCGGATTTGATGAAGCCCAGCGCATCATCGAAGCTGGCGACCAGTTGCGGCGTGACCACATACTGTTCGAGCGTCTTTTCCGGCTCGTTGACCCCTTTGGACAGGTTAAGGACGAAATCGCCCTTCCGCACCTTGTCGGGCAGGTCAAGAATCTCTGAGATCAATTTTTCAGGCATGGGTTTTCAGTTTTCGGTGGTCAGCAGGTTGTTCGGCGTTTCTAGCCTCTTTTCCGCTACGGTGGGGAAAGGTTGGGATTTCAGGCTCGAAAGTGGTCGGGCAATAGCATTGCGAATGGTCTAACGCTGGCGAAACTCTGGAATTTATGCCATTCGCAAACTCTTTCCCTGACAAGGCTTGTGTCGATTGCAGGGAAGCGGAATGGCATAAATAAGGCTGTAAGCGGCGGGAAAGGGGCTGCTTTAATGCCATTCACAGAGGGAACGATTCCGGCCGAGAATGGCGTAATTTGCAACACCGACCGCTCAGAATGCAATTCGCAAGTCCTGAATAAATCGTGAGTTACGGCAAAGCCCTTCCTTTTCGTCCGTTTCTGCATGGCCTAATCCTTTACTTCCGTATCTGGGGAATGCAATTGCCAGACGGAGCCTGCGCCTCGGCCGTCGCTGTCAATCAATTCTGCTTTTCGCATGTCTTGCAGCAGATTCATTAAGAAGGTCTTCCGTTGCGTCTCATTAATTGCGTCCGACAGTCGATCGAGAAGGAGTCTGTCAATTTCATTCCGTTTTGCCGGTCCCTTGCCAAGTAAATCCAAAATCATCTTTTGACAATAGTCACGATCGATTCCTCGCCGACGCAGATAGTCCACCATGGTATCTGTCGCCGCAGCCACGTCGGCGGATATATGGATGGACGGTCTACGGCCCTCGATCAGCTTCTTGCTCCGCAGCGATTTTGCCTCATCATCTGTGATCGGTTGCTGCTTCTGCACTTTGTCCAAAGCAATCACATCCAGCAGATCGAGATTTGTTTGGCTCATCAGCATCCGAGTGTAGTTCGGGTCCAGAATCTGGCCAATCAGTCGGACTTTGACCCGCTCCGGCTCCGACAAGTCATAAGTCGGCATCGGAAAATTGCGATCTCGTTGAATCTGAAATGTCCGTTTGATGCCACTGCCAATCGTGTCGATCATATTCAGACTGACCATCGCCTGAGCGAGCAGCGGATTGGCTGAGAATTCCTGAGGGCTGTCCCGAACGACAACTTCCTCCACGCTACCGGGATAGAACGCCCCCAAGTTTGTACACAACAGCGAATCAGGTTGTTCAACCACGATGATACGACCAGCCTTTTCGTAGTTTTGGTGCGCAATGCAATTATGCAAAGTTTCACGCATCACCCACGGATCGTATTGACTAACGTTAATCGGAAACAAAGTCCCATCCGGCAGGTAGCGAATCGTCAGGTTGCGAACATTGTCCAGCAGTTCATCGACCGCCAATAAGAACGGCGGATCGAAGTGCCGGTAGTCTCGCTCGATGTTCTTATCGTCCTTCAGAATCCAAGTCATCCGAGGCTGTGCGGGAGCCACATGGTGAGTCGATTCTGCTTTTCCCAGCAGAATCAATGCAGCCCGAGTCAAGCGTCCATCAATCGCAACCTTGATCTTGTTCAGGAAGGTTGCATCGTCCCACTGCCAGACTTCCTTGGCCAGATGCGACTTCTTGGGATCACCTTCGAATCGTTCAGCGTATTCGCTACGGGCCTTCTTAATGGCTTCCGGGTCAAGGTCATTCAGCGTTGCTCCTTCACAAATGCCTGCTGACCAGTCCACCACTGGGCCGGAGACAATTCCCAAAAGCTTCCGTTCTCGTTCAGGATGCTCGCCAAGCGGCTTTTTATGGCTGCCAACCCGCACATAGCGACGACCTGAGAAAGCGACGGGAGCAGTATTCGCAGCCTGCACTTCAAACAACACCACAGGATTGCCGTCCGCTTCGAACTCGAAAATGCGGAAGTTGATTCTGGGGGACAGCAGCTTGTTCAGCCAAGGTTCCAAATCTTCGTTTCCAGCCCCCTTTTGTGTTCGAGGCTTGAACGAGGTGCCGACCACCTTGTGAGTTCCGTCCTCAACGCCCCAGACGATGTAATCAAACGGCTGGCTTTCCAGAGCTGCAGAGTTTGAAATCGCCGACAGGTACTCACCGATCATCTGCGGGTCAGAATTGTTGTGTTTGAACTCAGCCCATTCTGTCTCATGAGGCAGAGCCAGTAACTCGGCGAGCTTCGCTTGAAGTTGAGCATCATTCATGCGTCAGCCTCCGTATTCCGAATACGGCATTAAACAACCACGAAATACACGAATGACACGAAAAATCGCAGAGAGCAAATGTGAATATCTTTGTTTTCTTCATTCGTGCAATTCGTGTCATTCGTGGTTGTCCTATTCTGCCTTCGTCTTTCGTGTGTTTGGTGTATTTCGTGGTTGAAATTTGGTCATTTAACATTTGCCATTCATGTCCGAGTCCTCGAAATGGTCAAGATGCTGATCGTCCTCATTGACGATTTTCAGCTTGCCTTTGCCCAAACCAAACTGACGTGGTAAACGTTGTTTCTGGAGTGATGCTTCAAATTCATCCACCGATATCTCCTTCACTTTGCCATCGTCCCATAGGACGATGGGCGTGTTTGTTTGCTTGGCTCGCTCGATAATCTTCAAAGTCGCCTGTTGAGTCGCAGCGTCTGCCTTGGTTCGAATCGAGTCCAATAGTTCGTGCTCGGTCATCACCTTATTCCTTTACAGATTCTTGACACGAAAAGAATGGCTGACAGCAAATGCAAATATCTGCGTTTCCTACTTTCGTGTGTTTCGTGTCTTTCGTGGTTGACTGACTGAATTTGAATCGCATTAAACAACCACGAAATACACGAAACACACGAAAAATCGCCGGGAGCAGTTGTGATGATTTGTGTTTCCTTCATTCGTGCAATTCGTGTCATTCGTGGTTGTCCTCTTCCTCGTCCTCTTCAGCCTTCGTTGGCTTCTTTCGTGTGTTTCGTGTATTTCGTGGTTACTGACTGAATTTGAATCGCATTTGACAACCACGAAATACACGTATGACACGAAAAATCGCAGTCAGCAAATGGTGAATACTTGTGTTTCCTTCATTTGTGCAATTCGTGTCAGTCGTGGTTGCCCTCTTCCTCGTCCGCCTTAGTTGACTTCTTTCGTGTAGTTCGTGTCTTTCGTGGTTTACTCCCCGCCTTCTTCTTCGCTGGTGGCTCCCAAGCTCGGATGTCATCGAGCGTCAGGCCGAGTTCGTGGGCGTCGGATTTGAGCATGGTCTCGAACGACTGGCCTGCTGTTTCGCCGAACTCGGGATCGACTTCCGGATGCCACTGGTGAATCCACGGCAACAGTTGATCGAGACCGGCCAGCAGCGGTGTCAGCCGCTTGGCGTCCCAGCCTTCACGCTTGCGAGCGTCGTAGTAGGCGATGATCGCCGTGGCCTGTTGCAGGTGGTTCCAGCCCGCCCACCCTACGACGAGCGATGGATCGCTCTCGGTCTCGCAGTGTGGAAAGCTGACCCAGCGTTCCTTGGGCACGTCCAATGGTCCTCGTAATTTCCAGAACTCTTGCTTCAGAAAGTCTCGCTTCTTCTGGGAGTTCGTGTACTTCGGAGGGACTGTTGTTCCATTAACCCTCTCTCCTTTGTCGTGTTTCCGTTGAATTTCCCAAGTGCGGTTCCAGAGTTCCCGCTTTCGAAGCCCCGCAACCGTATAGCGCAGGATCGGCAGGGCGGGGACAGACTCCGATTCGACTAGCTCAGCAACTAATGCCGCCATATCGAAGTCTTCTCGGCCACGGTAGATGGAGGCGACGTGGAGAAACCTGTGATCGCCGCTGGCATTGTCCGACAATTCGGCGACGGATTGTAGGCATGGCTCGTGCTGCTCTGGATCGGGCCAGTAGCGTTGGCCCTCCAAACGGACAAGCAGCCAGTTCCGCAGCGCATTTCGCTGTTGGCCTTCCCAGCTTTCGGTGTTCCATCGGCGTTTATACTCAGGTTTCTCGATCAGAGCGATCTCGTTGTTTATCTCGATCAGTTTGATCCGGGCGGATTCGCGGTTTGTGGGTATCAGATGGCAAGTTCCGGCGTGACGTAAGTTGTTTGGTGGAAGAGCTCTTCGGCTCTTCCCGCTTTGATCCATGCGCGGAAGCGGATAATGGTTTCGG